>JAAUXU010035137.1_pt1 | contig 53660 bp, 69 predicted proteins | sample 7278151 | NCBI WGS metagenome assembly JAAUXU01 (sample SAMN14350113, study PRJNA611818) | marine sediment metagenome | isolation source: surface marine sediment (1.8m) | place: French Polynesia: Moorea | collected 2018-08
AATAACTCCCTTAATACTGCAACTCCTCAAAATCTACTGGCATTGTTGGAAAGCTTGAGATCAAAGCAATTAGGCATTAGCTTCAGTTTTGGGCAATATCACATATCAAATGTATGTACGTGCCTGCAGCAGGGTGCCGTCCTCTGTCACTGCGTAGTAGATGGCGTAGAGAGGGACCCAGATCATGGATGACAATGCTATGAACAGACCCAAGGCAACCGCCCAGGAAGGATAGACGTAGTCGCCATACTTCAAAGGCTCGAGGTAGATCAGGTAGAAGACAAATATCCCCTGTATGCACGGTGAGAGTATATTGATGTTGGAGATAATCTTTGTGAAATTACCGCCATCAGGATTGGCGCGAAGTACTTCCAGCAGAGGTGCCAGAAAAAGAAGGGCCTCCTTCCAATCATGGCCTCTATGTTGGCGGAGAACTTTTCAGACCCGTAGAACCAGGAGACAGCGACCGTCTCGAAGAAGCAGATCCACAGCAGGGAGAGGCCGGACGCCGAGTAGAAGTCCATCAGCTGGAAGGCGTAGACTCCACCCTAACAAGAGTCGAGTCATTTAATGCTGTTCATTGAGGTCTTGTGAGTGTCCCAACTCACTTGGGTGACCATGGGCAAGCCCAGGAGAAAGAGAATGACGCAGGTGGCGAATGCAACTTTCTTACGATGCGGCAAGAGGACGCTCGACCAGTTGTCCACGATGCCGGTGATGAGGGACTCTACGCTGCAGAACTCAGTGTCGATACCCAGAACCTATTGATGCATGTTGTGCATGTTAAGTGCATTTTTGCTCTCGACATGATAATGCTTAAGAGGGACACTCGCCAAAAGCATAGAGAAGAAGATGACTGCCCAGAAGAAGGAGAGCGGCAGACTGAGGACCAACTCTGGGTAGGTGAGAAACACCAGCCCCGGCCCAGCGCTGACGACATTGTCGACCGTGGTGTCCTGCGTGTGCACGTACAAACCATGTTGCTTTGTTCATACAGAGTACTCTATCGGGCAGACCTGCAGATGGGCCATGTAGCCGAGAATGGAGAACACCAGCACGCCGGCGCTTACACAAGTGCACGTGTTCACCACGCACGTGATCAGGGCATCCCTGGAGAGATTGAACACTACTAGTTCGTCCGTCAGAGGTCAGGGCCTTTTGTACCTGAAGCAGTTGTGGTGAAACTTGTTGTAGGAGCCGAGGGCTGGAAGCGCGCCCGTCCCCACGCTGTAGGCAAAGAAGATCTGAGTGGAGGCGTCGATCCACATCTCCCCGCTGCCGAGGGACCTCCAATCCACCTGAAAAGCCAAGGCGATGCATCAACTTGTGGTAGCTTTAGTCGCACCTGAATCAGCGATCACGTTGACGTAGGCTCGCAGTCCATCCATTGCTCCTGGCAGGGAGAGGGCCATGACGAGCAGCGTGGCCATGACGACGTATGGAAAGAGCGCCGTGAACCAGATGATGTAGCCGCTCTGGTGCAGACCCCGGCAAATGATCAAGTACACTATAGTCCACCCGCCAAGCAGACTTGCCACCAGCTCCCATTGCAGTCCCCCAAGGCCACTCTCTAGACCATCGTTCATGTTGAGCACGCGGACTCTGTGTGTTGAGAGAGTGACTACAGTGCATCATGGTTCTGCCCAAGAGGTCCTTGTCAGTGGCATACCTCCAGTACTCTTCCACTGCGGATGTCTTGACATTGTCGACGGCCTCGTCCAAGTAGAAGGACGTCGTCGCATTGACTGCGGTGGAGTTGGGCAAGAAGCACGACTGCGTGTTCCACCATCCGTCTGCCAATGCGGAATGTCAGAACAGAGTTGAGCATCACGACCATGGTTTTACCGCAAGTGTTCCAGGGCAGATCGGGGATAGCAGAGAATGACGCAATGAGGTAGTAGAGAGCCCAGCACACGACAATGCAATAGTAGACGTTGTAATAGGTCACCATGACCATCGTGGCAATCCCCACTCCTGACAAGACAAGAACAATGACTACTGCACCCAGATCCACCGCTTCCTTCTTTCTACCCTTGAGCATGGGGCAAAACCGAGAGATGGTGGTCATGCCGCCCTCTCCAAGGAACTGCCCGGTGCTGACCTCCAGCAGGAAGACGGGGATGCCGCAGAAGATCATGGCGATGAAGTAGACGACCAGAAATGCTCCTGCGCGGGCGTGACTGCATTAGGGAGAGAGATGGCCTCATTCTGCTTGGTTACCTCCGCCATTCTTGTAGCATAAGTACGGAAACCGCCACACGTTGCCCAGGCCCACGGACACGGAGATGCACGAGAAGAGGAAGTCCCACTCGTGCTTCCAAGTGCCACGCTCCGACCGTCCTTCAACTCGGGGTGGTGTCTGAAGCTCTCTAGCGCTGCCCGCTGCCTCGTGGTCGCCGAGATCCACGGTCAGGAGATCGCAGGGTTTCTTGGCCTCGAACTTTTCCATTGTCCAATTGAGTCACTTCGCGAGCTCCACCAAGTCTGCGACTGCAGGGGTATTTTCCTCAGCGCCCAAGGCATCAAGTAGGACATGTCATGAAGTTGTTCGAGCAACTTTTAATAAGAAGTGTTTATTTGGATTCATTGCTCCCTCCCTCCTTCCCTCCCCCCGCATAGTTGCATCACTTGCATCCTCCCAAGACATCCTGGAGGCCTCGCACTGGTCGACGTATGCAGCGGACGAGTACTCCAACATGATGAGGTCACGCACAAGCTCGAGTTGACGTAAACAAAGGGACAATTTGCAGCACGAAAACACTGCAGGCGCCGTCGGCGTCTTCAAACTGTCCTCGCAAGTCGTCACGAAGGACGTGTCGGTGCGCGCACAAGTCTGTGTGCGGCAGGAACACCAATGCCGACGTCGTTTGGCGCTTTCCCGCCACTTTATTCCAGCTATTCGGACGCTGCTGTTTTTTTACAACTCTTACAACAACTGAATCCCTATATAAATAACAACTCATAAACATATTTCAATGGCAGATTCCGCTAAAAAGTCTCAATAATAAATGGATAACCTGAGAAATATCAATGTTTCGTCACCTACACTGGACAGGGGGACCATGACTGGAATCATTGCAACATCACACGCTTTGCATGCATTGGGCACAACTTCAGTCTCCTCTCAGTAGGCAGAATCCAACTTTGACACAAGTACTTGAGCACTTCAGTGCTGTCAGGGGACCCAATTCTGCACCCTGGAGTGAACCCGGCAGTGCAGCAAAGCTGCCAACATCGCGTGCAAAGACTGAACGAACTTTGAGGAATTGAGGCATGAATCCCGCTGTCTGAACATACTTCTTTCTCATCATGGAGGGAATAAAGTGGCTTCTTTGGAAAAAAGTAGCATGTTTGATCGCTTCTTCAGGGAAGGGAAGCCCTGAGAACAGTCACACAGCATAAGCAAAGAGCAGAATAGTGATACGGGACTGAGCAAGTTGCAGAGATGCCATTTGGTGCCAAGGTATGTGCAAGTAATTTTGGAAGGAGAAGAAGCAGCGGGACGAGGACCAGTACTTAAATGCTGGAGGAGGAAAGGAAAGACAGGAAGGGCACAAGGACCAACAGCTGCTCCCTGAGTCCACCTGTCCTGATCATTCCAATCCACCGAGTTCTTCTTCTCCTACCTCTTCATCGTGCTAAAAGCTGGCCAAGCTTTCTTATCTCAACATCCTTGTCTTGTTGCGGTTGAGATGAAGTTGTCTACAAAATCCAATAGAGGGAGTCAAGTGCTTCATACCCTGAGAGGTGGCTACAGTTAAAACATCTCTGACATTGTTCCTGCTCTCTCTTCTGCCAGCGGTGACGCTCTATTTTGCACATGTGAGCTCTCTCGGCCCAAGTTCAACGGCCCTGGGATCAGGCCAATCCTGCATCAGAATGTCTCCCAGTTCAATCCACTCAGCATCAGAGTACTTGTAGCATCGTCTCAACTGATCTGTAAACATCATCCCAAACATATGGTGCAAAGACCATATTTGGCACTTGGCATTTCCAGCAATTGGGTGCAATTTCCAGTAGAAAGGTACCCCTCCAAACAGGTGAGCCAGGAAAAGCTCAGCATCTGCTAAACGACCACCATCATTCCAATCAGGTGAACAATGATGTGAGGCCTGTGAGTAAGGTGGAGGAGTGTGTCCGTGTTGGGCGCGTCCTTGCTCGGCGTCGTGTCCAGGGTAGCCGGGAAGGCCGCATGGCTTTGGGGCTTCAAAACTCAGCTTGCACAATGACTACAGGATTCAGTCAGGTCACCGATGGAAGAGCCGAAGTATGCAAGTTTGATGTCTTCTTTCCTACTAAAACAACTTGACAGCCTTTTCTTAGGTTGAGGTGAGACCGTCATTAGCACAGTCAGTACAAAGTTTAAGGACATAGTCATAGTTAAGATCTTTTGTCCAGGCAATTGATCGATCAATGACACTAAGACAGATTTATAGGTGAAGTAGTTGCTGCTCTCAACATTGCACTGTATTCCAGCCATGGCAGCTCACCCTGCGGCGTGGAGGAACCAGGTCCTCTGCGACAAGATCAACCATCTTCAGACCGTGGACTTTTGCCACACAAAAGTAGGCAAAAAGTTCACTGCTCTTAAATTCCACAAGTGAATTGGAGCCACGGCGCAGCAGCTGACACTCCCTGTCCTTGAAGAGGAAGTTCACGATGAGGTTGTCGAGCTTCGTCTTGCAGCCGGTCCACGCGGCCATCCAGCAGCTGATCCATGATGGCACACATTCACCATGATAACCAAGGAGAGGGAAGAAAGGACACGAAGCAGCCGTGAGCAGCAAGCGTCTTGCCCTCACTGAGGTTGAGGACAAGTTCAATTTGACTGAATGAGACGTCCTTCAAAGATCACCCAGGTCACCAGTCAAAGGTCAACACTGGACGAATGAGATGCATTCCCCTCAACTCCATTTAAAGAACCCTCCTGAAAATCGTCACTTGGACCTCACCTCCAGCACATTCTGTATCAATTCCTTGTCAGACTGAACGTACACACGCAGATCAGCTGCAACCTCTGTGAGGCCTCCTTTGTGGACAAGGTCCACCGTGGCTCACAGAGTATTTGCAGTGCATACATTGTCAAAACGTCATAGCCAAATATTTTGAAAAAAAAAGCACTGTTGCTGTTGTTTTCCTAGCTTCAAGTAAGAAGAGCTGCAGTTGGCAATTGAACTCGTTCCACTTCTTGTCCTCAAGAAGCGCTTATGCAACAAACTTGAACGCGTCCAACTTCCTCTGTCAGTTGTCGCACGCACTCACTCATGTACATGGTGAGCAATATTTGGGTTCCTTGAGAAAGTGACTCATAACTCGAGCATGAGCAGAAGCGCTTCTTGCTCTGATGGAGAGAGAGAATCCTGCTGCAGTCGACGTCTGTGACTCAGACTTGACTGGAAGAAGGACTCGCTCATCACAAGTTGACAATCAGCCAGTCGCTACAGAGGGAATCAGTACATTTGCACTGCATCAAGCCCATCTACTCGTCCGTGGAGAGGCTAAAGTAGTCCTCAGTTGAGAGGTTTAGGAATGAAGCAGATGCGTTTTAAGATCACTCATGAGCAGCACCTCTTCAGTAAAACGCTTAGAACAGTTTTCACGAGTGCATTTTTGAATGCCTATACACACTGTGTCTTCGATGACATAAAAATGCACTGACTTACAGTGAAACCCATCGAAAGACGTCCAAGGTCAGCTGCCCACCTCTGGAGAGTGTCCAGAACTGCGTCCACTACTGAAGGTGGTTTAGTGGGAAAGTCAAAAGTGTCTCCTTGTAGCCCATGTCCCACATCTGGGGCACCCTGTGTTATGCAGCATGCACAGTTCATTCCCCTCAGATGGAGCTGCCACTGTCTTTGCTCAGTAAGCCTTAACACTGAACTTGTTTCTAAGAATGTCATGTGTACTTGCAGGCAGGAAAACTGCTCGAAGACTGACAAGTTGCATTCCCCCCTTGCCTTGCACGACTGGTTCCTGTCTCACACACGCAGCGTGTGGTGAAAACGCGCATCCATCGGAGTGCAATGATACAGGGCGTCCCTCAAGTTGTGTCACTTATATGCAACAGCTTTTACCTCCTCTCTGTGATGTCTCGCTTTGAAGCTGATAAATCTCGAGGTTTCTCATACATTTCAAAGCACTCGATGAGAGATGTCCCTGATAAGAATACACTGGTGTTGGACCCCACGTCCAGGTCTTTGAGGAAGATGAGACTTTCTTTCCTGTGGCACAAACTGATTTCCACATGACTGTTTGTAATTCATTAAATCTTAAAACAAGAATTAAATCTTCCTAGTGTTAATCTTTTACTTTTGTATACTTTAGATGAGAGACATAGAAGAAGATTAGGACTTAAGGCCATAGGGCATCAACTGTTTGATGGGGATTCGTTGATCCCACAGTGGGATTCCCACTGGACAACGTTGACACTGCCTGCATGAACGAGACGGATGATGATGTGATCGCAGCAGAGTCTTGCCAACATTTTAAAACGAGGTGAATCTTAGGCCAGTTTGAGGACTCAATGTGACAAAATAGACTGAAAATCATGTATGAAAGCTCCTGAAATTGGGCCATCTTGTCCACTGGCAGGTGCAAAGTCAATTCAAAAGTAACCTCGATGTTGTCGCGCACTGTGAAGTGATATGCGACTTGATTGAGAGGTACGTGCAATTGCACTGACTCGCAAGGTTGTCGCAATACAGTCTCATGACAAATTTAATCGCACAGTCTAAAAAAGTATTCACAACACAGCTATCAGCGGACCCCGACCTGCCTCGCTGGTAGTATGAAATAACTGCGTTTGTCGTCCCAGCGCATGAAGTAGTAACTGGTCACTTCTGGCCACAACTGGTCACAACCGGCCACTGCTAGCAACAGCAGCTGTGACAGACAAACTTACACAAAGTACTACATAAGACGTCGTCAGTACCTATAACAGTACATGACTGGCAAGGTGTGCACTTGTTGAAGAGTTGCGGCATTTGCTGTTGCTCAGGAAGTTGTTCTTGAAGCAGTTTGCACATGTATCCATCTTTTCAGAAAGACGCGTATGGACGGTTCACACTCTTAATAGATTTAAGGGTGACACAACAAGTGCTTCATTTTGGGTGCGTCATGTGAGAGTTGACTCAAGAGTATCTGAGTGGTCGAGGAAATGAACGCCCAAAGGATTGGGGCGCTGATGGAAGTTAAGCATTGACCCAAATTTTCAGGGCAGAACTCAAGAAAGATTGTAGAAGTCAACTCTTTGAGCATGCCAAACCAGCCTCGGCCACTTGGAGACGGCGCCATCGTCGCCTTGGTCCTTGTCTCTGTTTCCACAGCCACTGATCTGGAAGAGACCCCTGAGCTTCCTTCAACTCAAAGTCATGCAGTCATTAAAGTATAGCTATTCAAGCCTGCTTTTCCACCTCACAACAGAGAAAATGACTCCACATGACCACTGCTTCTGTTTTATCACAACTTCCTATAAGTGGCAACATGAACGAAGAAGCCATTTACAGAGTGTGGCAAAGTTAGCTTCACTTAAAATGTTACTCGCACGCATGGGTCGTGCATGCTTCCTTTCTGCTTGAACCATCAATTAGTCACATTTTGAGTTATCAAGTTCATTGTTAATGTGTACTTGACAGAAACAGCACTGAGGTTGCAGGGCAAAAATCACTACTTCAGTGTAGTTGAGGAGGTTGCCAGACCAAGGTTGTATGTAATTGGCTTCATTAAGCTAATACATTCGCACCCAGTTTGAAAAGCAACATTAAACACTGAGAACAAGCTTTAGGTATTTGTACCTTTTCATCTTCCAGTGCTGTGGTCTGATTCCCCAACATGACATCAATACAGCTGCTGTTCTTCGTGGCCTTGGAATCCCAAATGCTGATCATCATTTTGGGGCAGCATGACCCTGTGAAAGGCATCTGTACGAGATCACCATATCTTGATCTGACCTCCACACCACAGGGGTGGCTGCAATGTAAGGGATACTGCAAAGCTATTAAAGGCTGCAACTTCTTCACCTATAGACCAGGAAATTCTGTGAGTGAGGTTGTTTGTTCTGTAGAGAAAAGGCTTCTTATAACATGTCTCATTCACAGTATTGTTTGTGCTGGCCAAATTGTGAGGAGATAAGCACTTCAATGTGCCCCAGTTGCATCTCTGATGACATCTACTGCTCTGATGATGATTTCTTTGTTGCTAATGCCAGACAAGAGCTTTTAAATGGGATGTTGCAGCAGATGCTTAAAGTCCATTGTCATCACTAGTGTGCATGGAATAGTCACATCTCTGGATGCTGCCACTGACATTGAGGAATGTGCAGAGAGATGCAAGGCTCATCGGGCCTGCAAATGGTTTACTTATGACAGTGAGCATCAGTCTTGTCTCCTCACCAAGGACAAACAGTTCATCTCCGATTGTCCCACCTGCACATATGGACATGATGGTTGCCTTCGTAAGGATAACCCTGGTACGATATTACTGATAAAGTTGCCCCTCCTGTCCTTTTATTCTCCTTCAATATGTGTTACGAAAATGGATCTTTGTTAGCAGCTGTCCAAACCTCAAATTTCCCCTGTTGAATCCCTAACGAGCTTCATTATTAGTTTTCTGCTTATTTTTTTCCACTGTTCCTCAGTTGTACAGGGTGTCTAAGGGGGATCTTCAGGGGTATTTATAACTCTGCTTATATAAGGGATGCCAAGAATTAGCCAGTTCCAAAGTAGAATGTAGAAGTGACAAGTAATGTACTGGCTTGAGAACAGTGAAGGCCCCCATGGCTTAAATGCTTAAGCTTAACTTTCACTGTAACTTAAGAAATAGAAGTTTCCAGAAAATTCCTCCATGCCTGTTAAAGGAGACGTGTTCAAAATGCTGTACTTGAAGAGGTGACCAACACTCAAAACATTGGCATTTTCATAATTTACTGATTGGCACGCAGTGCACGCCAGATGCTGCTACTACCCTTCAACACTGCTGTTGCTGTGCACCAAACTCCAGGTCCTGGCGCATGATTTGCTGCTGTAGATGATGTTGGATGGTGACTTGGTCCATTCCTTCTTTCTGTAGAAATGTTGAAAATGTGATCTTATGGCATGGTAGTGAACCCTTGCTTGTGACTGAAGCACTTTTCTCGGCCAATGAGTGTTATATATTGCCCCCCCCCAGGGAAGCATGAAAGATGCGCTAGGCTTGAATCATCCATTGGACAATGATCAGCATCTTGGGACCACTGCAAGTGGGCCAATTGCAATGAAGACTTGATAACTGAAGCTTCTGATTCGTCCACCTATGTTACATTTGGCAGAACCTGTAATTCCTTTTGTGAGTGAATTCAAGAAGCTCCCAGACCAAGATTCTCAGACACCCTGCACATGAAAGAGACCAAAGATGTGCCTGACACTTTTAAACTCTACCTTATTTGCAGGCTTCACCTCACTCTTCACTTGTGGTGGTTGGAAAAAGTCTCTCTTGATCTCGGACACTGTTTCAAACATATTTTATGACATCAAAACATTATTTTTTTTTTAATTTGTCACTTTGTGAAAGGTGGCAATGAATGCAAGGTTTCGTTTGATTCGCTTGCTGTTGAAATTTGACAACAAGCAACAGAGTATTCAAGCATGGCAGAATTGCGGCAAAAAAAATATTGAGGCTGGTGATGCACCTACTGCCATCGCACACAACTTTGGAGTAGCCGCACCACAGTGCATAATGTAAAAAAGCTGTTCAATGAAACAGGAGGCTTCTCCAAGCGGTGCGGAGGTGGGAGAGCTCGTACAGCACGGACTCCAGCTCCATCGAGGCCGTCAAGGCTGATAGAGCCAAAAATCCACGTCGAAGCCTGCCACAGATGGCTCGTGACCATCAGGTCTCGGAGTTCACCATGCGCAACCTTGTGAAGAAGTTTTTCACTGAAAAACCTTGCGTCAACTCTTCTTTTTGCCATCTCGTCAGAGTTACATGTTGCAAGTGTCCGAGATCAATGAACGCTCCCGGTAGTGCTCATTTAGCTGCTGCAGAGGTGATTGACCTCCCCTCCTTGGAAGGGTCCGATCCTGACCGAACTTGCAATCAAGTGCCAGAGATGCCAGAGGAGAAAGGTGCTCATTTTGCAATGTGGGACAATGTTGACCAATCAGTCCTCTGCTGTGGGGGGGAATCCACTTCCTCTGAGTTGAAGCGATGCTTCAAGTACACAGGAGAGGAGTGGATGGACCTGGGAGACGTTTTGAGACATCAGAGGAGATTTGCCAGTGCAGCAAAACTCAGTGATGGACGTTACTGGATCGCGGGAGGATTAGAGTAAGAACTGTTGTGTTGCAACAAAGGAAACAAAATGATGATTTTCTTGGTGGGGTCATTTTTTTTATTTTTTCACAGCAATTCAAGACAAAGGAGGGTAAAAAAAGTGAAAAAGCATTAAAAGAAGTTCTCTTTTTCACACACCCTCATTTTTTTATCTTTGCACCCACGCTTGCATGCATTGCTGAACACCCCAGTTAAAATGCACAAAAATGGAATGGTTCTATTTTTCAGACCGTTATTGCACTAAGTCAAGGAGTGCTCACTAGGCATGTTTATTCGTGACTGAGAGCTGTGAGAGAGAAGTAAGACGTAGATGTTAGCGCATCTGTTGTGAGTAGGAGCATGGGGGAAGCAGTTAAGTGTAGCAGTAACATGTTTATGTGTATGAATGTAGCATAGGGATAGGACACAACCAAAATTTTTCATGATTTTTCTATCTTCATGCATCTTCCACTTTTTTTCTGTTCTCTAAAAAAGCAGGAAAATTTTCCGTCATCAATAAGGAGGCCGGCCAGGTCTCCACAGCCACTCAAAACAGATGAAAAAAGTAAATAGAGTGAAAAATATAACTTACAGGAAGTGCCCCTTTTTTGCCAACAAATAGTCTTTTGTGCGTACTTCGTCAGACATGTGAATGAAGGTCAATGTCAATCATGTCCGTCGCATCTTTCATTAAGGTCACTGAGCTCATGAAATTCTGATAACTCTCACAACAATGGGAAGACACAGATGAATGTTCAATTAAGAGTAGAGAATTAATATAGGGAGCTCTGGTTATGACACAAGCGCAACTTCCAATTTGACTGGATCTTAACACATACGAAGTCTGTGACTTCTGCAATCATTACAGTGATGATGGTGCTCAAACCTCCGAGTTCTACCAAGACGGGACATTTTCGGAAGGGCCGCAGCTACCAAATCCTATGGGATATCATTGTGCTGTGGAGGTGGAACCTGGATTGGTCTTCATAGCAGGAAATCCTAATACTGGTTATGAAAAGAGAGCATTTGCATTTGACCCCGTGACTGGAGCATTTGAGCGTCTGCCACTCATGACCCAGGGACGATGGGGCCATGGTTGTGGAGTGGTCGATAAAGGAGACTCGTAAGATGATATGAATTTTTTTGAATGGGATAACATACTCAAACATATGAAGGGAAGGAAGAGTGATGCAGTGCTGAAAACTGAGAACTATTCTAAAATTTTGTCAACTAAAAAAAAAAGAAGGGCAACATTTTTTGGCACTTCACACCATTCCAGAAATCAACATTGTCTTTGTGAGTGGCCCCCAAAATAGAAAAAATAGTTCTTCCCTGATTTATAAGAACAGAAGTCTTTTGTCTCTTTATCATCTGAGCGATTTCAGTCCAGATGCCATCATTGGTCCAGCATCATTGTAGAGCACTTTGGCGCTCATCGTGCTTACACATTTTTTGACTGTCAAATAAAAGTATCTTTTTGTATGTACACAAAAAAGTTGCCATGGACAAAAATTCAGCTTGTCCTCCAGGGCAGGAGGGGCAGAGAAAAATATTCTTTTCTGTTGATTTTCACTTTCTCTAGAAAAGAGTGGAAAAAAGACTTTTGTATCCACATATGTCAGCTTTTTTTGATGGTGCTTTGCGAATCACTCTGAAATTTTGTTACTGGTTATTTCTCAACGGAAGTTTGCATTGCAGTCTCGTGAATGCTCACAAATGTTTGGAAGTTTTTTGCTTGTGTCATACACTTGAACTGCCACTCCCAGCCCTAGACCACAAGCAACATTTTACGTAACACATGATCAGCTACTCCCAGAATAGCATACCCTTTAAGCCTCCTTTTCATCCTGGCCTCTCAGAACAAGCAGCAACACTTTGTCTCTCTCAGCTTCGCTTCAGCAGATAAAGTGTGGTCTCCTTGCCATCAGGACTAAAAGGTGCCTCAAAAAGTCATCTTCCTTCTGCAGTCATGACTGAAATTGTAGTCTGCCTTTCACTTAATCTATTTGGGGCATCTCGTAAACTTGTCTGCAGATTCTATCTGGACTAAAAAAATTGCAACTTTTACTTCATTCATCAGCCTTCATTCATTTTTTGATAGCCACAAAATATTCTGCCATTGATGTATTCTGGAGATTAAGCCATCATAGGCTCTCAATAACAATGACAATGGTAGCTTGAGGAAAACAAAGGTGTAGTGAAAGATTTCATGTGTGATTTCCATTTTTGAGGAGGAGGAAAAGTGAGTTGACCTTCATTTGCATGCCTTTAAAAGTGGGGAAAAAGTGCCAGCTTCATCTTTACACTAGAATAAGTTTTTTTTTTCGGAAAAGAACAAATGATGAAAAAAAATAGTTGCTGACCTGGAATGTTGTTGCTTCTTATTCGCAAGGAGGCTAAAGAAATAAAAAAAATCACCTAATTTCACTCATTTTGCCGTCTTTGGATGTAAAATCAACTGTTCAGAAGGTATAGGGAGACTTATACTGACTAAGGCTTAAATAACCTCAGTGAGAAGAAACTTTGTGCATAATCTGCGTGGAGTCATTTTTGGGTGGAATTTTTGCATGGAATGATTTCCTGAGTCAGTGACACAAACTTCGAGTACATGGATATACAGTACTGAATGTCAATAGTGACACTCAAGTGCTCAAACTGCGGCGACCCAAACACGACCCTGAATGAAGATTCAGGGTCAGGGTCAGGGTCAGAAGGCAGAATGAGATTCTGCCTTCCCCAGCCCACCGAAATCTTGGGGTGGCAACACCTGAACCCCCTCAGACCACCTGTGAAGATGTTTTTTTCTAATAAGGGCATTCAGAAGAATAAAGGATAAAGCAATTCTTGCCATACAAACGATTCATCCTCTATTTGTTTCACTTGCGGTCACTGACCAAAGTGACTTTGGTCTAAGCACCTTAAATGAACAAAATCTATTGAAGTCTTTGTTCTTTCCTTTGATAGGTATGACATCGTGGTGGCTGGAGGACATTTTGGTTCGCAAACCTTGAATCACACTGAGATCTACAACACTGCGACTCGAGAGTGGAGGCAGGGACCAAATCTGCCACGTCCAATTGAGTCCATGTCTTCTGTCCAATATGAAGACACTTTTCTGCTGGTGGGAGGACTGAATTCCATTCAATTTCTTGACATCATCTACCAGTATGACCAGACCTCGCAGACTTGGATCCGCAGAGAAGAGAGACTCTCCACTCCAAGAGGTTACTTAGATGCAGTTCTGGCAGATCATCCCGCAGCTGAATGCAGCTGATGCAATTGACGCAGTGGAAATGGTGACATTTTTGCACATGTTTCAAGATGTCCTTTGTCAATAAAAAGGGGTGTTTTTTTCAATCACCACTGTTTGGGTCTCAGTTTCCTGATGAAATTTTTGGAGGTGAACCTCGGACAGTAAAGTTCGAGAAAACAAGTTGCTTTTTACACCTCTTGCATTTATTTGTAATTTTCCAAAACTGCCCATAAAGAAAAATAATCTGGTAATGACACAGCTTCTTGTCACCAAATAATCATTGAAAGAAGTCTTGTTGTCATTTATCTTGTGTGCGTCACATTCCTGATGCAGGCACATGCATGGAGGACCCAACCAGTCAATTTCCAGTGGCTTTCATACATTTTAAGGAAAAGTGTGCTTATGATGAAGCATGCAACTGAGGCAGGCAGTAATGTGCACACATAGTAGAACATGACGTAGACATTTGTACATAGGAATCGGACAGTACACAGACAGTCAGCAACCAAAAGGTCTGGGTGCATGTGTACTTGACCAGGGTATCTTCAAGAGAGGCCTAGACTGCATCCTTAGGACATGGACCACCTAAGGACCATCTCCTCTCCACTGTGTATCTTGTCTTAGAGTTAGTCTATTGTCTCAGAGTTAGTCGTAACATGGCCCCTATCAGGCACGACTGGGTACCTAGGGCCCATGTAGAACCCCTGCGGCTGCACACTTCAATGATTTCTTCTACCTCTGGTCTTGACGAAGAAAACCTTGTTCTTGATGAAACAAACCATGCCAAAATTGAAAAAATTCTTTAAAACTGCTTTTAAAAGATTTCAGCATGAAATCTATGAAAGACAGTATGTTTATGAGAGAACTTAGATAGTGTGTAAGCCTCAGTGTGACTTTGCCTCAGACAGAGACATGGGTGAGGTTCCAAAGTTACATAGAGGGTCTGAATGGAATGCCCTTAAGACTACTCAATGATTTGGGACTAACAGAGAGGTCTCAATTTTTCACAGTGCTTGGTTCTTCTACTTGGGAGGGATACACACAAGTTTTCTTACAAGGATTGGAATAAGCAGAACCCACAAAGTGTACCTGACCAATCTGCAACTGAAAGGGAGTGGTTTCCCCCAACTCAAGCAGTCAGTGCAGCAAGAAAGAGGTTGGAATGGGAAAGTAAGTCAGAAGAGGGAACTGGCGGGCCTTTACCGTAATACTGAAGCTGCAGAAGCAGGGCCAGTGGCAGGGGCAGGCCTAGGGCAGAGAGAGACCTAAGGAAGAGGCTGGGATCCTGGAGCAGATATCCTTGGACGGGCCAACAGCAAGCTGAAGGGGGTAGCCCTTCCAAGCTGGAGTGGATGAGTGAGGATTAGAGACAAAATTCACCCCATTTTATGCTCCATTTTTACTAAATAGAGGAAGTGACCAGTCAGGCTGACCCTCATGTAGCTCAAGTGTCCCTCCCTTCCTAATGTCATCCCTGGGGGTTGTCAACGAGACACTTGATGACGATGGAAAATCATCTTTTCACCAAGATGATGCCAAAGAGAGTGATGGTCCTTATTGCTCTCAATCATGTAACTCGTCCAATCTTTTGCTCCTGAGCAGTCGGCGCAGGTCTGGATGTCAGAACAAATCCAGACTCAGAGAAAAAGTGTAGATCACCTACCGCTAGTAGTCTAAAAGAGTCTCAAGGCAAACTACAGTTGATTTGCTCCAAGATGATGGTTTGGTCACGATCATAGTGAATGAAATTTGTTGTACACTTCTTCCTAATGAGAAATCTGCACCGTGCATATGTGAACTGTTCATAGTTACTCAAGATGGAAGGTGAGATGTCCGGTATGAAAGCATCAACATATTCTGCCGGCGTCACCGTGAAACACGTCAGTGCAGACCTGGACCGTTGGGACAACTTGTGCTCATGAATGCAATTACAGTTAAAAGTCTGCACTCACCAGACAATGCACCAGTGGTAACAACTAAACTTCAAAAGTTTGTATTAAGCTAAGAGGCTCCAAAGCTGAGGCTTCAAATGATTCAAATGCCAGTCTATAAGCACATTGACATTGATATATGTATTTTTTCACTTATTTAAAGATATTCAAAGTTTGACGTCAATTTTGAAATTCTCCACCATTTTCAGAGCTGGTGAGCCAAAACTTAACAGTACTGCCAAAGTGGCACATTTGGTCCGCAGCGATCAGTGTTCATGAGATTTGAACTGGAAATCACTCATGCAGCTGCCTCCAGACCAAGTTTGAGCTGGTTAAGGGCCTGACCTGACCAAGGGGACCCTGAGGAGCCGCAATCCCATTAAGATGTTATGCCCAGTGAAGAATTGCTTCTTGTAAAAACAATCTGCTTCCATCAAGAAAGTTTCTCGTGTCATTGACATTGCTTTCTCTCACAGTGAGGCCTATCTGACCTCACATGACCTTTTTGAGTTGGGTCAATGCACCTTTGCTGCGGCTGCAAAACTGGACAGACTGAAGTTTCACGAAATTTATAAGCATCGTACGATAATTTTTAAGTGCATATCCTGCACTTTTTAAGGACCTTGTTATCCCTTGAATTGATTCTTGCGACTGTTGTGGGCAGGTTTTGTTCTCATCAGAAAAAACTTTTTAAGTCCGGCAGTGAAATGGCACCAAAGTCAGCTCTGTAACTGCTTTTATAGTCAAGGAAGTGACCCTCCCATGTAGCACCGCACTTTTGAAACATACTGTAAAACTATAGACTATGACTTCATGTCTTTCGCAGTCCATGCACATAGTACAGCCCATGCCCTAAAGGGCCATTCGAAGCTGCTCAAGTCCTTTACTCCAGACATAAGTGTTTAACACATTAGAAGGCAAAAGTAAACCTACGGGGGGACCCCCGTTCCTCAAGTTTGACTCCTCCAGGTCGCTCTCCGAGCGAAACTGGGCCCATCCAAATACGTGCCGATCCTGCAACCCCGGACACCTGTGCAAATACATTATCCATGTTACTGTGTCAATATGAGCATGGACAAATCATTTTATGTTTTGACTACTAAAGTGCAAGCTGACAGACCTTTGAGTGAATATGCCCAATGACTGACCCTTGAAATGACCATGACGAACTCCGGAGCTGTCACCGATTCACAGCATCGATGTACATTTATTAGCACATGCAGAAGGACATTGAACCTCACTCGAACACCCCAAGTTGTTGCACTTGCCAGTCCGCCAGCCCTTGACACAGTGCAGTTGCATCTGTGCAAACCTGGTTTTTAACCATTGGATTCGATGGAGACTACGCACAGCATTATCTGACTGCTTATGTACTTGCGCGAAAGAACTCCATGCCTGGTCGCAATATAGCACAGGGTGTGTCCAAACATCTTCCTTCGGAACTACTCGGTGACTCCATTCTACCTAGAAGCCAAGAAGTGCTGCCCCGTACAGTCCAACTTCCATTGACGTCCTTAGAGACATCACCGCAATAAGCAAAAGAAATGAAATCAGTGCCCATCTTCACAGGACAATGTTCGTACACAAAATGTGGCTGTTGGGGTCCTTCACACAACTTTTCATCTTGGAGGTCTGGTGATCTTCACCACTGCTATGATTGCAGAAGTCACAGACTTCGCTTTTCCTCCAGGGTTGAGTCCAGTCTCTGAGTTTTGCACACTTCGATGTTCTGTGCCAGTGGTGGCAAATTCTTCAGCCAGGAGTGAATCCTGCAGTCCAGCAATGCCGAGCATCAGTCGTGTATGGCCAGATCGAATGAATTTTGGGCAACCAAAACGTTGTATGCCTGTGGGGTGGATGGATGCCTACTTAAAGTACTAACATTTCGTTTAATATAAAATGCACTGGTATTTTTTCACACATTTGGGCGGTTTTTGGACTGTCCGGCCCCGCTAATGTCACAAGCCCCGCACATCGCAACCACCGCGAAGGGGGTGGCGACTGCGTGGCAGTTGCGCTCTCGACTCTTCTGACCACTCTGGCGCTGCAGGACCTCGCACATGGTGATCAGGAGACGGTTTCCAACCAATTGGTGGCGACTGGTATAAGCCGCCCGCTCGCCATGTTTGTCCTGAGCCCCGACGAGGGCCTCCAGCAACCCCGAGAGCACAGATACCACGCCAATCAGCTCGTTCACAAATGAGGGGCATGGTGCTTGATCCCAAGCGTTGGCAGGCAGTGTCTGTGCTTCCTGGGCTCAGAAGACTTTGCCGCAATAGCCTTTTCTGGCGCTGTTGTCCGCTTCAGCGTGATCTCCTTGCTGCGAGTTAACTACTTTAATGGTGTTCAGATAGTCCTGTCGACGTCCTCGAACTCGTTCACCCTACGCTCTTCCACACCAGGATCTTGTTGTTGGCCGGCATTTTGAGCATGGCTTCCAGAATCAATCCGTTGTTCTCCGCCTCGGGCACCAGCTCCCGAGCAACGTCTCTGACTCCCCACTCGGCATCTTGGGCGCGCAAGATGGCGTCGAAGCGCACGTTGCTCTCGGGCTCAAGGACGCCTTCATTGGCGAACGGGCCGTATGTGAACAGACGTTTGACCCCGAGCCTTCTGGCGATTTGAAAGAGTCCCCGCGTAGCTTTAAAGGGAGAGATGTGAAGCAAGTTCACGGCCAAAGCAGTGTCCCAGGACCGTCCAGTCAGCTCTTCGGGAACAACGGTCGATGTGACGTCGAACAACACCGGCTGCTTTACATTATTGGGCGAGCCCGACTCGCGCAGGGTCCGACTGATGGCCTCGACGAGCCGCGGGTCGGCCTCGCTTGGTTGGAATTGGACGTCGGGCCGGGCGCTGGCGAAGAAGGAGACATGGGTTCCGTCGCCGGAGGCCACCTCGAGCAGAGACGAAGAGGAGGGCAAGTACGGCGACAGAGCAGTCAGGATCGGCTGCTTGTTCCTCAATGCAGCCGGACTAGGCATCAGGATCTGCTCGTGGCCTTGTCAGCGTTGAAATGGAGAGGTTAAAGGCCTCTGTGAAGTCTCTAGGCTGGAACAACCACAGTGTAAGATGGACCTTGGAACACTACTGCGAAGTCTCATAGAACTCGTCTGCTCTAGAGGTAGGAACGAATCTAGCCTGATCCCTCACACCCCGCAGGGTCGAGCCCAAGTCCAAATTTTAAGCCAGCCGCTAGGCTACTACCAAACTGCTGCTATTAGAGGACACTCTTGGGGTTCTTTATAGTTGACAAAAGGACTTTCATACTGTTTATGAGCATTGCACAAGTCAATGACATTTACTTTTGTAGACACGAGAATCGCTCTGTCTGACCGTTTTCTCAGGCCTGCTTTCTTTCTCAACGCTATAACAGAGGCTGCAGTCTGAGGACCCCAACCCACAGTCTGAGGATCCCAACTCGTAGTCCGAAGATCCCAACCCGAGGTCCTAAGATCCCAACCCGAACCCGTTCACCTTCCGACCCGTCCTACCTCTAGTGTACTCTTGTTTACTTTCAAGTGTTGTGATCGCCTCAGGGGTGCCACATGGAATGCAGCGGAGAAACCAGGGGCCCCCCTCAAGGTCACCTACCGAGTGCGCGTCTTGGAGCGTTCAACGTACACGTTGTTAGTCTCATGAGCTTCGTAGCGAGTCACATTTTATTATAACGCATAACAGGATACGTGGTTTGACCCACAGCTACACTCCTTCACTTGGATCTTGAACATAACAATCAAAAATGGTCTCTCGACAGCTTCGTGGACATGTAAGTCTTCTTCTCAAGTAATGGCATGCCTGTCTGTACACTTTACAATGGAGTGACTGGCAACGTTGCAAGAGCTGCAGTGATCTTGCAACTTTCCTCACGTAGAAAGAAATGAGCCGTAGCTAAACGGACCTGCAGTAACTAGTACCCTGTCGTATCGGTGAAGGACCTCTCGTCGACGCTCTGGATGCCCAGATCAACGGGCCTGAGGTGGTCGTGGTGGCTCTTCTCGTACAGCACGATCGCATACAAGGCTAAGCGAAAGATTTTCTGCATTTGGCCAATGCAAACAATATTCGTGTCATCTCATGTAGTAATATAAATCATCCTTGCGGTACTGTAGCAATAGGTACCAAACGCTGAAGAGTCATCACTTCTTCACTCCGAGTGGATTGGTAAGGAGTTCCTGCTGTGCGCCGATCCCGTCATGACTGAGCCGGTGTCCTGGTAAGAGAACTGCGAGAAAGTGGACTCGTCCACCTCGGGGATAGCGCTGAAGTCCGACGGTGCCCCGCCCTCGTCCGGAGGCGTCAGCTCAACTGATTCGCCCGTGAACTCTGTGTCGAAGTAGCGCGTGTCCGTGTCGGAGCTAACCTGAGGCTTGAACGGGGGCGGAATCTGCAAAAAAAAGGGAGGAACGGTCACAAGGTCGACTAAATAAAAAACCCTCCTACATCACAGGAGGTCAACACACTCGCATACCTTTCTCTGCTCAAGATCTGTCCAGTTGATGGAGGCAAAAAACGAGTGATTCATGATTTCCCTGGCATCTTCCAGTCCACCGCCCAATCGGCGTGCAGGATTTTTGACTAGCAGACCGCTGAGGAGTTCGCGAGCCTCGGTAGACATCTTACTGGGAAACCGAACCTGAAATCGTCCCACAGTTAGACAATGACCCTTTCCAAGTCAATGGCAAGTTCTTGTCGCACCTCTTCCACGAGGATGAGCTCAAACATGACCTCGTGGTCGTGGTTGTAGAACGGCAGCCGCCCGCTCATCATCTCGTACATGACGATGCCAACGCCCCACCAATCGACCGCCCGCCCGTAGTCGCTGTCTTCCAGGACCTGCGACAAAAAAAGGCCACCAGTCACATAGAGCACGAAACGAAAATCCGCGGCGTCCTCACCTCGGGTGCCAGATACTCGGGCGTCCCGCAGAACGTCTTGGTGGTGTTCCCAAAATGTATATCCTCCTTGCACAACCCGAAGTCGGCAATCTTGATGTGACCGTCGTGGTCGAGGAGCAGATTCTCCAACTGCATTCACAAGAGGAGGGCGAGCGTCACACAACACAGCGTCGGAAAGTGAGCGTTGCGTCCAATTCCATACCTTAAGATCTCTGTAGATGATGCCCAACGTGTGCAAGTAGTCTATTGCGCAGATGATTTCTGCTCCGTAGAACCTTGTCCTCTCTTCGGAGAACTGCCTTTCGTGAGAGAGGTGGAAGTAGAGCTCACCCCCGTTGACGTATTCGGTCACCAGACAGAGTCTGTCCACGGTGGTGAACGAATACTTCAACTGCAGCAGAAACGGGTGCTTCGTCTTCTGGAGGACTTTCTTCTCGGTGAGTGTGTGCGCAACCTCGTCCTTCTTAATGATGACCTCCTTCTTAAGGATCTTAATAGCGTACAAGTGATTGGTGGCCTTCTCACGACAAAGAATGACCTTGCCAAATGTCCCCTTCCCCAGCATCTTGATGAACTCAAAGTTCTCGAGCGTCTGCAAGGAAAGAGAGAAGCAAAGATCAATCTTCTGGCAATGCCACGAGTCCTTTCGCGATACGTACCACTTTGCTCTTTCCGGAGCTGTGCTGTTTCTTCCCTCTCTTGCTGAACATGTCCACGAACGAGCTGTTTTGGTCCGACGGTTCGTCTGTGTCCATGCTCTCGTCATCCAGCTTCTTCTTCACACTTTCCACAGCTTGGACCCACGATCTCCTGAAGAATAAAGAGCAGCAGTTGAAGACAACGTAGTGTAGTACTACGGTTGAAAACAACGTAGTGCTCCAAGTCAAGGGGTGACTGACCTCTCTTCGTCAGAGTCCACGTAGAACGTCCTCACCACAACCGTCGTCATCTGCAGTCCCCTGATGGCGAAGGTGAACGGCTTCGGTCGGTTCGACTCGATGATTTCGCAGTTGCGCACCGTGAAGTTGTTGAGAGGATCTGTCAAGTCCGTGTCGAGACTGGGCTTGTTGCGAAAGCCTAGGAATTGGCCGTCGTCCTTTAGGATAAAGTAGCGGGGTCGCCAGTTGCGAAAGTGCTCCCCTCGCTTGTGGAGCCATCCCTGCTTGACCACCTTGGGCGCAGCAGAAGACGAGGAACCCTTGGATCCCCCGACGACGGTGGCCGAGTTCGCTGTCGTCGTCTCCACGGCAGCCATCATGCCCGAGGGAGCCTGTTGGCGCAGGTACGTGGGCAGAGAGCTCCTGCATTGCAAGAATAAAGAGACATGTGACAAAGCCTGGAAAACACGCACTGACGCAGCCGCCGAACCTCCTCTTCTTAACGACGAGCGTCATGACCGCGAGATGCACAAGCCCCTGGGTCTTTTTTTTTTTTTGGATACGTGCGCGTCTCTGACCATTTACGTACTGAATGAGCAAATATGATGAGGGCCGCGGGCAAGAAAGGAGGAGCGATCGACGCCTCCTCCGACGGGTTTTCCCCGAAGCAAAACGACCTTTCGACTGGTCTGAGGACACAGCGCGCGAGTTCCCGTCAGTCTCTGCTCACCTCGCCGAGTTGACGGCGGCTTCTCCTGTGAGCGGCTCCTGGGCCTCGCCTCCTCCGCGGTCTCCCTGGTCTCGATCGTGGTCGTCGTCTCTCCACTCGGAGTGGCAGCGGAAGACGGAAGAGGTCTTGTTCTCCTCCTCCTTCGTGGTCGCCCTATTGCTGTGCACTTTTCAGTTCGTTGCACTCTTCTCCTGTCGGCCGCCTCGGCCCGCACCCTGCCCAGCCCGCACCAGTCAGGGTCCTTCTACGTCTCTGCCTCTCTTTTACTACGCCTTAGCTTTTCCAGGTTTTCTGGGAACTGCGCACAACGCAAAAGAAACAGAGAGAAGCGTTCGCCGCGTGCAGCTCGGCTCAAATGCTCGAGAAGCGGACGGAGAGGAGAGGTTGCGTCTCTTTTCTTCCTTCCTTCCTGATTCTCCGGTTCTGGGCTGGCTGTAGGACTCGGGGTCGGGGTTTCTTTGGCGTGTTCGGGCTGGCCCGGGTGGTACAAGTATGAGACTGAACTGGAGTGACGAACATTTAATGCCTCAGGCAGGGACCGGATTGTAAACAAGTTGACCGCAAAAATTCGCTTCTTCTGGCTGCCTCTGCCAATGCTGAGACGAATCTTACACGCTCTGGGCGCGGGTAGGACACGCGAGTGGTGGACCGGGCCGAGAAGGACTCCAGCGTCAACACCGCTTGAGTCGCACCTTCGACAGGCCAACGGAATTGCGTTTGACACTTCGACAGTTGGGTGCGTCCAAGGTCTCCTCCGCCGATTTTTCTTATTGCGTAGAATAACACGTCTGGGACCAAAAGAGGAACCCCCAAAGTGTGACGGGGAAACATGAGTGTTTTTAAGCTGTGGCGCGAACCGCAAAAGTCAGAGTTCCGATGTTGAGTGATGCGAAACAGTTCCAATCGAATAAGAACGCATTACTCTGAAAACCGAAGCATTTCTGTCATCTCTAAATTTCGGTGCAGTCTTCTTCACGCCTTCTTTTCCTCCTGCCCACTTGGCCAGCCTTTTCTGCCTCCTTGAGAAGCTGCCCGGTTTTGTAGAAATGGGCGAATTTTCATACTGTGTGATCCAAAGTCGAGCACTTTTCGAACGTCACGAAGGCCGTTGACCTCGGTCACGTCTCGAACGTGTACTCGGATGGAAACCATCACTTCTACAGAGGACGGTCACTACAGTGCAACGTTGCTGCAGGGGAGGACCAGAGAGGTGTTAGTATAGTGACACCTCACTGGAGAAGAGACAGGGAAGCAGAACAGGACTATCATAAAAAAATACCGTCTGGTTACAACGTCCTTGAGGACTGATTTGTCAAGGTAGCGCAGACGAGGCAGGTTAAAGCTACCAACCAGAGAGCAGAGGTGCAAAAAAAGCCTGTCTGACCCAACAATGTGGCAACGCTGAGCAGCTCCGGCGTCAACTATTTCGTTTGGCACTGCTAAAATAACTTGACTCCGTCCACCGGGCCAAGCGGCGACGACGACGGTTCTTCTCCTACTGCCGACGACGCTCGTGGGAGTGCCGAGGCGAGCTGCTTCTGCTCCGTCGTCATGATCTCCCTGGAGGACCTGTACGCGGCCGCCACGCCGCTGTCAGATGCGCAGGGGAAGCCGGAGGCCATGGCTAAGGTAGGTCTGAACTGTCGCTCTGGGGGTGGGGTGGGGGACAAACAGTACTAAAAGTTTGGATTCCTCCCAAAGTTGACCTCCAACTACTCGACGATGTTATGCGGTGTGAAGAGCGACGATTTCCACGTGAAGCGCCTCACCAGCCAGTTCATAGCTCGCTTCTTCTCGGACTTTCCGACAATGGCAGACGTAGCTCTGGATGCATTCCTCGACCTCTGCGAAGACAATGATGTCTCCGTGCGTATCACCGCTATCAAAGACATCCCTCAGCTCTGCCGGCAACTCAAGGAGTATCTACCCAAGATCGTGGACGTGCTGGCACAGCTATTGCAGAGCGATGACAAGTCAGAAATCGCGGCTATTCACGTTTCACTCCAGACCTTGTTCAAGCGTGACGCCAAGGGGACTCTCATCGGACTGTTCTCCCAGATCAAGAATGGTGGTGACGTTGTGAGGGAGAGAGCAATCACCTTCTTGTTCAACAAGATTCAGAAAGAAGGCGGCAGCAGCCTCATTGGCAAGGAGGCAGAGTTCACCCTATTGACGGAGATTAAGGCCGTGCTGAAGGTAAGAGTGTGAGAAAGGTCTCTTTATTTTACGCTGTAACTTCTCAACTGTTCCTCTAAAGGACTGTTCAGCCGTCGAGTTCCAAATGTTCATGATCATACTGAGCAAGACGTCCATCCCTAAATCAGTCACTGGTCAGACGCAGCTGCTGGAAATTGCCTTGAGCATGGCCGAGTTGGACAAGGACTTTGACGCAAGTGATGCTGACTGCGTGAACAAGTTCATGCACTGCGCCGACCAGGCAGCCAAGTATTTTTCGGTAAGTAGATCTACCCTCTAATGTGACCTTCTTAGGGACGTGAATATGTGTCTCTGGAAGCATATGAAAGTTTGCTCAGCTATATTTGTTTAGATAAGTAAGTCCCCCCTCTCTCTAGAGCCAAGTACGTGCCACCAAGTTCTGCGAGTATTTGATGCAGCAAGTATTGCCCCAGCTGCACGCAATCGCAGATCTGGACTCGCAGTCACAGATGCTGAAAATCTTGGGTGAATGCACGATGTTCGCGGACCAAGTGAGCAATCCGATGGATGCGGCGAGGAACATCTACCGCATTCTCCTGGTAAAGATGCCTCATGTGGAATCACTTAACAGCAGTTTAAATGCTTAATTTTGCACTCAGGACTATATGCCTTTGCCTCCCGAGGACGCTGTGGAGGCTGCCGAGGCCGGTCAGGACCCAGAGTTTGAATTTACCAAAGTCGAATGCCTTTTGCTGGCATATCACAAAGTGGGCAGGCAAGTTCCCCAGCATCTCACAGAGGACGAGAAGACGCTCTCTGACTTCAGGGTAAGAGCTGATTGCAACGTGTCCGAATCTCAGTGCTGGGAATTGGCCGTCCTTCCAGAAAAGACTCATTTACTTCGCCTCTGGTGTCAAGGCCTACATCAAGAAGCTGAATGAGTTCCTCAAGGACAAGTCCAAGGCCGAACGGCTCAAGGAAGAGAACAAATTGAAGGAGACCGCGCTCGTCTGCACAACCAACATCCACACTCTCATCAAAGATCTCTGCCATCTCCCGCCAATTTACAAGGCGGTTGTCAGAGTCTCCTGGAGACCGGAGTGGACAGATGTGAAGGTACCACTTTTTTTAGCCACATTGACTGACTGAGGGACGAGGCTGACTTGATACTCTCGTCCCATGGTATTCAGAGTCACCCGTTTTAGGTGGACAAAAGCAAACGCTATCTTCAGGTACTTCTTGCTGTATGTTTTCAACCCTCCAAACACCAGAGCTGGAAAGGAATTTTTCTATGTCCAGAAGATAACATCCATCATGAGCTAATTCACACATTCCATTGATGTTTTTAGCAATTTTCAAAAATAATCTCGCGCCTGAAAATTCGGTAATCCATTGACCCCATCTTGTTGCCACCAGACTTTCTTTCTGGTGAATGAGCGGATGCAAGGCCCAAGTTTTCCCTGCAGCTCCTCCCAGTATCCCTGGACCCTGTGTCACTTCTTCTCAAGATGATGGAGAGGCAGAAGTTGTTATTGTGGCGGAGAAACCATTTCCACCAGTCGAGGCAATCAACCTCGTGCTGGTCAGTCACAGCCTGAACCAGCGCCTGGCTGAGCGTCTTGTTGAGTGCGGGTTTGATGCTGCAGGAAGACACGTTGAGAGCCCTCAAAGCAACTCGGATTGATGCTTCGGGGTCTCAACGATAAGACTGCCTTGTTCTTCCTTTTGTGGTCCCCATCAGGTCCCTCAAAGATCTCTGGGTGTAAATCTGTCCTCTGATGCTGCTTTTGTACTGACTGCTCCCAAGCTGACTCTTTTAAAAATGCACTTTCATAACATTTTTGAGTTGGCGATCATTAATGAAAATGCTCCTTAAGCTCTTGGACAATGTATGGAGGGTTGAACAACAGATCTTGTGAAGTAACTGAAATTCACTCTGCTTTCGTTCGTACAGCGACTGTATTTAGATATGTATGCATTGATGTCTCTCATCTGTTTAACGCATAGGTGGATAATCTTGCCCGTCCTCATGGTCCCGAGGCCCCAAAACGCAAGCTCATCACCTTCGACCCTCCATCAGCGACAAACGGCAAGCAGTTGCGGGAGTCTTCAAGGGGTGGGACCAAGTTCATGCGAGGTGTCTACACCCCCCCAACTGGGAAATACAGCTCAGCGGCAGGAAACTACGGTAGGGAGTGATCATAGCGTAGTTGCCATGCAATCACACTCATGCACATGTTCGTTGTCTTCTCCACAGACGAAAATACTCGTGGTGGTCGATGGGGAAGGGGCAGAGGTCGAGGCAGAGGAGGACGTTGGAGTCGAGGCAGAGGGAGATATAGTTACTAAGCTCTTGACTTAACCGTATTATTTAAAGACTGAAAAAGGAGACATTGTTGCTGACGTTCTCGTGAAGCCTCATCTGTTCTTGTGTACGAGGCCTCTCCTTGACTTCTACCTGGACGGAGTTACCAGGTAGTCCTCATTGTTTGTGTGATCGAGAGCACGACATCATTGCAGCCAAGAAGTAAGCACGTTTTTAAGGAAGGTCCTATTAGTGCAGTAGTGTCTTTTTTGCAGATAGTCTTCAAGTGAAAATCAGCAACAATGTTACATCAGTTAGAACTATGACATGTCTGTGTATGTGTGCGCGCGAGTGTAACGAGGTTTGATATCTGGATTGCTGAAATACAGAGCTTCATTTTGCCGGACTCTGCAGGTGCCCTCTCCTCACATCGGAAAAATACTCAATAATTTATCATCGATTTGAATCCAACGATCATAACAAGTTACCCAGCATAACACTAGAAGGGTCTGACTTCGACGCTATCTAGATCACCATGATCAACGTTACCAATGACAGTGATCCCACTGGCACTGCCTCCGCTGAAGACGAGTCCGGGGATGACTGGCTTTCGGATGACGCTACCTGGATCCTCTGCTCGTCATTCATTATTTTTACTATGCAAACAGGTAATACTTTTGGTAGTTATTTATGTAACATAGTTGCTATAGTTGATCCTGGACCTTTCTGGTCCAAAGATGAATGGGAATTTGCAGACAATCAGTGGGCATATTGCACATACATACTTACACTCCCATTGTACATTCATGATTTCTCTCGGTCAGGCTTCGGCATGCTTGAGTCCGGTTGCGTGTCTCTTAAGAATGAGGTGAACATTATGATGAAGAACGTGGTGGATGTCGTTCTCGGCGGGATTACCTACTGGGCCTTCGGATATGGTCTCAGCTATGGAAAAGGACCTTGGACAAACATGTTCTTTGGCTTTGGTGATTGGTACATCCTTTACTGTTTCTTCTGCTCGCTTCCTGCGATCGCCCTCAGTGAGATGACTTGCACGAGTTGACGTACGTGATGCTCAGGTTCGTAAATGCCGATGGGCTGACCGTTGGCCCAGTCTTCACCACCTTCTTGTTCCAACTCTCATTTGCTACCACGGCAACGACCATTGTGTCTGGGGGCATTGCAGAAAGGTAACGGAGATACCCCATTCAGATGTGTTGGCATCCACACACACCCACAGTTCTCTCAGATGCAACTTCTACGCCTACTGCATTTTCTCTTTCGTGAACACCGTGGTCTACTGTGTACCCGCAGGCTGGTTGTGGGGTGACCACGGTTTCCTCAAGAAATTAGGAGCCGTGGACGTCGCTGGCAGCGGTGGTGTGCATCTCGTGGGCGGTGCCTCAGGTACGGTATTGTATGTGCAAATGTACTTGCAAGCACAACGAGCTGGACAGTGCACTCGGTGGTGGATACACTCTCATGCGTCTTCTGTTGAAGCCTTCACCGCTGCTATGGTGATTGGCCCACGCCTTGGACGCTGGGATATCGTCGGAGATCCTCCAATGGGCAGCCCAAGCAATGCCGTCATAGGACTCTTCATGCTCTGGTGGGGCTGGCTGGCATTTAATGCTGGCAGCACCTTTGGTAACCGGGAGCTTTGATCAGTTATGCGAATGCATCTGCGACGTTCTTGCACAGGTATTTCTGGCCGGCGTTGGATCTTGGCTGCTAAGGCAACTTGCAACACCCTCGTCGCATCCTTCTCTGGCGGCGGCTTCGCCATCTGTTACAGTCTCTACGAAGCTGGCGGCAAGTTGGATGTGCTGACGCTGATCAACGGGATCTTGGGAGGGTTGGTGGGAGTCACAGGTGCTCGTCGAAGACCCCAATAGGAAAGCTGATGTTGACTGTCTGAATGTTGCAGGAGGCTGCGCCATCATCACCCCCGTGGAATCATTTTTCATCGGCATTGTTGGCTCCTTCCTGTCGAACATCACGGCGAAGTTGCTCATCTACCTGAAGGTGGATGATGCAGTCGGTGCATCTTGTGTTCACGGTAAGACTTGGAATGCTTCGTGTGGGCAGATGGGCAAAACATTGAGATGTCACTAAAAGTACTTTTTTTTCTTTGAGCTCTTTTACCTCAAAAGACGCAAAATTAGCTACTTTGGCAGGGTTTTTCACATGGAAGTTGAGCAGAAATGAGTGGGAAAAGTACTCTCAGTTCAGTCCTAGGGGAGATTCCGCTAAAATATGAATGGGCTCTCTGCATTCGCCCCTCTGTCTCCTTTGAAGGACGTCTGGCAACTTCTCGTCCGCCGGCTTAAGCGTCGGCTTAGCGATTATAAAGTCGCACGAGAGAAACTCGTTGGCGGACGTCTTGGCGCCATCGTTGTCGCGCACGCCACAGAAATTCGCTGCCTAAACTTTTATGACGAGCACGCGGGCCTCCCCGAGGAACGTGTGACCGTCCCGAACGACCTGATGCACATGAGGTCGACGTCGGGCTTTTGAAGAAACTCCGCCGCTACCTTCTGATGCACTGTTATTCCCAGTAGGCATAGCTATACCGATTGACCCAGGACTGTTTACGACTTATGGAGTGAATGCACTAAATGCAACTTGGGATCTCGATTTTGGCCTCGAAATCGGTTGGCGCGACTGGACACACACGCACACACACGCACACGCACACACACACCGAAGCGCACGCGCACATCCAGTCAAAAGTTATGGCTTGAAAAGAAAGCGTGCGCGATACTTACGACATACACAGTAGAGTACGCTAAAAACCCTCGAGTTCACAGTGTCCATTGTAAATGATGTTTTGAAAAAGACCCAAAACCGGCGCAAGGAAATGTATTTTTCCAAAAAAAGTACGTTTTAGAACTAGCCTATTGTGCATGCACATGCGTAGCACGATGATTTGGGAAATCACATCTGCCATAGTGATGTCAATGTTGGCATTCATATGAAATAAAAGCCTTGTCAAATTCTTTTTGGATCCCGAATAAGGCATAACAGCCTTGGAAAGTTAGGCTTTTGAAGCTGTGGGGGCCGGTAGAATTTTGAAATTCAGTTACCAAAGAGGGACTTCTGAATAACAGATTCGTAGCCAACTTGCAGAATTGAGCTGGATGTCATGGTCAAGTTGACAGACCTTCCCGAGCCCACAAAATATCACTCTCTCTAGGCTTTGGCGGCCTTTGGGGAATGTTGGCCATTGGCCTTTTCGCTGAGCGCGACCGCCTGGAGGGATTTAGTGAGTACGCGGGGCTCATCCACGGAGGAGGCTTCTACCTCTTGGGAGTGCAGCTGCTGGCGTGCCTGAGTCTCATCATTTGGGCAGCTGTTGTCACCTACATTCTCATATGGGTGAGCAATCAAAGTGTTAACTCTAGAGATGTCAGTGGGTCAGGCCCAAGGCCCATCAGCCAGACGTCAGTGTTGCTGACCCACATCACATGGCAAGTTTGAAGTAAGCCTGCTAAAAAGCCTGGAGCCGCAGTTCGTGGCCCTGCTGCTGTCCATCACTACAGCGTGCTGCCTGAGCACGAATGAGTGCCAAACCATGATTCCATCCTCATGAATCATTCTTTGATCACTCTTGACCGGTGACTTGGCCCAAGGTAGACTGGCTCTGATCAAGAACCTGAAGCCTAACCTTTGGTAGTTCAGGGATATGCAAAGGACAAAGTCAGAGCCAAAGGACAGAGTTGAGCAGACAGCATCGATGCACACGAGTTAAAGGAGGAAATTGTCAGCAACTTAGGGGTGGCAGACTGTATTTCGGAACCCCCAGAGGAAGACAACAGAAGTACTAAGGTTACAGTGCCATAAAAGAGATCAGAACAAAACTTATAACTTCATATGAGCCCGTGCATTGACTGAACAAGCTAGTTGCTGTCGTTTTGGACCTGCAAGGACTCAGCCACTGTATTCCTCTTTCAGCTTCAAGAGAAAAGGTCAGACACCGATTGAAATCGTCATGTTTTGATATTTTGCTTAGGAATTAGGACTAACATTTTGGTCATCAACTGAAATAGTTTTTACTTATGCGTGTGTTTGTCTCTCCAGCTGATTGACAAAGTGATCCCCTTCCGCATGAATGAACATGAGGAGCTACTGGGGGCCGACTACTGCGAGCACAATATCCACCATCCTGGCATTGGTATGACCAGGGCCGTCAGTGTCATCAAGCGCCACGATGAGCACGTCGACCTCGGACTCATCCCAGTAGGCAAAAACAAAGGTGAATGAATTGATAATGATGATTAGGTACTTGAGTTGGTCTGATCGGGAATGCGTGGCCATAAGTGACGCAACCGCAACACACATGACACCACATCCGATGACATCGCCACAGACATGTGCTTCATGAACTCCATTGCCTACATGTATTCGCTGCACAGGCCATATGGACTACCTGGAGCGTGAGTACGCAGCTCGTCTGACAGCCGCCGTCGCTATTGGCACCAACAGGACAAAAGTGAAGAGGAGCAAAGTAGAGGCCAGCGGCAAACTGTGAACATCTGCATTTTGGAGCACATTTCTTGTTTACCATCATGTCCTGCAATCTGAGGCATAATATACAGGTGTGTCTGCTTACTGTTGTTCACTTGTACGGAATTCCCTGCTTGAGGAGAGTGCAGGTTCCTCAACGAGGACCCGGGCACCGTGAGACCAAACAGAAAGACGAAGCAAAACTGAGACAGAAACTTTTCGTGAGGAATATATAGCATTGGCCTTGCTTCTTATGGCTTAAGTTGGGCCGTTCTGCTCTGTTGAGTCTACTACTAGAGGGAGATGGGACAAAAAAGGGTTAAGAACCAGGATCTGTTGTCAACCGGTTGGAAGTAGTCCTTGAAGCAGGCAGTGAGTTCATCTCCTAGTCTTCAGACGTCTACGACAAGCCGACTGAGGAACGTCTGTTTTCTTTTAAGTCTTCTTCTGTAGACTACTATTATTATATGGAAAGTTGCATTGTCGTCATCTTCAGAGTGAAAAAGTAGCAGATTATGTTGATAAGTAGTACCATTGCAGGCGAACTCCAACGCAGCGTGAAGACGTCGTCTTCAGGCTCTGGAAGAGCGAGTCCAGTGGGAAGACGGTCGTGGACGGCACCGTGCAATACATTGGTCAACTCTGAAGAGCCTCCAAAGTGTCCCTCAATAACAAAGACACAACCATGCCGTAAATGTGTGTAGAAGTGTAGTAACTGGCTTAATCGTGAACGCATGATTCGAACTTGTGGATTTGTCAAGTTTCCAACCCCACAGATCAAGGCTGGGTTGGGATTTGCTGTCAAAAGTCCAATCTGGGCACGTAGACGAGCCAAAAAGTAGAAAGTCAAGATTGTCTCTCGAGTCAAGCTCGAGCTCTTAGCACATGATACCAAGCTTAAAACGTAGGCTGTGTTTGCTTCTCTACAAGCCTCAAGCTTGCTTGAGGGGGACTGAGTACGATTTTAGCTTCGTGGACGGCGAAATTTGGTCCTCCGCGACGTGACCGCGACAACCAACCACCTTTTCGGTGCTGCCGACCCTGGCCAAGACTTGCTGCTGCATTCTGGCGGTCGCAGAAGCTGGCGCAGGCCAGGACACGCGTCTGGAGAGTCGCGTCGTCGTGAAACAAGTGCAAGTGTAACGACCACAAACGGTGTACAAGTCTTGGATGACCCGAGATTCACTGTCAATGCTCCACAGTCATCGATGCATGCTGTATGCATATCATTGTACCAAATCCATCCAGGGTTGCCACTTGGTCGCTTTGCCGGCAAAACCTCGTCAATCTGACCGTTTTGGACATGGTTTGGCCGGAGGAACTTTTTGGGTTTTATGGTATTTGGCCGTTTTCGATGGACCACATCTTTCAGTGTTTGGAAGACTTTCCAAAGCTTTTTAGCAATTTGGTCGTCGTTGATGTTGAATTGGGATGTTTTGGTAACCGGCCATCTGGTAACACTGATTCGACTGTGTGTGATTCAAGCATTGATCACTCCAGCACGACATCGGATGGCATGAAGAGGGTCAACGTAAGTGCGAGGATGTCGCCCCTCTCGGGACTGACTTTCTACGACGATCTCTCGTTCTCTGTAGTCCTGGATCTCCACCGACTTCGAAGATGACGCCTTCAGCGGACGCAGAGCCTCGTTCAAGCGGCCGAGAGGAGTCGCGTTCGGGGGGAGGGCGGGTCCTCCGGATCTCATTCGGCCATGGAGCGTCATTCACCGCCCACGCGACGCTTCCGCCCTCGCCGTGCACCCCAAGAAGGTCCAGGAGGTTCGACAGTGGCTGCGGTCGAGGGTGGACAAGGAGAAAAAGGTGCGCTCAAGTTGCAGTAAGAAGTCAGCTCGATAAGAATCTCTTCAGGAAGGCGGTCTGCTGCTGCTGCGGGGCCCTCCGGGTTGTGGAAAGACAGCCACGGTGCTCACTCTGGCCACGGAGCTTCGCGCGCACGTGCAGGAGTGGTCGTCGCCGGACGAGGTTGTGCAGTTCCGGCCGCGAGAGGCTGACGACGTGTTCATCCCAAATGTCGGCGATCAGGTGCCCTACGTTGGGCACGCAGCGGCTTTCAAGAACTTCATGCTGCGAGCAAATCGCTATCGCGCCCTTGGAGAGGAAGGGTTCAAGCTGGTGCTCGTCGAGGAAGTGCCGTCGTTCGCTCGAAGGAATCCCTCAGAGTTCCATAGTATCCTGAGACAAGTGAAAAGTGCCGGACGCTACCCGCTCATCGTTATAGACTCCGGCAAGAGCGGCTTCCTCCTCCCGGAAGATGTCGCGGCGTCTCTAGAGGCCGACGTGATCTCCTTCAACCCGGTGTCCACCACCAGTCTAGTCAAAACTCTGAAGGCCATTGCAGATGACGAGGAGCCCAAGCGTAGGGGCTCCTTCAGCATGCCGGACAAGGAGGCGTTGGCGTCGCTGGCTGAATCCTCTGGCGGAGATATCCGGGCAGCCATCAACGCTCTGCAGTTTGCCTGCCTCAAGGGTAAGTGGGCGGACACTGACAAGTGCACGAGCGACTTCACAGCTTAGCCCCCTTTCTTAGGCATTGGCAGCATCAAGGAGTGCCTCCGCGGTTCCTCGGTAGCAACTTCGACTAAGAAGAAGAAAGCCAATGGCAGCAGGGCGTCGAAGAAACAGGACCTCGCAATCGTCGGTGCCAAGGACCCCAACTTGGACCTCTTCCACGCCATCGGGAAAGTGCTCTATTCCAAGCGCCACGAAAGCTGTGGCGAGCGAGAGACTCTCGTGGTGCCGAGACTTCGGCGTCCCCCGCTCATCTCCACTCCAGAAGAAGTGGTCGAGAGGGCGCCCATGGGTCGGGACACCTTTGTCAGCTTTCTGCACCAAAGCTACCCGGAGTTCTTCACCTCCGTCGCCGACCTGGCCGAAGCATCCGAGTACATGAGTCTGGCCGATCCGTTTTTCACCACCTGGGATGTGAGTGTGTTTCGTGCCCCGTGAGCTGCATCAGTAGCAGTGCGATGATTCCGTTCATCTGTTGTAGGCCCAAGGGAAGGTGTCGTTGTCCGAGTACGGCGGGTTGGTCGCCACGCGAGGGATCTGCTTCTCCAATAGGCAAGTGGCTAAACTCGCCGGAGCGAAGACGTTCCACAAGCCTGCTTGGTTCCAGCACCACCGACTGCGAAGAGAAAGGTGAGCAAGGTTGTGCCAACCTTACGGATGAGCTAGTGCAAACTTGACAGTTGATGAAATGACGAACTTGCAACGTACGCAGGATGGAGACGCTGGGCCGCGTGTTTGGTCGTTCTGACACCGACTGCTCCACGCTGCTCATCCCTGTCATCGGCAAGTACTTCTCGAGTGACTTGCCCACCGACCTGGCCAAGGTGGCCTTTTTCTATCACAGGACCTCTCAGGAGCCGCGAGAAAAAGTTAAAATTCATGCTGAGCTTGATCAGGCGGAGGAAAATGGCGACGATGAAGACGCTGCAGACTTTTTTATCGAGGAAGACTAAAACACTGAATTAAATATGAAACACCAATTTGATTTGTATGAACAACAAATTGGAGATGACAATCACAGTCGAGTTAGTATGAGGTCTACCTTAGTTACTCCACAGTCACAGCTGAAGTGTTCGTTATTCGTTCAGTTGCAACTACGAAAAAGCCGAAAAAGCACAAAAGAGTAACGAACACAGAGCTGCAATTGTCGCTAAAATCTAGAGAATCAAGAGTCTAGGTCGTTGTCCAGGTCGTTGAGGGATAGCCCGTCCAAGACTTCCAAGGGCACAAGCAATCCTGCGCCGCCTCGGCTGTCCCGCGCCTCTAGGTAGTCGTATATGAAGTATGTCTGGAGGAGTGAGAGTTCACCATCGGCATCCTCGCAGCTTCGCTCCCTCCGCGGGGGCGGCCCCACGTCCACTGGGCGGCCGTTGCTGTCCTCGTGGCGGTAGAAACACTTGTTGCCAAAGGGACACTCGCCGGCGCCGTGGTTGAAGTACTTGCACTGCTTCCTATTGAGCGCCTGCCTATAGTCGGTGAGCAACTTCGCCTTGGCCTCTGGTGTGTCCACCCAATACCTCGACGGGCATATGTAGTCGGAGGTCTGGCGGCACTCGGGGCAGGCCCTGGAGATATCGTCATTGGGGATCAGATGGGTTTCGACGACTGTGCATTAGTCCTCCTTACCTTATGATTTTGTGCTCGAACTTGGCCTGGCGCCACTTCCTGAGGCAGGAGAGGCAGAAGCAATGGTTGCAGTTGGGCATTATGCCGAACCTCGCCTCTCCATTTCCCTTGTCCATGACGACCTCCATGCAAATTCCACAAGTCTTGTCCTTTGACTTGGCCACGGCGAAGGCGTGCTCCATGTCCTCCTCGTGCTGGCGAAGGCATGTCTGCAGTAGAGGCTAATGCTAGAGTATGCCAGAAACAGCATGTTCAGGACACTCACAAACTTGTGGCAGTTTCTTTGCTCCTCATGCAGAGGATGAAGTGTCGCCTTGCCGCACATGTCGCACACGTCTCCATGGACGTACGCACAGTGCTCGCCGTAGCGACATTCTCCCACGGCCCCGTACGGACACAGCTGAGATTCAGCCTCCGCGATGGTCATCTCTGCCATTGCTACCGGATTCACCACTTGGGCCCAGCTTAAAGTATCTAACGTAGGATTCTGAAGCGCCCTGGGCACGAACTCTGGGGCGTCGGCCCAAGATCGTGACGTAAAACTTTGACTTTGGAAGTTCGCCGAAAGATCTGAGGAGTCCACTGCAACAGGACTTTTGGGAGCAGCGCACGAGGAGGCGTGGAGGTTCCTAGATCAATGTGAGTGTTACGCATTTCTCAAGGCGCCGTCCTGTGCTCGCCGTACCTGCAGTCGTTGCCAAAGATGCAGCTGCCCTTGAGGAAAAACTTGCATTGCTCGCGGTCGACCTTCGTCTCAGACGTGGCGGCATGCGAGAAGAGACATCGGTCGCCGGCGCGGCAGTTGCCCATGGTGAAGTACCTAGAGTCAAAGAAGATCTTGCTGCAGTCGGTCTCCAACCCGAGGGAGCGTCTTTCTCTCACCTGCACGGCGCGGCCCCTTCTCCGTCCAACCTCGGGTCCGAGGCAGAAGCGGCCCCAGCCTCCATCGTTTGCTCGGGAGAGATGTGACAAAGAAGGGACGGACGAACGAATGTTCAAGGACGACTTACGGTCTCCTCTCTTCTCCACTGCCTTACGATCGAGTCGTTTGTTTATTGTGTGTGTGCTCAGCGTTGCCAGACTGTCTACAAGACTTGGGGCGGCGGTGAAGATGGCGGTGCGAAAGGACCAAGCCGAGAGCCAGGTCCTCAGCTTCTTGATGGAGTGGAACGACACCGAGGCCCCGGGTGATGCCCCGGGCGTCCGTGTCCTCGTTCACCGTCTGGCGGATCACTCCATTTCCCTTTGGTTATCATACATTCTTCAATGAGGTCTCCGGCCGTCGTTCCTGCTCAACTAGTCCAATTGTAGAGATGTCCCGAGACGTCCAGGCCGAGTTCTGCATCGCCGTCAGGCTCGTAGCCGAGTCCACGGGCTCGTCCACACCCAACTTCGTCGTCGTTCCAAGCATCCGACTCCGAGTCCGATCAAGCGTTCCAGCAACAAGCAAGCGTGACCCCTTTATCGCCTGTAAGAGCATAATGAGGACAAGGACGGACGTGGAACTCTCGCCAGGACTGATACTTTCTGAGAAGGACCGACTGTGTCCGCATTCACAGACTGCATCTGAGACACAGGCTGTTGAGAGCCACGAGATCGGCCTGAGCTGTCCAGTCCTCCGGCAGTGAGTCATACCAGAGGCTATTCAACTATTCGACCGCTGGTTACGAGAAGCTCGTTGCTCATGCTACCGTCTGCGCGAGTTCCCCCTCTCCTCCAAGCTTGGCCGGGTGGAGTCGCAGACGTCGTCGAGTCTCTCTGTTGATATGATTCATACAACCACGAGAAAGATCTCGGTGCCTTTCGATTTTGAACAGGTAGTGAAAAGGAGGGCCTTCATTACTTGCTTTCTCTCCTTCTCCTCCTCGACGCTCTTGAGCAAGCGCGTGCAAGCAAATCGTGCCAACCACCGCTCCGACGCACACAAGATGTGCCTTAAAAAGTTCCACCTGTGACGAGTGGACGTGTGGCGGCGAGAGAGACGTGGAACGAGGCGCACATGCCAGCCGCTGTCCTCCTCGTGGCAGTCGGTGCGAGTTGAATTTTGTTGTCCACACGGCATCGACGTCGACAGCGTCGGCGTCGTCGGAGGCGCGGTCCCCGGGTGAATGCGGCTCACTGTGCGCGCCCTCACTTCCCCTTCTTCCTACAGAGCTATGTAGGTGCATGCACACGCATGTAGAACAGTTGGATATCCCCTCAGCAGGTGGTGGTGGAGGTGGAGGTGATGGCACACAGATCTGCATCGTGTCACACCAGTGCTTCAGTCGTTCTGATCCACGCCGTCATCAAGGCGGCCTCGACGCCCGCGGCGGACATGAACCAAGCTTCGCCAGGTGAGTCAGTTCCTCTTCTTCTTCTTCTTCTCCATCTCAGGACAATTGAATGTTTGATGAGCGGAAAGCGAAGCTGTCCAAGCTCATATGCGTGAACCGTGAATCTGCTTGCGCTTCATTGCATCGTTGCGCACGGAGCCCAAGTCCTAACTGTTCAAGACTGAGGAGGCTTTGGCGCAGTCGACGAACAGGACTAATTGGCCACTGAGTGCTGTTTCCTCCTCCTTCAGTGGGGAGACGACAAAGACATCCAACCCCCTCCGTCCGTCAATTTCCCCCCCTGTTGTAAAGACCCCTGTTTTCTCTCACGCTCAAACAAAGAAGGGGGGGAGACAGATTCTCCCCCCGGTTTCTCATGGAGAAAATACCTCTTTTCCCCCCTTCTTTTACAGACAATCATGCGTGGTTGGTCAGTGTAGGCAGGAACCTGGAGGAATAAAAGATGGCCCCGTGCAAGTTGGCGCCGAGCTTGATAGCCTCTTCGCTCCTCGTCGTCGTCGTCTCGTCCGGACATGGCCAGGGAGGTGAGTGCGGAACAAATGAAGGGGAGGAAGTTCGCGTGTATTGAGACACAGCAAGAATTCCCCGGACAATAGCAGTTAATGTTGGCTCCTGTCAGAGTGGATATTTCTGACCACACGACAAGAAGCTCTCCTCCTTGTACCCTTCCTTCCTGCTGACAACAATGTCAAGTTGGCGACTTCCGCCTTTCAGTCATCATCGCGGGCGTGCACAATTTCGCCCTGTCCCCCCTACAGGTCCGTGTTGAAAAATGCCGCCATTAGTGGTGCGATGACGTTGTCATTGGCGTCGTGTGCGCCACGAGCAAGAGGGTGCAGTTCTAGGAGACCTTTATAAGCTGCATCCAGAGCTGAGGACAGAAAGCTCGTTAACTAATAATAGTACCATGGATTCTTGGAAGAGCGATTTTTCTCGAGCGTATTTTTGCTCTTCGCTGGCTGCTGTGTATGTACACTGTCTTGTTCTTTCGTTGTAACGATGAGTCAGTGTTCAGTGACGTTATACGTATGGAGAATCTACTGTACTTCGGACCAAAGCTCGAATCCTTTCCAACAATGCCAAAACTTGAAGTTGTCAACAACTTTTGACCACCTTTTGTGACATGACGAGTTTACACAAATATTTGCGGTGTTTTTGTTTATTTTTTTTCTTTTCTATGCCTTTGAGGACTCGACCATATTGGCACCAGGTCTTGAGGGCACAATAACAATAACGTCTGATTTATAGAGCTGCTCTTTTGTGCTGTAAAAGACCGACCAATGAACAAACAGACAGACAGACAAACGGACAGACAGACAGACAGACAGGTAGACCGGGCGCATGTGCTCGATTTCCCTCCACGCGTGTGGAAATGAATTGCTCCGTCCGTCCGCTAGTAATCAACTATGATATCGTCAGTAAACCGCTCGAACTTCCTTCCTCTCTCACCCTTGTGTGTGTTGAACAAGCTATTGTACAGCTTTTGTCTGATAGGATCGTAACGAGCTATGAATAAGTAATGACAGTAAACTCATTCAGGACCTGCGTACACATCAAGTGACTCAGCACGATGAATGTTGGACGTTTTTCCTCGATATTTTCCAGGTTCCAGCGACAACAGGTGCGCTGAGGAGCTGGGGATGGCGTCGGGCGCCATAACGGACGAGCGAATCGGGTAACCACATCTTGTTGGGGCGTTGACGGCGGAAATGACCGCGTTTGTTGACAGGTCCTCGCCGGACTGGACGCACCCTCCGGCCTTGGGGAGGCTGAACAACCCCAGCGGCGCGTGGTGCTTTCGGTCGGTGCCCCTTAAAAAGGTTTGGCTGCAGGTCGACTTGGGCCAGCGGACGCTGCTGTCCGGGTTCCGGAGCCAGGGTCCGCCGGAGGCGATTCACGGCAAGGAGTATCTGCGCTACGTGGGACTTCAGGTGGCGCTCAGCCACGACGGCACCCACTGGAGGGACTGCTGCAGTGGAGAGACCACCCTGGTGCCAATAAAAAACAGCCTGTGCATGCCTGGGCTGGCCTGGTCAAGGACGTCTTCTTGTCGTTGCAGTTCTACGCGGACGATCGCGCCGATGTGGCCGACGTCGTGACCACGCACTCATTCCCTTCGCCAGAGCACGCGCGCTTCATCCGCCTGTCTCCCATCACCAGCCTCCGGTGGATCGGACATGAGGAGAAATGCTTCAGGTTCGAGATCCTCGGCTGCGGCGGAGAGCAGGATTTTGCTCCCGCCATCGGATTTGGCGTCGAGAGCCTCTCAGCGGGCTTCGTCGCCATGACGTGAGTTCATGCTGCAGATATGCCTAAGAGTCAGTGACTGCACGTCAGCGTCGGTCCTGTACAGGTGGAACTCCCCCGTGGTGGAAATGCCTGACGGGCGAGCCTTTTCCCTACCGATCTCACACTACTTGCTCAAACTGCGACTGCCAGAAGAGGGTGAGGAGGCCTTGGAAGTGGGCCAGGTCCTCAACACCACCAACCAAGCGCTCATCGTGGCCAGCCCTCTCTGGGGAGGTCGCTATGTCGTCAGCGTATCTTGCTTCTTCCAGGTGCTTTCATCGTAATGGCAGTTTGACGTGCTCTTCAAGTTGTTGTTCCAGGACTCTGAGTTAAATTGCGGCCGACAGAGCTTCACTGCCAAGCCCAAGAACTTGTCTTCCTCGTGCTTCAACCACGAACCTCCTTGCCCGGTCTCCGAGCACGTTCGCTTCTCCCTGCCGTCGGCCTCGGCCGCCGTCGCCCTACACAACGGATCCACCCTCGTGTCTTGGGAGAACACCCAAGAAGGCGGTTGGAGGCCAAAAGTTACCCAAGTGGCTGTGCAAAGTGTCCATGGAGAAGAGACCCTGGTGCGCGCAAGAGCTTCTGATCGTGCGGTGCTCATAGACAGCCTAGAGGAAGAAGCCAGGCTCGTGTTCAGTCCCATGGGAGAAGGAATCGTCGGTGGCAAGGGAGGGAAGGCGGCCGTCGTCGTGATAGGTGAGTCATTTCTTCACCGCTGCGGCGTTGATTCATACCTTTCTTGTGCTACTTCTTCTTCGTGTGCAGTGAAGGACTCGGGAATGCGCCACGCGTTCGTGGCCGACGTCGCCCTGCAGTGCAACGTTCTGTGGAGTGGGAGGGTGCGCGCCAAGTGGAAGCACGCAAAGGCCAAGCACAAGACTGCAGGGAAAGAGGAAAGAGAGGTCGTGGCCGATGGTTACAGGCTCTCTCTCGGGGGGCTTGGAGAGGCAGTAGGTAATCATAGCGCTGGCAACCTACAGACAAGCATGCACGTCAGTGCCTACCTGTACATGCAGCTCTTGTGACGGTGGATGTGGACTTTGGAGAGACTTGGTTCGACTTGGGGGGGATCACGATGGATTCTGCCTATGAAGTCAAGATTGTTTGCCTCTTTGGCGGCGTCGAGTACGCTTGTGGGAGAAGAGTGATCTACATAGGTATTCCTGCCATCACACAAATCATGAAGGTACCAGGAGTGATCATGCATGATCTATCTAGGTCTCCCCGTCTACGTGACATCCTCCGAGTTCTTCGTCGAGACGCTGACTCCAGGCACCTGGTGGCAGCTGCAGCACTCGTGTGAGGCCTCGGGGGGGAACTTGGCGGCGCTGGCCAGCCAAGTAGTTGAGGCTGCTATCACCAGTAATATGTCGAGAGAGATAACTTCGTTCTGGTGCGGGGGAAATGTGTGTCGGGATAGTCCAGGTACAGTTTATTTGCTGTTGTTGTGTAGTTTGCATAACTATATATTAACGACACATATAGTACACATTATGCGTCGTTAATTTGTAATTAGGTCAGGTCTCGTCGCTCGACGCATTTACTTACGGCAAGGACTGTATAGTGCAAGAATATTTCCCGCTAGAGAGTAAATAAGCGGGGAAATATTCCAGAAATCGAAAGGCTATACTGTCTTCTTGTCTTTGTAGCACCTACAGACAGTCTTTGGATGTCCGGCGATCCTCACGTCAACTACATCAACTTGGCGCCCGACGCGCACTTGTCCGGGGATCGCTGCTGCATCAAGGTCGACCTGGACGAGTCCTCTTCAGTCTGGAGAGGAGAGAGCTGTCAAACTGTCATGCAGGGACTGTGCCAGTTTCAAGTCTCAGGTAATCCATGACATTGTTCTTGCCAGACGTCGAGAGAAGGCACCATCTGTACAATCTGCTGGGTAGAGCGGATTTGGGCATGATGCTCGGCTGAAACACCCTGTTCCTAAAGTCATGAAAGAACGCCTCTTCCTACCATACAGAACGTCTGGATCGTCCATTCATGCTGTCCCCCGCGCCGATCAACTCTTCCTCCGTCCTGGTCCATGGTAACTTCAGCGGGAAGTTTTGGCTGCCAGATTCTCTCTTTCTACGAGTCTGTCTCAATCGGCGGTTGGGACGCGACTTCTCCTCCAGCGACAACGAGACGTGTCTGGATAGGGTGACGGCGGAGATCACAGGAGTCACGTGGCAGTCAGAAGTGGAGGGACTTCTGGAGTTCTCAGAGTACATTGTCGAGATCGGAGCAGAGTGGAAGCACCTGGGCGAGACCTTTAGGAGCTCGGGCCAAGACCTCATCAGAACCCGTGAGTGTGAACCTTAATAAAGGTAATGTAGTCATCATCCAGTATTGGTTGCTGTGGCTTCTAGTCCCGGACTTGGACGTCACGTGGTTGGTCACGCCCACCGGGATGCTGGAGGTGTTTTGGCAGAGGAAAGTCTCTTCCTTCGAAGAAAGCAACAAAGTGAGGCTCACCTTGACTGGAGGCAATCTGACCAGGGAGTTCTTTGGCGACGGCCTGGGCGTCGTTGCCACCGGGCTGAAGTTCGGGGCCACGTACGAAATGACCTTGGAGGACGCGTCTGAAAGCGGCGAACGCTTTGGGCCAGTCACCATCGAAGCTTGTAAGACAAAAAGGTGATCTTTTCAGCCAACGACACCAAGAGGGTCTCTTTTTCCTCACAGACCCCAACTGCACGAACGGGTTTCGGGAGGACTTTGTCTGTCATTACGTCTCTGAGGAGACGTACAAGTTCCAAGAGCGTCACATCGGCTGTGACTCAGAGAACAGAGGCGCCCACGAGGACCTGGACTTCTTGTGGGTCGTGAGCAACGCCTCGAGGTCCGCAGAGAGCAGCAGCAACGAGAGTTGTAGCGCTTGGTCCAGTCGAAGGAGGGGGCTCAAGCCAATGGAGTGCGACCAACAGCTTCACGTCCTCTGTCAGACAGACCTGACAAGTAAGTGGTGTCAAGAAAAGAAGAGAACTTGCTCAAAGACTAGCTCGGTTCTTCTTTGCGTATGCGTAGTCGTCTCTCCGGCCCCCGCCAACAAGAGCGTGAAGGTCAGAACCGGCTCGGACCACCTGATCCTAGACTGGGCAATGGACAGCGGCTGGGAGGCCTCGTACGTCGTCACCCTCACCCCCGAGACTAATGACAGCATCACTGTAAGAGGAAAGCCGCCGATCACCGTCACGTCGCTGACCCCGGAGACGAAATACAAAGTGGAGATCCTCACCGAGATGGGGACGAACTGGAAAGAGGAACTCGTCATCGAGGCGGCGACCACGGCTAACCAATCGAATCTGCCTGAGGGTGTCGTGGGTGTAAGTTATGCAAAATTCGCAGCAAATATCGCGGGACACGCGGGACTTTATTCCTCTTTGCAGATAACCCAAGTAAGGGATCTTTTTCGAAGAGCACAACTCACAGTTTTTCCACTGGCCATGGTCATCCTCTGTGCCGCTGCCATCATTCTCGCCCTCTCGGGGACGACGTGAGTGAGATGCATTTCTTGCTGCAGGAGGTGCGTAATCGAGCTGCACTTGGTGTCTTTCAGCTGCGTCTATCCCGACAACGCGATGCAGTTCTGCTTTGAGATCTCCCTGATTGGTCTTCTCTTGTCTGTCATGCTGTCGGTTCTGGACGGGGTCCTCACCTGGGAGGAGGAGGAAGAGGTGGTGATGGTCATGCACAACTGCGACGTCGGGTCTAACTGTATGGGTTATGTTCTTCTCAGGTATATTGCGTCGTGGCCATGGGGCTGCTTTGTCTGTTCTCCCTGTGCTGCTTCTACTTCCTCCTGCTCGAGGCCGCCATCATCTGCCACAAGAAGATCTTTTCCACTGCGGCCACGTCGAAGAGGACTCCGTGGCTGATTGTTATGGGCTTCGGCTTACCGCTCGCCTACACTGCCGCGCTCCTGCCCTTGTTCTACCACAGACTGATGCCAAAGCAGAGGAGAGTGTAAGTGAGAAGAACCGACCTTGAAAGGTGACATCGATGCACAAACTTTCCTTCCAGGTGCTGGCTGGATTTGTCAGATCCTGTCTCCGCTGTTTTCATCGCCCCTTGCGTTCTTCTCCTTGTTATCGGTCTCCTCCTCCTGTCGGTGTCCATCTTGGTGGGGCCAGACGACATCAGGCCTGCTAGTGTCTCTTTCAACGTACGAACGAGGTAAGTCCAAGAATGAGAACAAGGCAGGTCATACTAAGCCTGACTCGTGTCTATCGCCTCCAGCCACCTCAGAAAGTGTCGTAGTGTCCTAGTGGTCATCGTCCTCCAGTACGGCCTCTGCTGGTCGCTTGGCGTGAGCGCGGCTCACTTTGACACGGACGCTTTGACCGTGTTGTTCATGGCGGTCTTTCTCATCTTGTCCATCACCATCCTCGTCCTCAGAGTCCTGTTGGACAAGCAGGTGAGATCAACCCAATGGACTGTGAATGCATGAAGTGAAGCAGCGCGCACCTGTCCTACTAATGATACAAGTAGCTTCTATATAGTTATGACTGACGTGAGCAAGTCCAAGCATCTTGTTTATGTGCAGTTCGAGTTCTTGTCCGTACTTTAGGGTGTCGTTGCACAGTACTGAAGAAAGCAATAACCCTATCTACTACGTAAGTGACCAACGTTTAGCAGGGTCGGCTTTGGTCGGCCCCGTGCACGTTCTTAGTTGTCCACCACCACCATGGAGCACGATCATGTCACTCCTCCGCAGATTCGCTCTGGCCTGAGACGCACTCTCCGCAAGTCCCACCACGACGACACCTATGCGACCTCCAACGGCAACGGCACCAGAGCTTTGAGCAGGGCCAACTCGGTGGCGCCTGCGCCAACCACCGAGCGCCGGATGACGCCAGTCGAGGGCGATGATGACAGACGCCCCAAAAGTAAGCCTTGTTGTACAGGATCTTCCCCTGCCCCATGACGCACTGGTTGCTCGTTGTTCACCCCGCACCACTCGGATAGGGCGAAGTTGCCACCGCCTTCTTTCTTGCCGCTATCTTTTTTGTGTTGGTTGCTGTTACACAGAGTTTTGGATGTGCACGAGTTCCTCGTCACCGTCGACTTGTGGAAGCACCTCGGGGGAAACGTTAGGACTGTGTCGGTGGCAGCACGACAGCAACGCGCTCTGGCGAGAGTTGGCGGCTCACAGCCCCACCAGTCGGCAGAACAGACGGGTCAGCTACAATGCGGCAGCCACACCCGGACGACAAATTCTCCAAAGTTTCTGGAAAGTCGCTCCTTTGAAAGTCCACGTGCCGGGAAGACCCCCTCGGACACCAGCTGCTTGGTGTCCCACTTGTCTGGGGTGAAGGAGATTCTGAAATGATCCGTTACTGTCGCAATCCGTCACGTGGTGTCCGGATTTGGCTGCCGCACTCCGCACCGTGTCCAAATGCAACGAGTTGACCTCATTCTGACTTTGCAGGCACTGCGTCAGTTTCGGCGTCTGTGCAGTAAGGACTCCTACTCCCCGTCGCTCGAGGAGAGCAACTTGCCCGTCGTCGCGGACCCCCCGGCCACGTACATCAGCCCGTTCGGAGACCGGAGGCCGGTGGTTCCCGACCCCATCGGCCAGTTGAGGCCTGTCCAAGCGCCGTCCTGGACAGCTCCGAACGTTGGGGCGGGCGTCGTCACTCCCGTCACCGAGGGAGGAGAGCTCGAGCGGCAGCAGCGGCAGCAGTCGCTGCCAACGGCGAATGGCGTCGCAATCAGCCGGTCGGAAGAAGTCACCTCGGAGAAGTGGACGCAAGAGAGGAAGCTGTCCAGTTCTGATGGCGGAAGGCGGCCGCTGTCGGACTTCTTCAGCCTGCCCAACACGCCAGACATGACCGACTACGACGGCGGGAGCAAGCTGCAGCTCTGCGGCGCGCCCCTGGTGGGCGGGGAGTCGTACATCTAGAAGACCTGGTTGTTGTGTGTCACCTCCATTGTTCTTCACCTCCTTTTGTTGTGCAACAAGAACAACGCGTACCATTCAAAGCCTCGTCTCGTTGCTAATCTTCCAACCCTATTTGTTACCCTCAAGCAGGTGCTCTCTTTACCCCCTCCTTGTTTTGAGAACAGCGCTCGTCAGCCCCCCTGCTGTCACGTATCATAATGACCCTATTTGTCTAACTTCTCACGGTGAGAAAAGTTGGGGGATTATCCGAAGTCCCACATTCCAACTGATCAAACATTCGCAGCTCAGCTTAATTGCAGCTTTTTCTGCGTGTGCAACTTGATCCTGGCTTGCATTGTCTTCTCCTGCTCCTCCTTGTGGAGCTTCTTCTCCTTTGTCTGGGCGAGCTGTCACGCAATTATCGTTAAATCTGAGCTGCTTTTTGAAGAATGTTTCTCTCTCCCCTTCTTGCCAACATGTGCGCAAGGAAGTAACCACCTCCACCTTGGAGGAGGACGAGGAGGGGAAGGCAAAGATGAGACAGATGTGGGCACAAAGCATTTAACTCTATTTCAAAGAAGTGGCATATGAACGCAGGAGTTAGTGACAAAAATACAATAACGTTTTATCTCTTCTTTTAGCTTCTTCCTTTGGCATGATCAAATGGCGTCGGTCCAATTGCGGCTAGAAAGATGATGCTCAAGTATTTACACGTGTGGTCGTTGTAGGCACTAAGGTGAGATGAGACAGCTTTGACGAATGCTTTGCACAGGTGGGACGAGTCTCATCGGTGTTACTAGATCCAGGGCTTGTTAGTGGGGGTGGGGGTGGACGCGTGGGAGGGGTGGGCGAAGGGATGCGCGTGAGCAAAGCAAAAGAAACGTTATTACTTATGCAAGAATCAATAATGCCCCGTTGCTTCTGTTCTCCATCCCTCCTCCAGTCAGGTAAATGCTCACTTATGCTGCAGCTTCGTATTGTTTGTTCCGCCGTCCTGGTTGGCTCCGGTCCAATCCGCAGGGGCGAGGTCATACGCATCTAGGAGGACGTGGACTTGACGACAGAGACGCCCAGATACGTTTCAAAAGTTCTCACCAGTCGAGTCGTATCTCACGGGGACGTCGTCAAAGGGGAGGGCGGCGTCTGCGTCCAGGTCGTCCAGCGAGCTGGGCTCATGCGCCAGGCCTTGGTAAACGGCTGCGGAGAGAACAAGCATGTAGTGAGAATGTAGGAGGAGGAAGGCCAGGACCACGGACGCACCTCTCTTCTTGTCTACCGACGACGTCGTCTGTTGCACGACTGTTCCTCCAGCCTGGAGTCCCACTGCCAGCAGTGTGGACGAGGGGTTGGAGTCCCCGCCACCGTCCAGGTGCCACGAGGAGGAGGAGGAGGGCTCGTTGTTGTTGGCCTGCTTCAGCTGCTCCTTGGACCTGCGGTACTGCAGTTGCTCCTCCTGGCTGTGGCTCTTCACGTGCTTCCGCAAAGAGCTGGGGTCCGTGTAGCGCTTGGAGCAGCCCACCACCTCGCAGCGATACGGTTTCTGCAAGCATTTTGGCATGAGTGGCGCATTTTGGCAATTCGATTTGGCAAACTTGGTCACGTCATAACGTAAGAAGAAGTAGAAAAAAAGCTATGCCGTCATCTTTTTTTTTTTTTGAAGTTTGGACAGTGACAGGATTTTGGACACGACTGCGAGAAATCAGGACATTGAACTCTTGACCTACCGGATCCTTATGAGTCTGCTCGTGCTTGGCTCGGTCGGACGAGTTGGAGAACTTCTTGGCGCAGTTGAACTCCTGCGCGTACTTGCACGGGAAGGGTTTGTGGCCCGTGTGAGAGCGCATGTGGATCTTGCGGTTTTCCAGACGCGCGAACGCCCGAGCGCAGCCCTCGAACTGATAAGAGAGCGTGAGTAATTGAGCTTCTCTGACGAATGATGCCATCTCGAGCAACTTGACACCGAGAGCAAAAAGTGCTACTGTATTTTCTGTCCCCCCTCCTCCTCCTTCTGTCTGTCTGTCTGCAGTGTGAGTCAAAAAAAAACGGAGAAAGACATGCCTCAGGCTACCGGAGGCGCAGCCCCAGAACCACGCTTTCTGACTCACACTGCAACATGAGCATGGAACGAATCTGTTCGCCCCCGCGAGACCCCAATAAATTGCTAAATGCTTCTCGAACACCTCGACGGATCGGGCTACGACGACGACGACGACGTCGACGTCGACGTCGACGTCGAGCGTGGAGAAGGAGAAGAAGTTGGGGCGTAGGAAAGTGATATGATAAGAGCGTCGCAATTTTGATATTTCCTTCTTTGCTTCCTCACCTCGCACTTGTAGGGCTTCTCCTTGGTGTGAACTCGCATGTGGGTGGACAATTTGTACTTTGCGTTGAACGGCTTCAGCTTTCTCGGACAGTTCTGCAGCCAGAGCCAAGAAGAACGGGTTGGTGGCATTGGTACACAGTGTGAGTCAGACAAAAGCAGTCACCTTCCACAGACAAGGTCTGTCCTCCTGGCCCTTCTTAGCGGACTCCACGTGCGCCTCGGTGACGTGGTCGACCAGGGCTTTCTGGGTCTCCATCTCCAGGTTGCAGTCGACCCACATGCAGACGTACGCGCCGCTGTCGACGGACACCTCCTGGTGGCAGCTGCTGTCGGGCGTCTCGGGGCAGCTGCAATGCAACAAGATGTTGACATTTGCAAAGGCCGCTCTCGAGGAAGGGAAAGGCTTTAGTCAAACTGACGCAAGGAGGCGTCAGAGCGAAAATGTCATGGTGAAGTCACGGTCACTCAAAACAAAGGCCAAAGTTCTGGCCTCCAGTTGTCCATCAGGCCTTGGAAATGAAGTCTTTCTTGGCTTGTGGCAGAAAGTCTTGCACACACGCACACACACGCACGCGCACAGACGCACGCACCCTGGACATGACCTCCTGCTAAATGTTCTACACAGACTAGACCGAAGCTGTCAGCCAGGTGCTAGATCGAAATCTCTGTGTAGCTTTCACCCAGAGAAAGTTCCATTTTGTGATGAAGGCCTGGAAAGCATCACAGCTCTCTTTGGGGGTTACAACATGCTAGATTTGTACTTAGATAAGTAGGAAAGTTTGAAAGTTTGTCTCTCACCTGGAGCCGGACTCGCCCAAGTGGAGCAGCGGAGAATCTTCTGGAGGAGGAGGCAGGAAAAACGACGGGTCGAAGTGGTTGTTCAAGTGGTGCTGTTGCTGTTGCTGGTGGTGGTGGTCGTACGACGGCTGGTTGGGCGATCCATAGCCTGAGCATGGAGGAGACGGGTAGGACGGCTGCTGCGGGAGCAAGTCCGCCACGAAAGCCTCCTCGCCGCCGTAGTGGCACGTCTGGTCGTCGGTGAAGGTGGTGGGCAAGAAGCTGTCGGGGACGTCCAGAAAGGGCGGCGGCGGCAGCGTCGGCTCCGGCTGTGCCGCTCTGGCGTGCTGATCCAGGTCCGTGTGCATGGGCGAGTGCTGAGATCGCATGGACGTGATGGAGCCGCGCGGGGTGTTCAACGTCGACAGGCACGGCGAAATAGCCATGGGAGACTGGCCCCCGGCTTGTTGATGATGGTCTGGCTGCTGTTGCGCTTGTTGATGTTGTGGCGATTGTTGTTGCTGCGGTTGAGACTGCTGCGAAGGCCACTCCTCCTTGACGACTTGCGGGAACTGGAAGAAGTTGTCATTGTTGATGGACGCGAAGATGGGTGAGGGGCAGCACCCGGGGCTGCTCAGGACGTCACTGAGAAACGAGTTCGCAGAGTTGTTGTAGCCGCCGTCTAAATGCATCGTCTTGCCTGCAAAGTGCAAAAGTGTCTCAGTTCATGACTTCACTCCTCGGCCGCACGAAAGCAACTGCAGCAGCTTTTCCGCAGTCGCCGCCGTCGTCGCCGCCGTCGTCGTCGTCGTCGTCGCCGCCGCCGCCGCCGTCCGACCCAAGAGCGAAGCCACATGTGGAATCAGGGGCGGGCAAACAAAGGGCGAAAGGAGGAGCCAAGACGCTCGCGCCGGGGGGAGGAGGGAAACGGGCAGACCGGAGGAGCTGCGACTTCACTAGGTGGTTCGACTTGGGCCGCGAGGCCGACGAGAGGAGCTACGGCGGCAACGGGGAGTTCAACCGGGCCTACAAGAGGAACGACGTCTCCATGAGGTGGTACAACGAGGCCTGGAAAAGGATCGACGGCTTCACCAGGTGGTTCAACGAGGCCGATGGCTCAGGGATGGGCAACCACAGCCTCAACGCAGGAAAGCAAAGAAGAACAAGTTGCAGCTTCACAACGGGGCTGAACGAGAAAGAGGACGACAGGAGCTGCAGCTTCATTCTGTGCTTCAACGAGGCCGGGAGCTGCAGCTTCACGAAGTGGTTCAACGAGGCACAGAAGAGGTGCCACAGCTTCACCGGACAGTTCAACGGGGCACAGAAGAGGTGCCACAGCTTCACCGGACAAGAGGAGCTGCGGCTTTCCCACGTAGGTCGACGAGGTCTCCATGCTCTCCCTCAGGAGGTTCAACGTGGCAGAGAAGAGGAACTACGTCAAGCTTTCAGCGGTGGTTGACAAACTGCTGAGCACGGTGGTGGTGGCGGACACGGCCTCGGCCATCTTCCTGTCATCAGCCTCCCAGAGAGATCCCAGCACAGATGAAGCTTTCTTTTTTTGTGGCTCTCACAGTCAACTTTATCTATCCGAGCAGATCTTTTGAGCAGCAAAAAAGCAGTTTGGTGACAGGTGCCAACAGTGAAGACGCTCATTGTCACATTAAAATCCCCCAAGGGTAGAAACCCCCATATATCATAAGCGCTCGCTCGCTTTAAATTGGTCAGCGGGGGAGCTGAGGAAGATGAGCGTCTTCTACTGGCACGCGTCACAGGGAAGGAGAAGAAGTCTCAGGTGGAGGTCACGAAAACAGCTTCTCCTGGGCCAGTTGCTATGGACGACGTTCATGATGCAATCGCGGCCCGTCGATCCGGGAGTGGAGACGCAAGACCTTTACAGACATCTGTGTGTACTCCACACCTTATCTCGTGTAGAGCAGAGTTTTTCTTCAGCTCGGTCAATTTTGCCCCTTAAAAAAAACTGTTGTTTCCCATTTTTTTTTGTTTCCCCCCCTGACTTCTCTAGATGTCTTTACTGTCAGAGGTAAAAAATTGTGGAGTGAAAAAAATTCAACCTTAAGGCAGCGTTGCCAGGATCTGACCACGAGGACGTTCCAGACTGGTCTGAAATTTTGCTAATGGCGCTGCTTTCAAAGTAAGCCAACAATCAGTAAATCAGATGTCGACGTCAAAGTATGTCAAACAGCACCCATCGGTGCCAAAACAAAGTGAGACGAAAAATGTCAGTTGTTGTACAAACCGGCATCAGAAATGCGAGTTGGCAACCCCGCCTGGAAAAAGCCAGAAAGAAAAAGGAAGGCCAGCTTGCAATTCATGATCACAACAGTCATATATGCTAATGGACGCTTCAGCACAGGGGATGAAGAACCTTCAAGTGCATAGCAAAACTTCTCATTTCCACATCAGTGCTGGCAGAATGAGCTCCTGCGGAGAGTTCACTTGCTTTCCAGGTATGAAGACTTTTCACTCGACCAGGAAAAAGTGGAAAAATCGTCCCTCCCTTGTGATTCTCATATGTCAGAGTTGTTGAGTGTGTGGCAAAGGTGGAAGCTGGAACAGGGTGTCCCCGGACCCCCTCTGGCATCCGAGCCACGGAAAGTTTTGCTCTGTTGCGTGGCCGAGGCTTCCCTCAGCCATCCGAGCGAGCGGGATCACTTTCCAGAGGTCACATCTGTTGGCGCAGACGTCACAAAAGTGGCAGACAAAATGATGACATATTATGATGAGCACAAAAGACGCCGCCCGCCCAAGACGAGCACGTGCTCGCCGTCCGTGATTTGTTTAGCAAACGCGCTCGCCTTCGTCTCCAGTCAAATCGTGACCTTCGCCTCCGTCGTTAGCCCGGCCCGGACCGTTCCTCAACCTCTTTGACCCGGACTTAATATACTTTTTTACTTCCCACGACTTTTTCGCTGTAGTGAGACTAGCGACTAATTGGGCTGGTGTCACGTCAATTGAGGATAAACTCTGGGCTGCTACTCGGAATCGGCAGCATTCGCAGAAAAAAGATGGAATGTGAGCGCCTCGGAATGCCGAGCACAGCAGTGCTGCGCTGAGCGTCGGCTGCTCCCTCGTCGCACTCTGATTTATCATCGCGTACAGCTTGAATAACTGTATCTTTCTCTCCTCCTTCTCCTAAATGTGTACGTACATCATCGTAAAACATCTTGGTGGTTGGAAGAAGGAAGACGTGTTTTGGGGGAGGGAATTCTTTTTTACGCAGCTGCTCCGCTCTTTACTGACTTCTCATTCTCCGGGCTGGCAAAAGCAGTGTCAAAAAAGCGAGGAGGACCCATTCATATCAATGACACCACTCCAGAGGAGGGGAGGGGGACAAGGACGGCCAACGAGTCAAACGACTGTGGCTTTATCACCTTGGAAAACGCCACCCACTGCGCTTTCACATACAATCACTCAAGCGGAGTTTATTCAATTTTTAAACTCGGAGCTGATAAACTTTATCCGGCAAATCGTCGACTGCCAAAACAAGGCAGAAAGGAATATGCACTCAACAATCTTCTACTTTCTCAGCGTTATTATCACAACTGCTGCTACCCGTCAAAGTAGCCCCTGTTGCGATTGTTCTGCTTGATGGTGTCCGCCGCCCACTTCAGCCCCTCGATGAGTCCCTCGCCCGTGACAGCGCAGGTGGCCTGCACGAACCACTTGCGGTCTTTCAGCTTGTAGAGGTCGAGCGCGTCAGTCACCTGCGAGGGGTTCGCGGCCCCGGGCAAGTCCTGCTTGTTGGCCAGCACGAGGATGGCAGCGCCGCGCAGCTCGTCCTGCTCCAGCATGCCCCACAACTCCTCCCGCGCCTCGGAGAAGCGCTCGTGATCGCTCGAGTCAACCAGGAAGATGAGGGCGTCGTTGTTTTGCAGGTAGTAGCGCCACAGCGCGCTGTGCGTGAGAGGACGAACAAATTCACCTCACATTTGGCGGCATCCAGACCAAACTATGCATCTATGCTAACTCTGTCATTCTCCCTCCCCCTTCTTTCCAGTATTTCCCTGGGTATTTCCATGCAAAAACGCCTCAAGAATTCAAATGCTCTCAAAGAGTCGGCTGGAAAGCTCTTAAATCAGAGCTTCGTAATGTGCGCAGTTATTATAGAATTTCTAAAATTTGCTGCTGTCAGTGTAAATTGGCAAACTCACTACTTTGAAAAAAAAAAAGGGGGGGGGGAGATTTTTTTTTTTTTAGATCTACGTCTGAATCTGTAGTCTGTACCGAATCTGTTTCTGGCCGCCCACGTCCCAGATGGTCATGGTGACGTTCTGGAAGATGACCTCCTCCACGTTGAACCCGATGGTCGGAATCGTGGTGACGATCTCGTTCAGCTTGAGCTTGTACAGGACGGTGGTCTTGCCGGCCGCGTCCAGGCCCAACATGCACAGGCGAGCGTGCCTCTCGCCAAAGAGGCGAGAGAAGAGCGAGGAGAAGCTCAGACCCATGGTGCACAAGACGTTCTACCGCGATCCCACACCCTGGGGCCGTCTCTTATACCGGCCGTCGACGTCGTTGTAGTCGTCGTCATTCCTGACACGTCACTCGAAGCCAACGAGGCTGACGATTGCACCATATCGATCGGCGGAGGTGTAACAAAGGAGATCGATTGCTCATCATAACAAAGCAAAGGCCAGTCTGAGAGAGTGAGAGGGCAAAATGGGCTCGCTTTGTCCCTGGCCTTGCTTGAGTGGCCTTCGAGGCCCAGACGTGATCTCATCTACTTTGCAAGTCTGACTACTCTACTTACTGATCACATCCTTGTGTCCAAGGCCGAGACACTGGCCTCGCGAGGTCACCACGACGACCTCCACACAAACAATCGATACAGTCTGCGAGATTCTGCGACTTTCATCCTTTTTCCACTCCGGGGGGGGGGGGGGGGGGGGGGGGGGGGGGGGGGGGGGGGGGGGGGGGCGGGGGGGGGGGGGGGGGGG
>JAAUXU010016842.1_pt1 | contig 53562 bp, 47 predicted proteins | sample 7278151 | NCBI WGS metagenome assembly JAAUXU01 (sample SAMN14350113, study PRJNA611818) | marine sediment metagenome | isolation source: surface marine sediment (1.8m) | place: French Polynesia: Moorea | collected 2018-08
CAGTCCATTTCATCAACGTTTGCCCCCTGAAAATGCCAAATTTTCTGCCTCTTTGGTGAGCCTCCCTCTCTAGGTGGCCTCCTTTTGAGCACTGTCACAGCAAAATGGGCAGCCCCAACAATGAACCTCTGTACTCAACATAGTGCTCAAGTATCATAGCTACATGTTCCACATCAAAATTCCATCTCAAAATGTCCGAGTGTAGCACATGAGGTGTGGTCATTCCCATGGCTAATCTTTACGCCAAGGACTGTATGTAAGAACAAAATTGGAACAAAGTGGAAGAAAAGCGCACAATTTTACCTAAGATCACTGGTAATCCCCATCGCATGCCAAGGATCTACTGCGCCGTGCACGAACACTACGTTGGTGACCTCGATGCCCTTGGCGCCGTAGTTTACGTTGGTCCTGAAAGAACAGAATCATAAGGCCATGACGCTCTTGGTACCCACCAGGGGTTCAGATTGACTGTCTGTTCCTTCATAAGTCATAACACCTTCTTATTGCTTTGTCCAAGAACTTCAAATTGAACTTGGGTCCGAATACGTCCTGGCATTGTTTCTCCATAAAGCTCAGAGGGAAGTGCTGGCCATACGGATGGTCAGGCTGATCGGAAGATTGGTACCTTCGAAGAATATGAACAGTGTGACTTTAAACTATGTGCGCAAGTTGTGCTTTATTGAGGAATGAGCTATCAAAAGGCTTTCTGAGCTTCTACTGGAGATAAGAACTTTCTTCCTGTACCAGCCGAACTCTGTGCAGGTCTGATAGAGCCACTGCCTGAATCCAACACCAGCACTAGACGACCAAGAGGTGTTTGATGCCTCCTTGACCATGGACTCGTATCTGCTTATGGACTGGCATCTTTAGAAGCAATCTTTGGTCAACGGATTCCGTAAATGGCAAGTGCCACGATACCTGTGTTCCATACACTCCTCCCCGTTCATAGACAGGATGAAGGCATTGAGATCGACCAATCTCTGGTAGGAGCTCTTTCCTCCGTTGAGCACCTCACGCAATTGCACTAAATTACGGGGCAAAGATGCAAAAGCCTTGTTGAGGTCCTCTCCGTTATGAGCAGCCTGCAGGTCACGGTTCAGCTGAAGCAATGTTTCGAGGAAAGCTTGTGCTGGGGTGTCACTGCTTAAGCAAGAACAAGTTACACAATGGTGCAGAGTAGCAGTTACTTGATGTGTACAAACCTATCTTGAGAATCCTTTCTTCGGTTGGTCATAATGTCACAGATCGTTCCAATGGTGACATTGGAGTTCTTTACGCCTTCGAACTCCCTGTTGTCTCCGCTGTACTGCACGACATCCATGAAGTTTTCCACCAACATTTCAAAGAACATGGATGTATCGGCGTGTCGCTTTCCATCGAACGGGGAGCACAGTCTAAATTTAAATCAATTGAGAGAATACGTAACGATCATCTTTTGTCTACCCCATTCCATACTTGAAGTCCTTCGAGATCATGTTCCACCCAATTCTATGCTCGGTCAGCACATCCACCTTGCCCAATGCCTCTCTAAGGGCAGGGTCGCAATCGCCGTTCACGGACGAAAGTGAGCGGCTCACTACCTTCAAAGGGTAAGATAAACAATGCAGTAGTAATATGGAATACAACAATGTATGTGTTTCTGACCATCAATTCATTCTGCCCGATAAACCTATTAGAACTTGTCACTACGTGTACCGTAGCATGTAAAGGACGGGTAGCTGTACTAGAAAGTAACGAGTACCCGAGCGATGCGATGTACGATCTTAGTACTTAAGAGTGTCTAGATGATCGATCCAGCACGTGGAGGGGAGTTAATTGTGACGCCGTTTCTCGCGATACAGCGAGTGGGCACTTGCTTGAGAACCGTGACAGTGATCGGACGTGTGTTAAGATTAGTGCTTCAGACGCCATCTTGGACGCTCTCAAGGTGCTCTACCCGTGGCCGGATTACAACGTGACCTTGCCCGGTACCTTCCACTACGTCTACGGACTACCCCACGCTCTACGGACTGTTCTACGTGAGCTGCATTAGGGCAATGAAGGTCTGAGTAGCCCACGATCGTGTCGTCGTGCACTGGTCTATTCCCCATTGAAGTCTATGTCTCGTTTTGATGTCAATTGTGCTGTCAGAATGTTAGAATTACACTTTCAAGTAAGATATTAACCCTCGTTCACAGCTCCTGGCACTCCGGACGATGATCGCTGCTAGCCTTAAGCCTTAGTCTAAGCTCTAGAGTAAGCTAAAAACGTTCATTTCCAGCTCCTGGACGAGGTCCGATTGCCCAATCTCGAGCCCAGTGGCCGCACTCACCCTCATTTACTTAAGAGAACTAGAACTAAGATTGCCTTGAGTTTCAGATCGTCTCGCTCGGGTAATCGGGGTCGCGGTATCGTACGTAGAGACAGAACTATTATTTACCTGTAGATATTCGTAGAAATCAGCTTTAGCCAAAAGCGGTCCCGAGGTGGAGACAGCTCCATGCACTAGATGAGGGAACTTTAGGCGAAGCCAAGCTGCCAGTGAACCTGAAAATAAACGTTACCCCAAATCCACATTACGTTGGTCACACGCATGTATATTTAGCTTAGGTCAAAAGTTTGCATACACCTTAGGAAAATCCCTTTAGGCTCTGATGTTCAGGTATGCTCAACCATTGCCAAAGCTATTTTGGTGTTTATTAAGGTTAAATAATACTGAAACATGAAAGTCGACCTTTTTCACATGACCGCATGCACCTTCTGACCTCAACTGTACGTACGAACGTGGCGGCAATTAGGTGTCATGATGAAAGTACCAACCTGGGTAGGAGCCGCCGAACGCAATCCATTTGCTGTTCTGCAAACCGTAGCGCACACTCATGGCCTCCACAAACTTGGCCAGGTCCGCCAGGGCCTGCTCGGAAGAAAGATAGACGAGGTTCTTCACGCCCATATCTTGCGTGGGGTGGCTTTTGCCGTAAAACCTACAATGCACAGTAAACTGTATACATACATAATCACGTACGCAATTCCGAGAACACTGGATATGCTTCTGGGTACATGGGTAGGCGTACTTTGGGGCACATGATAGCGTACTTTTGAACTCATGTTCACCTCTGAGTATACAAATATATATATTTTGAGTGCACAGACATAACGTTACTTATGGGCACTGATAAATGAGACTCTGTCGAAAATGAGTAATAACTAAACTTTCGGTACGTTGCAATATGTGCAGCAATTAGCATGATAATTGCATGTATTCGCTTATAAGGAACCTGGCAAATCTCTTGAGGTTGATCCTCAATCTGGGCACACTAGAGCACAATATCAAAATACAAATACTTCAAGTAATCAAGAGGAAACCAAATTTACAGTCAAAATGAAAACTGTTTGGCCTGTGACTTATTTATATGTCTATCTCTATAAGATGCATCAAGTAAGCCATCTCTGAGAGGATTTAAAAGCTTGGTGTAGTCCGAAGTACGCATTTAAGCTATACCGCACGTAGCATGTAGTCCTCCTGTACATCCAGTCGCTCTCTGTGAACGCACGTTCTCCCGCCGCTACCTGTGCTCCAGCATGAAGCAAATTGCGCCGAATTGCTTCGCATAGTCGATCCACGTTCCCTGCGTCATCCAAGCAGGGTTCGCTTCTCCTTCTCCGCCGATCATCAGAAAGGCTGGGCCTTTTCCAGGCCTGTGAAACGAGGAGTTCACGAAGTAGCGCTGCTGCCATTGGCGATCGTCAGTGGGGTTGAAGTGGTTCAGGTCCTGCAAGTTGTTATCCATCATTCGGCAGTCAAACAACGAAACTGCAGTGGTCTCATTAGTCAATGCCCGCAAACTTTCCCACTGCAGTAGTGAAACGGAGGGGCTCCGTCAGTGACGAACGCATACATTGATATTCTGCACACCGTTGTAAAGTATAGTTGTGTATGGCATGCATCTACGTACGTATGTACGTACGTACCTGATGGAACCAGAGTTCCTTGGGGCCCTGTCCCTCTGGGAAGCCCTGGGTGCCCTGTAAAAGTTGGTGCCGATGTTGAAATCGCCGAGAATGATAAGACGAGGCAGGGCGATCCGAAACAGAAGGCCATGGAGGGATTTCATTGCTTTCTGCCGAAATCGAAATTCAACTTAGATATAAGCTCCACGTATCAACACAAGTGCACATAGAGTGGTACACTTACCTATCTTGATAGCATCACTGTCAGCTGCGATCATGCTCCAGAGTAGGACCTGAATAAACTTCCAGGGCATTTCTTAAATTTTTCTTCTGCAGGGAAATGAACTAACTGCAAGTTTTGAACAGCTCTCGATGTGCGATGTAAAAAGACGTCTTCTCCACTTCGTTCGGCTTCTGTACGTCCTTCTGACCTAAAACGGGTTTTCTAGTAGACAAAGGAGGAAACATACTAGTACGGTAAGTATATCAACTATAATTTTGATAAAGAGCAATATACCGGTATTATTGAATAAATATCCTGAAATAACAATGTTTGGAGGAAATTTCGTCCTTTAAATAACAATGCAGATTCTGAACATTCTGTAGTCTCCCATCGCACGATGCAGTCTGGATGCTATATATTTGGGGGAACCCACATGATCTCACAGCAGAAAAGAAACTCGCTGGTCAGAAGCAGATGAGGTTGGATGCGTGTATGACAATGACAACTGTTGTTCTACTTGAACCAAAAGCATGGAAGATTCTCTTGCCACTGGGTATATTTGCAGTCATGCTCAAAAGTCTGAGTGGCCTGAAACTGAAATTTCATTTGCAAAGTGGGTTCTTCTGAGCAAAAAGGTGTAAACTAATTTGTAGCATACTCACCGAAAATTGGACTAGCTACCAGCAAGTGGTGTATCTGCAATTATGGCGGTGTGTCTGATCAGCCCCGTCTTGAAATGTTACTCATTAAGTAGATATGTGGATTTTAAGAAAGTAGACATACTGTACTTTTGGCATCTAAATCAACCAAACAAGCTACTTAGATGATTTCTGCTCACTGATTATGGTCCAATAAGACCGGGTAGGGGCAGGACTTGACGGAGGACGACTGGGGCAGCAGGGGAGAGTGATCACATTGGTAGACTCCGGAATTGTAATTGAAGTGTGACCACATAGAAATAGCTTTTCTTTTCTACAGGTACTTTGTCTTGTTTGCTTTTGGGGAAAAGGTCAAAAACTGGTTTCAACACGACTTTCCAGTCCAGCTGGAATGAATTCATGCGATGCTCCAAAGATGCTTGCAAATGTCGATGCTGAGAAGGCGGTCCTTTTCCGTCAGCGACAACATTTGGTCCGCCAGCTGGGCATTGTCACCCCCGCAAGGACAACTTGTAGGCCTTGTTGTACATACAGCAACTGCAATCGACTCTCGGGCAATCAACAGACAGTTTGACAAACACTCCATCTCCATTCCATTAATTCCTTCTCAGTCCATGTCTGGCCCAAAGATCACATAAAAATACACATGTCGCCTCAAAGCCTCAGACCTCAGGTTGGTCATGAGCTGCGTGGTTGCACATACGACTATAAGTAGACATCATTTGCTCCACGGTGGGATTTCCTGCACGCTGGTGATCGACGAAGTGATCGAAATTTTGCCCAAACCGAGTATTTGGTACACTAAAAATGGTTTTACAGCAAGGATGATACTTAAAGTTGACCACCGACACGTTTTCACGACAAGGCAGCAATTTCTCAGGATACTCTGGGATCCGAATTTTTTTTTCACTAGTAAATACCTCCGGCAGTCACAAAAATTATCAGACAAAAGTAACACAATGTCCTTTGCATAGTTGACAGTGGGCAGAACACGAGAGAAACTGAGTTTTGGTATCAACCAACTAGAAAAGTACGGGCACTTCTTTGAGTGCTTTAGATATTATCACGAAAAAGGCATTTATTTGCTGGTGACACTTCGGTGAGTCAGCCGTATTCTGCTTCGACACGTGCCCAATGTATATATAAGGCCGAAACATCCTCCCGGTGGTAGCATTAGGTCGATCACCACTGCACATCCAGGTAGCCCAAGACACCTTGTACTGGTGCCTCTCACTTTTAGTACACTGAATACGTGTTTATTCTCCTTATCATTAATATTTAAGTTTGTATAGTGGTGACTGAAGTGCATTGGGCTTCTATTCTTCCTCTTTGTCCTCTTCGTCCAGCATCCTGGCGGGCTTCCAGTCCTTGACTTGCGCTACGCCCTCTGTCTTGATGCGCTCCTTCCGTACACGGTCAATGTTCTTGATGAGATGGGCCGTCACCTGCACATGAAAAGGCACTGATACATAAAACATACTCATCCATTAGTGAATAGCCCATAACTATCCTTCAATAAGCACGAGCTGTGGGAACATAAAGACTATATGTACTTGTGTGTATGCCTAAGTGCACCCACCTGATCCATGACTTCTGTAAACTCAAAACGCAGCCCCACCTTTAGGAGTTGCTTGTTTTGTGCGATGGCCTGTCCGATCCTTGATTCAACGCGGTACCTGGAAGATCAACCACTGAGTGATTGTGATCGTCTAAAAAATTGAAAAACTTACCCCATGTTCGACTGGGCCTGGTTGCTCACGTGAATCTCTACAATGCCATTAGAATTGCTGGCCAGGGCCTCAAATAATGCGGCCAGAGTGTCTGGCGTTATCTGTATGAAACTTATTGGTATAATCATAACGTACTCGTTATTCCACAGGGCATAAGCTCATCAGTTACCCTGTTTGACTCCAGGTTCAAGGACTTGAGCGAGGTGTTGTGTTCAATGGCCAACGCCAAGGTGGTCGCGGCGAAGTCGTTGACGGCGCAATTTGCGGCCGACAAACGTACCAAGTTGTCGTTTGCTCGCAGACCCTCGAACAGCTCACAAAACATCTTTTCATCCAAGCCAGGGATGTTGTTCAAGTTGACGTCCCGCGTCTCCTTGTCGTTCTGTGCAAACAACGCAACATATGATCGGTCGGATCCCCCAGCAGCCGACCCCACCAGCAGATACTCACGTTGACAACTTTCGCAATGGCCTCGTCGGGATTGGTGTTGTTCGGCGGATCTGGCGGGTAGTACTTGAGCGGGTCTGAGTAGGCCTCCATGATGAACTCCTGCGGATTGGATCCGAGGATCTCTGCCAATGTCATAAGATCTTCAGTAGTTGCTTCGGCCAGAGCAGCCTCTTCATCGTCGTCTAGCCTATTGTGGACGTACTGTTATTTTTTTAAAAAAAGGAAAAGAAATTCTAAGTAAGATCAACCTGGTAGCCTCAATGATCTCCTCCTTCTTCTTCATCGCTGCCAACTGCGCCTCGTCAAACTTTGGCACGAAAACTTTGCCCCGTTTCTTGCCTAGTTCAAACGGGACATTATCTTCCTTCTCAGGAGACTTGATGCCTTCTTCGTTGATGTAGTTTATTAAGGAATCCTGCAAATAGAGGAGGAAGAAAATGTCCTTAATAATTGTCTGCGAGAACGCTTTTTTCTTTCTTCCGACATACCCTATTTAATGGCCCAGTGGGAGCTTTGGTGCAGTTGTAGGCGGTCCTTACTGAGGCTGGCAAGTGTTTATCGTCAGGATCTGCCTTCATCTCATTCACCAGCTGCAACATCGGGTACAGCAATTACTGCTTGATTCATAAAAACCATGAAGGTGACGTCCTGTCCGCACCTGGTTAACTTCCGAAGGCGCCAGCGCGTTGAGCAGGTCTTCCAGGTCGACGTCTGGAGCGCTCAGGACGTCGCGACCAAAATGGAGAGTCCGAGACATTGTGGCTTAGATGAATTCTACATAGGAAAAGAGACCGATAAAACACATAACTGACGTGGTCCTGCTCAAAGGACAAGATCACGCTCAACACTTGTCTCCAGTTACGTGCTGGCCTCACTCATGTCTGTTTCTAGGCATCGTTCAGAAACAACAGCAAATCTTTATGGTGGTGCCTTATTGATGGAAAGTCTCTTCGCCCTTTCCCCTCTGCTGTTTGGGCCATATTTCTGTGTCCGCCCTCGGCGTCTGCCAGCGTGACGTAAGTGAAATTCATCACTGACTAGATAGACAGCACTCAAAGGCTGTAAAAAACAAATCTACTGATGAATGAAGCCTCTCATTGCCGTAGGCCTGCTCGCAGTGATAGCCTCAGCACGCACACTTGAAGTCAGCTGAGATGCGCTTTCGCAATAGGCATTTTGCGTTGAAGAAAAAAGAGGCATGCAATAATCCCTCGTCAGCGCGCTGGCCAAGCTGGCAGAAAAAGAATCCGGCCTAGATTCCGGGCAAACTTCTCGGCGGGAAATATTTTTGTGTACATTCTCTTTCCCCTTCAAGTACGTACATACTCCCCATCCTCCATTTTCTCCCACATGGGGCGGTTTTTTTTTTCTCTTTTGGATAAACATTAAAGTAATGAAGGCGGGTGAGCGCACATTTGCAAGATATTTGCATCAAGCTCACATTCATTCGAGGCATGCAAGTATTACTCTGTAGTGCGTGGGTTGCGTTCGCGCGCTCGTCGATGCTACAGTTGTCCTCCTCCAACAGTGAGACTGCACGTTACCTTGCCTGATCAGGAGCTTGATGAATTGAGTCTTGCGCTGTCAATGATGTCCTAAATGCGCGTATGCACATGTGTCGAGGGGAGCCAGACCCTCTCAGACCAGTTGTCCCTTCCACCCAAGTACCGTATGTACAGCAGGTAACGATGCTCTCACTCCATTCTGGCTGCTTGGACTCGTGCCTTGGAGTCTTTTCCAACTGTTTGCAAGTTCAAGTTGGGCAAAAGCTTTCCCACTGTCCTGCGCCGCACGCACGTCAATGTCCTTATGCTGTCTGGGCCCCGCGTGCGAGCTCTTGTGCCTAGTTTGCCTCGTTCACATTCGTCTTACCCACTCCTCACCTGATGCGTCACTGAAGCCACTGCTGAGGGCGAGCAAGAGCTCCCTGCCCGAGAAGAAGATCGTGTACTTCTTTTTGGCCCGAGGCAAGAAATAGGAAAGCATGTGGGTTCGCTTAGGAAGAGACAGCAAAGAGCGTTTGTTGCTGCTGGGATGCCCGGAAGGTACAGTAATGAGACATAGGTAATGAGAGATAGGCAAGCACTCTGATGTTGGAACAAGTATTAAGCTGTTTTTAGGAAACGACGTGGGGTTGTTGGCTTTTTCCACAGATGATTCACAGATGCCCAATTGTCGCCAGTTTGATTTCTTCATTTTCGAACGCAAAAAATTTAGTCGTTTGCAATTTGGTGCATGACTTCTTGCTCAGTGACCGTTGTGTTTCCCAAAGTCTCCAATTCATCAAATATTTCTTATAAAGCTCCTGCCACGAGGTGCTAAAGCGCAATAGAGATCGCAGATGAATCTGCTTCACATCTTCAAGTGTCTGTACCAGGGCTTAAAGACCGGGTATTCCGGGTTCCGTTTTCCCGCGAAATTGAAAGCACTTTTGGCAGGAGACACATCGAGAGGAAAAAAAATCCCATGAAGAAGAAAGAGATTAAACTTTCCATGACATCTCTCCTTCCTCTTCTCCTCTCTCTGCCCAGGTAAAGGTGCGTTGAGCCTGAAATGCGCTGTGAGTTTTAAAAAGCCATTTATTAAATGTCACCAAGAACTTGTGTTTGATATCTTGAATGTGACTTCAACTACAGGGTGATAATAAAAAAGAGTGCCATAAGTGTATCACAAGCAAATTCTACATTTCGTGGGAGAAGATCAGTTAATAAATTGTTCTTCATTCATGAGTTCATGTGGACACTGCCTTAACTCTCTTAATCACCACACATATCACTGACATCCATATAGAAACTATCACACAAAAAAGGATAAAGAAAGGACATATAAACTTCCATATCTTTCCACTTCTGCATTTAATGAGCGTATTGTGTGTAAGGTGGCAGATCAGATAGACTGGACACACTGACCATGGGGTTGCAAGCATGACCTGCACGGTCAGAGCAGGAGCACCGCGCATGTAACCAGTGGGCAATGCGGTAGAATCTATTTCCCGTGAGACAATTGGGAAAAAGCAAGACTGACACTAGAAATGGGTTCTACAGCTTAAATACCTGTTTGAATGAGAGTCAGGGAAAACTTTCTCTATGAGCAGGATGGCGCTAGAACCGGGTTCTAATGAAAAAAGAAAAGCGAAAAAACCCCACCATTTAGGTGAAAAATTTCCAAAAGAATAATCTGAGGTGCTGTTAAGGGACTTTCTTTTGGCCAAGAGCAACATTTTAGGTACAATCTAGGTTTTAGGCAAGTGTTTTAAAATCCCGAGCACTTGTGACGACTTTATTATCCACTGCCTCTCTGAAAGTTCCACCCACAAGCATGCGAGGGAACTATTCCAGATGCAGCTTCTTGCATGCATCCAGCATGTACTCGTACCTGCGGGAGAGGAAATTCAAGAAAAGTCATTGAAGTACCAGCGAGCCACAATGCATAATTACCCCAGAAAAGTGGCTCCGTTTAATGGAAAAGCTCTGAGCGCAACTGCACTCACTCCTCGACTAAATATTCTGATGCCACCTTGACGATAGCACTGTCTGAAGCAGTCAAGGATGCCGCGATATTGTGGTTTATAGGGATCGTCAGCCTGGATTCGAGATTTGACCACGTCCAGGGGGATGATGGACATCCACGAAACGACACCTACAACAGATTATGGGTTGGAAGCGGAAAGGCTGATATGAGACTTGCGTATGGATGTGATGGAACGCACTGCATTGTTTAAGTGCTGTAGTACCTGCTACTCCACCAGAAATAAACATGCACCAGTGGGACTTGGTTTTGAAGGAAGAAGAAAGATTCTCGTACAAGACCACGTAAATGGCTGAGGCAGGGATGTCCCTAAAGAAGGGAGAGGAGGTGCAAGAAAAAGTGTTAGCTGGCACATTCTCCGTTAGTAGGCAGAACAATGATAGCACAGTATATCTACTCTCATACATCCGAGAATGGCCTAATTACCGGCAATTCCTCCCACTAACATAGTTTGGAAAGGTGAGGGGATGTCCCCGTTGGAACGGCTGCAAAACCTTGACACTATCCACTCATATATAATGATGTAGAAGCCGAAAGAAGGAACATCTCTGGAATGGGGGCAGTTTCCCAATCATACTGCAGCATCAATTACTAATGTGCAGTACATTCTCACCTGTAAGCCATGACGACGAATCCCTTGTAACATCCACGCACTCCATGGTGTTGAAACAGCTGGCGGAGCACGTCAAATGGGCCGTGGAACTTCTCGTGAACTAAGAGTTGACTTACGTGTACATATGTATGCCAGTGATTATGCATTGTAGGTTGTATGTAGATAAGGCAGAATGCTGGTGACAGACCTGTCTGTGTCTGCAGCTTAATCTTGACCAGATCAATGGGGCACGCGACGAAGAGTTGCGCCACACCACCGGCACAACCTGCCAGATACACTTCTGCATTGGAAGGCCGTTGCTGGCGTTTGGCGTCTCCTCTGAGTGCTCTCAGAGCAACACCATACGTGCCAAAGAACAGAGAGTTGAGGACACCAGCACTTACGAGCGGATATGACATGCCCTTGAAGAACCCGTGAATCTGCACAAAATCCAAGGAGGCATTCGTTAAGGTACATCATGAGTTCAAGAAGCTAAGCTTCTTAGCTTATCCACAGTTGACTTACTCCCTCGAACTTGTAGCAGTTTTTTGCTGCATGAAGAAGGCCAGGGTTGGTGAATGCTTGCTGCCGGACCTGATGGAGATGACAAAGTGGATGAAGCAGTCATGCTCACTGGAAAGCATACATGCACAAACATGCATTGCAATATCACTGCTTACTTTTAGGGTGTCAAATGGATGACCAACAGCGATACCCACTGAGCCACCCACCCAGCCGGCAATGAAGTCGCACCAGAACATATTTGGCTCAATTCCTTGCAACGATCCCGGACATGCAAGTGCTTAAGTGTTGGACTTTTTCATCCCCAATCCAGTACAATTCCTTTTCCAGATTCTGGCTACCTCTACGTGAAGTGACCTGTTATGTGTAGACAGATGGATGATAAGGAACCTGATTTTCTATGCGGACGCTAAGAAACTAGCCCAGTATATGTACATTAGGGTGTGCTCTCTTTGGTCAAATTTTAAAAATCATATTTCTGCATCTTCCGAGCACTTTACCACAATGATTACAGATCTGTACTTCATGTCAACCTCAGGAGCTAAGAGTTGTCAAAGGTCCCGATCAATGCTAGGGGAACATCATGTACATCATGAAGTCGTCTCAACACGCCCAGGCGGCGTAAAGATTAGTGATGGACCGTGCTGCCCAATTTTCGGGCTTCGGGTCACTTCGGGCTACCGAGGATGTATCCGAAAACGGCTGGCCCGAATTTCAACACCTATATATTTGTTGTGTAGCTCCATTGCGTGGGCGACAGTGCCTGAAACAATATTACAACTTTACTGTGCCTAATTCAAAATAAAAGATTCTCATGACACTGTCTCAAGCAGTAACATCATCTTTACAGTATATGATCACGGGCCATATTATGTGCTCCACAGCAACTAACGACCTAAGTCAAACCGCCCATGAGTAGTGGATTCAGTCAAAAGTTTATTTATCTGCTGCATCTTCGTCAATCGATTACATACTTATATGTATCGACACTCATACGTGTAAACAACAAGTCAATGCTCTGGATACTGCATCTCATATGTCAGCCTTTCGAGTCACTTTGTCGGCTGCGTCATAGAGTTGGTAGATTACAAGATTAAACTTCAAGAAGCAAGAAGCTCCATGCGTCCGTCAGTCTTCATAAGACACAATCATAAGAGATTTCATCAATTTCACCGGAGTAGCACTTGAAGTTTTTCTCACACCCCATTACTGCATATTTTCTCACCCTTTCTTTGCGTATTCCCTTTCATCCCTATTTTTAGGGGGGTTCAAGTATCTCTTATACTGCAGCGCCAGATGTTTTTAGCATGGAGAAGGAGAAATTGGGTGCGAAAGACGGATAAGAGGTATTCCTGTCCGTCACGACAGGCAGCGTTGTCGGAAGGCACGAGCCCGGACCTCTTCTAGGCGCTGGTGCATAATTCGTCGGAGTCCAAGCCAGTACTTACGTACACTCATGGGAGTGCAGGTACGAGACGTACAACACATAACGCATGCAACGCACTTTGCCTGGATTTTTACACCGCCCCCCTCCTCCCTGCCTACCCTTCTCAGCATGTGTGTCACCGCCCTCCTCTGGAGGGGGAGGAAGAGTTTGGGCAAGTGGACACGATGCATGCATCGCTCAACTGTGTTGAAGAACAGGTGTGTTGTTCATCGAAAAGCAAATCTGAGAAGAGGGGGGTTGAATGATGCTCCTTCGGGTGATAAATGAGTTTAAAGCTCTCAGTCAAGACAGTTACAATCGGAGCGGTCAAGAAAGAAGTGCAACAACGTGTGTTCTACTCGTTAAAAATGGGCGAGCACTCACAGCTCTCGAAACAAACTGCCCATAGAATAGCTAAGTAATGGGAGCACAACGGATTCAGTACATGCACGGCGTGTTATTCTTCCAAAATACTTTAAATAAGTTTCTATATTTAACTTAAAATCGTATAGAATTTAACTAAGGACTAAGAGAGATCTGATTCCGCTCGAAAAACCGCTTCAGAAACTGTTTTGGCAGCCCGCGAACCTTCTCCAGCTGGCGAAGATTATCAAATTTGCCGTGCAACTCCCTGCAAAGATACGGAAGTTGTGCCCAGATCAATGACGTCGAAGATGAGGGGAAACTAACCTGTATGAATGCAAGGAGACAGCAGACTTGGGACCGATTCCTGGTAATGTCTGCAGCACTCTCATGTTGGCCGTGTTCAGAATTTCCAAAACCTTCTTGTTATGCTGGTCCTGATCGGGCACTCGCCAGAAGACCTTCTCTTCCAACGCGTGGGTCAAAGCCGGTCGGGCGATCGATAGCCTAGGTGTACATCGCATTTGCTTGCTGTGCATGATCATAGTTGTGTAGTCTACTAGCAGTAGTTGTGTCAAATGTCATTCTGTCACTTGACACACAAAACCACCGTCGATGATATTCCACGCACCTGGCGCTTCGCCTGAGACCCATGGTGCCATTGCTGGCACCCGAGACCAGTGATTGTTTCAGCTCCTTAGGCACCATGGTTGTTCTTCGCGAAGACCGCGGTTTAGTGGCTCCCGCCTGTCCGACCAAGTTCCTCTTTGTACTGGAAAAGCAGAAGGTGGGCGAGTCCATGTTTAAGCCCAAGACGGCGGCCATCTCCTCCACTGACTTCACGGGTGTACATGACTGTAAGATGACGCTTTTCATCAGAGCTCAAAATCTCACACGTCACTTCTACTATGTTAGTGACTGAATCACATTTCAAGGCACGACCCTGCGCTGTACGGACGCACTTGCATGTAGGATAGTCACACACGTTCAAGCACCTTTTTCTTCAGATCTGGAGAAGCCGTCGGTTCAACCCTGCGCAGGTGGGCCTTCTTCAGATTCGTAACGTCTCGCAATGGCGTCTTTCGAGGGAGCGTCAATTCCAGATCAGGCTGTAACAGTTCATTGGACATGAGCAATAACCGTGACTAAGGGGGACTAAAATCCAACCTCGTCATGCGGCCCATGGGCCTCTTCGTCTGATGCCGCCGCCGGTACTGGTACACTAACATGAACCTTGTCCTGACTGGTAGATAGAGATTCTTCCGGAGATTGCAGAATCTTGTCCAGCTGCCTGCTCTTGGCACTGAGACGGGCAGATCGTCGGCGAGGTGAACTAACAAGACAAGTGAATATTATTACATTAAAAGTGTCACTTTTGACTTTCGTCGTAGAGTTGTTCGCTTTACGCGATGTTAGAGAACTAGCAGTTGGAGTGAGCAAGAAAAGTGCCGAAGGCAAGTGGAGAATCGGGTGCAAATGTGACGAATGTGCTCCATTACTTAAGCATAATTACCTTGTCATTCTGGGCTCGGTTATCTTTTTAGCTACAGTGGCGGAGGGAGCCATGAGCATACTCTGCTCTAATTCAGCCCGGATCGTACACTCTATCGCCGCTTTCATCTCGTTGAGTTGCTCTTTCATAACTTTACGTAGCAGTGGACTGAACACGGACCTTCAAAGAGAGTGAAAATCGAAGCGTAGATCATTGAATTCAGTGACATAGTTGTCGTTATCTACTACCTCGCTTCCGAAATGTCAAGCCTCCCGGAGACGTTACCACACTGAGGAGCTGTGTTGCCTGCCTCAATCACGCTTGACAGGTCAGAGATGTTGGCCAAAGTGTCGCTCTCGTCGGAAATTGTCTCGAGAGAAGGCGCCTTGATTGAGGACAAGTGGAAGATTCTCCCACTCGTGCCAGAGTTCCTTACTGGGGTGCAATATCCTTCGCTCAAATTCATACGCTCGGACTGTCCGCCCCTGGACGCCTTCTTAGAGGGGGTGGGCGTTGCGATGGTACGATTGTGTCTCGTTCTCGGCGCTGGTGTAGGAGGGATGACTTGCAGGCGACGTTTGCGGACAGACTTCTGGGCTTCTCCAGCCAAGAGAAGCTGTTCGGGTACTGAAGTGCATGATATTGACACATTGCAGTGATGTCGCAGATGTCCATGAGGACTTGACTCCAGTTTTAACTCACCCTTCGGCTTTTTCATCCCCTTGATGGCGTCTGCATACCTCAGCGTGTTCACCGTCTCTCTCAGGTCTCCCTCGTTGGGACTGATGCACACCAGGACCACAGTCTCGCCTCCCCCGACAAAGCACCCCCGCAGAACCTGCATTGAGATCACAGAACTCTTACTATTAACTACTACTCTTGCTAACTATACCCAGACGGAAGACTCATCAATAAGCATAAATAGTTTACCTTCGTTAGACAGGAGTCCCTAAAGGGCACGTGGGACTCCTTGCGACATATGGCACCCACGCAGCGACCAAAACAAGAGAGTCCCAAGTTGATGCTGACCCCCTCGACCCTGCGCGCGCCCGAAGTTTCCGCCCGAGCTGTGCTCTCTGAACCAGCCAAGTCGACGAGGCTCAGTCTAATGGAGAAGGAACTATCAATTTCTCAACGCATTTGATGTCCTTATCAAAAGTGGCGAATCAAGGTCAAGTCGGCAAAGTCATTCCCGGTACTAACTTCGCCGCTTAAAAGAGTCTCACCTTACAGGCTTTCTGTCCATCCCCTCCAAGGTAATTCTGAAAATTGCGTGGGATCTTGAGCTGTGCTGGTTCTGCGCAGTCGCGGCAGTGCTTCTGGTTTCGCAACCACGCACGAGTAGTGTGAGGGCTTCGTCCACATTGTTCACCGCTTCCTGAGTCAAGTCCGGCAAGATGAATTCTAAGAAAAGGAGGTCAGAGTCTTGTTCTCGTTCGATATTTGTTTATTGGTGAAAAACCCTTGCCATTTCCTTCTTCCTTGACCTTGAGCGGCACCCTGAACCTGTTCGCCTTGATGAGATCAAATATCTTCTCACTGTAGACTTCGAAGAAGGAGACCTTCACTGTGACATCGTCTCGGCCTCGTAGTCGGCTGAAGATGTCTGTCAAAGCTCTCGGAATCAATCCGTCGGACTGGTACCCCTCCTTGCTCAACTCTTTATTGCCCTACAAAAGAGCGTCAAAGTTTAACATTGCTATAACGCATAGTCCACACGTCAACTTGTGTGACGAGACTCTTACGTGATTGGTGCCCATAGTGTAGGTCTTCCCCGCCCCAGTCTGCCCATAAGCGACGACCGCGGCGCTCCTGATCCCATTAATAAAGTCTGCCAAGAGGGGCTTCAGACTCTGATCAAACACCTCCTCCTGGCTGGCGGAGGCTCCGTACACCTTATCGAACCGGAATGCCTTGTTGCCGAAATTGACGAACACCTGGAACAGGATCTGGCAGTAGTATACCGAGGAGTATTGACATTGCCCCTTCCCCCGATCAGAAGCCACTTCTGATCGGGGGAATCCTGTAAAAAATTACAGGATGTTTGTTCAGGTGGACCCCCATTCACGGAGTCCCGGCGGTTCCGGCTGTCCCATGCAACATTGACTGGTCACTTGATGAACGTAACCTCTGAAGTACACCAGGGGTTCAGTCGCCAAGAAAACAGCGAGACTAACCTCTCCCGCCTCTCCGGGGTCGACCGCCGGAGCCGCCTCCACAGCTCCGTCTGAGACGACCTCTTCCGGCAGGGCTGGCCTCAACCTGACAGCAACCCCGACAGAGCCGCCTCCGAGAGACGAATTTTCCTCCGGGCGGGGACGGGCGTTCCTTGACTTGAAGAACTTGCTCTCGACTGAGCGGACAGAGCTCCCATGAGGAAGTGCAGTGAAACTGGTACGGCCCCATTTCCCGACGAAGCCGGCTGTATTGGACGCAGACATGGCCAAGGTCGCCTCCACACTTTACCCTTAGCACAGGTACCAGGAGAAGTTCAGCGTCCACCCGTGTTCTCGGTTGCAGGCTGCAACTTGCAGCTAGCTGGTTTTGGGCTCTCTCCAACTTGAATCTCGCTCCTCTTGTCAGTGGCCCCGCGTAGAGGTGGGCGAGGCCGAGGCGAAGAGCCATATCTTGAAAGGGATAGGGGTGGCAGACCGACCTAACTCTACTAACCGACAACTGTCTATAGCGAGGTTCCGTGATTTCTTAGTTTCAGCTTCCGATGAAGTGAAACAGGTCAGCTGTGAGCGGGCCGAACACAACCGCACACTCAAGGATGTGGATGTGGTAGAGAATCCACAGGGCAGCTGAGTGTGGCAAGTATATTTAGCTGTGGCGAAGCAGAACTGGTGCATGAAATGAACAGAACAGCAATGCTTGCAACGTGATCATGTGTATACCACATAAAAATATGCTTAGGAATTCGTTATATGGTCGATTTAGTGATGTGACATTTCCTTACTGACGTGCAATAAACGACCTTCCCTAATTACACTCTTCCTTACTGCAACTATTTCACTTTGAGAATCCCTCAGTTCTTTGCTCTTCAGTACAATTGTTTTTGATCATTTTTGAGAGTATGACTGATTGTCACTGAGGTATAACTGGCATATACATCGGGGGATTCCCATGTATATGACATGACCGAAAGAATAACAACAAAAGCACAGTAACTTGCTTACAATAAGTGCTCAAAACTATCCTCAATGCAATTTGCACTTCTTCTAATTCTACCTGTGCCACAGGCGTCTGCGACAACTGTCTGCATGTTAGACAAGAGCAGTGCCTGAAGTGCTGGTCAAGAAATTCCGCTCCACTTGGATATGGATGCTTGATCACTAATTCCCCTGTCCTTGATAATTTTGCTTGTAGCCTTTATTTACTAAAAATGAGCGAGAAGATGATGGTGTCCCCCCTCCGAACAATCTTACAAAAACATCTTGTTAGTTTCTCCTAAATGAGTAGCGGTGGACAAAGACTGACAAGTGTATAAAGTTTTAAAACAATTTTCTAAATGAGACCAAAATAGGACATTAGGAAGGTTCTGGCGTGTCACACAAAAACAGCAAAAATTGTCCTCAATTGACCCCCCAAAAGGCGCTTTCCCAAAGTTATGAATTTATGACCCACCTTGTGTATCACATATTCTGCTGAAAATATCTCAAATGGTGTCATAACACTGGTACAGTCAAACCTCGAAGTTATGGTGTTGCTTGATCAGCGGTGAGTGTGCATATTGTACCATTCCGTATATTGTTGAAACTTGACTATAGCCGTCCTGCTCATTGATGGATACACTTATGCACCAACTGCGGCAGCAGACCTGACTTGCACTCGGTCTCGCCCTTGCCCCCGGCCCAGCCCCTGCCTCTGGCCTGCTTATCCACACTCTCTTCTGCCCTGCATCGACGTCCACGGTAGCCACCGAAGACAGAGATTTGGCGCTGCCATCGTAGCTGCCCGGGAAGAACCGGGAAGAAGAGCCTCTGTCAGCACTGCCTGTGGCTGCTGATGCCGCCAAAATTTCAGTTCTTCCCCTACCGTCTAGTCTCGGAGGAACAAGAGAAGATCTCGGACTCCCGACAAGTTCGACTCTGACGGACGAGGCACTGAGGCGGATGAGGGGACCGACGAGCTGGGGCCAATACGGACACTGATCATTCGACGCCAACCGCCTCGGCCGGATCTCGGTCGAGAACGACGACGGGGTGACTCCAATAATATCTTTGCCTTCTCCCCTCCCCACCCCCGTCCACCCTTGCTAAGCCATCCTCCGTTTCCCTCCCCTCGTCGTCCCCGTCTCGGTTCCAACAGACGAACAAGATCTCGACCAGCGTTATGAGCTCTTCGGCGGTCCCTCGCACCCCAGTATCCGCGGGGAGCTCCGTGTCGGGCGCCACTACTCCCGGGTCCTCGGGGAAGAAGCTCAAGCAGACCAGGTTGCCCTTTTCGCCGGTAAACAAAGAGTCCGCCTCGGCTTCCGTCGAAGTTAAAACCAACAGCGACTTGAATCCCGACTTGGAAGTGGTGGCTTTAGACGATAAGCCCTCTGAGGTCGATCACGAACCGGAGGTCGTCGATTTGGAAGGCGGGATCGCCAAGGAGAATGTAAAAAAGTCTGAGCGTCAGGAACTGGGGTCTAAGGAATCTGAGGAGGCTCGAGATATATCTGTCAAGCGGAAACGATCTGAGGATGACAGCGACGGGGACCGGGAGATCCCTACCAAAGTGGTGGTAAAGGAGGATGTCGCCGGGCTTTGCAACCGCCCTCATCGCTCCTCCACAGAGTCCGATAGAAGAGCCGAGCCTCCAAAACACGTCGTACATAAGAGAGAGGCGAAGTCCGACTCCGACAGCCCGACTGATGCCGACGTCACCGTCGCTAAGAAACCCAAGAGGGCCGCGTCCGTTGCCAAGCAAGTGGAGATGGAGAAGAAAAAAGAAGAGCGGCGGCTCCAGAAGGAGGAGAAGGATCGTCTCAAAGAAGAGGCCAGGCTCATGAAGGAGAAGAAGAAAGAAGAGGAGAAAGAAAAACGTCTTCAAGCCAAAAGGGAGAAGGAGGCTCACAAAGAGGCTGAACGACTCCAAAAGGAGACCTTGCGAAAACAGAAAGAAGAGGAACGAGAGCAGGAGAGGCGTGCCAAGGCCGAAGCCAAGCAGGCGGAGAAGGAGGCAAAGTTGGCGGAGCAGCAGAAGAAGATGGAGGAAAAAGAGAAGAAGCTGGAGGAGAAGAGAAAACAAGAAGAACTCCTGAAGCTGCGACAGAGGAAGAGCGCAGAAACGTTTAAGAGCTTTTTCATCCAGAAGGCTGCCCCCGCGGACGACGAACAGGCAGTATGCGGGGGTGACGGCTCTCTCACCAAGGCCAACAATAACCTCAACCTGTTTAGGGTGAAAAAGGATATGCGTCTGGCTCCCTTATCCAGGGCCAAGGACTTTGGCCAGGAGAGAAGAGATTTTTTAGACACTCTAATCAGTGGCGATCAGTCGTCTGTTGAGGTGTACACTGAGGCTTTAAAGAACAAGTCCTACACTATAGGCAGTTCGGACAAGACTTGGCCTTTGGAAGAGCTGAAAGCTAACATCGAGGTTGAGGTTGTCGAGGACGACGAGGACGAGGACGCTGAAGTGGATGGGGTTTCAGTGGAAGAGGCTCCAGCGACTGCCATTAAGCGAGCTGCTGCTCTTAGGCCTAAACTGCTGCAGTTTTCTGAAAACCAGCGACCGCCCTACTGGGGTACATGGAGCAGGCGTTCTCGACATATCGGCCCCAGGCGACCATTTGGACGTGACATCCAGCTTGATTATGACTACGACTCGGACGATGACTGGGAGGAGGAAGAGCAGGGAGAATCGCTTTCAGACGAGGAAAAAGACAAGGAAGAAGAAGAGGAGGCAGGAGAAGAGGATGACGACGACGGCTTCTTTGTCGGTCACGGTGTGTTGGACAAGGATGAGATGATGCAAGATGAAGAGGACGATATGGCCTACGATGAAGAGCTCGAGCTGAAGAAACAACGCCTGCGTGCACAGCAATTTGAGGAGGAATACAAGCGTAAAAAGCCGATCAAGCTCAAACCCAGAGTTGTTGGATGCGTTTTTGTGGACGGCGTCCAAAGTGGCGTTGTCTATGAGCAACTTCTCAAGATTTTAGCTCCTCTTGCGGCTGTCAAGCTTAATGAAGATGACGAGGACAAGGCTATTCCTACCGCTCTCTCGTCTCCTAAGCCGTCACCGTCCGTGACCGGGACTCCAGGTGCTCCCTCGGTCTCGACGTCACCATCCTCTGAAATTTCTAAAAGGGGATCTTTTCCGGAGAATTCCATGCCTGACCTGGTGCGCCTGGTCCACGTGAATACTCATAACAAGATGTTTCTTGCACGGGAGTTTGCTGAGTTCTTAAAACAGAAAGTGAAGAAGGGTAGTGAAGAATCACTGCCAGAAGAAAGGGCTGGTGGAGCTTCCGAGTCAAGTCCACATTTCAGGAAAGGTCAGGTTGCGAAAAGAAAGATCGTTGAGCGCATCCTAGAGATAGCCGAGTACAAGAAGTTCCATGAGGAGGGACCTATGAAGGGCAAGATGTGCTGGGTGGTCAAACCAGAAGTGCTGGAGAAGCATCATTGTAATTCGAAAGATTCTACTACGTCGGAAAACTTGTGGGAATACAAATTGGAGAGACCGAAGAACAGAGGTGCTCCTTTGAGTTCCGGCCCTGCTGAACCAACCGTCGGCGGCTCGCAGACTGTCGCTGACCTCAGGTTGCCTCACTCGCCGTCGACGACTACTCCGACGGTCAAAAAGACATCACCCGAAGTCCAGAGGCCCGAGGTGAAAAAAGAAAAAAAGCGAGTATCCATCCAGACAATTTTTCTGTCCATGAACAGCAAGATGAAGAAAGACCAAGAGCAACAAGGTGGAGGGAAAGAAACGGAATAAGCACATGGATGCATACAGTTAAATGATTTAAGAAACGTAGTCTGCTACGGCTTGAAAGTACCCTACACGATATAGTGAGAAAATGCATCGCTTAGCAAATTATCCACGGTTTTATTCCTTCCTCGACGATATATCTCTGCTATTAAGATTCATATGTATTATCCTTTCCCACGGATCATCGTCAAGTGCATCGTGCCAAAATACTTAATAGGATAGAAATGGTACACCAGAAGTGGAAACAACTAACGTGTGTACGTACATCGGTATTTGACAGTGATCGTTGTTTATGTACACGTACAGTACGGGTATGCACACTTACTATTGTACAGTATGATAATAGAGATGTCCTTAGGAAGCAAAGAAGTTTGGAGAGGACGACACCAAGCTGATCACATCACGGGGCACATATAATCCTTCTGGTAAGGTAATACTATATTACTCTGTACGTTGCTTGATGGTATTACTCAGTTAAAGTGTAGATGCTGAAGCAGCATGGAGACAACATACATACTGTATACGCGTAGATTGTTGCTAATGCCCTATGTACTATAAATAGTTTTTATACGTTTGCTGTACGTTCCAAGTAACAGAAAATCAGGATGGAATGAGGCTGCTGTCATAGAGACTAGACCATTCGGAAGGGTGCCTCAAAGCTTAAAGGTTAGCTGAACGTACATATACGTATACATGACACATACTGTTGGCCTTTTTAGCTGCCGCTTTCACCTATGAGGACATTTCTGAGCAGTGCTAGCCACTCTGGCATTTCAAGGCTTTTCGCGCTAGCGCGTACACGCCTGATGCAAGGTAGAACCGTGCAGCTTCGTCTAATGCAACCGTAGGATCCTCACTGAGGTCAAAAGTTCGCGAACGTGATCACGACGATGGAGCTGGACACTGTCATCTTTTATGTGCCCATTTGAGCTGTAGGTGAGGAGTTTTCTTCGGCAGGGTTGGCCGCTACGCCCTGGACGGTCCCCTTGAAGATGGTGTTCTGCAGGGTTCGCCGCCACATCTCCTGAGCCTCGCGCAACTTGGATAACCACTCGCGCTAAAAAGTGAGTGAATGAGACATTGCATGCATTGATCTGCTGTGACACATGGTTGGTACTGAAAGTATTGTACATGTAAGTTCGAACGTACTAGTACCTTAAGCGCCTCTGAGTCAGCCTGGAAGGTATGGACCTGGACGATCTGCTGAAACCTGTTGAGGCAGATGAGGACGAACGCGTTCTCTAGCTTGGCAGCAACGGCTTCTGTTGAGGACACCTCGTGGATGAAGAACCGGTCGAGGGACAGGGGCTGCTTGTGGACGACGTACTTCATGCCGCCGACGCCGCCCAGCCCACCTGTGTAGGAAGGATGGTTGTGGTGTTTATCCCCGTCGGCACTGGCGCCTGGTCCCACTCCTCCGCCAGCCAAGGAGGAAGCATGACCGTAGTAGGAACTGCGCCCGCCAGAAGGCCAGTTCTCGCCCAGGGTGGACTTCTGTCAAGTGCATGTTCGTAAAGTAGGTACAAAAGATGAAACGTCAGAATAAGATACAGAAAGTACTGACCTTCTTGCTGAGCGCCTTTTTCCTCCTGGTGACAAGGAAGAGATCGTCGAAGAGAATGAGATACACATCCTGAGGCTTTCCCGAATCTAGCAAATGCAACGGTCCTTCCAGCAAGATCTGCCTTCTGGGAGAGACGATGAGACGTTCGCATGGCTGGCGGGAGAGAGCGGACTTGAGGAACTCCGGCACGTACTGCTTGGGGTCCAAATCTAGGACAGACGGCCAGGCGATGTTCCGCTGGATCTCCAGGAGGCGCTCAAAGTTTTTGAGCCACTTCATCTTGTCGTCTAACTCCCCTACGGAAGAAGGAGACCAAGTCACTGAAGATTCAGGTGCTGTGGATGCCGCTTAAAGTCATTCTATTTGGCACCTGAACGACTTGTTATAAGACTTGCAAAATACGGACGACTTGCTATGGGAAGCTAGAACTTCCGCAGGGGGAAGAAAAGCGTATTTGTTGGTGATATCCTCTTTCAGGCTCGTTACGGAGTTGTGGGGGACTTTGCAGACCTCACCCTCCAACTTCCTTTACAGGTACAACTCAAAGGGATTCAGATTCAGGAAGTCCAAGTCTGGTAGTCCAAATGAGACACCGCTGCCTTGAGAAAGGCAATGTCTTCTTTGCTGTGTGATCAGGGGCTGAATCCTGCTGGAAGATGAAATCATTTCCAGTTCCAAGCTAGTACGGACATCAGAGTCACTGACAGCAAGTTAGCAACCCTTCTGAAGATTTGTAGACTGTTCATGGGTCAATTTTTATCTATCAGAAAAAGAAGCAAAGGAGGCTGCTGCTGCGTGTCTTAAGGGAGGTGAGCAGCCTCCCTTGAGACATGCAGCAGCAGCCTCCTGCAGCAAAGCAATCTTTTTGCTTCATGAGACTGTGTCAAGTGATGACGTGTCCTCTGAATTTAGGAGGTCAGCCCCTGCTCCTCGTTGATGGCCCTAGCAGCTGTGAAAGCGGTGATGCCCCTCCTCGCTCTGAAATAAAAGTTGACGAGTCTGCCCCGATGCCCCTCTCATGTTTAGCAAGAAATTTAAGAGTCCAAATCACGTCAGTGCAAGACTTTTGGACTTTCTGTCGATCCCATTGCCCGCTTTGATCGCTTGATGACGTTATGAACGCTTCTCCTTGGATGGGTCAAAGGGTTAATGATCAGACTGAGAGGCTGCGGTCTGCTCAAACATTCTGAAAATTGTTCTTGGTGCTAATTCTACATGTACTTTAGTACTTGCGGTGCTGAGAGACTGACATGGTAGGGAACAGTTTTTGGTAGAAGTTACTCCCACTGTTCCGAAAAAAGTGTAACATAAAATTATTTGAGCTCAATCATTGATTACATAGGATGATGAGCAGGTTGGACTGAGTATGTTTGTTCTGCCCTCAATCTCCCAATTGTCAATAAATTTAGCCCCCCCCCCCCCAAATGGCAGATTTTGTTGCCAATCAAAATGTCACCTGCCACGGTAACCATGAGTCTTCACCAAAGTCAAGTGATCGTGTACTGGTGCTATAACAACCTTAACTGATCTCTTTCTGTCTCTTTCAAAGGCCATGGAGAGTGCAATGACGACCAAAGGGAGCAACAAGTATGAGCTGTCCCACATGTGCAAAGACAAGTTGCGTGCCAGAAGAGAACTGCGAACCAGCATCACATGTCAACCTTGAAGCAATTGTCATGTGTAGCTCTATCCTTCTTGATCATACATAATAGTCATGACGTTGATGTCGCACTTTTTTCAGGCCAAGAAATGAAATGTCGCCGTTTTCAAGTAGCAATCTTACTGCATGCGTTACGCACTTAAGTAATAAATGCAACTTTGGACCCCTATTTCAGCCTCAAAACGGCCTCAAAATGAACCTTGATCCATCACGTCCTCGTGGCTGGAAAAGTAGTGTCTGTTGACCAAGTTTGGGGACAATCGGTCCAACAGTGGAAGAGCCAAACCCCCGGGTACATAGACAGGTACACTCAAGTGCAGACAGACGGACTTAGTATATGTAAAGGTCCTATAGCAGCATACGAAAATTAGCTTTTTTTTCTCCAGTGTCTGTAAAAAGGGGACAGCTCAGGAAAGAAATCTTTTCTCTCTCAAGATTATTAATGCGTGCTGTCACTGCGCAAATCGCTTTCTCGCAAATCTCCCTCCATGAAAAGTACAAGTGAGGAATCCCCAACGGCCTTTGACGCCACGATTGACCGACTCTTGGTTTTTTGCTTTCAGGTATGTCATGTTCTTGGTGGGCTTTATGGTGCCCTTAATTACTGGGTGTCCACATCAAAAATCATCCACATCAAAAAACATTTTAGGGTAAGAAACCATACCCATGCAGTTGATAAAGGACACTTAAGAGTTAAAGTTTAAAGTTTATTAATACTTCTTAGATGCTTAAGTATTTTCCATTTCCATACCAAGTTTGAAAATGATCAGATCAATGACTTGAAGTCGCTGTACTCCAATGGGTCCAGGGTCAAAATGTTTGTGTAGGGTTACACAAGGGCAAATTGAACCATCCCAAGAAGACCTTTTCCTTTTTGAAGCATCACTAAGTTACTGAATACCACCTAAATGACTATTTACAGCCATTTTCAAACTACTCAATCCTTCTCCTGATTGAGAATCTTGATGAAGTTGATAATGATAAAACAATGCAAAAACAAGAACACTAGCAAGTGCAGAATAAAATTATTTATAGACTTGTTGACAATGTCATCATGTTTTGACCAATAATAGGAGACATAATTTTTTTGAGCTGTCTTTATAATATTATTTTTCATTAATGCCACCCTTTGCAGGAACAACAGCTTCAACTCTGGTCCAGAATCTGGCACATGACTTTTGAACCTCAAGGGATGGCATGGAGACCCAATCCACAGAGGTTTTAAGGGTGCTGACAGTGCTGTGGTAGTCATCTTGAGCCCTTTTGGCGACATAATTCCAAAGGCTGAAGTTGAGGGGATTAAGATTTGGTGAATTTGGGGGGACAAGACTGCTTTGGACCAAAATCCCCCTGATCCCAGTTTGTTGCTCAGGTACTTCTGGTCCACTTTGCTGGTGTGACCAAGAGCTCCATATTAACCCAGTTGTATTGCCCCTGCCATAGGTCATGTCCAAGGTTGGGATCACTGTGCAGAAGAGCATTTGTTATAATTTGCCTTTCTGACTGTGCCCTTGCACCAGACTAGCAGGAAAGCCTTGCTGTCAGAGCCAACATAGCTCAGCATTGTGGCCTTCCCAGGAAACTTCTGGCAGCCGACATACTTTACAGTGGAGTCTGCAGTTTCAGGAGACTCTGCCAGGTACCTTGAGTTCCTCCTATTGATTTATTTGACAATGTGGTAGTCCTTTTCATCATTAAAGATGAGCACCTTGTCCTTGCAGCTCCTCTTCAATTTGTTCAAGACCAATGTGGTGCTCGCCAGCCTCTTCTGCCACTGAGCTGTGGTCAGCATCTACGTCCTCCTCTTCACCAGTGTCTTCAAACCCAAATCTGATCTCACCACCCTGGTGCTCTTTGGGGTCTTGAACTCTCTTGCTAATCCTCACACAGAGCAATCACCCTTAACCATCTTTATCTTGTTGTCAATGGCTTCAATGAGGTCATCAGAGCATCTGGACCTTTGTCTGTCACCTCTTTTGCATTTGGAGAAGCTGCCAGTCTCCATGTACACTTTGTACAGCCTCTGGATGAAATACACGCCACTCAGATTCAACCTCAGGGCAGTTGCAATGTCCTCCTTGTGCTCACCCCTCTTGATCCATGCAATCACCCTTTTCCTGAGCTCCTCCATTTTGGCCCCTGCAATCTTGTCTTAGGATGTAGAAAATCAAGACTCATTGCAAATTAAAGCTCAAACCTTGACCCATCAGAATTCAGCACACAAAATTGTGGCAAATTTAATTTTTTTTAGATCTTGGACAAACTCTATTCATTTTTGATGCTTTGGGACTCCCGGTATATGTTGTGAAACATTCACTTTATGCACGTACTTATCAAGCTATTAAAACAGTGCTGTCATATTTTCCCATCAAATGTTTTATAGGTTACAGTCAATCCAGCTTGAAAGATCCACAGTTATTGCAACCGCTCTCATAAATCCTGAGGTGGCCGTGTTAAGCAAGTTCGACTGTATTTTGGGCTGTGGCAGCAACCTGTCCATGATGCTGCTCCAGTTCTTCTTCATTACACTGTTGGGATCCCTTGGCAAAGGGGAAAAGCATCTCTCAATATCAGCACTTCTTATTTGGAGTTGTCGAAAAGTACCACTGGATCCATTCCCTTGGGAAAAGCTTTGGTAGTTCCTTTGGGCACACCACTGATTTCTTCAGGAATTAGATCTTTACCAGAAACTGCTGAAAGATCTGTTGGAAGTGCTGAAATCCTCTTCATCTTCATGTCGGCCTTTTCTCCTGTACGTATGTGTAAAGGTAGACACAGTAACTTTTTCATATGAAGTCCCCTTGACTGTAGTTTCTGGTGAAAGACTAGGATGAAGTTGAAGTGAGTGTTGGTATGGTCCAGGCCAGCATGCAAGTGCCTCCCTCTTCAGCAAAGTAGTAAAAACATACGCTTTATGTCAGTTACAGAGAAACCTGCTCTAGCTACTTGGCGTTTCTGTCAAATTCGCCCTCTACTTTCATACGCAATTAAACTCAAACTTTTGCCCTACTTTGGGGGGGGGGGGTTAGCACGAAGCGGAAGTATTTCGTGACCATATCAGCTGAAGACTTTATCTTCTAAAAAATGCCGAACTATACCATGTTCGTTTGTTTAGAGGACCGCAGGGCTGGTAAACTGTGCTGTGCCACTGTAGTGCCACGACCTATGCGAACTATGATACCAAAAGATGGAATTTCGAGCTAAAATTTGGAGCGAGACTGACTCCATAAAGGGTGTGACAGCAAAAATGTCACTGAGTCTCTCAATCTCTGGCCATACCAAGGTGTGGCCAGAGATTGAGAGACTCAGTGACATTTTTGCCCCTTTATGTCTCGTGTCACCACCTAAAATTTGAGTTTATCTCACTCTCTTTTACTAGATAACTTTTTGGAGTCACAAATTCAGGCAGTATCGGTACTACTGTACTGTGCTTCTGTAGTAAATGTCTGAGTTGGTAATTCCTTAGTACCTTTGTAGTAAAGGTATGCTCAAATGAGCTCAAATTTTGGATGGCAACTGAAGACACATGAACCGAGACTTCGGCCACATTTGATTCCAAAGTGCCGACGGCAAAGTTAAGAATTAATATGCGTTCTTATGATTTCCAACAGGCAAAACTTGAGGTTCTACTTCTACCATAGGCCAGAGTCCAACTTGGGCAGTTTTTGCTTGCGGAATCAAAACAGCTACGCCAAGCTTTGGATTCAATCAAGGCATGGCAAATAAAAGCGAAATCCTGGGTTTCCTATCTTTTCTGTGCGCAGTGCACGGCTCAGCAACTGGACTTTATTATGACGTCGGCCAGAAGCTGGGTTATATTGTGAAAGAGAGCATAACAGCGGAAGCAGCAGCACATTTCTTGTAGCGCTAGGAAACTGGTAAAATAAATTTCGCGTTAAATTGCAAATTGCCTGGCTGTCATGGTCTTGATATTTGACAAAGATTTTGATCCATCTTTGGCCTGGTGTTGTCTTCGGGACTCCATGGGATAGTGTAAGACCTCGAATAGGTCAAATCACCTAAGGCAAAATATTGAAAACTGTAGTGTAATAATATTAAATGTCCTCCTAATATAAGCAACCCAATTTTTGCTTATTTCCAATAGAATTTCTGCCCCATTGCCTATATTAGAAGCATGACTTATGCAGTAGGGACAGGAGCAATGCCTCATGCTTTTCTTCTTGTTACTTTGAATCTTTGAATCATTTTCATATATTATGACTCTGTCAAAGTCGACTAAGAAGTGAGCCCACTTAAGCCCAGAGCTTACTTGTGTCGGGTTGGTGGCCACAATGCTGTACACAACAATTTCCTCTCTCTTTTCAAGCAACTACAAACGTGAGTTGAGAATCTGTGCATAACTAGGGCTTGCTGACATCAGACGGTTGCATATGTACTAGGAAATACGGTGCGTATAATATCTACGCACATACCACGCGTGAGAAATGAGATCCTACGTAAGTGGGAAGGGGAAGCGGACAGGAGAGCGTATCACACTGTTTTACTCTCTATTACATTCCGATATGTCCTTTGTAGTACTGGCTAAGAATGAGAAATAAAGGACAAAAGAGGAGAAAGCCTTGGCGAAGAGTCATCTTTACTATAGCAATGCAGATATAATGCATATTGGAGCCATTGTAGACGTCCTCAGGTACATAAGTAGGTCTTCCTTGAGGACAAAGTCAGATACTGGCGGTCTACCAGGAAAGAGGAATCAAGGGGGTTGCGAGCAGCAACGTCGTATTCTGGGCCTGAGGAAAAAAGGAGCTTCGTATTGGAATTTTTCCGCAATGACAGATACTAAACCGTGCCCGGTGGAAAGAAGGGGAGGAGAGTCTGTCTCGTCCGACCCTTTCTACCCCTTGGACATGTATTCGTGTAGCAGCAGCCTGCAGGGTCCATTTTGCTGTAGACTGCGTGGAGAGTGGAAAGTTTGAACCCCTGCAAGTATTAGCAGTTGGGGTTTGAAACCTCGTGTTAGAGGGCAGGGCAAGAAAAACACAAGTTTTTCCCCTTCTGGGAACGAATAAGAGACATTTTTGAGCCACTCCCACCTTTTTTTAAAATAATTTCTGCTACGCTGAGAATCTTTTAATTATTCATCCTCGTCATTTAGTGTAGAAGAAACCTTTTTGTCCTCTCGTCGAATTTTCTTTTGAAGAGCTGCGCGAGCAGCAGCATCGAATCTGTTATTGGAGAAAAAAAATTCTGCTTTTTAGAGGTGGTCTTATCTCGTAGAAGCCGCAGAGCCGGAGCCTCGGAGCAGCCCCTGCTATTCGATCTTTTGTGTCCATAGTGACTTGCTCAGGGATTGCAGAGTAACATCATGCTGAAGGTCTCCTGACTGGAGGGGCTCAGCAGGCAACATCTCCCTAAACTTAGGTAAGGGGATGTAATCTTTTCCGGTGCGCAGCTGCGCGTGGTCACAGCAGTGCTGAGTGCCTGAAATTTCGCTCATCAAGACGCACAATCTCTTAGGCTCGCTAACAACCAATTTGGGAGATTAGAGACGAATGTTTTTATGCCTTGACTATGCTGGTGGCAGTGCAGAAGGCACGGGAAACGCGTCTGTCCATGTATAATCTATTGTACATACATCAATCGGGGCAGAGGACAGCAGAGGCTGACAAGTCAGGGACTCACTTAGCGACGCTTCCTTCATCTCCAGAATCCTCGTAATAAGCGCTTTTTCCTCAGGGTCGTCCGTCTTGGCCTCCAGGTCTTTGATGACGAGAGGAATCTTCATGATGTGATGCACGGGCGACACCAAGAGGTCTGTCAGCTGAAGTTTCTTACATCGAGGGTCACGATTGCACCACTAAAAAAAAAAATCGGCATGTATCTCATGCTGACTCCAGGTCAACCATGTACACAACTCGCAGGTCAAAACAGTCATGCGTTCTGCCTAAGTCATACTCTGCAAGCGAATTGAGATACCTACTGTCACTCAGAATGTAACTTAGTAAAAGGTTGAAGCACACCTTTTCAAAGTCACTGAAGTCCTGGTGCCGTCTGAGACTCTCAAGGTAAGTGAGCGCGTTAATGTAGTTGAGCGCATATCGGTGGTAAGCTTGGGAAAGACTTCTAGTCTTGCCCTCCTTCTCAAAGAGACGTGTCATAACTTCAGTCACCGGAAGCTCTCCATCAGGACCCACCAGGGCTAAGAGGAAGTGCAGGAAATCCTTGCAGAAGGAGTGAGTCACCTGTGAATGTGACGTTGTTCTCATTTATGTGACGTTGTTCTCAGTACGTGCAGGACACTGTGTGGTCGTCATGAACTTACGCAGCAGAGTTCGTCAAGATTTCCGAAGAGCATTTCGGGCTCGGCCTGCATGATGTAGCCTTCCACCTGGACTTTCTTTAGCGGCTCCATGTACACCTAAAACAATATGGGATGCATCACTCGTCTCAGAGATTGTCTGATTCGATGAAAGTTTTCTGTTTAGTGTTTGCTATGCAATACAACGCAACTGCTGCAATGCAGCAAAAGTTATCATGCTCTTCCTTTATTACCATTACAGAACATTGCTGAATTTCTGGTGCCAGAACACTTTTTTACCTACGTTTTTCCCCCGCAACGGTATAATTCTGTAGTCAGTACTGCCGTACGTGCAGTAATCAGTCCGTACATAGTGTCCCCTACACAGTGTGCAGTAGGGCACAGATCAATTACTTACATGTTTAAGCACCATGAGGTGGTCGACTAGAAACTGGATCTCGCTTTGGAATAGGTCCCACACTGCCTCTCTCCTCCTCGCCTCCTGCCTGTGTGACAGCTCCTTGCCCGTCATGAATCTGCTCGTGGGATCGAGATCCTTCGCCGTGAAGGTCATGGAGTGCACCAGGTTCGACCGCTTCGCTTTAATGCGGGCAGCGTCCAGCGGAGGCGCGGCGGCGGCCGTTGCTGCGGCCGCGGATGGTTGCGCCTGCTGTGGTTGGCTGGGGACGCTCGGTCGAGGAGGAGGATGGGGTTGCTGCTGAGGCAATGGAAGCGGCGGCGACGTGCCTGAATAAACCGTAACAGAAAAAATGGAGATAATTCTTGTGTCGCTTAGTCAAGTTCTTTGAGTGGTTGTGTCATTAAGTAGTAAGAATCGTCCAATATTTCCCAACCTCAAAAAAGCAGTGTCCCCAAAGTGGCTTCTATTGATGGTAGCTCAGCACTGGTATAATGTACAAGAACCAAAGCAGGACATTAGTCAACACGACATGACCAAACGTGGGCCAACTCCACACATGGATCGAGGAAGATTACCAGGTCCTGGGTCAATGTGACTTTGCATTACTCTTTAGCTCTTCCACTATTCAACTTTGCATGCCTCAGGAGGTCCTACCAGCCCCAATTCCGCAGCTGGAAAAATTAAGTATTTTGTAAAACTTTACCCATTTTTTGTTAGTGCCACAGTATAACGTGTCAAAGTTTTATTCCAGTGTGTCGATGTACTCACTGCACATTATGTAGTGCTGCACCAACTCCAACACCATGTACGCAGTTGGCTTTGCTGATCTCATCCCCAAAACCACCTGTCCTGTCTCTGACAGTCCCAGGAGTCCATGCTGATGGCACGCATAAGCACATATGGCAAGGTAGTCCTTGCTTGAGCGCAGTAACGAGGTGGGCAACACTATCCCTTGAGGTTGGGTTTGTTTTTTGGAGAAACTTTTGACGACTGCAGCTTTGTCTTTGAAGCTATGGAAGAAGGAGTTCAAAAAGTTTGTGGCTATAGTGACAAGCTTGTGCCTTGATTGCAGATAACACAGCAGTAGTCGCCTATGACTTCGTTGGTTCCATATGTCTAAAGCAACTCAGCCCAGAGTGGAGGCAACACGGGATTACAGAAATGCTATTCTGAATGACTGAAGCATAATTTAGGCCCATGATTCTCCTGCCACATGCAATGCAGCCCGCCATCTCTCCTGAAGGGCACAGCAGCCCAGGTCACCAGTGGACTTTCTTCAATGCAGGCGATGTCGAATACAACGAAATTTGATGGATGCAACGAAATTTTCAAAGACCTATTTTAATAGTTACAACACAATAATGCGTTGGATAAATAGGACATTTCAGCAACTCGTAGAACTTTAGTCATGCTACGCATGAGCCGTCGACTGTATTTCACAGGTGATTGGATTGAAAGGCGCAGCAAAAGGCTTATGGGATATTCTGCCAATGGTATCCCGGTTCAGCGCGGCACAAGGGCTCTTGGAGTCCCCTAATGGCCACCTGAAGGTAAAGTACAGTACTTCAACGGTAAGACGCTTTCTCTTCACCCCTTCCTGAGGAAGATTCAGGAGAATGTCCTCTCCTCCTTGTCCCAAGAGAGGAATCCACTGGCTGTCAACTCAAAGGTCTTGACATTAGACGAGTAGTGACTCTCAATGCACGGACTCAGCACTGTTAAATCCAGCAGAACTCCATGAAGTTCTACAAGTGCACCCACCTTCTCGGGCAATAAGTAGAATGTAAAATAAATTTACTCAAAGCTTTCATACGGTACGAAGAAGGTACAGCTGGGAGTCCCTGGACAGCTGCAAGAGTCACTACACATCGTTTTGAGAGCTCTAAGTAGATTTCTCTGACTGAAAGAGTGTACGACTCCATGACGTGCAACACGCACCCCTTCGTGAGCTCCTATAGCTGCCTCAGCTGAACTGGAGTTAGTAGTTTTCTCTGTGTGTGGAACCCAGCACATGCAAGTATAGCCGAAAGAGCCAGAAATCAAATTGTATCAGGTCAGGAATACAAGGATGAGCAATTTGCTGCTCTTCTTGTCTTCATCACTGCTCTGTCAAGAGGACAAGGCTGCCAGGGTGAGCACTAACTGTCCCTCTTTGACACTGTCAAAATTAAGGCCACCGACTGCAACAAATGTCCGGGACATCCAACATTTAATTCGGCAATCCTACATCTTCGCACTTTTCGTACTTTGAGTAGTGCATCCAGTCCTGTTCCAAGTCTACAGATGCAGCCTAGCTTTTGTAGCTGCGGCGCCGCTATGCAGTACTTGTGACACTGACAGCTCACTTTCAGAATGGGTTCCAGCTCTGATCAAGGGCTGACTATTTGATAGAGTACATGAGCCTTGAGAAGAGTCATTTTCCTATTTCTGATCTGGAATTGTCACCTTCTCTCTCGTGTCTCCTCGGAGATATGGGCGGTGGCTTTCTCTTTTGTGGCGACGCCGTCGACGATGGAGCTCCTTGCGGTGGCGCACCCGGAGGTTGGACAGCCGTCAGTTCCGGCCCACGTTCACTCTGGGCCCTTTTGAGTCTGGTGGCGCGCTTTTGCGCCGGGGTCATTGAAGCAGGGGTGGATGATGATTGGTTGTTGGAAGCGGATCCGCTGTCATTGAAACGGTCTCCGAAGTCGATCTGGAATACAAGTTCATCCAAACGGTGGGATTCATGCATCAGTCGTGCCATCATCAAGACTGTCCCTCACCAGCTCAGCCAAGTCATCCTTCTCGTTCTCGTCATCTTCATCTGCCTCTGCCACCATTTCTTTGGCTGCCGTTACGCTGGCGACCACCCTGTGAGGACTGGGGGCTGGATTGTTGGTTGGTGGAGTGACCGCCCGACGATTACGTTGAGCCACGCTGGTGAGCCAAAACACGACACCTCTTCTGACCATGTCGACCAGCTCGACAAAGTCAGCGTAGTTGAGGCCGCACATTTTGGGCAGGGCTTCGTCTGTGAACTCGGAGGCCTGAAGCGAAGAAAGCAGCTCCTCCAGGCCCACTGGGCTCTCGCCCTTTGGCTTCTTGTCACGGTCGAACTGGAAGAAAATGCACCGAACTTTTAATTCACGCTAGAACAGAATAGACAGTACTCACCCATTTTAACATGGACCAAGTCGTTTTAGATTTCCTTGAGCTCGATGTCGTTGAATGAACTTCTAGAAAAGGGGAAAGATCATACGCTTAGATAAATGTCACATCATACAGGGCATGATGGTGCTTTCTCCACTCAGGGAGAGCAAGGTAAAGTGTTTAATTCCTTCACGTGCTCCAACCCAAAGCTAATCCTGAAATCTCCCATCCTCATTTCACAGCCAAATTCAATTCCACCTCTGCTTTTAGGAACCGAGGGACGAGGAAAACAAAGAATAACAGGAGACACTCACGCAGACCCCCCCCCCCCCACACACATGTTACGCGATTCTCAGTGCTTCTGCACAGTGGGCGAATTGGTTTGCACAGGTGAAATGCTGTTTGGCCTTCGGGCGGAAGTCATTTTGCGTTATACTGGTGAAGAAGACGTACTCGTGGGAGCGAATAATAGGATGCCAGTCAAAAAGGCCTCTTATCATCCCGGAGAGTCGAACAAGAAACAAGCAATGCCTGCTCAATAGATATACATCGGCCCAACAGGAACTAAAGAGTCTGTTTAACGCACTTACCTACGTACATTTTGGTACTGTTCACTCCTAGTGCAAATGAAGGGTCTGATACAATTCAGTGTCACTGCTACGAACCATTGCAAAAGGCATAAAAATTGGCTCTGGCCAATATGGGCCACAAAAAATTAATTCATTGTGAATGAATCTGACGGCATGTTAAGTTTTTTTTAAGGCGACCCCAAGTAATGCACGCACACTCACTCACGCAGTTGGGTCCTGATCGGCCCGAGGGCCTGGAAACAGTTAGGAAGTAAACTTGCAACGCAAATACCGTATTTGCTTGATTATAACCCCCTCTTGAATAGAAGTCCCCCCCTAAGGCGACATTAACGGCGTGTAAGCCCCCCCCCCTTGAATAGAAGCCCCCATTGAATAGAAGCCCCCTTTGAGCAAGCGTTGACTTACTGATCCAGGTGGGTCAGAGAATGACAAGGTTCATTAGTTTAAAACGTACTGTAAAGATGACGAGTTACAGGCTGAGATGAGGAAGAGGTGGCAAAGTGGCGAGGGTGGCAGCCTCACGGAAGAAAGTTATATTGCTTAACATTTCTACTTTGTATTCTTCAAAAATTAGGGTTGTTTAGTTCTGTAAAAGTGTACAAGCCCCCAATATATGGTAACCCCCCTGGGCACATTGAAGCCTAAAAAAACGGGGATTTATAATCAAGCAAATACGGTACATTATAATAGGATGCGTGAAATTGTCTTCTCCGATGCATACGCACCTAAGAAGCCGATATTTATCGACACTGCCTCTCATATCTTACCTGCATCGTTGGCCAGGCTTTGAGTAGAGCCGTCGATATCTAAAAATAAAGTAGGAATGCCAATTTACTGATATCAATGTTTAAAGGTTTGTACGAGAGAGACTATACAGTGACTACAGTGACTCCGGTCTCAAGAAGAACGTCCGTACAGAACGATGAGAAAATTTGTGTCGGTTTCCACGTTTTTTTCTATGCAAACAAGCACTTTCTACCTACTTCATGCATCTGATTGCACTTCCTGCACGATCTGTCACTAAGAACTGGCTAATAGCATTCTCCGTTCATCTTTTGTCTCAGGTTCTTCTATGCAGTCCTGGTCAAAAGTCTTGCCCGTTTATTCGCTACAGCATTGATCAGGCTGGATCGCATTATTTTTGGACTGGAATAACACTCAGGTACATCACTGACAAAAGGCCGTACTGCAAATGTTATTCTATTGATCCATGGATGGAATTGATTGTTACTGTTCCTAAGGTTCACAATACCCTCAAGAATACTGGAGAGTTTCAGGATAACCCGAAGACCAGAACCTTCCCTCCAAAACCGAACCGAAACTGATTTTCAAATATTTCCTTGCGTCCGCGCAAGCTTACTTTGGGAACCCGACATTTATTGCTTGACATACTGTAAGTACAGTCTCCCAGACGGAAGGTAGCACTTCCATTTGTACATGTATAAACATATGCAAAAACGTATATAAACAAGAAATGACGGAGTGGTCTGCTGCAGTGGCACATGGTGCAGGAGTCTGCGTCTCTCATTTTTGGCCCATCATTCATTCAGGCAGTGCGAATCGTAAGGCAGAGAGAAGGCAGGTCGTAACTGTGATGAAACGGCTGATTTACGCACATCCTGAAGCCTAAAAATAGGCACATGTTGCAGCTCGAAAAACTATACCGACGACATATGACACTTCACGGGGAAAAGGAGTCAGGCTGAGATGAAGAGGGGGGAGGGAATGGGCTTGGCTCTGGCTTTCTTCCTCTTACCCCGGCTCTTTTTCAGAGGATACCGAACTTGGTCCTCGGATGGAGAGAGAAAGGTCTGGGGAAAACAGGAAGGAAAAGGAGGACTCACATATTGGCAACGTGAATTCAAAGTCTGGACCTGTCATCATATTGCAGCCTTTGTTGACGCTCTGACACTGGATGCTGTGGGGCGGAACTTGGCTGTGACTCCAGTTGGGTGAGAGAGTGAATTGGCCAGCAAGTCAACGGTAAACAAAAACTATTTCACTGCCTCACCTGTGAAATTTCCCCTGTGCGTGAGCGCCTTTGAATAGACGAGGAGATCACCTGGGCAGACCTGCATGGGTGGGATCACGACGACGGAGGACCGGCGTGGAAAGACGGAGCGGTGGGCGGCGCAGTCGCCACCGCGGCTTCCAGCCGCCGCGCCACCTTCGAGACCGTCGGAGGAAGAAGAGACCTCGCCGCAGTTGCCACTGGCAGCTGCGGCAGCGGCAGCCGCGGCTTCTCTCTCCGCCGCGTACGTGTAGGCGGCTTCAACACTACAAGAGACCCTCATAGTGTTACTGTGTTCACGTTATGTCATGGGAAGTACTAGGGATTTGGTTGCTTGTCACATTCGTATGTCCGAGACTTTTTCCTGACCTTTGGGTCCATCGATATTTAACGTCAAGGTAACGATACTACTGTGTAAAGTCGAATCCTCTACTGTGAGAGTCGGCACATCCGTACGTAAGTGCAGGGGGTGCAATTTTTGTGCTTGCTACGTAGAAAGAATTGACGTCAGGTGTCCATCCGGTCACTTAAATAGATTTCAGTTTGTATAGTAAGGTTCTAAAATAACGTTGGGTAGATAAACTTTGAAAGCCTTTGCGGCCCGGGAGCCAGCTTGGCTCAATTTGGATATATCACTCAACTACAGTGCAGTATGAAGTCCACCTCTACGTGCTGTAAGCAACGTACCATGAGGAGTGAGAGATTTCATTAGAAATCATGTAAAAATTGTGCTTTTCGTGCGGGGCTTTACCTATCATTGTCATTAGGCGGAGAAAAGTTAGTTTTGCATGGCACAAAAATTGCGATTACTCGAAGTTTGTCTGCCCCTAGAGGTAAAAGAAAGAAGTATGAAATAATTCAGCAATGCTAATGCAACTTTAATGGCAATACTACGCTTGAACGTCTTCCTGATAGCATCTTCAGAATTGTCAATGTTATTGCACACGAACGACTGAACAAGGACTTTCAGCATTTTTTCACGTTGATCCGGACCTGCGTATCCAACACAACAGGTGGAATACATCTACCAGTACACAATACGTTCGTACTCCATACTCGCCCGATCATAGGTACTCACGTTAGCCTGTTCTTGTTGTAATTCTCCGCGCTGTGTCGCCTGAGCACCTCATCTTGTAAGATATTTCCTGAGAGTCTACCTCTTGTGGTACCGCCCCCGGGGTCGTCCGGGTCGTCGTCGGGGTCCATTTTCGGGGGGACTAGCGCCCCTCTTCGTACCAGGTGGAGGGAGGCGTCGGGCGCAATATCTCCATCGCCGCCGAACTTTCGCCCGCCACAACTTCCTCCACCTCTTTCGTCATCTTCGTCGTCGGTGGCGCATGAGGGGCTGTTGATGGCGGGAACAGTTGGCTGAAAGTTTCAAATGAGGCTATCATAGTACAGCAGTCGCGGCAGTGATGATTTGGCTCAATTGAGCACGTCAAATCTGCTTCGTTGAAGCCTGTTTACTTTTAAACCCCACCAGTAATTCTGAGGGGTCCTAATGCACGTTCATGTCAGGGTAGGACAGCCAATTGTTAAAGGTATCACAAAGTTTTTGTCGAGCGCCGCCAGTCTCAAGAAGGAAATGGCGTCGAAAGTTTCGAGACAAATCTGTCAAGATAGTTGGGTGCCAGTGTGATTGGAAGAGAATTCTCGACCTTTAACTTTTCTTGGAACGGACATTCGACAAAGGCAAGAATTTTCAAGGAAAAGAACAAATCCTTGAAAATTATACAGCCCAGTCGAGGAAGATCCTGCGAATGAACTGCAAACACATGCTAATGCAACTCCCATTGTCGGCAATTGAACAGTTTAATGTCACGATTCACACGTTTTAAAAACTGATGTGTAGAAGAGAAGTCTAAACTACCGGGCGTCCGAAAAGTCCTTACCCAGGCTCGACAACATTGCTTTTGACACATTTCCAGCCGTCGTTTGACAATGTTGCTTTTATAACAAAAGGTTTGGTTCGATCTTCGACAAGTAACCTCTTGAATAAGAGTACTCAAACTTTCATGACATGAATTCCATTGTACAACCCGGGACTGTCGAGATTCATCTTGTCAAAGTTATTCCCGCTTTGTGAGTTAGGACTTTCCGCACACCCTCTAGGCTGGAGTTAGCGCCGATCCTAGCCGAGCTTTCCAGCCAGTCGCAAGACTCTTGCCGTGTGCAGGAGTAAAGACAGAGCAACGGAGACGACCACAAACAAGCCAAGGAGACTCACTTGATTCTTGACTTACGTGAGTCTGCGAGATGAGTGCAGTATTGTGCATGTGCGTATGGTATATCAGCATTGTTACATACGTGTAGTCAAGACTCGAGCAGTGAGCAATAGCATCACATGATGTTGACATAGCTAATGAGAAACGAGACTGAATACTCATCATCTCAACGGATAGGTCCACCAATCCCTCCTTTTCCTCTTTCACTGTCGTGCAGTGCATATTTGGAAATCATTTAACATCGAAAACCCATGGAAAGTATGGAAAGAAGAAAGTAACTGAGGCCGGATCAATCAGTTCACGTAAAAGTCTGGAAGGAGATAGCAGGGACAAAGCTGATGCCGTTCAAGAAGTTGTCTGTCACTTCAGATTAAAAATGCTGCAGGTTAAAGATACATGAGCAATCTGGAGCAGAAAATGACACCTGTGTCGAGTTTGTGCGACAGTGAAAACCTTGTGTGATAACTTCGTTGCCACTGAAAAGGCCTTTGAGCAGATGATCCCGACTAAGAAATGGCACAATTAGTCAAGGAAAAAGAGATAAAGGAGCCACTGGAGATGTTCCCTGAGAAAGAGGTCAAGGGAAAACAAAAAAAAAGCTGACACAGCTTCTTTGAAAGCGACACAAAAAGTCTCATCTCTCTTCTTCAACCCTTGCCATCTACGAGTTTAGACAGAAAATTTTCCCATGACCTCAAGTAGGAGCGTAGCAGTAAACACACTGGTGAGGCATTGTGATATTTATATATAACTGTGTTCGTTGCTTCCTTACTACGGACGTGTGGATTCTCAGAACGATATTGGCCTTCCTGCTGCCCTCACTTTCAGCAGATTTCACTTTCCGCGCTTTTTACCACCGAAGGCGTTCCTTGAGTAAAGTGGCGGATTACTGTACATTGCAACGTAAGAGAGCAAAGCGGCAAGCTACCCAAAATATGCGCTGCACGTACTTCAGCCGTCAGAGGGAGGATCTCGCCTGTAAACTGAGAAGGGCAAAAAGATAGACAGGCAGAGTGGGGCGCGTGGGTGTGAAGGATAGCGTTGCCGTGATATCTTTTACTCGTCTGCCCCACACTGAAAATTGGCAATTTGGGAATGGAAAGAACTGCTGGCTTAAGCAGCACCACCTTCCACTTCCCTGCCTCACTCGCTAACCACGTAATTGATGTCCAAACCTCGGAGGGTCAAAGGAAGAGATGGAAGGAGTAGCTATTACGCAGCCCCAACAGACACTGGCTCTCTCATTCGCAATAATTCTCTTGAAAGTACGCTGCAGCCACGTTACCCAGCTACACACACGTGGCACAGTCAATGCCGCTTCGAAGGGTAATGTAGTGCTAACCGTTCTTTACTGTCTTCAGGAGGTCCAGCTGGCCAGGCTTTCTGATCAGAGTACATCTCCAAAATCTTGGCTGGGATAAGACTTGGCCAACAAGGTCCTTAAATCCTGTTTGAGCACTTGGTGTCTGTCGTAGGCAAATCCGTGTGTGTAGTACTTCGTGGAGTGGGGTGGGGTAGTGGCTAAGGCATTGCCATCGACTCTACGGTTATGTACAGTACGCATGAGCACAACAGTTGATGCACTAAAGTCAAGACCAACCAACAGCCACTTACTCCTCCGACGTCAGAATGTACGAAGTTTTGCCCGCTGCCGGGGCAAATGAGTCCTCCTCACATATCTAAATCTTGGCCGATATTGGTTCTCGGTAAAGAAACTATGCGGGAGTGTACAACATTTCTTCACAACTGCATGGTACACTTTGGGACTGCAGTATACAAGATGCCAGTCACATGTGAAGAAAAAGGTGAGTCACCAGACCCACTGCAACAAGACTTAAGCCACATTTATTCGTTGTGTCAACGAAAACTCACACATCTACGCCTTCAAAAAAAACTTGACAACTATTTTATAGAAATGTCCACGTCTACGAATAAGCTGGAGCCATGTCGCGTTGAAGCTGTCGGGTCTGGGTTAGGTATAGTAAAAGCTTTCAAATTTCTTATTGGCAGAGGATGACAAAGTGGAGGAAGAGAAAAGTCAAAGTCTATGCTTCCACTTCTTTTGACTCACCTCGTACGTAGTTGTGCGTTGAGCACGACCAAATGCTGGCTTGTTACTTTCGTTTATGCTCGCCCAGGAGCTTCTGGATCGTTCCCTGCACCTTTACAGCACCCTACGTACTATACAGACTGTTTAGTAGCGAAGGACGGTAGATTGCAAAACAGTACTATTTAACTGCGGCTCTTTGTGTAGGTAGCTCAATTTTGGGACGGTCCTTCACGTCCCGGTGTCTCAGGTAGGTTTGCGCCATATGAACAATGTTCTCCCTGCCTGCTGGCGTGGGGTATTTTATCTCATTTCAGTTAGGAACCTCTCAGGATGAAAGTGGCAGAGACAGTGTGAAAGAAGACATTGGGGATAGTAAATTGAACAATGCCTTGAGTTAGATCTGTTGACTCACGTCATCACAAAGAGGGAGAGCGAAGGAAGGTACTTTAGTCGACAAGAACAAACAAATGCGTACTACATTACACGCACACACACACACGCACACACGCACCCACTAGTATGTTGTGTTACATTACACGTACCGTGTAGTCCAAAAGCTGACGATTGTTTTAGCTGGAAGGTTTTCTCTGCACACACAGAAAAGAAAGAAAGTCTTTTCAATAGGCTAGCGCCTTCGGCTCTTTGATGTAGCTTCCTTTTTTTCTGATGGTCCCGTGTTTGTATTGGGCAGTCGGGTCTGCACAAGCAGAAAGCTCATAAGACATGCATGGTTTTCGACAATAGGTCGAACAGCACCAGCACAGCTATGCTGCACTGCTGTTGCGCTGCTGCTGGCGCTTCAGGCCGCCCCCTTTTGGCTCCTTCCTCCGTCGTATGTATCGTCATATGTTGTTCGCATGAATATATGTTCTACTTGCGTGATGATAATGAGTGTGCGTAGGCGTCAACAACCAGGAAGGAAATCCATTCTCGCTCTCTCTCCTTCTAGCAGAAGGGCGGGTCTCTTGGTCGTGAGCATGCAATGTTTTGACACCTCTCTTCCATAATTCCCAGTCTAGTGGTTCCACTTGCCAGAATCCCCTCAAAAGGAACGAATGCATGGCACAGGACTCCGTTAATGAAGACTTGAAAGTGGAGGGCTGCACAAATATGAACATCAGAGAGCCTTGGGGCTTTTGGGGAGGGGGGCGAGGATGCTAAAAATTTCCTGCGTAGGAAGTTTTTCACTCCTGAGGCTTTATGCGAGGTGGTGCTGGGCAGGGAAGGAGTTGCGCACAATTACCGTTGTTGCTAAATGCATTGGCTTTTATGCCTACCTATTTAAAATGATGTCGTTGGTGTGAACCATGCATCATTTCGTTAGTTAAACGCGGTTGCTCCAGCGAGGTAAGTTTGTGCAGCCAGCGAAAAAGTGTTCGGGCTTCATGACAAATTGATGGCGAGTAACGTGGGTAAATTGGCTCTTGTGCTACCTAATTGCGGTTTTTTGTGCCAGAAAAAATGGCTGTATCGACAATGATGTAGTTCAATCGAATTATCGACTCTACCATGCTTTCTTTAATCGGAGCTTCATTCAATAATGACGTTTCTCGTGACACATTCGTGGTGTTTCATGGTCAAAGAGACGAACCAGAGAAGAGCCTTGTCATCTCAAGACTGAAAGTCTTAATGGTACGGCTTTCAGGATCGAAACATTACATTTCTCTTCTTAACAGTAAGGCCAGCCTTGGACGGACGGACGTGTGTACAGCCCATTTTGTGGAAGAAAGGCAATACACAGTCGACCTCTGCTATCGTCAACAACCTCGATATAGTCAACTTTACTCTGCTGACGGAATTTTTACTACACAAAACTCTCTGATGCAGTCAAGTTCAACTTTAGCCACCCCTGATATAGTCAATTCTTTGTGTCAATGTTAGAGATTTTTTTGTCACTTTTTGGACTTTTGTAGAGAAAGATAAGGAGGCCATTCCAGGTCAGCGGCATTTGCCTCCTGACAGCACTTGAAACTATCAGAAGGTTCTGCCAGAAATCGGGCTTGTCAGACCCAGTTCATGGTGCTCTGTTGCACATGTTGACAGAATGCAGCGATGTTGAGGAAAGCCACAGTGACTGACTACTTCGTTCAAATTAAAAGAATAAACAATGACTGTATTTGCACTTATTGCAAGGGCAATAAAAAGAAGTATGATGTTTTGACGATTCCTTTTTATCAAGCAGCAGTTGTGCAGTTCTGGTCTCAAACGGATATAGTCAGCTTTTTGCTGCTGACGGGCAAGTTGACTATATCGGAGGTCGACTGTACATGCTCACATACGATAATATGAACAGTATGGCACCGTACGTAAAGGGGCGCCCGTCGTGAATTCCCAAATGACGTCCTTCAAACTATCATACTGCTGTAAACTTCACGGTGCATGTACAAATAAATCGAGGCTAACGTTTAGACCAGGCGAAGTATTCGAAGTCATCTTTTGGAAGCCTCCCCCCCCCCCCCAATTGCGTGTTATTAATTGATGCATTCCTTGATGGACAATCGCACTAATCCCAAAGTAATTTTATAATCATTTTATAGCCAGTGTATTCGAAAAGTTCTAGGCACTCCTGCAACTTTGCTCCTGAATAGATTTCAGTCATTGCTCTGTTGTACTACAGTGAAAGCTCAGCATGATCATCAGCATGGGACATTTTGATTCTTATTCCCATAGAGCGGACCAGTTTTGCATGGAAAAAGCAACTCTATGTTTGTAGGACGGTTATTCTTATTGAGAGGTTGCACTGTACAAAAGCGCATGGAGTAGCAGTGTGCGCAGGAGTGCACAGAAGTTTGTGTTTTGTGAACAAGGTGACTTAGAGTGCATCAATTCGCCCACAACGAAAATCTACTCAAGTCATTGTGCGTACTCTAAAAACTGATGAACACACCTTGAGTTTTTTCAATATGATGAGCAGAGAAGGCCATGCCATGATGTACCATTTGCTATGTTTGTGGATCATTTTCTCGAGATGTCATATCAGACAATATATGCCCAAAATGAGGTTCAGTTTATCATTATGTCCAGGATAGCATGCATGTTCTACTCATGTACCGTATATCAACTTGTGGGACAAGCCCAGTGCTTATCACGCCTGCCATGTATCATGCCTACTTTCTTTGAGAAAAATCACTTACCTTTGCGGACTGAATGTTTGGCGAGGGAAGACTGATGTACGGCTGAGTGTTGGGGCTGAGGTGGCTGCCATCGCGACTCCTAACTAGACCTGCAAGACATAAGAGACAGGGACTGAGGATATGGGTGAGAATGCTGACAAGTCCTCAAACGTCTGACGAGTGCTTGCATTGCTACGTTCCTGTCCTTCACTTACGACGACATCACTACTTGTCCTATGAGATGCATCTTGTTAGCACCGTGCGGAAATGAATGTGCACTGTGGGAATCCAAATAGATAGCACACTTTTTAAACAAGTATCTATACAGCTTCGTCACAGGGCTGTTGAAATCTGAGCCCCTTGTTTCGTACTGAACTTATGTAGTAAACTTTTTCTGCAAGAGTTTCTAATTTTTTTTCCTAGCCTACTACAGATTTGTACGTATTTTGGGATACGACTAAGCAATTTAACCATTGTGGGTGATAGATCAGAGTTAGCTTAGAACCTGGTGATGTCCCGGTACCTGTCCGTAACCAAAGGCGCTGGGTAGAGCAATTTTGAATTTCGTGCATGTTCAAGGGTCTAAAAGGCCATTGATGTTGACCCCTTTTTCCTACCTTAACACGCTAAACACGTACCTTCAGTATCTGTTTGCTGCGTCATGTCCACGAACTCATCTTGGGTAATGGATCAAGCCTTGCGCTACAGCTAGCGAAGTTGAACTGAGTTTGCCAGCATTTTTGAGTTCATCAACTTTAAAGACAGAAATCGTAGTGTACGGTGGCGCTGTAATAAGACAGCCAATAAGCTGTAAAGATCATCATCAGTTGCTTCAAGAAAGGTGAAAAGTAGGGAATCAGAGCGCAGGATCATTATTTATTTTTTACTGTTTTTTCCCTCAGTGCACAAACACCATGTCGTTTAGATAAGTGCGGCATTTTTAGCTCTAGCACGTGCCATTCCTCTACCAGTCGTTCCTGGGCTGGTAGGACCTCCTGAAGGTCCCCACCCTTCGCCATTATATACATCAACGATGGTGGACTTGGGGTACCAGAGAGCCTTGACAATGACAATGCTGCAATACTCGGCATGGACCATTTCGACTATTACTGCTCAGCTGCCCTTTGTTACTTCTTGCACCTGAGTTTTTTGCAGCGATTTGGTGATTCGAGTCTCATCACCTCTCAACTCTTGACATGCTCCTGATGCATTCTGGAGGAAGTCGCAACAATTCTGGACATCTCGGAACGACCCTGTACGTAGGCTACCCAGAAGAAAGAGAAATTGAAGAACAGCTGTGAGTACAGCTCGTCGCAGGAAAATATAGCGCAACACATCAATCTGCACCTAAACCATCTGGACTCATAAGTGCGTGGAACTCCTGGTTCCGTCAAGACGAGAAATGGTGTACCAACGTCTGTAGTAGAGAGTACACGTGTATGGACGTAAGTGATGGAAATTACTGCACACGCAGAAAAAAACCAGCGTTAGTCGCTTGCCAACTTCAGCCTCAACGTTTTGCCAATTTCTCCCGTAAAAGAAGCTTTCTGGTCCTGTGTGCAAATTCAAGGCGATTGAACAAGGCTTAGATCAGCTCCAGCTGTCCCCACCAATTTCAGACGCATGAATGACGTTACCGTCCGTACAATACTGCCGGTAAGTACTCTCTGTTTGTCTGTCTGTTTGTCTGTCTGTTTGTCTGTCTGTTTGTCTGTTTGTCTGTTTGTCTGTTTGTCTGTTTGTCTGTTTGTCTGTTTGTCTGTTTGTCTGTTTGTCTGTTTGTCTGTCTGTCTGTCTACTTGTCTGTCTGTCTACTTGTCTGTCGGTCTACTTGTCTGTCTGTCTGTAGACGGGAAGGAGGGTTAGTCCTTGATAGCTACACGACACGTTTGCTTGTATAATGCCCGTCTTCTGCTTTCCGCTCGCCCATGTACTGAACAATCCTTTCATTTGGCTCTGTCAATGTGCGCTCGAAGACATCGCTACATCTGTTGGCTGTAGTCATCACATTTTAGAAGCTGAAAAAAGCATCATCTTCAGCCGTAGCGGAAGGCCGCGCGATACGAATCTCTCTCCTCACACGCACAGAGCACGTACGGAGATGGGTACACATTGTAACTGTACCGGGTGTGCAAAGAACTGTGCAGGGGCCAGCAATTGTGCTCTTTCCCCAGCGTCTCCATCCAATCGGTGATCTGGCGTCGGCGGCTTCGCCTCCTTGCATCTGGTCCCAACTTTATTACACAGTAAGTAAACACAGAAAAAGGAGGGAAGACGCAGAACAGGAGGCAGACGAAGACGTGTTTCTGAATTCAGTAATCTCATTCTCCTCCCCCCAACTCTTTCTCAAAGTTTCCTGCGCTGTCTCCGTCTTACGTCACATCAAACAGAAATGATACTATACGATGGTGCTTTTTCTCAAAGGTCATTGTATGCACAATGGACCAGTAAAGGAGTGCCACTGTACCTGGTTATATCGCTTAACATCAGACCTACTGATACTCTGCGCAGTGAAAGGTCTGTGTCAGTCTGAGCTGAGAGTTTTCTCTTCGTGCAGAGCATGGCAATCTCTGCTGCATTGTTCTAACCAAATTGTACGCACTGTCATTGTATTCTTTGCTTTCTATTTCTTTCCCCTGATTGAACTTAAAGCACAGCTGCAATATGTCGGTAGGTAGGAGTAGGGTGTAGCGTTGCCCGTTCGCACTGTAGTCATATGCGCCACAAATGAGTGTGCGTGAGCAGGGTTCATTTGTTAAAGGCAAAGAGTAGAGGGAGACCTTGGAGGAGTGGAAATGCTACAACAGTCGAGTCTCAGATTAACGAATCTCAGATTAACGATATTACACTTGAAGCAAGCCGTAGTTTGACCTACGCTTGGAACCGTTGCCACAGAAAAAGTAAGCCTAACTTATCATAAACTAACTGAAATGTACAACAGAGGTGACGGATTCCAGAGTCACCAATTTACTTACAAAGGGCGTTTATTCCATCATTTTCTTTGCTAGGCAAAACTAGTGGTGGCCTATGATTGGACCCGAACTCCGAATACCACCTTCTCATCCCGGCCCGCCCAGCTCGAAAGCCCTTACAGCCAGGCCGCGTGTGGAATCGCACTTGCAAACAGGATTGGGACATTGAAAGGAAGAAGAATGAAAAGCTCTTAAAGACATTAGTCAAGTGTTGAGGAAAGTCAGCCTTGAGTCCTACATCGGGCATGAATGCATGTACATGCACGTCTCTTTAAGGCCCTCTAATACGAGAAAACAACCCCAAAAGGGACGGTTTCGGACAGAAATGGGAATAATCGAAAATGTCGCAGAAACCGTGATGATTTGATGATTGGAACCATGAAGTCAGGTTCGTCTCACTGATCTCAAAGAGATATACAGTGCTTGCGGTGAATAATGTCGCCTGGTACATATCGATGTCCTATGCTAAGGGGGATCATTGTAAGATTGAATTTAAGGTTGGAATGTGTGAGGGAGAGTGTTACAGATGAGATCTTGCAGTTTTGTCAAGTTTCAAGCACTCGTTGTGACAATAGAGTGCTTTAAGTGTGATGAGTTGAGTAGACCCCTGTGCCAGATGCAACTGAATTTTGATGTTTTTGACCACTTTTTGACAGTGAAAGTGGCAGAAATTTTCTGAGCCGGGGGGGCGGGAGCCCCCCCGGCTCCCCACTATTTGGGGGCTTTGCCCCCCAAACCCCCCAGTGTCATGGGCCCAGGTCAAAACAACCTTGTGCCACAGTAAATAACATAGGCCCAGAAAGGTTGAGAGAATCCGGGCCAAAAGGGCCAGCAAGGCAGATTGTGTATTCACAAGACAAGTCAAGAGTCAACAGTTGTGGCAGCGGCCTTCAATGTTCATTCAAGAATGAACATTTTTTGGTGCCATGAGAGATCAGTTATTGAAAGTGTCTTTGACCTACGTGTCACTATGTTGTGTTGTGAACGTGAATGCAGCAAGAGAGCAAGAGCTCTCTCAACCTTTCTGCCTGGGCCTATGTTATTTGCTGAGGCACAAGGTTTTTTTGACCTGGGCCCATGACACTGGGGGGTTGGGTGGCGAAGCCCCCCAAAGGTGGGGGGGCTGAGGGGGGGGGCAGGAGCCCCCCAGAAAATTCCAGCCACTTTCACTGTCAAAAAGTGGTCAAAAACATCAAAATTCAGTTGCATCAGGCACGGGGGCCTACTCAACTCATCACACTGAAAGCACTCTATTGTCACAACGAGTGCTTGAAACTTGACAAAACTGCAAGATCTCATGTGTAACACTCTCCCTCACACATTCCAACCTTAAATTTGATCTTACAATGATCCCCCTTAGCATAGGACATCGATATGTGCCAGGTGACATTATTTACTGCAAGCACTGTATTTTGCATATGCAGCTTCTGTAGCTACCACTTGGCCCATTGAGGCCACCAGACCACAAGACACCAACTAGAGTTGAACACAAGTGAATATGCAACTGGATATAAACCAAGTGCTGGATGTTATTGTCACTGATGTAGGGATTTAGTTTGCGTGCTGTTACAAACGGTGTGGGACTATGCTCCCATGATGAGTCCGGATCTCGGTAAATCAGGCTCAATTTGAGTTCAATCTTAGACCCCTACTTTTTATGATCGATTCCAACGAATCCTATGCCCATGGTACTGGGCTGAGTCAAGCGCCCCTCGGCAGAAAGACTCAACGTGCGATGACTATTGGTAACAGTATCATCATGTTCTGTCTCTGTCAATCGGACTAGGGCACTGTTACGAGCCAGCTGCCCTTCCTCACAGCCAAGGCTGTTCCCCCCGAGCCTCCCATGATACCAGCACCACTTGATTCAATGAGCTACTGCCAGCATTGGTGGACCACGGTCACTGACTCATCTAGACAGGTTCCTGAATGGAGGCGTCCACTCCTGCTACTGAGTTTCAGTGCACAGAGGGTCCCACGGTCTACCCTTGAAGTCTATCGACATTACTGAACCAGTCATATCCGGCATGCTCAACAAACTACTTAGACAGTGTGCTGAGCAAAACCATGTATTTGCCACGACCATCCAGGCTTGCACACATCATGAGGATGTGGCCTGTGCGAGGGTGTTGGTGTTGTCGACCCCTTGTTAGAGCCTACATGTAACCCTGGGGTGTGTGTGGGTGCTGGACCCTAGGTGGGGTCGGGTATTGATCTGGATAGTCCCTAAATTTTCTTGAAGGTCTTATAATTTGTCTCAGTATTTCTCGTTTAGTGCTAACTAATGCTCCTATCACTATGCTAGATTATCTCCTAACTCTGTGATTATCAATATCAGCAAAAAATCAGTCTCATCCATGGTTCAGCCTTAGTTGACCAGCACTAAGGGGTTCCTCGTCTTGAAGGAACAGAGGATGAACATTGCTCCTTGCAACTGTTCCTCAGCAAGTGAGTACAATTTCTTCTGATGAAGGTTCTGAATGTCTTGCTGCCTGGTCGAGTGTGTCTGGCCTTGAATCATGTTCTTTCTCGATAACTGGCTTCGGCCTGGGTGCGCTGGTGGAGATGGCTGCTATTTTCCTTTTCCTATGGTGTCCTAACTGCAAACTACGTTTCCCTACTCATTTACTCTCAGTCCCTCATCTTTTGCCCTTCTATCTAACTTTCTATTTCTAATCTTAAGTTCGGGTTGCAGGGTTGTAATCGCTGTCAGACCTGCATGGGCTTCACTGGTATTTTCTGTTGTCCATTTCATCTTTTAAACAATACTCTTCCTACTGCCTGACGGTACATTGTTACACTGTCATCCCTTATCCTTGCAACTATCATGCCCTATAATGACTTCATCATCATCTTCCACTGATGAATCTTCCATGGTCATGTCTAATTCTTTGCTAGGTGGTGTCTGTCCTCCTCGAGAGATTGTTCTTCTTCCACCAGATCATGGCGTGATCACTTCCTCTGATGGTTCTTCGAGATCTTCCATAGGTCGTCCTTCTTACAGGAAGACTTCTTCTGACATCACTTCTGTAATAAGTGGGCCAGGTGATGCACCTGGACCTCCACGTGCTAGGCATTTTTGGTCTCTGTCCTCTTGCCAGGAGTCACTGTTGGCTGGCATACCTGGTTCTCTCCAGGGTACAGAGTTCAACAATAAATCTGTACACTCAGTTTTTGCGAAATATGAGAGGTTTGGCTGAATGCAATTAAATACTACCAACATAAATTCAAAATACAAACAGTTATCTTCCAAACAAAACAAAAATCAGTCTTCTAAGTGCAATAGTTCTCAAGAAAATGCCATTTGAATGTGCCATCCATGCCCTTTTGAACTGTGGCAAGATGCCCACCGAGATCGTGGCCCATTTGGGGGTGTCTAGGGTCACCATCTACGGTGTGAAGAGGTCCAACACCATTGAGAGGAAGCCTGGGAGTGGTTGCAAGGCCAAGCTAAACCCGAAGGTGTTCAAGGAGATGGCAGAGGCCACACCCCTGAAGACGATGGCAGCACATGCGAGGGACTTGGAGGTCTCAGAGATGACAATCAGGAGTGAAAAAGGCTGGGGGAAAGAGTCTTGGAGAGGCCCCTCTTGACAGAGACCATGAAAGAGAAACATCTCCACTGTTGCAAGACTCCTTTGCATGATCTCAAGCATGCAAAAGCTGGCCAGGTCATCATTTTCAGTGATGAAAAAACATGGACGGTTGACCCTGTGCAGAACTGCCAGAATGACCGCTACTTGAGCTTCGGTGATGTGGATGAGGCTGTCTGCACCCTGACCACCACCAAGCACCCCACCAGTGTCATGTCCCTGGGGTTTGTGGCCTCTGATGGAAAGGCCCCACCACTCCACTGGTTCCCCACTGAGTACAGGCTCACTGGGGTGGACTACATCAAGGTCTTGGAGGACAACTTCCTCCTGTGGGTGAGGGACAACTACCCAGACATGAATGTGATCTTCCAGCAAGATGGCACCCCTGCCAACACCTCCAAGAAGGCCCAGGAGTGGTTGGAGGCCAATATCCCATTCTGGCCCAAGGAGTTCTGGCCTCCATACTCCCCTGATGCCAACCCCTTGGACTTTACTTTCTGGGGGCGAATTGAGGCCAGGGCCTGTACTGTTCACCACCCCAATATTGATGTCCTCAAGACCTCAGTGAATGAGCAGTGAGATGGCATGTCCCCCAAGAGCATCATCAAGGGGTACAGGGCCTTCAGAAGCTGCCTGGAGGCTATTATTCACGCAAAAGGAAATTACATTGATGATTAAGAAACCTAACAATGTATTAGATTGACAAAAAAATGGTTAAAATTGTACAAGTGATTGCTGAACTACATCTGGTTAAAGTTAAAAGTCCAAAGTGTACAGATTTTTTTGTTGAAGTTCGCTACATGGTCCTGGATTACTGTCAACCTGGTGGCATCAGAGCCTGGATTCTCCAAGACCTCAGTGTTATCATGGTCACTATGCTGGGAAATAGGAACAATTCCTTAATGCTCTTGTGCATCACACAAATTGTTCTGGGCTGCCTCATCCTTTAGAATACTCCAAGTGCTCTGAATAGGCATCCTGTGCTGTGATAGTATGAGGTAATCTGGCTCTTTGTATTGTCGCATTGGTTGCTTCAGCTTTCTTGCCAATTGTCCTCTTAGACGATCTCTCCCTCTTGGATCCCTGGAATTCCCTCTTGGATCTGAACCCGTTTGTCTAGCATGTAGTTGACCACGAGCTGGTAGATGGTGAGTCTAGCTCCTCCGTGCTTGTCTGGGGTCTGGTCAATGATCCAGTTCTTTAGCTCTATTGCTTGGCTCATCAGTTTGGCCCAGAGTTGTCGTTCACATAATCTGGCATGAGTGTTGACACTTCTGGTAGCTTTGGACAGTTGACATGGATCCTTGACAGTGTATTCCATAGGAAATGGGTCAATCGTGTTCCCCTGCTTGTTGGGTCTGGTTCAAGCTGCTGTATGTGGGATTCCGGGGTTGGTGATCATGGGGGCTTCTTTTCTCGTGACCAGGGTAGGCACTGTGGGGTTGCTGGCCTCCTGTAACAACTCGATGATGTAGATCAGTGAAAAGATGTAACATTCGTGCAGCGCTAAGTGTAATTGAGTGACTCAGTCAAAGTGACCTGGAGTAACTCAGTCAGGGCAACCAGAGTAACTCAGTCAAAGTGACGATCATAGCGGTGAAGCGAAAACAAAATGAAGTTGTGTAATTTCTCCTGGTGAGTGCCAGTCTGGGTGCACTTAATATAAATGACTAATTCTTAGGTTATTATGTGTGGTTTAGTTTTAACTTACTAGCAAAGTAGATCACCTGTCTTCACTGACTTTTTGTCACCTTTTTTCTGTCCCTTTCTGTGTTCTGCCTGCATCCTCTGTTGTTTCTTCATGAGAGTTTATTGCAAAGGGAAAATCTCAAGAAAAGAGGCAAGAGGGCCTGCAGCTGCTCTGCACTAAGGGTTGCAAGAAGGGACATTAGGAATTCAGGGAAACTTAAGCTACAAGAGCTTATTTTAAGTGAGTTTATAACTTTTAACAATTCATTACCTAACAAATAGTGGTGAGTCAAATATGCACCCAGAGTAGCACTCACCAGTAGGAATGACACTTTTGTCTTGTTTCCACCTCTCTAGGTGCCCAGATACTGATTTTAAGTTAGTTTATAACCTTTACTCATAATATTTCCCTAACAGAATGTATTTGGGCCAAGTATGGCCCCA
>JAAUXU010177362.1_pt1 | contig 53532 bp, 55 predicted proteins | sample 7278151 | NCBI WGS metagenome assembly JAAUXU01 (sample SAMN14350113, study PRJNA611818) | marine sediment metagenome | isolation source: surface marine sediment (1.8m) | place: French Polynesia: Moorea | collected 2018-08
GCTGCGGAGCGTCCCGGCTCTCCGCAGCGCCCTCTTACGGTCAGCCCGCGTAGAGTCGCTATCCCCGATACGACCGCGTAGAATGCTGCCGAAGCTCAGTCCGCTTCAACTACAGCAGCTTACTACATAAATTTCAAATCAAGTTGGGCATAGGTAAACACAATTTTTTCATCAATTGGTAGGTCAAGGAAGTTTTCATCACAAAAAAGCAAGCACAACTAACTCTTCCTCGACATTTCTTTGGGTGAACTTCCTCACCCCACTGCAAGTTGGGGGCCAAGGAAGCAACCAAATTTGATGGGGCCAAGTGCATGGTCACTGGTCAGCACAAAGGGCATGACCCAGCAAAGCGAGTCAAGTCTGCCAGCTTCAAGTCAAGAACCAGCTTTGAGTCAAGGCAAGAACAGCTTTGTGTCAAGGCAAGACCAGCTTCATGTTGAGTGCGAAGTGCGTGTTGAGCGCAGAGCGCGTGTTGAGTGCAAAGCGCACATTCAGCAAGGGTCAAGTCTGCGCTGGTGGGTGGGATTGCAGCGAGTCTTATAATAACATAAGCAATGCCAGGTACTCCTGCTAGTTCACAATATTTCTAATGCTCTTTTTCCACATAGTCACCCCCAACCTGATACACTTATCCAATCTTTCAGTCCACTTCTCAAACACAAACAGGAATCCATCCTTATCAAGCTCCAGGAGTACCCCCGGCATGGCTCACTGAAGGTCCTCCTTGTGTTGAAAGTGAAGTCCTGTAAGCTTCTCCTTCAGCTTGGAAGTCGGACGTGGCCAAGTCAGTTGAATAAAGTGCATGAAAAAGCACCTTAACTGACTTGGCTGCCAGGAGTGCTGTCGTCTCCTTGTTCATGAGTGGGTGTGCATTATCGTGGTGGAGCAGCCACCCCTGCTCAATCTTTTCAGGCCGTTTCCTCCTGAGATGCCCCAGAAATGTTGTCCGGACTCCAATGTAGTAGGCTGACTTGATGGTGGTGCCATGGGGGACGTAGTACTGGTAAACCATACTCCTGGAGTCAAAGAAGACGACAAGCATCACCTTCATACAGCCCACAACCTTTGCCTTGACAGGGGAGCAGAGCCCTTTTCCACCCACCGCATTGACTGCCTCTTCGTTTCAGGGGTGTGGTACTGCACCCAAGACTCGTCCACTGTCACAATTCAGTCCAAAAACGCCTTGCCCAGCTGGAAGTGGGCCTTCTTGAATTGCAGTGCCACCTCCAGATGCCTCTTGTGGTCATCTGAAAGGAGGCGCAGAACCCAACAGACAGTGACCTTTGAGAGGCCCAGATCTTCATGGAGGATGAGGTGAATGGTCCCAACAGAAAGCCCAGTTCCTGAGACCAATGTTTGGACTGTCACCCGTCGGTCTGACTCCACCAATTGCCTCACTAGGCCCATGTTCTCCCTCGTCCTCAGTGTCACCAAGGGGAATTTCACTCACTCACTTTTGATGCTCTCACGGCCCTCCCTGAACTGCTTGAATTGGCTGAACACTTACTGACGGTTGAAGAAGGCCTCCCTGTAGGCTTCCTTGATAAGGTTGCAGGCCTCAGCAGCCGTCTTGCCTACCAAGGCACAGGTTTTGACGGCACCACGCTGGTCAGACATGGTGTGGTTGTCAGAATTATGTAGGGGTAAGCAAGGGATGTGTAAACCAATCTATAATACCGCAGCTGTTTGATTTGAAAACAAAATCATGAACCACAAAAAATGTAGCCACTATGCCTGTCTATCGCCCAATGTCAGCAGACTTGATCTGTGGCCCCTCGATTCAAAACTGTGTGCCTTGTAACCTTCATGCTCGAACGCCCCTCATATGAAAGATTTTGATATTTTAGGCGATGACAGGAAATTTTGACAGCAAAGGTAGCCACAATCAACACTTTTTGGACATAACAGTTAGCTATTGAACTCTCCTGCGGGTAGCACAAACTTGGATGAACTGTTATACTTCTTAACCCGTAAAAAGAATGTACTATCACCAACGTTCTCTTCAGAAAAGACCTTGTTGCCACAACTTTTGCAGTCCACACACTTTGACTGGTGGTACATCTCCTGAAGTTTCTTCACCACATATTCACTTAAGTATCTCAGAGCCTGGACTTCAAAAGTTGTTGATGCCATGGTCAGAGCTTAAAGGCCTTGCTCTGGAGTAAGAATAAATCCAAGCAGTGCGTCATTGCCCAATGAAAGATGAAGTTGTCCCCCAAGCAATGTGGGACTGGTGTCCCCTTCATTTTTGGATGAGGCCTCACTACACATCTAATTAGTCATGACTTGTTTGAAGCTGTGACAAAATGATAGACATGACAAATATTGATCAAATCCACCACGGCCTCTGGTAATGGCAAAAACGTTTTCAAGAGGATCCGTGCGTAGTCTGTTTGTGCAAAGGTATGAGAAACTTTTCTTCTCACACAGCTCCTTCAACAGTTTTACAGCTGCAATATTGATGAACCATCCGTCCAAGAGTCTGAAATTGTTGTTGACCACCTTTCCTTTGCCGTTCAAAATCTTCCAGGAGAGTATCCACTGTTTCAGCTCATCCATATATCTCAGTAGGCTTGACATTGGAGTCATGGGCTATCGAAAGGAACTTACCTGCAATAATGCCATAAAATAACAGTTTCAATTGGCGTAAAAATAATATTACGCAAAAAGAAATGTAAGTAGTGTTCAACATAGGGATTGAACTCATCTATCTCAAACATGTCACTCACCTGTACAGCCAATTTGACTTTCATTTTTGGTCAAAAACTTTTCAGATGGAAATGTGCGCTGCGGAGTTTTAGACACAGGCAAAAATTGGCTTTCTTCTCTTCTTCAAACAGGGCAACAATATCATTCCATCTTGCTGTTCCATCTGATGTTTCAATTCTGTAGTTGAGCAAACAATTCTTTGTGCTCTTGCGCGCATGAGGACGATCAGCCGTGACGGCAATAATTTGCCCATCATACTGGAAGGATGGATTTGTTCTGCTCACTCTGATGAACATTAGCAATGAAGCAAGGTTTGAGCCCTGACCTGTAGAAAAAATTGTGACATGCAGTCCTGCCTCCGCCACCTCGTCCAGAGTCCTTCTCAAGAGGCAGAGCAGCTCATCTGGAGGCATGTTGTCTTTCACATACGAGAATAAGATGGCTTGCTTCCATTTGCTTTTGAGGCCAGCAACCGTTAAGACTAAAGGGGCTTTAAGGGGCATCAAGACTAAAGGGGCTTTAAGGGGCATCAAGACTAAAGGGACTGAGGGAGGCACCTTCCTTATTCTCAACCCCAACAACTTTGTCCATTGAAGAATAATAATCCACAAATGTCTTCAGGGAAATCTCATCTGCAATGAGACAGCACACAGGATCCTCGGGATGCACCCTGTGCACTGTCATTGCCAGCATCTTGAAGAGATTAGGACACAGTCCTTCTGAAAAACGAAGTGTTGACACCCAGAGATTGATAATAGATTTCGCCAGCAACTTGAATCTAGTTTGTAGGAGCCTGCAGGAAGCTGGGCCCTCATAACACACGCTCACTGCAAAGGCTTGAAGTCTTCTGAGTAGTGCCTGGACTTTCCTGCTCTCATACGCACCATTTGTGCCACTAGAGAATGTTCATAACTGGAAAGATAAGGTCTGATACACTCATATTGCTGTTTCCACTGAATGCACCTTTGCTTTTTTCTGCAGTTTCTGTACAAGATATTTCTTCTCATGCAGCTGCTCCCGAGCCTTCTGCAGCAAAGAACAAGGCCTCCTTTTTCTTGGTGTTTCCATTACAGATGTTACAACTGCAGGCGGAGCTGGCTCTGATGTTGCGGACGAAGGGTCAGTTTGTGGCGTTGGAGCCTTGATCACCGTCGCAGGAGTCACAGTTTGTGCCGTTGGCTCTGGTGCTTGGACAGTAGAAGTCACAGTTCGTGGGCACTGGGTCCCCGTGACGTAATTTTGTAGCACATGACAGTCAGAGTCTTCACATTTGGGGCGAAGGCACCTTTTGGGCAGCTGTGCATTCTTCCACATGCATTCTTGTGCGCACATCAATCTAATGTAATCTAAGACAGTACGCATAAGGCGCGCATAAATGTACGTGTGTCTGTCTGTCCAAACTCAAGGACGAAGACACGGCCACACGCTCCGTGACGAGGGTATGAGGCTGCATGAGGATGACAAGGGCGGCCCTGGCTGCCAGAGGCCACGAGGTTGGGACGCCGAGGTCGAAGCCGAGGCCGCGCGCTCGGTTACAAGGACAAGGCGTCAGCCGCACGATAGACGTGGAGCTTCGTTTCCTGAGTGACTGATGAGACAGACTTGAATAGACGAACATTGGAGACATATTCAGGGCTTCAATGACGTGATCCAATAAAGACATGGTTCGCGTTTCCTTTTCACGTATAGTACCAAAAAAGTGCATAGAATGCGTTGCAAAACAAAATTTCACAAAACTTGTTGGTTTTGAAATAGAATCATTTTTCTGCTCGTGCCCGTGCAACGGCAGGAAGAAGTGAATCGCTCCTAACTTCGGAGCATTCGCCCACGTGGGTAACACCTACGTCGTCAGAACAAGCGTCCATGTCATGGACATTCAACGAGGCTGACTTCGCCCAAACTAGTGATGTTGCGGCTGTTCTTGTCGTGCCAGGCGGTCGTGTCCCTGCAGCAGAATCACAGGGGGCTCCTTTTCCCCCCTCAGGTGTTCTGTTCTGCCTCGTGGAATGGAATGGCCCGACCGACATAATTATTCCCTCTTCCATTTGGGCTCACTCTCTCCCTCCCTCTCCTCTTTCTTGGCACCCAGACTCAAATTGCCGGCGGCCCAAATGCAGCTAGGAAGAGAGGTGGACTTCGAGCCCCAAGCGTCGAGTCAAGCTTTGGGGCAGTCCGAAATTGAAAGCTCTGGTCAGCCTTTCATATTCAGATTGACGTCTTATGTTTTATGTACTTCTTTCGAACTCGTTTATGACGTAAGAACCTTCAAGAAAGAAAAGAACTTTACAGCAGAAAAGTCACATCTAGATTGAGAGCTTGACTGAGCCTCACCCTAAGTACAGTCAGTCCTCGAGGTAGTGAAGATTCGAGACTGACATCTAATGTCACGGGGGCTCTGTGCAATTGACCCATTTATTACGGAAGGCCCTTCAATATAGTGAAGAACCTCAATGCAGTAAAGGCATTCCTAGATTCACTATATCAAAGGTTGACTGCAGCTAGTTTAGTCCTAACTTAGGTTAACGAGCTTTTTGACGAGGTTTAGTGCTGATGAAGCAGATCGTGAAGAGCGTGATTGAGACACATTCCCATGGTGGGAGTGAGGAACCACTATGTAATATTCCTACTTCTACGTCTAGATTTCTAGTTTTGCCAAGGTATAAAGTAGAGAAATCAACACTGTGCTCGGCTCAGACTCGACTCTATCACTAGCCCAGAGAAAGAAGAAGGGAGACAGGTAGAGATTTCACGAAGGATCGCGAGCGTCATGTCTTGGTCCAACGGGGTTCATCTGTCCCCCAGGCTCATCTTGGACACGACGGCGGCGGCCCAGCAGAAGCAGATCATCAGGCCCACGCCTCGGAGGCCGGCCTCCGACGCGAGCGCAAAGGCCAAAGCAGCGGCTGAACTGAGGTCGCTAACCGATCCCAGAAGAGCGGCCTCGCAGGAGCCGCCCAACTCCAACCCCGTGAGGGACAAGAGCTACGTGACCAGCGTCACCGATTCTAGGAGAGCGGCCTCGCAGGGCGCGGAGCCGCCCAACCATAACCCCGTGAGGGACAAGAGTTACATGATCAGCCCAGAGCCGCCCAACTCCAACCCTGTGAGGGACAAGAGCTACGTGACCAGCGTCACAATTGACGCCGGATATCAGATCCTGGAGGACGAGGCCGCCGAACGCGACAGCAGGTGCAAGAGAAACGCGCTGGAAAGCGCCAACCACCTGCTCGACGTGAAGGCGGCCATCGAGCGACTTCGGCTGGAGACTCCGATCAAGGATGACGACCAGACCAGCACGCACTCGTCATCTTATACCAGGGACGTTCAAGTACCGGTGATTAAAATCTGCAAAGGCAATGTGTTCAGAAGTCGCAGAGATTTCAAAGCCGACTTGAAATTCTCCGACCACTTCTTCGAGACAACCTTGGACGGTAACAGGTGTAACTGAAGCTAGTTTAGATGCAGCATTCAAATCTGAAGTCGGGGACGAACCTGACTGCCCTAGCCATCGCAACGCATAAGGCGGTCTTGGTGCCACTGAACTTTACCGCAGTTGCATCCCGAAAGTCTTGGACTGTCGTGGGCTGTACCTTTAAAGAACCAGGGTGGGAAGGACGGCTACTACATCTTCACCTTGGATTTCCTGTGAGACCTTTCTTTTGGGTGCTCACTGTATATTAAGTAAGCACACGACTATGACGCTCACGAAAAGTATTCTCAGTCCTCGGGTTGAACATGAGCTAGTACTTGAACGTCCCTCGTCTCAGTGGCAGCGAGAGTGAAGCGAACAACGGCAAGAAGAAAAAACAGCACCACGGTCACGAGAATCTGAATGCGTCCGTGACCTCGGCCGACGAGTTCGTGTGGATCGACTCACACAATCGATTGGTCGAGCTACAGCAGCTGCCATGGACCAACGCGGATTTGGCGCGGGTCGTCAACAGGTGGGCAGTGATGATGACCATGGTTCTCATTACCTACAGTACTAGTGAGGAATACTTTGCTGCTACCCATCTCGATTCTTGACGCCTGGCAGACGCAGTTCGGTCGTTGATCAGTTGACGCTCCTGCAGGTGCCTGGACGGCAGTTCGAACGTGTCCTCTTCCCACCACTTGTTGCCGACCTCCTTCAGTGCGGACGTGCTGCCCAGACTGTCCTATTACCTCCAGCGCAGCCTTGTGAGGTTGGCGCGCGAGGCGCAGCGTCTATCCAAGGCCCTGGGCAAATGTGGACAGCGTGAGGTGGTAACGTCGATCAAGGTGGTGATGGCGCCGGCGCTAGCCATCTCAGCCATACGCACCTGCCTGCGCTCCGCCGCGATGTACGCCATCTCCGGCGACGACTTCAAGACTGCCAAGTCCGAGCGGGCAGGACTCACACTCAGCGTGGGCAGGGTGCATCAGTGGATGTGTCTGGTGAAGGTATGACAGGGTGACTTGTCACAATCAGCTGCTGTCGAGAACATCACCCAGTTGAGCTGTGCCAGATGACCACGTTGGTGCTATTGCAGGTGGGCAAGTTCGTCCATCACTTTGCGGCAATCTACCTCACCGCCGCTCTCGAGAGTATTCTGGAGGAAGTCATCTCCCGCTGCTACGGATCTGCTATGCCTTCGGCATCTTCATCTTCCAGAGCCTCCACCTTGAATACCCTCCTTCTGGAGCAACTGATCTCCTCGGACGGCGACCTGTGGGGTCTCTTTCAGCCATATGCGCATCTTAGCTCGGGCAGGGTTTCCACGGGTACGCTCGTGCTGTCTCCGTGCATCCAGAACCTGCTCGACTCTAAGGGCGAGCAGCGGCTCGAGGTCACTGTCTCTCACAGACCACATGATGCAGCTTAGAGAACAAAACTTTCTTTACAATCCGTCGTAGTCTCAGGACTTCCTAGATAATTTAGGATAATGAGGACAATCTAAGGATTTATCATGAGCACTCTCAATTTTTGCCAGGCTCGAAGAACCTTAAGGGGTTTATTATCCCCTCGGTTGCCATATTAGGGAGTTTGGTCTGCTCTTTCGTTAGGCTGCAAAATGAAAACATCCTGAAACAAGCTCAAATTGAAGTCTCTAGCAAGTCTCTGAATACTGGAGGTGATCTTGGCCAAAGCTTAAAGGGGGGGGGGGGTCTCCTAAAGGTGCAAAGGTGGTCTGTGAGAGAGACACTTCTGTGATACCTGAGCAGGGTCGAAATGTCCGTCAGATTCTGTTGACCACGTGCGTGGGATCGACAGACGAGCTGGAAGAGATGGTGCTAATCGCGGGAAACCTTTTCCAAAAAGTCTGGCAGTCGACGTCGGTGAGCAGCGGACACTCGTACAGACCCCTGTCCAGCATGGTGACTGGATTCAGGGGGAACCTGACCTGGGGTCCAGGAGCAGTGCCTGGCCTCTACCACTTTATGAGGTGCTCGCAGCTGGAGTACGTGGGGCAGGACGGGAGGACACCCATTCAGGTGACAATTATGCCCTGAATGGGATATTTGGTGTCTGTGATCAAGACATGTTAATGAAGGATTCTTCATACCATAAAGTGGTGAGTGGACTAATGCAATTTCTTGCAGGAGTTGGTGTACGAGCGGCCGTACATGGTTCTTCCACCAATACTGGAGTGGGTTCGAGTTGTGCACGCGTTCGCCGAGCACAGGAATTCCTCCGTCATTGACAACGACGATGTTCTTCAGGCTGCCAGGGTTCTCCTGCCTGGCATGGACTGTCCACCCAGGGCGATCCTAGACGACTGCAAGGTAACGTCAGTCAGGCCGCGCAGATTCCTAAGAAGTACATGAAACTGTTATACGGTACACCTATCCCTCCCTTAGCATTGAGTCCAACATCAGTCTTGTGTTAAGACAGAGTCTCTGACAAAAGTATAATCGAATTTGAGCCCTCGACAACACTGCAATCATGATTGTTGAAGTCAGTCCTGATTTATCCCCACAACCTGCGTGCAATCTTTGTTCCAGGTGCCTCAGACGAACCATGACGAACTTGAGTATGTCGACTCGTTGAAGAAAAGCATCGCCTTCCAGATGCTCCTGAGTGGACGTCGAGATCTGGCACCCCATGTCTTCCAGTTGTTCAACTCAACCCAGCAAGAAGATCAGGCAGCTACACTCAGCGGACTGTGCAACAGCGTTGGACTGACTCCTCTGCAGGTACGTGCAACTATCTCATGACTGTGCACAAGTGCACACGTATATATTCCATATCAGAATTCAGGAGTCCTGGACACGATCACGGCATGCTCAAGGACACTTCCAACGAAGTGTCAGTCGTGCCAACAATTGACAGATTGGCAAGGCTCGATGCCTGAAAATAAGGGCTGATGGCAGCTAGTTTCTCCCCGCAGATTGCGGCCGCCAAAGGCGACCTCGCTGCCCTGCGTATTCTGCTGGATACGGGCGCTTCCGTCGACGGCCGTGGAAACGCCTTCGACGCCAGTCGCTGGACGCCCCTCACATACGCCGCTCTGACGGGTCAGCCCAGGGCCGTCAAGTTCTTGCTGGACAGAGGAGCCAAGGTCGACGGCGTGGCGTAAGTGTTTGATCATGCGTCTGAAATACAAATGTGCAAATCAGGTACAACGGCACAGTTTGTACTCAAAAACTATATGAGCATAATATCAGAGATGTACTCCACACTGATGCATGAACATAAACTACCACGTTGCGCATGCCACAAGTAGACCAATTTCTCCACCAGGTCCGGTTGTACCGAGTCTCCCCTCCAAGTGGCTTGCGGTGCAGGCCACGTGCGTGTTGTGGAGTTGCTGATGTGTCACGGGGCTTCGCCTTTTCACTCGCCACCGGACGAGGACGCCACTGCCAGCCAGCGCTGCCCGACCGCCGTGGCCGTGGCCGCGATCCATGGGCATAGGCGACTGATGCACATTATGGTCACACAGGTAATGAAACAGGCGAATATGCGAGTGGTCGGCTTCTGGTGTGTTTCCATGCTTTCAACCTGAGCTGTACGATGGCACCTGGAAGGATCACCACCACAATGTACCGCAAGTGGCTAAAATCCTGCTCTCTAATCCATGATCACAGTGTCTTACCCAATCGGCCTCGACGTCCGCGGTATCTTCCGCCAACCGGCCCGAAGAAGAAGAGGTTCTTTCCTTGGCCGAAATCCTTGCGGAGGGAATCGGCGACGGCGAAGCGAAAGACAAGAAGCAGACAGGCGCTGCCACAGCAACGGGTGAGCTGAGAAGTCTGTAGTCTACAGTGTGAGTCATGGAAAATAGTAGTAGAAGTTGTAAGCACCTTTTTTGACGCACACAGCCTTGGAGTGGCGATCGTAGACTTTAGGTGAAGTCAACATTTGGAACAGATCAGACATAGAGGTGGCCCCCATGCCGTCATTGCTCACGTTTTAAAATGTTGCAGGTCTGAGCAAGCTTCAGATTCGTCGTCTCCAAGAGTCCATGTACCACTCGGCTGAGTGCGGCAACCTGGAGTTGACACTGGATTTGCGTAACCTGGGGGTGTCTTGGACGCCCTACACGTGGATGCAGACGCTAAGGTTGGCTCACGATGGTCAGGCCGTAGTTGTTATCAACGAACTGCTCCAGGTGAGTAAAGAAACCTCAACTTCTTCACCGGGTAACGGGATAAGCCCGGGGACGGACCATGGGGGTTGATGCTCGCTTGTCCCGGTGGAGACTGCCAGGAAAGCTCTAGTTCGCAGATACCAAAGCGGTGATCCCTGCAACTACCTACTGCATAACGAAGGTTTCACCCTATTCTTTTCTTAATTCTTGATCGCAGGACTTCTCCTCGGAATGGCTGGACGAGCCCCCGTCGAGAGAGTTGGTGGCGGAGGTGGCGCTGCCGCTCCTTTTCGCCGTGTTCAGGGCGTGCAAGAACGAGGGCACTGCCCTCATCCTGGCAGATATCTTCTCAGTGTGCTTCTGCCGCCGCACTGGACCAACGCTCGAGCTGACACACTCCAAGGACGACGAGTCAAGGTGGGTTGCACGTACAGGGAAAGGCAGGAGTAACTTCACATCGTTGTGAGTCATGAGGGTGATGCGTACAACGATTATAAAGAGATAATGACGCTCACAAATGCGTCGTATTAGACATAGAAGAAGAGACACTGACTTCTTCTAGCCAAACTGATCAGATCTGGCTGGAGAGCTAGAGAAAGGTTGCAGTTGAGGAATGTTTCGTTTTCGTTTTCTTTAAGATCTTGATTATTTCAGATGTGCTCCTTAAAAAACGTTGCATTATTGGATTACTTTTTCAGTGATCCACCACGCATCGACCCCAAGTTCATCAATAACCCCGAGCTAAGCGACGTCCAGTTCAGAGTCGAGGGTCGGATCTTCTACGCGCACAAGTTGGCCCTCATATCCGCGTCTCAGCGGTTTCAGTCCATGTTGAACTCCCGCTTCTGCGAGGGCTCTCCGCCGGTGCTGCAGATCAACGACATCAGATACGACATCTTCCACCTGGTCATGACCTACCTATACAACGGAGGGATGGCAGGAAAGAGAATCAAGGTTGGTACAGGCCTTACTCTAAGGCTTCATCATTGGCTTTTGCACATTGTTTTTAACTTGCGTCACGTCCGTACCGACCCCTAACAAGCCAAGGACCTCTCTCTATAGGTGGAGGCTGGCGACGTCCTGGAGTTAATGGCCGCCGCCAACTTCTTCCAGCTTCCTGGATTGCTCCGCCACTGTGAATGTCTCTGTGCCAAGCTCGTCAAATTGGACAACATCGTCTCCTACTACATCCATGCCAAGGTCTACTCAGCACTGGATCTGTTGAGATTTTGCGAGGGATTTCTGCTCAAAAACCTGGTAAATAGAAGTACTGTAAAAAGTAAGAAGCAGTCTTTGAAGGACTGACGTCATGACATGAATTCTCAGTAAAAGTAATCATTCACTTCTGAAGTGTCCCATAAGTGTTATTCACTTATACAACAAAGTGTAATTTTGATATTACGCAATACCCTTTGTGGAATTTTATGGCTCTAACGGCCTTTGAATCTGACTTTTGCAGGTGGCTTTGCTCTCCTACGACGACTCCGTGAAGCGCCTGCTCTTTGGCAAGAAGTTGCAGAACCACGACGTCTTAGGCGGACTCCTCAAAACACTGCAACAAAGAGTGCTCGATAAAAAGTGAAAGTAATTCCATGTGCCAAATTAATGAAGAAATATTCGCTCAGAAATCTACTGTAGTTTATGTTATCGAAAATATAAATGGTTAACTCTGTTTTGTGTATGTACTATTCACGGTTGAAACCCTCGACAGATTCCCCTGTACCTTTAGGCACGGGGCCGCAGGACAAAACGCTAATATGTGTGAGAAGAAATTTTTAATTCTGAAAATTTTATTTTTAATTCCAAATTTTGATTTTTCACGTTTTTAGTCATATGAACGGTCACATTGTAAACGTTAATTATTCACCCAGGCAACTGTGGGTATTCTTGCTTTCATTTTACAAAATGGAAAGAGACGTTTTAAGACCCGACAAACCTCCAATCAATTGTTTTTTGTTAGACGCTTCTTCCCTGTGTCAAAAAATCTTTACTTTGGGAAACTTTGGGATTGGACTGAGAGTGAGTAAGCATGTCATTAGTGTAGCTAACTGGAAAGTTACTCATTCTACAACGAGAGAAAAGAAGCCAATCCTGAAGAATGGCCACAAAATCATTGAGCATTTGTGGAAGCAAATTTAAAACTTACTGAATTCCTACTCACTTTTGTATATTGTGAATATAAGGCACTAAATTTATGGAGAGTCAGCGCTCGCGTTGACCAGTTTCGAGTGCTGTTTTGCGGTGATCGATCTGACGGTCACACAACCTCGACTTCTTCCTTCAGGTATGGATGTGCGGTAGTTCACTTGGTTGCTCAGCATTTCATTGCACGTCACTTCACGAAAAAACGATGCACTTCAGGACCTAGAGAGTGTTGCACAGTCATGAAAAAGAAGAGAGTGGAAGCCACGACTGACTTGGGATTGAGCGTCCTGGTGGCGCTGATCTCTGTCGCGTTGGCCATCAAGTTTTCCTGGGAGTCGGCCTGGCTGAACACAGAGCTCAGGTTTGAGGCTGCCAGACTGAACAACACGGTGCACGCGGAACGAGAGATTCTCTTCTTCAACAGGGTGCCTAAAGTGAGTAGCATTTGTGACGTCAAGGTTGCAATTGTTCCCTTGCTTAAGCCCCCGTTAGAGTATGCAAAGCTTAATAACATATTATGAGCTTCTGAACGAACGTACACGAATTCTAGGTTGGCAGCCAGACCATCATGTCTCTGCTCCAGCGTCTCCAGCGCGTCAACAACTTCACGCACATAGTGGATCGCGAGGACATCAAGGCTTCCCAGGGAGAGAAAACGATCTTGACGGTCCACGAGCAAGAGACCTATGCAAAGATGTTCCTCAGAAACTTCACCCCACCAGCCAGCTACAGCAAGCACATTAGCTACATCGACTTCAACACCATGGAGGGCAGGTGAGTCGACAGAAGAGGGTGAAATCTTCCTCAAGTTGTTCTTGACAAAGTTGTCATTGCGCACGAGGTACGTAAGTGCTGTCTCTCTGTAACGCCAATAAGATTAGTAAATTACTTTGCTGGTAGGATTCCCGGTACTTTCTGGACTTTCGACAGAAAGTATTGTGGTCAGAAAGAAAGTGATCGATGTTGAATTCTGCTCCAGACTGCGAAATCGTCCTGTCTGGAGAATGGGTTCAGCTTGGGCAAGTTGGCCAGCTACTCAGGAGTCGACTCCTAACTAAACGTCATCCAATTTTGGGACAGACACATTGAACATTTGCTTGTTCACAGTCAGGTTGGGTTGAGCAGTTTGAATGTTCCATCCCTCATGTTCAGCCAATACGCTGTGTAACCTAATTGGACAGCAAAACGTTCCCAAGATAGCTGTGGGAATGACATAGCTGCCATGTACTAAGCAAGATTGTGACTACAATGCTGACATGCCTTAGTCCGTAGAAGAACGGGTTTCTTTAACGGGTTATATGAGCATTCGGGTAGAAAAGTAGTACCTAATGAGAAATTAGTGCGGTCTGACTCTCCTGTTCAGGTATTTTCAGCCAATTTACATCAATTTCGTCCGTGAGCCAGTGGAGAGACTCATCTCTTGGTACTATTACATAAGAGCACCGTGGTACCTCTTCACTTTCAAGAACGGCAACCAGACGGAGTTCAAAGGTAATAATTTAGCCGAGGCCATGTCAAAGCTGTCCTGATTCCCATGACAACGTCCGTGTCCGCAGACTTCAAGCCTTTCTACGGGGGCTCCACGAAGCGCTACAAGACGACGTACGACGAGTGCGTGGCGAGGGGCCTTCCCGAGTGCCGCTACGTCGAAGGCAACGACCACGTGACGACCAGGGAAGGCGGATCTCACGCCAGCCAAATTATGTTCTTTTGCGGACATCACGACTACTGCAGGGTCATCAACGGAGAGAGGGCATTCAAGTAATGTTGTAGAGATTTATAGCTTCACATCAGTCTTAAGAAAAATTCCGTTTAAGAGTAAAATATCCTAAAAAAAAGTCCTCTCTGTCCCGAGTGATTCTCAATAGACGGGCTGGAGATTTTCTACAAAACCGACTGATACTTGTTGGCCAGGACTATAAGTAAGACTTGTGCTCCCCTACGTTGCAGGGAAGCTGTGCGCAACGTGGAGCGCGAGTATGCGGTGGTCGGCATCCTGGAGGAGCTCCAGAAGTCATTCTTCGTGCTGGAGCGGTTTGTGCCGCGGTTCTTCTCTGGGGTGTCGGAGGAGTACGCAAAGAGGAATACGTGGATGCGTCACATCAATAAAAATATCTACAGACCCTCCGTCAAGCCGGAGACCCGGGACAGAATCCGCGCCAATGTCACCAGGGAGGTGGAGTTCTATGAGTTCTGCAGGCAGAGATTACACCGCCAATACCTGGCTGTAGGAGGACAGACCTAAGGGTGCACCGACAGTGTGAGGCTGAAAGAAAGTCTCAGCGAAGGCAATAGGAGTTAACGTTACATGCAAATGATCGGAAAAAGGCACATTGTTTTGACCTCATTCATGGGTGCCGTGTTATCTTGGATATGCTGTACATGTATGTATTGTGTATCTAATATATAAAGTGCGAGCGTGAATTCGAGGTCACCTACTATGGGTGAGAAATTTTCCTGCACCCCTTTACGTTGATTGTCTCAGCGATCATGTCCACTTCTTGCTCACACCTGCACTTTGCCTTGATGTGTAGTGAACCTACTTGGACCTTTGCTACTTGGCTCCTTCGTCGTCCTCGTCCAGGAGAAAGGAGTCCTGCTGAAGGTCCTCAGGGTGCCTCCAACGGATCTTCGACCCCTGCTACAGCCGCTACCCCCGGCCTGTCCTACTCAATCGTTCCATTCTGTCCTCCAAGGGTTGCTACGCCTAAACGGGGTCTCTCCTTGTCTACCTTTCTCTTGTGCGTTCCTAAATGCCTTCCAGAGCTTGCAGTCACTCCAGAAGTGTCCTCTTTTGCCACACGCATGACGCGAGGTCACTGTTCATTGTGTGCTCTGGATACTCCAGTCCTCGCCGTCCTGCAGGCTGTTGATTCCTCCGGCCTTGGAGGTTCGTAGTGTTTCTCTCCCCGCAGCGATCTGGGCCGCGGAGTTCAGGTCTCTGGGAGGCCTCTCCCACACCTTGGTGTGCGCATAGACGAGTCTCAAGATGAAGAAGTCGATTAGGTCCAAGCTTCGAAACGTCACCCTCTGATTTGGATGTGGGTCCCTGACGATCGTCGTCGTCGACGAAGCAACGCATCGTGGCAGGGAAACTATGTGCAACATGGTGAAAGAGGTCATAGCCGTGCTGCCAAGCCTGAGGCTGGCATTATAATAGGCTCCTACGCCGCCGCCCAAGTCATGGAGACCATCGCGGTGGCCACAAAACAAGTTGGTGTGATGTGCCTGGACCTCTGCACTCCCATCGGACTTCTGGAACGCCATCAACGCACTTGGTGTCGTTCACGCGCTCTGCGCCTCCATCCTCTCTGTTTGGCCAAATGTCGAAGTCGTCACAGGGTTTCACTTATTTCCTGTAGTTGTGACACTGAATAGTCCTCAGCCAACTCTTTGCTTCCCCTTCTGCCGCTGCTTCGTATATCGCAAAACTTTCGACCTCAAGATCGACCTCGAAACAGCCTCGAAATGCATCACCAACCCCTCCATGCAGAGATTTGTCCACGACAAATCAGGTCTGGATCCGTCCTACTTGGTTCAGACTGCCATATGGAACAAACAAATAGACGCCGTGGGAAATGTAAATGAGATGAAGCCCTGCAAGTGTATTTCAATGCGCGTAAAAGTACATAAATGCAGGTAAATGAATGTAAAAACATTGAAGTGCTTATGAATGGATTTAACTGTGTAACAGGGTGATCCAGATATAGGGGAAGGATCGTTTTTGGCCATCTCAGGTGTCCGTGAACAGATTATCCTTCACTTGGGCTCATTTCAAGGACAATCGAAAAATATTTATATATAGAACCCAACTGTCACATTCATACATGCATGTAAGTCAATGCAGGGGAGACTTGAGAAAAAGTTACTTAAAATCTTATTTTAAAATTATCAAATCAAATCTTTCAATACATTGCCTGTAAACGCATACCGACATATCCGTACAAGTGTATGTAAGCCACTAGGAAACAGTTTACAAGTAGCATCCGCAACGTTGACAAACATTTGTTAGAAATGACATTGAAATGTGTATGTGGCAAATGTATCTAAGATTTATATTACAAACTTGTTGGTCACTTATACCAGTGAGTTCGCCAACACCCTGTACAGGAGTTCCTCGAGGTTCGAGTGCCCAACTGGTCTATGCCAAGAGACCTTTTTTCACTGTTGACGGGTGAGGCTCAAGCGCGAGAAGAGCCAAAAGTTCCCTCCTCTGGACTCCGGAGTGCTGAGTCAATCACAGTCAGGGTCAGTGGTGACGACGTCGAGGCCGTTTCTGCACTTGGCCTACCTCTAGAAGAGAAGAAAAGAAGAGGACTAGTTGAAGGCTACAACTACCACGAATACCGGCTCCACCAATTTAGACGTCGACTCAACCATGTGGAGCATCCTGAACGAAAAGGAGAAGCACCAGAGCGTCTCCGACGACGACAAGATGAAGGTGAGCTCGTCTCTTCTGCGCTAGACTAGGCTGTCGATTAACCGAAAGAAGTAATTGTTAGTTCTTATCCTCCGTAGATGAATGAGAGTCCTTTGAACTTGAACGGCAGTACCCACTTCCACTGGCCCTTGGAGACTGCCCACTCGGGGGCTGACGACCTGGAGCGGACGTCCTTCGGTCTGGTGAATCTTGACAAGTTGTACCCATGCACTAGGGAGAACCCCTGCATTCTGGACAGACTCATAACCGAGGACATAATGAATTTCAAGCACCGAGCGTCGAGGGAGCTCTTCCAGAAGTTACTGGGTGACTCCCGCAAGCCCAGGGATTCTTGACCTTGCAGAAGTTTCTTTTTGCAAGTACGTTGACCTTGACCGTTGAAACGCCCACTGACATTGTTTCATGCTTATTTGTACATTTTACTTGAATTGTTGCTTTATTTCTGACATCGACGAGACCTCGATTGCGTCCTAGCTGCGCTAGGTTCTGCTGATCCCGGTCAAGTTGGACGAGAAAGACTTAAATCTCTTGAAGCAGGAGAACATGACGAATTAAACATGATTTTAAAAAAAATTCAGCGGATCGTTCTCAATTATTGAAGAAAATGTTTGATCAAAACCCGCGAGTTTCCTCGCACCAGGCAATAACATAGCCTATAACCGGCCCTGGGCCTTTTTAGCTCCCGGGTGTGGATGGGGACTCTATTTGTTATTGCTGCCCATAACCCCCTCTTCTAAAATACAACAGCTGCAACAGCAACCCGATTGTAGCAATGTGATCCACAGACATCAGCTATGCATTTCTCTACCTACGCTTGCTCTTGATCTCTCTTCTGATTTCTGTGTGATGTAGTTCGAAGCCAACGGTTGGAATGAGGTCTCTGGTCTCGCGCACAGGGACAATGTCCTCCTCGACGTAGCTGGGCCATGAACGAACGCATGTTGCTTGAGGTGCCTGAACACATCTTCTTCTATTATAAGTGTAAATTTTCCGTGCATAAGTCACTGTCAACTAGGTGACCACTAAAATGCAAATTCACTCTATGCATAACGTCCTTGCGCGAATTGAGCCCACTCTCCTATAAAAGTCGCAGCAAATTTGCGACATATGGAAATATAATAATAGAAACTGTGGTCACAAATCTGTTGCGCAGAGAGATGACCAAATGTACACCAATATAAAAGGTGAGGCCAAACAGTGAGTTGTTACTGCTCTAGCCTAACCTAAAGACGTATGAGGTAACATGAGGGTCAGCAACCTAAGAAGTAATATGACGGTAAGTCGACCTAGAGCAGAAAAAAATGAAGAGAATCTGCCAATTGAATCTGGTCTCCAATATAATTCGCACTGACAATCAGAAAAAGTGTCATAGAGAACATGGAAGCATACGTAACAGCACAAGTAATAGTTCCTCCACTGAAACTGCTCTCCAGTGGAACCGGCATTCGCAGTCAGATAATGAAATAGTAACTGCGGTTTTAATTCGCGCGTACATTTTAATCACAAGTGTATTATGCATCAAAGGCAAAAAAAAGAACCCTACGCATGATACAGAACAACTTGATCATTCACTATACGAGATCCCTAACGTCCCATGACTTTTCCAATTCGGCCGTCCTGGCCGGCCCAATGACCGTGGTGCTCTTCAGGGTCGCCCCCGCAAGGTACTTCTCACCCACCCTCAGAAGATCGTCCTTGGTCACAGATTTCACTTGGTTCCTGCGGTCCGCGACCATTTCGTCGGTAACTCCGCTGAGGAACTCCCTTATTCCTCGTTCTCCGGGCAGAACGGGCAAGTCCAACTTCTGGAAGACACCCAGCTTGGCCTCGTCGACGTCGCGATCGCTGAATTCGGCCCTTTCCAGCCACTCCCAAGACCTCTCAAATGTGTCGATCGTCTGAGTGAAATTAGGATCGCGATAAGAAAAGAAGGAGAAGATCCCTGTGGAGCTGGTGACGGCGCCGGAGCCATATGCGCCTCCCTTTTCTCTAATTTCCGTGTGAAGAAACTTCAGTGAGAGAAGCTTGGCCAAGACCGTCAGCGGGGAGAAATCCTGGCTCGTATAGTGGACGCCGAGCACTGACGTGGAGCAGAAGTGCACCGGGAACGGACTGCTGTAGTAGATTTGACTACTGGAGGAGTCAAATGCCGTCGGCTTGCTCTGTTCCATTGAGAGGTCATAGTCGCCCGGAACTTGGCTCAGGAGGTTGCTGGTGGCCGTGCACAGGGACTCCGAGCTGTTTTCTGTCGTGTTCAAGGCGATCTTCATGTGATCTTTCCTCAAAAGTAAGCTTGCTATCTCCATCAACCGGTCGATGACACCAGTAATATTTTCGTCGGCATTCAGTTTGTTTAGCAGCGCCAAGCAAGGGAATCCGCTGACCCTTTCTCTGGCGTTGGCGCCGGGCAGCAGCGCCGCCGCTGAGCTGGCCATAGCGTATGAGTGGCCGTTGTGCACAACGTTGTTCATGGCATCTGTTGCCATCATAGCGATCAGAGTGCGCAGGCGCTCGGCGCTGCTCTCCCAGTGGACACCTTTTGCCAGCACCTCCGTCCACAGATGAAACAACTTGTCCACGTTTCTCTCCAGACAGTGAGAGCTGAGCAAAAGCCCCTTGCTAAGAACCGTGACGTCTGTCGGAGCTTCCTCCACGCGTACGTCACAATTGAGCCCACCTGAGCACAGGTCTGCCTGTAGTTCCAGCCGGCGGAAGTCCAAGCTCCCTGCACCCAGATTGCACAGAACAGACGCAAACAGAGGCAGATATTGGGTCAAGTTCTCAGGCAGTCGACTCGAGTCCAACAGGGCTCTAAAGTACGCAACCTGGCATTCATTCAGTGGAAGTTGTCAAACCTAAATCAACTTCGGTTGTGTCGTGACTCGTGTGATTCCCGACCTTACACTTTCAACCGGTCCAAGTCATCCCTTGCACTGAGGAAATGGCTGGTGTGAGTGTACTTAAGCTAAGCAAAATGTTTGCAGCAAATATCCACAAAACATTTGACGTAAATGGATAGATGGAAATCACAATGGAAATCACACGTGGGATTTCCATTGGCATTAACAATCGAACTGTCCAACATCAAATTCTGACTTACGTCATGATTTTAGGGATCATTTATGCATGAGGAAACTCACACTACGAACACTGATTCGGTTGACCACCCGTTTAATAGAGCCAGAGCCTTGCCTAGGAGACATGAGGGAGTAAACACCTGGAACTCCGCAGGATTCGCTGCAAACATTGTATGGAATTTTGATGTGAAGTGTGCAATTTAAATTTTAAGACACAAATGTTGTGACAGCCCATTTTGATACTACAATGCTCAAAAGGTAGCCCCCAGACCAACCCACCAGACGGGCGTATAAGCACGCGCGGTTGAAGAGGTTGCGAAAGTCACGAAAAACAACAAAACTACGTTTTCTACACTGCATCTAAGCCCACACCACCACTAACACTGACATGGTGACCCATGTTTGTGTCGACCAAGCCCCCCCCCCGGCCTCCATCAGGCTTGACAACTTTCACTGAAGGGCAACCTCGTTTGTGGGCTGCACAGACAACTGCACAGGCACTGAAGAGAGCGACATGTGGCGCGTCGAGTAGCGGGGAATATTGTCCAAGATGTCCGTCATCTTCAGGGACGGAAGGCAGTCTACGTTGACCTTGGCACTCTGCGCCAGCAGCAGCTGCTTCCCTGACTCGAACAGTGTCTTCTTGGCTTCTTCGTCCAGATTCTTCACCAGATCATCCCGGATCTTGTCCAGCTTCTGTTGACAATCATCGGTGAAGGTCTCGTCCGGAGTCATGAACAACACCAGCTGGTGATTGTTGTCAATGAAATACTGCCTGATCTTTTCCTGGAGGAAGGAGGGATTTTTCTTCATGTCGGCCCTGAAGCGCTCGACATTTTTGTTCACCTCCACGCGCTTCAGCGGAGAATCGTCGGTATGATTCCACTGTAACGCCAGGGCCATTACAAGGTTCAAGCCAAAGTTGTGACTCTGATATTTCAACCCCAGTTCAGTTTTGTGGAGAATCGCCTCCACCCTGTCCTCCTCGAAGCCTGTCTCGTACGCCTTCCGGAAGGTGTTTCTGATTACCTCCAGCACCTTGTCCTTGTTCGATGGAGTCATCCCTTGCACCCCGACCGAAAAGAGCGTGTCTTTGGTATGGTCTCCGTAGCCTGCAAGAAGAGGAAAATGCAGCTGTTGACGCACAGGAGCTCCGGCCTCAAAGTCACTATATGCGACTTCTGAACGAAGTACACAAAGTTTCTCCTCTTTTCAATCTTTACATTTTTACTCTCCAACACAGAAGCCTTAGGCAATACATACGTCACGTGACATTCCCATTCACAAGTGAAGGAAGACCCACCCGTGACAGGCGCAAACCCCGAGCCCAATCCTGGCTCAAGAAGGCTTTTGTAGAAAGGTGCGCTAGCTCCATCGACGAGGAGAGAGCTTAAGATGTGCAAAACGAAAGCCTCGTAGCTGTCGGTGATGTCGCACCCCATGTAGGTGACTGCCAAGGTTGCTGTGTCTGGAGAGGAGGGATCCGGGGCGCATTTGATGTCAAGCTTCCTGGGCTCCAACCACCTTGGCTCGCTGGGTACCTTGTGGACTGGATAGAAAGAAACCATCATGACGCTTCACAGCTTGGAGAGACTGGAGCCGACAGAGGTTTCTCTATTATGAGGACGCTGCAGGAGGTGTCACCCAGACTGAAAGGGTCTTTGTGAATGGTTACTGGAACACTTGTATTCTGCATGATTCAGTTTTTCTGTGCGGACTCAGGTACGATGTTCACCTTGGCTGTGCTCTTCCCGTGAAGAGGGGAGGTAAGATCTGATAGCTTTGAGATGGCCGTCCAAAGGCAGACTTCCGTAGGAAAGGAACCTGGCGTTGTGGACGCTGTAGTGCTTTGAGTGGAAATCTCTCAGGGCCTCCCAGGTGAGCTCCGGAATCTTTTCAGGCACTCCCCCCGAGCAGTTTCCGTAAGTGTGACTCGGGAGAATGGCGTTCAAGAGGTGGCGGCCGAACAACTCTTGGCTGTCGGCGTACACGCCTTTCATTTCGTTGAACACCACGCCTGGTAGGACACAGGAAGAGTCTCATCATAAGCATTAATTCTTGTCATTTTTGTCACTATCTTGCTATTAGTTAAGTGTTCTGAACCCGATGCTACCTCCAGATACCCTCTCAGCCTTGGAAAGTGACTTTCCGTAATGCATGGCTGTAGCATAACCAAGAACACACATGAGCAGGTCGACTAAAAAGCCCCTGTTCATGCTACCTGGTAACAAAGTGTCTGACCCACGACAATCAACACGTGTCCACGTTAAGCCTGCAGTAGCCATAGTTTTGGCGCAAGGGTCGTATGCAGTGTCCTATGAAGAATCATCAGCCTCTTTATATCAAAGTTTGTCGTGCTACGGATGAGTCTTGATGTGTGTCTGAGATTTTGGGTTCATCACTCGACTCCCTAACGTGCACTTTACCTTTGACAGCCATACGAGAAGCTGGATCCTCGGGGTTCTCGTGTTCCAGCCTCCATCCTTCTTGCTTGAAATCCTGTTCCTTGAGCAGCGGCCTGAACACGCTGTCGACGTAGACTGAAAGGAGGTTGTAGAAGTCTCGCTGGTTCAGCGTCGCGAACGGGTACATCGTGTAGTCAGGAAAGGTCATGGCATTCATGAAGGTGGCGAGCGAGCGACTGAGCATCTGGAGAAAAAAATCTTACACTTGGTCCTGCCCACTGAGAGGGAGGGTGTAACAATCGACCCGCCTTATGGACGTACCTTGACAAAAGGATCTCTGACGGGAAAGCTCCGGGATCCGCACAACGTCACGTGCTCTAGCACGTGCGCGACGCCTGTCGAGTTCGCTGGGGGCGTGCGGAAGCCGACCGCGAACGTGTCCACCGCGGACGCGTCCGAGGACGCTAGGTGGTATCCTCAAATTTAGCCTCCAAGACCTCTTTATAAGATTACTTAGCGGTAATTCAAGATCACAGGTCATCTTGATAGTTTCTGACACCTGTTCACGTCTTCATCCCTTGTTTTTGCTTTATTTTATACCGATATGATCCCCAAATCAAGATAACACTGCAAGTATGTCAGTTCTGTCCAAGTGCATAGGCCCTACAGAAGGCCTGTTCAACTTTCCTTACCAACTGCATCTCTGTGCTTGATTTGAATTTAAAAAAACAAAGCCAGATAGCCAAAGAAATGTGCTTTTCATTTATTTTTGGGGGCCCTGTTATGATATAACCGGCAAAAGCTTATCCTTGTTTTAGCAAAGAAAAGTGGAAGGAAAGTCCAAACATAAATTCAAATAATTTCTGTATTTGTTAAAGAAATGATCTTCAGACCACTTCGGAACAGGACTCGATTTCGATGGCCACTCATGAGGATACCACCCCAAATGCAGGTATTTCGCCCCGCAGTGGTCATGGCGAAGTTCCACAGCTGACAAGTGGTAATCGGGAAGGCTCTGGACGCGCACCACTTCCCAGGAGAAGAGCTTCTGGCCTGGGCTGAAGGAAGAGAGCAGCCGCTGATGGGGAAGACGACCGTGTCGTCGAAGAAGAAGGCTGCCAACTCGCTGCATCTCTCCGCGGGCACCTTTCAGTCGTGACTAAGTCAGCTCTTGTTTACCGAGTGACACCGCATGAACAGCTGCAAGCGCAAAACTGGCCAGATTTGGGCGCTTTTGCGCGCATGTTGCTCTCTCCTTCGGGACTCCCTTGAGCATAAGCAACTAGTTTTGTGATGAGACAGCGTTCAAGATGATAGAATAAATCCAACATTTGTAGGGGTAACCAACCTAGCCTCCCTCAAGTCTGACTGCGCCAGTAGACCGGTAATGTCTGCGGCGCCACAAGTTCGATATTTTGACCCAAATAATCTGGTCACTGCAGCATCTCCTGGCTTGCAGCCAGGTGTTTTACTCGAAAAGGTAGTGTTGGCAAGACCACCACATCCCCACCATGGGCAAGCGCGGTCACAAGTCTTCCGGGGGAGCCAAGAAGTCCGGCGACTCTGCTCTTGCAGCCGCCCTGGCCGCCGCTGGAGGCTGCTGCGGGCCTCTGCCGCCCAAGCAACGCCACGAGCTCAACTCCATGGTGGAGAAGTTGCTTCAACTGAGTGCCAACTTAGCGGCCGAGGCGCCCCAAACTCCTCAAGGCCTCTTCACCGAGCATCTCAAGCTGAGAGAGTTGCTAACGCGGATTCAGGGCCGAAACTCTCAATCGTGGCTTGACCAGCAGAATTTTTCTTGTAGCCCCGAGGCCAGACCAGAGTTTGTCAGTATTCTCAAGAGTTCAGCCCCGGGTTCGAGTTGAAGCCGCGTTATCGGTTTGAAGGTCTTATTAAACTAAAGAACAGAGTAGAGGTCTTAGAGTTCTTGCTAACAGCAAGGCAAAAAGCTGACCTGGTCTTTGATCAACTCCAGCCTGCAATCAAATCCAACATGTCGGAATTCATTGAATAACTCAGTGTCCGACCCACGTTGGGAAATTTTCAATTTTGGCCGACGCTGACTTCATGTTTAACATTTGAGCTTTATGCATTTACTGAAACTTGATGTTCTGAAGCAGTGGGTGAAAGTGTCGGAGTTTGTTGCATTGGTCAAGTTCCTTGACGCTGAGAGCATCGTGGGCAGTCCCTGGTTCATTGAACGTTGCAAAAGCTGGTCCAGCGTGAACGTCCATAGGGTGAATCAGTGTTGAGTCGAGTTTCAAATTTTCCTGTTTCGCGATTCCCGAATTCCTAAAGAATTGGTGCTTTGGGAACGGGAAGTAATCTGAATTTCCATTTTGTTTTTTTGAAAAATCGAAAAGATCTATGGAAAACACAAGTGTTGAGGCCAAAGCCATGATTGGGAATGCTACCAAAGGAGTTGGAACGGTGTAACCTCAATCGGCCACTCGTGGGCTCCAGGAAGGCCAACGCCGCCGCGCTCAAGGAATGGGTAGAAAAACTGGGAGGAGAAATAAATGGAGTGGAAATCCAGGATTACGGCGACCGAGGTGAACAACTCTTTCTTCTTCTCTTCTTTAATTGCCAGCGTGTCCACCTGTTCGTGTCCATCCTTAACAACTGGGAATTGGGTCATACTCATTGTTAAAGACTGGTGTTGGGGTCTGACGTCCAGGCCCACTCCTCATGCGCTCCCCGGGAGCCCCGTTCCTAGACCCACCTGAGGTATGAGAGAGTCTTGAGTCTCTTGAAGAAAGTAAAGACTGATGAAGATCAGAAAAAGTTTCCCACAACTTGATATCTCGCCTTATTTTTGAACATATTTTGTTTCTTAGGCCTTGGCTTGAAAGTGACAGAGTCCATTTCCACCGGCCAGTTGGCCTTGCGGATTCCTCGCAAGGCCCTCATGTCGCTGGACACCGCGAAGGACTCCGAGCTCGGTCGCCTAATGGAACTTGACCCCATGCTGCGAAACATGAGCAACGTCGCCCTCGCTTTGCACCTGATGCTCGAAAAGACCTCGCCGGCCTCTTTCTTCGAGCCCTACATCAATACGCTGCCGCTGACGTACGACACAGTGCTCTACTTCGCGGCTGAAGACTTCCAGCAGCTCAAGGCAAAGATTACTATGTTGTGAACATAGATTACTACTGTATACTAGTGAAAATTCTAGAGGGTAGGAACTCCCTGTGCAGTGGAAAAGCACTGAGTGGTGCATTTCTTGTTTGAGACTGTCTTTCAGTTTATGAGGACTACAACATAGTAATCTGTGTTAAAGGGTTCGCCAGCCTTTGAAGACGCGCTCAGGCAGTTCAAGTTCGTGGCCAGGCAGTACGCGTACTTCTACAGGAAGTTCGAATCAACCATACTCAAGGACTACTTCACGTACGATGAATACCGATGGGCGGTTTCCACCGTGATGACCAGGCAGAATAAGGTGGGATCAAAAAAGGTGAGAAATGGCTCCTTTTGACCCAAACTGCCCTCCCTACCGCAGATACCTTCCCTGCACGAGGAGGGCGAGTTCGTGAATGCGCTCATACCCTTTTGGGATATGGCAAACCACCAGGACGGCGGCCAAATCTCTACAGACTTCGACATGAATACCAACTCAGTGGTCTGCATGGCCAACAAGGACTTCGTAGCGGGCGAGGAGTTCAGCATCTTCTATGGCATCAGGGCCAACTGCGACCTCCTGGTGCACAACGGATTTGCAGTCGAGGCAAACGAGAGCGACTCCCTCGTCCTGAAGCTCGGCATCAGCAAGAACGATGCTTTGGTCAAGGAGAAGTTGGCCCTACTCACGCCTTCGCAGGGTCAGTTCCTGCTGAGAGGCGGCCCGGACCCGCCCGAGGCCAGTCTCATGTCGTTCCTGCGCGTCATGTGCATCAGGTCCAAGGAGGAAGTGGAAAAGTGGTCTTGCGAGAAGGATGGAGGAGGATTTTGCGCAGAGATGGACCAGCGGGCACTCCAGTACCTGTTGACCAGATGTACCTTGTTGCTCAAGAGTTACCCAACCACCCTAGAAGAAGATGTGGATGCAAAGGCAGCTCAGGAACTGACGCAGATACAGAAGTACTGCATATATCTTAGAATGGGAGAGAAGAAGATCCTCAATGACACCATCAAATTTTGCAAGGAGAAGCTCTCTGATCACTGCCAATGATTACCTTAGAGGCCCCCTGATGCGCAGATAGATTGAGAACAGTTGCGCACTTCTACGCACCATTAGTAGAGCATATACTTTAATTAAAAGTGACTTTGGGCCACATCAGAAAGAATTAGGCGGCAACCAGAAATGAACTGCCTGCGAGACCTTTCAGACCTTCTCATGCAAAAGGGTAGGATGGGCTTCACGTACCGGGTGAGGCTAGTCTTCTTTGTCATTCAATCACGGCTTTTCAGATTCGCTTCAAAGTTTATTCCATCCAAACTGACTCCTTTGTTGTTAGATTTCAGTCCCCTGGTGACCAGGAACGGTCTTTGCAGCTTGTTTCCTGTCAAAGTCCCTTTTTATTGTGGCCAAGACCCAAACTTTCGAGCTAAGTCAAAGCTCTCCAACGCATCTGTTGAACAAAGCAAGCATTCATATGTCTTGTAAAAGGTAAGCCTTAAGCTTGGTCCAACTTTTCTAAGATAGCCTGTGTCACTACGTGCGTCGGTGAGTTGTATGAGTGACTGGTAGATGGACTAGAAAATGACACCCGAGTACCCGAGCGATTGAGTACTGGTCTAGTGAGTACGAGTGTACTGGCTGAGTAATCGTGCACATGTCTTGTGAATTTGTTGTGACGCCATCAATCGAGATGGCACTTGCTTGAGAATGTTCAAGACGGACGGATGTGCGACAATCTTCTCCTAGCTGATGCCATCTTGGACTTGCTCTTGTTCCCGGACTTGGACTCAACTTCAGACTCTAACTCCGGTGCTCTATACCACTTCGGACTGCTTCTATGTGAGCTGTATCATCACCATGAAGGTTGGAGTGAACCATATCGTTGCATCGCACTGTTAGTCTGCCCCTGAAATGTCTGTGTCTCATTTCAATGACTGATCTGGTCTAGAATGTTAGAATTACACTCTTAAGCAAGATCTTAACTTTTTGTTTACAGTACCTGGCTCTCCTGATGTTGTCGTAGCCCTTAAGCTCTAGCAATAGCATTACACTAAGCTCATTTCATTCCAGCTTCTGGACGGGGTCTGTCTACTCAATCTCGAGCCCAGTGGTCGTGCTCACCCTGATATTTATTAAGGGAACTAGAACTAAGATTGCCTTGAGTTTCAGATTGTCTTGCTTGGGTAATCGGGGTCACGGGAATGTTTGTAGAGACAAAATGGCACCCAACGTGGGGCTCGAGGAAGTGGGTACGGACCCTCCAGACCTTGGATCGGGTCAATTCATTTGGATTCAGACTCAGATGCGATTGGAGCTGCACATGGAAGGCAGGGCTGGGATCGTGGTCAGGAGCGTTAGGACGACTATTGTGTCGATTGGAAGGCAAGAACGCTAACCCAGGTACCAGTTGGTGACCATTCATTGCATGGCATGCAGTTTTAAGTGTTGACATTGATCTATGACTATGGAGCCCACTGGCCCAGGCCAAGGGTCTCTTCCTGCAGAATGCCAGCATCTTTGAGACATACATGACTATTTGGTTGGACTGTGTGCTCATGTTCCAGATGAACACCAGACCAAGAAATTTGAGAGAGCACAGTACTCACAAGAGCTACACTGAAAGTCTCTCACTATTACTTGAAAAACGACTGCAGGACGAGGCTCAAGGCCAGCCTTGGACTAAAAGAAAATGGTCAGATTGACTCAGAAAGTTGCAATCCATTGAGGATGACCATGAAAAGTCTATTGTTGCTTTGGGCAAATGAATAGATGTGCAAAGTGATGTCATCGCCACGGGTTTGTTCCAAAGGCGGGAGGATATTTTTACTGAATGGACCAGGAAGCCCCCGAAGGGCTTGCTAATGACCTCGTCATCATTCTGATCCATTGCCATTGGAGGCACAGTCGTCTCGTCATCAGGACCCTCATCCACCTTCTGGTCATGAGGCCTTGTCTTCAAGGGCTCCTGCTCCTCCTCCTCATTGCAAGAACACACATTACGATCATCCTCTGGCACCAAACAATCCAGTGATTGAGTTCTTGAATCAGGTCTCGGCGCTCCCAGATCAGGTACCCGTCCAAGAAGACTCTTGTGATCATCCACCACGAGTGGAAGGCGCTCGTGGGCCCTTTTGAGACAATCCAAGGGCTGGTCCAGTTTCATATTCGGGCACGTATCGGGCGCGCAAGTCAAATCGAGACCCGGCACCAGGTGTGCCAGCTCGAGTGATATCACGAGCGGTGTCGGTGCACTCGGTGGCAAGGGAGCCTCCACAGGAGGAGTCCCAATCTCAGTATACACGTTCTTCTACTAGGTCAATGATGGTTCGTTGTATGACTGAGCTCAAGGAGAGCATCGATCACATGTCCACACGCTTGGATAGGGTCAAAACAAGGGTAGAGACTCATTTGACACAATCAAGGCAGGCTTCTGTACCTCCAACTTTGCCCTCAGTCAATCGACTCCAAAGGCACCAGAGGACCCTCAACCTCGTTCCCGTGCATGTTCCCCTGAACCTGTTCATTTTAGACTTATGCACTTTCCAAGGCCTTCTTCAACATCCGTTCCACCTACTGCACCATCACAGGTGCAGACATTGGTGCCATACCATCAAGCACAAGCTTCAGCGCCTCCTCTGTCGCAAAAATCTTCACCCCAAGTGTTACCCTCTAGAGGCAGCGTTGGCCAGGAATTTGCTGTCTATGAAAGTCTGCCCTTCCCTTGGAATACTCCGCCCATCGAAGGTACAGAGGACGAATTTAGATCCAATCATTCTCTTCCAAATTTCCTTCCAAAACTTGATGGGGATCCTGACCACTACTTTGAGTGGCACAGCTCGTTTCTTCTATGTGTGCACCAGATGTCGATCCTCATAGGAGAGAAAGCTCTGAACTTGAGGACTTCCATGGAGAGCGGCAGTTACCCCTTGATGGCAGTGATGAAGGAGTTGTCCAAGTCCAATAGGCTCGCTGGTTATGCAGGTGCCATTCGCATGTCGGAAGAGACGTATAGTGGAGCCAAGCGCCTCCATAACCAGATCTATCAAGGCATCAAGCATATGCAGCCTATACATGACTCCAGGAGTCTGGTGAATCTTGTGGGTATTGTCAGATCCGTCCAATACCAGGCAGGGGAGAGAGGGACTGTCCACAACTCTGCAACTCTTCCAGAATTGTTCAGATTGGTGCTTCAAAAACTTCCATCTCCTGTGTATTATCAGTACAAAAAGGAGGCGTGTGCAGCCTATGGGGGTGGAAATAAACCCTTGAAGTTCTTGGTGGACTTCTTGGCTTCACAGCTCACTAATGGAAGGCGATGATCGCAGAGACTTTGACTCAACTCAAACCAAACCCAAGCGCCCCAAAGACCCAGACTCATGCTGTCGCAGCTGTCTCTACACCTGGGAGACAGCAAGAGGGGGAAAATCACCCAGGCCTACCCTTTCCACTCTCTTCAAATGATGAGATTATTCTGGTCTCTGAGCCAGACCCAGTCCCAGAAGTGATGAGTACTCTCGATTGCATTCTTTGCTGTGGCAAGGGACATTTGATAGAGGAGTGTCAGGTCTTCTTGGCCATGCCCAGGAGATCACGGCATGCTTACATTGGGGCCTAAGGTGCCTGTTATAACTGCATGAGATTAGGCCATTGTTCCAATCAATGCGACAGGCCTCCGGGGTGTGATCAGTGTTACATTCGCCACCACAGGCTACTCCATGTACGAGTGTCCAAGCCACAAAACCAAGGAAAGAAACCAGATGGAGCAGGGCCGTCTGGTGGTCCAGCTCAAGGCCAGGGCCAGGGAGCAGTTGCAGCCATTGAAGAGAACTTGAAGGCGCAGTTGCAAGTCAGGCTGGCAGTTTTGGCAGCATAGGAGGCATATCTCGACCCTTTGTGAGCCTTAGAACGATTCCAATTCTTGTCCGCTCCAGTGAGGACAAGGAACTCACAGTGACCTGTCTTCTTGATGATGGAGCTCAGAGTTCATTTGTCACCAAATCACTAGCTAGGAAGGTCCATTTGAAAGGTTTTCGTTTTGACTATGTCACCAGAATGGTGGGTGGATCCTCAACTAAGTGTTGCATCACACTGTTAGTCTGTCCCTGAAATGTCTGTGTCTCGTTTTGATGACTGAATCTGGTCTAGAATGTTAGAATTACACTCTTAAGCAAGATCTTAACTTTTTGTTTGCAGTACCTGGCTCTCCTGACATCGTCATAGCTCTAGCAATAGCATTAGACTAAGCTCATTTTGTTCCAGCTTCTGGACGGGGTCCGTCTACTGAATCTCGAGCCCAGTGGCCGTGCTTACCCTGTTATTCATTAAGAGAACTAGAACTAAGATTGCCTTGAGGTTCAGATTGTCTCGCTCGGGTAATCGGGGTCACGGGAACGTTCGTAGAGACAGCCTGCATGTCCAGGGGTCAAATTCATGAGAAACAAATGCCGGATTGACAATGACATCTACAGAAGGTCTTAGCTTCTAATGGCTGTATTGTCTAGTTTCATGTTGCTCCACTTACATTACTACTATTTGTAACGCACACTTGAAAAAAAACAACTGTTTTCTTCATTCTACTTCATAACCACATTCATTTGTCAAACAGTATATAATACAGGTATTGATTTTGCAACCGATTGATTTAATTTTTTCATGAAATTGACACGTCGTTAAGTTTTGTGCGGTCCATATTAACATTACACTTGGGCCTGTGCAACTGTCAAATCCCAGGACGCGTGAAGCATGAAAACCGAGCAGCCTCAACCCAACTGAGTGTGGCTTTATTTGGCAACTGATTTATGTGAACACTTCCGTACATGCTGAGGAGAACGTGACCGACACCTGCGCCTTGAAGAAGTCCAGCGAGAAGGTCGTGCCCTGCTCTGCTGGGGCCGCGCACCTTTTCCATTGCAAGGGCTTGGCAGATTTAGGTCGACGTTGGACCTAATGGAAAAAGGGATTTCTAGGTGGTCCTCGTCAAATCTACTTCAGCGCCCATCACGCCATCTGGAGATGCCAATTCCAAGTTCGGGTTCTGCAGTGACTGCTTACAAGAATTGAAATGTTTCTTACAACTAGGTCGTCTAGCGAGCTGGAGATCACAGCAATGCTACGCAAGGAATACAGAGAAACGTCTTTATGCAACTGAAATCCACCGTCCACTTGCCTACATGAATAGACATAAAGTTCCAGTTTACTTGTGTCCTTTCGTATGATTCCTACTTAACCGATTCCTCAGTTTAAAAAATACGTAACATTACAATGCAGTCTCCTATACGTTAAGCAGGTTTCACAGTACATGATTGAACTGAAAGGATCATTGAGGCCTTTAAGTTGTGCCCTGACACTGCTGAAACGTCCAATGTGTGACCGGCACTCGCGTGCATTGTCTTTCTGGGGTGCCCACTTTCACCGGCATATGGACTATAACACATCAGCAGTTTGTGATACATATGCCTGAAAATTTCTGATAGTCTTATCTCCCATGAAGTCAAACAAGTACAGGGACGTCCACATAAATCAAGAAATTCTTTTAACTTTATCCAGGTCAGTTTCAGGAAGCAGCAGAAATGAGGGGAGAGAAATGAGGGGACTTAACAGTCAAATCACTGAAGAAAAAACAGGTTCAACGCAAACAGAGAGGTCATGGGGTCGGAGAAGCTGGCTCAAGTCAGAGTAACCTACGATCATGGTCAGTCAAAGCTGAGATTCAAGTCATTGTTCCTCATCGGAGTTTTCAAGTGGTCTGTGACATCTCGGGAGCTGTGAGCAATGAAGAGTTATTTGGCCTGAAGTGGAAAGGCGACTGTGACAGGTTGGAAAAAAGAACCTCAACAATATCTACCCGGGCGATTATGTCTTTTGTTTCCAAGACCTTGACATATTGGTACAAGTTTAACATAACAGATTTCATGGAGCTAGTTGCAGTTGGATTTCGAGTACTAGAACATTGGACCACTTCAAATGAATTTTGCGACAGCTTGGAAAGATTTTGGACCACCACAAATGAGTTTTGCACCAACTTGGACAGATTTTGCACGAATCTAAATGAATTTTGGCCTACTCTGAGTGAATTTTGCACCAGCTGGAACAAGTTTTGGACCACTGCAAATGAATTTTGCACCACCTTGAAGCAATATTGGACTGGTTTGAGTCCATTTTGCGTCAACATGGACAAATGCTGGACCACATTTTATGGCTATTGCTCCAACATGAAAACAATGTGGATCGCATTTCATGAATGCTGTCCTAGTGTGAAAGGAACATGGACCAGCCTGAATGACTTTTCCACCAACTTGAACAAATTTTGGACAACCTTGGATGAATTTCGGACCAACCTACACGAATTTTGGACCACCTTCCATCTATTTTGGAGAGTTTTGAATGAACTTTACTCCTTGGGTGAGGACGTTCCGGGACCGTAAGGATGTTCCATTTGCAGACCTTAAGATTGGACTGGATTTGTAGTGTTAAAGACAGTAGTTCATGGAAGAGATCTGTGTCTGAACTACCGTAGGAACTACCCAGCTCCGCATAACTTGGGATAAGGAGAAACAAATCTGTAAGAGAGGGATTACACAAGAAATCCATTCTTCCATAGAAACATTGACTGTGCTAACAGAATTTCACGCGTCGTCGCGGAAGTTGTCACTGTCATCAACACCTGCGCAGTATTCCAGACATTTGTGCTCATCCTGTGGTGTGCAGACGTCATAAACATGCACCGACTCCATCCACACACTAACCCTTCACAAAGCAACTAATTGAGGACTGCCCCAAAGTACCGATCAGCATTTGGGCTTGCAAGATCACAAAGAACACCAGCTGAATTAACCTTATGTTCGAGAATAGGATTACTCCACCATTAACCGCGTCTCCAAAAGTGTGAGTCCACTGTGTTCTTACCTTGTCACCCTGCTCTACATACAGCATTCCCTAGGTATAGTGACCACCGGATCGACAGTTCGGTACTAAACTTCTATGAAGTGGCACTTTCAACACACAATTTTACAAGCCTTTTCAAGCTCTCTTAAAAACACCATCTTAAGCTGATCAAGAACCTCCAGAGCGAGCGAATCGACTTCCTACCGAACATCTTTACATAGTTTTATTCACTCCACATGTCATCCAAAAGCAAGGTCAAGAACTTTAGGTCCTCTTCAGTAGACATGCGATGTTCACCATTCTTCCTGAAGATCTGCGTGATAAAAAGCATGGCGTGTTAGGGAAGTACACTGCAATTGACGGGCAACTCCTTACCAAGTCAATGTCCTTTGAAGTAATCTTGCTCAGTAGGTCTAGGCTGATCTGGTGCGGCACAGTGTCATCTCTGACGCCGTGCAGGATCTTGATAGGGCAGTCCACGGGGATCTCCTTGGACAGGTCGATATCCTCCTCGCGGAGATTATCAAAAAAAGCCCTCCGGATAGGCTGCTTGACACCATATTCGTTTTTTAAGTAGTGGACCTCTCCCCTATCAACCTTCTGACGCTCATTCTCGTCGAAGTTCTCGTACCAAGTCTCAAACAAGGAGTACATGACGTTCACAGCCGGCGCGATGAGCAGAAGCTTCCAAATACGTCCAGGGTCGGACAGAGCGACCTTGAGGGAGATCATGCTGCCCATACTGCTGCCCACCAGGAGGATCTGTACTTGAAAGATGCAAATTGTGCGTTAATTATTTTTTTGCTAAATAATCGTACGTGACCTTCTTATTTTCTGTTTCCTCCACCGCCCTCTTGCAATCCTCCACCCAGTGCTTGAATTCCACTGAAGCCAACCCCTCGGGGTCGTTGGCGCCCAATCCCTCAGGGTCATACGAGATGAACTCCAGCCCCTTCTTCTGACAGTGCTTCAACAAATAGTCCGCCTGTGAAAGAGACAAGGGATTGATGTTCTGTAATTGGCATTAATATAGAGTTAACATTTAACGTGCCAGTAAAATTACTGGTGTGTAGTACCAATGCAAACTGGCTATGCCATCTTCTCCACCGACAGTTACCTTAAGGCCTTTTCCGTGGGACATGTATCCAGGCACGAAGATGACACAAGGCCCTTTGGCAGTCTCCGGGACGTGGTGGTAAAGCTGGAACGAGCGGCCAGAGCCCATCTCCATGCATTTATTGATGGAAGCCATGGTTCTTGCGAACGAAACACGTGGGCCAAGGGAACTTGTCGGAGCTCGACCAACTCCATGGAACAGAACTCTCGCAATCACTTGAGATGGGTCGAGCCTGAGCTGATGACTCACGAGCCTCGAGCTTTTCCACTTTTTTCATGACTCGAGCCTGAGCTCGAGCTCAAAGACTTCAGGCTCACATTAAAGCTTGGATTCAAAAAGCAGACCTCAAGATTCGACAGATATATTTCAGAGGCTCGAGAAATGAATCGTGCTGCAGTCACACCTCAGTCTTTTTTAACTTTAGTGCGCCCAACAGTAGTGTGTGAAATGTGCAGTCAAGACTGGTCCATTTTGTCTAAGGTGCAATGTTTGTTGGAAAAGTTTATTGCTGTGAATAAAGCTTACCTGAGCATAGCTCTCCCCGTCTTAAGTAGGGCTGGAGTCCCTTTTTCTCAGGTCTAGAACTTAAGGCTCGTGATTCCATTTTACGATCCCTTGAAGCTCTAGCTTCACCTCTTGACTCGAGCCTTTCTCTATGATGGAGCTCATAGCTCGTCCAGAGCTCATCTTGAGGGCTCGTGGAAGGCTCAAGCCCTGTCAAAGAGGGCTCAACCCATCCCTAAATTAGACGAGTAGGGCTGGGTAACTATTTGGGTTACTCTAGCTTGGAACAGCCCAAAACAGGTGTCCAGATCACTCCCAACAGCTTAGGGGGGCTTAAGCTCGAGGAGAATAAAAAACTCGGCTCGACCCAGCCCGAAATGGACGAGTAAGGCGAGCCTGACCCAAGAACATTTAAACGGGAACCACCTTGAGTCTGATGACTTCAAAAGTAGGTGTAAAAGGTGTTGACAGTGCAGAAGGGGGTTTGTCGACAGCTGAAGCTTGGCCAGCTGCAACGTCGGCAACTCTGTAGACGTTTTGTGCTCGAGAGCAAGTCAAGGTTGTTTAACCCTATCAAAGACGAAATTTTCATCGGGTGCGTGGCTGCCACACGGTAGAATATGAGCTTGAATTTTTGCACTAAATATGTTTCTGTCCAGCTGGTTAGCAAGCTCAGGTCAAGAGAGTGTTCCTCATATTTTTAGCCATTGAGATGCCCTAAATAAGATATAAGCTTCTACTTATTCTTGCATTATATTTAGCAAATTCCAGCTCTTCAAGTTGTTCCTATTCATCTAACACTCAGATTTCCACCAGGAAAAAGTAAAAACCATTTCATGAATAGTACAGTTGCCAAACTCAGCATGCCTGCACACTGGATGTGTCCGACACCCTCAATGACATCAGCAATATGATCAAAGAGAAACGCATGGCATTGCATGCCTCATGGGGCACCAGTCATGACTGGTTCAGGCTGTCACAATTGCTGCACTCTCAGTTGGCTCCTACATTAGAGCAGCATTGTCAATCTTATCACGAGAACAAGCAAGATCTCGAGACATTTCGTGTCATTTACATTTTATGCTCAATGAGCCCGATCACCTTCAGTCGCACAACATTTAACCCTCCACAAAACATTGCTTACAGCAGATTGGATTTCTTCCTCCTTCAACAACCTGCATGTTGATGGTGAGCATGAATGCCATGGGTATCTATTCGATCACATTGCGACTATCATTGGAGCTGCTGGGTGCATGGCACATCTGGAGTCCAGTCGTAAAAAATTTTGCCATTGTACTGCTCATGCAGTAATTTTTACATTTTTTCCATGATGGAAATGTGAGAGTTGGGGCATTGTGATCATGAATCTAGGAGTGGGGAACAATTTGTCAGATCAAAATTTGAGCAATGAGTAATGGTTAGGAAGAAATTGTCATTACCTTACTCATTACTTAAACCTCTTATCATTACATTACCATCACTGAATATCGGTCATGCATTACAGTAATGCATTTCTCTAAAGCCCTGTACCCAACACTCCAGTCGCTACGAGCGACAAAGACAGCGTACGCACAGGGGGGGGGGGGGACAGAGGACGCCCGGTCGGTTGCGCGGGGGGTAGGTTAAGTGAAGGTTATATCGGGTTATTTTGGGTCCACCGTGTATTGATGTAAGTATAATGCGACTGTATATTCGCGTTGCACAAGTGCACATAGCTCTGCATGTAGAAGACATCGATTCCAGTGCTGCTCTGACGTTAAGACCTGTGCTTCTGGATTAACTCCAGCACTTCTGCCACGTCATCCTTGCTTCCCAGAAAAATGGGCGATCGTTCGTGCAGCCCTTTGGGAACCAGGTCCAGCATAGGCTTCTCCCCGGTGGATGCGGATCCACCGGCATTCTCCACGATGTGGGCCATGGGGAAGCACTCGTACAAGACTCTCAGCTTGCCTTTGGGCGCGTCTGCCGTCGCAGGGTACATAAAAATGCCGCCGTATTTGATAGTGCGGTGGACGTCAGCAACCATGGATCCAATGTACCTGGTGGTGGAAAGGTGTCACTGTTTCAACAGCATGTAATTTACGAGTTTGCATAGTCACAAATTATTTAATATGACGAGGTCAATAAGCCGCGAAAGTGACTGTACCATATTCAGTGTCATTTCAATAATGCAATGTACCGATATAATCATCATACCTTGCTCCGTATGGCTTTGGCCCTTCTTTCTTGCCCTTTACGTACTGCCTTACACCCTCCTCCCACTTGTTCTCATAGCCCTCGTTCAGCGAGTAAATCTTTCCCTTGGCCGGGATCTTCATCTTGGGGTCGGTAAGGACGAACTCTCCGATGGAGGGATCGAGCATGAATCCGTTGACCTCTTGGTTGAGGGAGACGACGAGCATCGTCGCCGATCCGTAGAGCGCGTATCCACTAGCTACCATCTGCCTGCCTGCCCTGAGCGCTGACTGGGCCGTCACCTCCTCATTCTCGCTCTTCTTCCATACGCCGAAGATGGAGCCAATGGAAACGAGGCAGTCGATATTGGAGGAGCCGTCCAAGGGGTCAAACGTCACCACGTAGTTGCCACGGCGCTCGGTCTCTATTTCAATGGCAGTCTCGTTCTCTTCGGAGACCTGCAGGAATGAAAAAGCAAATATAACCCTCTCTTTTATGCTACTTAGCAACATAACTCAGTAGATCATACCAACACTCTCACTTAAAATGTCAGTAAAAAACCTGATAGAAGTCTCTGCTCTGTTAATGGTCACATGAACACCTTTGTACTAGCGTGACATTTGTTCCATTACCAAGAGGCACGTTGTGTAGGAGGACTTGAGCATGTTGATAAAGAGCTCGTTGGAGAGAACGTCGAGCTTCTTGACCGCCTCGCCCTGTACGTTGATGTCACCGGCAGCACCAAAGAGTTTGGAGATTCCTGCCCGTCTGACAGCAGCTGAGATGGCCTTTACCGCCGACTGGATGCTCACCAGCAGCTGGGTGAGGTCGCCATGCGCCTTGGGGTACTTGCGTTGCTCCGCCAGGAAGAAGCGCGTCAGCGTCATGCAATTGGTGTCGATCGGCTGCTCGGACATCGTGGGCGCGTGTTGCAACAGCGAATCTGCACAAGTCAGTCGACACGGATGAGAGAAGGGTTTCTTCACTGTGCATAGGTTAGTGATTAACAGCTAACCTAGGAATTGTCAGACCTGTAGGAGTGTATTTGAGTTGCGGAGCGGGCAGAACGAGAGGAGATGGAAAAAGAGACTCCGTACTTCTCTACAGCAGCACAGAAGCAGAGAAGGACCTGGGTGAGGGCGTGCGTGCGTGTCGGCTTCTCTAAACCCGTCAGACGAGTTGCAGGCGGCCCCCTGGAATGCCCTTGAACGCCTCGCCCAGCCCCCTTCCCTCTTCTGCTGCTGCACGTCTGGTACGCGGGCGAAAACAAGTGCGACTTACCCATGTTGCTGAGCTCTGCACGAGGACCCCGGCAACAACGACGTCCTCGGCCGAGACTGCACAAAGAAAATGGCTGGACCTTGTTGTCTCGAAAGCTCTGTGGGGGGGAGGGGAGTGTTTGCTATTGATTCACCTGCGCGTGCGCGACCACCACAGCTAGGCTTTCACCCCCGTCAGGACGCCCACGAACTGTGACGCTACCTGACATATGCCGTATTTTGTACATATAGACATGTGCTTAAATGAACGGCTGATAAAGTACATTCTGAGTCGTCCAGAACGTCAGCTCGGACGAAAGTACGAAGAGATAAAGCTCTCATACGGTTGAGAAACCGCCTGCCGCATCAGCGCGATCTGGGCTCAGTAGCACATGTGTTTAGGTCATGTCATCGACGGGGGAAGGTGCCCAGAGGTTCTGTGAGGAAGACTGCGCAAAAGTTCCGTCTCCTGATGACATTGCTCGCACTGGCTTGGGCAGTCAGACTCAGTCAGACCAGACAGCAGGAGAAGAAAGCAACAATGAGACAACCTTGAGACAAGGGGAGGAAGCGTACGAGACCTTGTAGCGTCAGTCTTCCAGGATGTCTTCGACCACCTCTTCTTTGTCACTCCCGCACATGGAGTCATCCTTGATGGAGTCCATCTGCCTGACTCGGTCGGACCCGGAGCTCTGCGACGCAAACTTTCTCGTCGGCGCCTCAGAGGCGCCCTTCGCTGCTAACTCCACTCTCTTGGCCCTGAGAAGTCCCTACTTCAAGGCGCTGCTGTACGGACCTTTGGCCGGAGACCGAGCCAGACCCCGACTGCTACCTGATGTCTCCCCAGAGGCCTTCGCGCGCGTGCTCGACTACGCCCACGGGTCTCCGGACGCGCGGAGGCCCTTCGACTCGCAGTATGATGCCTGGCAGACGCTCTACGCGTCTAAGCAGTTTCTTATGACGGAGCTGGAGACAGAGAGTCAAAAGTTCCTGCTCAGGGAACTCGAGTACTCCACTGCCTTGCCCACACTGCGTGAAGCCTCGACTTGCGGCGCCGAGGAACTCAGAAAGCGGGCCTTGAAGACGTTGAGGAATCGCCCCAAGTTCGTCCTAGCGTCCGAAGATCTCACGAGTCTCAGCGTAAACGACCTGTGCGACATTTTGAGATTGTACCGCAACAGCGTCGTCGCCGACACCCTATTGGAGGCAGTTCTTTCTTGGGGAAAGAACCTCAGCGACGAGGACGAGTTCAGAAAGATCTTTTGCGGCAAATTTCTGCGACTCATCAGATTGGAGAAGCTGTCCAACAATGGAATGGTAGCACTCCATGAATCGCGCCTGCTGCCCCCAGAGTTGGAGAATGAGGTCATGCTTAAAATGCTGGTCTCGACGACCGCCGACCCAATGAAGAAGGAGGTGAGGTCGTTGGAGTTGATGCCACCTTGCGTGTCCAACGTGGAGATTCGCACTGAGCACAGCAACAACGATTCCATGGCACCTCCATTGCTACTGAAGCGTCTGCTTCTGCGCACCGTGATATCGTTCAAGCGGCAGTTAGCCGTTAGCCGCAGGTCAGGGCTGCTCCTCGATGGCGAGGGCCTCGCGCTTCTCTCTTCTCTCTTGCGCCAGCGGCCTCTGGCCTCTGTGCGGATCCCTGCCGCCGACGTCAGCGTTGCCGCCGACGTCAACCGCCACGGACTCCACCGCCTCAACGCTGCCACCGTCAGAGCTTTTGCCGCTAGGGTCGACAATAGAGACATCTTCTTTCTCGACGTAGATCTTGAAGAGGAAGAGTTGGTTTTCGCCTGCGAGAACTCCGGCGGCAGCGGAGACACCCTATTTGTTGAGGTGTCACTGTCTGCAGCTCTGCTGAGAGACCTGGCTGACTGGAACCTCGCCCCCGGGGAGTTAGTGCTTGAACGAGCCGAACAAGTCTTCCCGGCGGCCGCACCGGACCCCGAGTTCGCCTCCTCCTCCTCTACGCGTCTGATTGTTAAGTCCTGGCAGACATTTCAAGACGGAAAACTCGCCCTGAGTGATGGTGACACTACGCCTAAGTACTTCTTCGAGGGCTGCGGAGTGCCCATCGTGTCGGCGCTGACGCACGCGCCGCTGAAGTAGAAGAAACAGTCACGTCTAACTGCACCGATGATGAAACAAGATCCTGAAAATGATGATTGTTGTCTTACAATGTCAGTTCTAAATATTGTAATGATACTGCTGTGAAGATTCCACCGTTCGTGTTTGTTATATGTCTGTGTACCAAAATGCACGGAAATATATAATATTCCTTGCTGCTCCATCGAAAAAACCTCTACTGTAAGTTAACACAGGTGAGACCGCTGCGAACACTTATCCTTTTATTTGATTGTGTTCACATCATATGAATTCTTTAGATTTGGTGGCAATATCTCTCAAGCTATCATTACATATCCAGCAGAATGTGGACGATTGTCTTATTGAGAGCTCGCACGACCGAGAATCTTCGTCGGCTTTTTTTTTCTTTCAGTCTGTGCTGCCTTGTTCACAGTGTCTTCCACTTCAACGTTCTTGAGTTCACTTAAAATATTATTATTCATGGCTTCAATGTGTCTTTTTTCCTCTTCACAAAGGTTTTTCTTTATGCTGCGAGGGATTAAAACGAAGATCTTCTAATACACAAATTGAGGGTGGTGATGGCTGCCAATGTTAGCTGCCTTGGATCTGTACTAAGTCAATAATACTTTTAGTCCCTTCTTCTTCTTAGGGATCTCCAGGGAAAATTGGCATCTCTCCCTTGAACAGAAGCGCCCAATATACCAGCTTAAAAGATTTAAAAGTAGCCCGGGTTTCTTCAACAATTATTCTTCACAGCCTTCTTTGTATTCATTGTGCGGCCCCGCTGTCACTTGTTCCCTGGGCCTGGGCCGGCAGGCATCTGGCCACCGCCCCCTGGACCTTGAGGCGGCGGTCCGCCGCCTCCCTGAGGACCACTGGGAAAGAAGCCGCCGCCCTGAGGACCTGGACCGCCACCGCCGCCCATCTGGCCGCTTCCACGCGTGTTGGTGGCGTAGAGCTGCTGCTGGAAGTTATGGAATTGCTGAGCGTAGTTGGGATCACTGGTGGTGGGACCACTCATAATAGGAGAGTTCTTGAAGTTGGCTCCGCCCCCGTTGCCGCCGCCTGGACCACCGGGGTTAGGACCTCCCCCGCCGTTGCCGCTGGGGGGCAGGGGTTGCATGGGGTCAGGACCATTAGGGCCCATGCCCATGGGTGATGACTTTGAGCAAGGAACACCCATTTGGTCACCGCCTGGACCCATTCCCATGGGGGAGGATTTCGGACCAGGTACCATGCGACTGTTAGGACCGCCCATTTGATCCATGTTGCCCGGATGCATCCCTCCAGGTCCCATCATTGGCGCCATACCTCTCATAGGACCGGGGCCCATCATGGGATTGGGGCCCATCATTCGATTGCCCGGTCCCATTGGCCCTCCAGGACCCATTCCTGGGCCGCCGCCCATGCTGTTTGGAGAGGTGCGCATGCCCTGGGAAACAGGAACTCCGTCAGGCCCCATCATATTGCCGTTAGGCCGTCCCATCATGCCACCACTATTGTCCATTCCCATGCCTTCGCTATTAGGACTGTTGAATCGTTGGAGGAAGTCTAGGTTTGGCGGACCTCTTGGCCGAGTGTCGTTGTACTGAGGTCTGGAAGGCAGGTACTGAATGGTACTTGGGGCACTGGGTGAATGTTTCACTGTGGTGAATGTTGCTCCAGGTCCACTATTACTCGAATTTGGTTCACTGCACGGAGCCATCATGCGCTCGCCTTGATTCATTGGTCCACCAGGACCCATAGGTCCTCCAGGGCCCATCATCATGTTATTTGGTGGCATTGGTCCGTTGGGCCCCATCATAGGTCCTGGACCCATTCCCATAGGGCCATTAGGTCCCATGCCCATTGGTCCCATCATTTGCCCTCCAGGGCCCATTGGAAGCATGGGACCATTGGGCCCCATACCCATTGGACCCATCATTTGTCCACCAGGCCCCATCATGGGTCCTCCTGGTCCCAGCTGATCCATACCAGGTCTCATTGGACCGCGAGGACCCATCATAGGTCCCATTCCTCTCATGGGTCCCATCATTGGACCATTTGGCGCCATGGGTCCGGCAGGCATCATTGGACCATTGGGCCCCATCATAGGCCCATTAGGTCCCATGGGTCCACCAGGCCCCATGGGTCCACCGGGTCCTATTGGGCCACCCATGCCCATAGAGCTTGGAGGAGTAATCATGCCTGAGGTGACTGGCAGTCCGTCTGGTCCCAGCATCGGTCCGTTGCGGTTCATTGACATCATACCGGCATCCATGTTGCACAACGTGTTCATGCCGTCACTTCCACCACTGGGAGTACTACAAGGAGTTGACGTACTGTTTGTCAGTTGCTGGCTCATCTGGGCCATGGAGGAGATAGGGTCAAAGGACTTGTTCATGCCTCCCATGCCTGCCGAAGACGTTGGTGTTGAAGGATTCAAAGGAGTATCTTGCATGCTGTTGCCACTCATAGGACCAGGTCCCATCTGGTTTGGAGAGATACCTCCATTGGGGCCGTGCATCGGGCCTGGACCAGAGTACCGTGGACCACCACCGCCGCCGCCACCCATCTGCGGACTGGGAACAGGAAATCGTGGTCCTCCGTCCACCATTCCAGGCGTGTTGGGACCACCACTGCCTCCACTCGGACTCTGAGCCGGGAATCTCTGATTCCCCTTCCCCCCACTATCACTCATGGGGGTACCAGGACCCATCCGAGGTCCTCCTCCCATTGTGTCACTGGCACCGCTAGTTTGTGGACTGGGTACAGGAAAGTTCATGCCTGCACCTTCATGGACGCTGCTTGGCGTGTGAGGCGTGTGAGGTCCTCCACCTGAGTACTTGCTGTGTTGCTGCTGTTGTGGCATATCAATAGCTGAAGATGGGGTAGTGGGACCGCCGAGAGGCGTGGATGGCTTACCACTGCCGTCAGGCTGCGGAGTATGAGGACCAGGTACTCTGGAAGAAGGTGAAAAGTCACGTAAAAGCCATAATCACAGGACGGCTGGAACTCTTACAGCTACTGGGCGCAGTTGAATTGGCTTGACAAACCGGCGCTCTAATAAAGCATCAACGTGTCCAACTTGATAAAGAACAGTATGGCCAGCAAGAGCAGGCCTGACGAGAACAAGTGTCCGTAGACCGTGTAACTTGGTGGGTACACTATGGTCGACCCTGCACTCCTGATGATGACATGCATGAAGTGTACTTTTACGTTGCAGGGAACACCAGCAGCAGGATTAACGGATCCTCCCGTATGTATGTATGACAGTCCTGTACAGTCAAACCCAAATAAGAGGGAGACCTCGGGAGCCAGACCTTCCCCCACTTCTCTAAATTCCCTTTCTCCTGAGGAATCAATTCCCCAAGTCCATATTTGGTCTCTTGTATTCTCCCCTGCAAAACCAAGTTTCCCTCTTATCTGTCTCCCGCTTATCCGGGTTTAACTGCGTGGGACACTGAACATGTATAAAGTTTTGCTTGCAATTTTTCTATATTACTTCAAACCACTTAAAGCCGCAAATTCGACAGCAAGCACATGTTGTCCATGTTCTTGAGCGCACAACACTAGACTGAGGTGAACGTGGAGAATGAGGACTTCACTCGTATGAACTTTTCAAAGTAAGTCATCCAGAAGAGTGTTTTCAAAAAGATATAAAAATGCAGTACTGATAACTACTCCACTTGGGGGAATCAACCTCTCATTTGAGAGCACATAAGCCCGGAAGTTGATCAGTACAAAAGCTCGTGAAGAGCAATTGAGTCACCTCCTTATCTTGCCACCTAGCTGATATTAGCGTCACGGGTACTGGAACATCTTGATGTTCATGTTTGCTATTTATAATGCTGTAAAACTAACTCAGTCGCACCTTTCTACGAAGCAACTTTCATTATGCTGAGTGCGACATTAACAATTATTAAATTATTTTTGCTTGTTACTCCTAGACTGTGCAGTAAGCGATAATATTCCAGCAGCAGTGGACCTATAGAGTTAAGTCGAGACCGTATTGTAGTAGAATTGTAGATACTTACGAAGGTGACATGATGTCGGAATCTCTTAGACTGGTATTTGGCTGCTTTTGTATGGTAAGCTCCTGACCCTCTAGTGGATTGAGGAACTGAATCTGCTGAGGCGAGGGCACTGGCATCAAGTTGGCTTCCTTGGAAGGCTGCGAGCCTTGCTTGCTGGCGAAAGACTGGAGCTGGCGTCCAAACATCCCATCTGACAAAATGTTGAATATGAGTATAGTGCAGGCGTATCAGCAGATGACAATGCTTTGATACATACCTTGATGATTTGGAGGTCCTGATTGAGACCCTGGAGAGTTCTTGGAGCCTGGGACTGGTGAGGTCAACGGGGCTCCTGACACTGGAGTTCCGGGATTCGACCCTATCGGTCTTGGTGAATTCATCATACCGCTGCCTCCAGCTGGAGAAGAAAGGGGCAGAGATGTTGCTGGAGATCCAGGATTAGGTGACGCCATCGCTCCTGGCGGCGGTCCTCGAGGTCCAGACTGAGGATACGGTGGAGGAGGTCCGGGCATACGACCTCCAGGTCCCATCATGGCTCCACGAGGCCCCATCATTGGCCCACCAGGTCCCATCATCATGGCACCTCCAGGTCCCATCATGACGCCACCTTTCTTGCTCTTCTCTTGCATGAACTGCTGCTGCATCTTCTGCCACTCCATCTGAGCTTGTAGTGAAGGCGGGGCCCCAGGGCCCATAGGACCACCAGGACCCATGGGACCATTGGGGCCCATTGGTCCGCCCATTGGCCCTCCCGGTCCCATCATCCTTGGATCCATCATCCTCGGATCCATCATCCTCGGATCCATCATTCTTGGATCCATCATCCTTGGATCCATCATGCGAGGTCCCGGACCCATCATCATTCCGTCAGGACCCATTCCTCGGGGACCTCGGGGATCCATCATCCTTGGATCCATCATGCGAGGTCCTGGGCCCATCATCATTCCATCAGGGCCCATCCCCCTCGGCCCTCTGGGTCCCATAGAACCAGGACCCATCATACTGTCGGGTCCCATAGGTCCACCTGGCCCAAATGGCGCCATTCCTCTTGGCCCCATTGAGTTGGGTGGGTATCGCGGACCCATTGGAGCCCCAGGACCCACAGGAGGACCGCCAGGCTGCATGGCACCATTGCTGTCTTCTGGGAAGAGTTGCTTATTCAGTTCGGTGAGGAATCCAAGCTTCTGCTCTCGTATCTTTCGTTGTTCTGGGTTGAGCTTCTCGTTAGGAACCTTTGTGCCTACAAAGGAATAAAGCATACGTTTTAAACATTGGGGGTTTTTTTGCAGATGCGATGATGTCAAGTCTTAGGACAAGCAAGTACAGTCGGACCCCGCAATGACGGATTGCCTGGCGAGGCAAGGTTTTGTCCATTGTCGATAACGGGGTCAGGCTGCGCTACGGACTTATCCTAGTGCAACAGTCATTATGGTGCCAGAAAGGTATTAACTAAAAGTTGAGGTTGTCCTTGCCTTGGTTACCTGATAGCGAAGGCGTGGCGGAGTCAGAGGTGGGCATGTCTATGCCAGAGGTCTGAGGCCCACTGTTATCACCCCCACCGCAGCCGCCATCAGAAGTGGGCGTGCCAGGGCCACCAATGGGCGGGCATCCGGACTGTGGCGGCGGTGGCTGCTGATTCATGGGCCCGGCCCCAGGAGGCCTTCCCTGAGGAGGCATTCCCATGGGAGGACCGCCCATCATGGGCCCCATGTGCCCGACCGGCCCTCCACCCATTGGCAGCATTCCGCGAGGCATACCCTGGCCACCCCCACCCATCATTGGCCTCATGCCCGGTCCAGGAAGGGGCTGCCCTTTGGGACCCTTCATCATCTTGTTCATGTGGGTCATGCGGGCATTTTGGTTCATGATCGTCTTGGCCATGTTAGGAAATTGACGAGCCATCGTCTGAAACAGCAAGAGCAAATACATAGATCTTCGTCAGTAATCAGACACTCCAATGAGCTCCTCGACAGAGTGGAAAAAAATTGCTGATCTCACAACACCTGCACGTACGCTTGCAAGCGTTTTCAGCAGATCGCAGTCAGACAACTGTACAAGGAGCTGTACTACATATCATGCCGACACCCTGTACAACAGCATTGGCTTCTCTTCTCACCTCTAAATGCTTCTTAGTCTCTGGCCGCGACTCATGCCAGGAAATAATCGACGGAAATTGCTCCTGCATCACGGCGTTGGCACCCGTGTTGGCCCACTCGGTCGAGAACACGTAGATCTGGCTGGACTGCTGCATGTACTGCTGGTCCATGGCGCGGTCGCCGCCGGGGCCGCCCTTGCCAAGCACGTTCGAAGGCAGCGGTTGAGCTGGAGGGGCCGGCGGACCTCCAGGACCCATGGGACCCGGGACCATCGGACCTGGCGGCGGGGGTCCGGGGCCTCCCATCTGAGGCGGGCCGCCCATGTTGCTATTAGGCATTGAGCCGGGGAAGTTGCCTGGAGGGATCGGGCCCATGTTGAAGTTCGGATCTATCAAAGGAGAAAACGAAATTGTCGTACAAAAGTTGTCAAAAGACACACAAAAAAAAAATCTACAGTCCAGCCAGACTCACCATTCTGAAAATCCTCGATCTGCTGCTTGATGTCTTCCGACTTGAAGTCGGGGAACTGGGAGAGGCTGTCCTGGTCACACGAGTCGGATTTCACTGAAACAAGGAAATGATCAGAATGAGATTTTCTTCGTCCCTCATAAACGAACTACACACACACGACATAAAAAAAACCAGCAAAGGAGCCCTGAAGAGGAAATCCTATTTGCTATGAAGTTGGATATGCCAAGAAGGACCCAAAATTGGCGCCAAAGATGTGCTGGGTCTCCCCCTCCCCTTCCCCTCCCGACATCCACGCGTTGGAAGCTTCCGCACAAGTCTTCTTCACTCATACAATAGTACATTAACCACACACAATCTCGCATTCTGGCTGCATCACGTGAAGGAAAGAGGAGGGAGCCTTTTTTCTTTCGCAGTTCGTGGCAAACTTTCCTTGGAGAAAATAGGGAAGAAACGAAGGAACATTGATTACCAATATTTGGAGTGACGTGAAGTGCACTTGCCTGGCACACACATGTGCAGGGTTGGGAGTCCTATGTAGTCTTGGGAGCAAAGTCGGGACTTGAGAACATTTCGGGAGGGATGGTGGAGGACACTGGAGCTGCTGCGCTTGTGCATGTGTTCAAGCAAAGCTTTGAACCTGTTGCTGATCAAGGATCACCTCTTCTCTCTCCTCTCTCTCTCTCTGTAAGTCTCTGCCAGCACCAGAAATGTGTGGTGTGGACTTGTTGGTTTGGAGCAACAGAAACAACAAGCGCTGCTCTGGTCCGGAGAGGAGCGGAGACAGCGCAGATGACTTTTGCAATGCTGTCCAGTCTGTCCTTTTGGCTCACACTGTCTATTACTTGCAAGAAGCATGGGGCTCTGTGTAGTGCTACGAACGACGTGAGAAAGAGGCACCGAATGGGCAGAAAGATGGCGGCGGAGAGCGAAAAAGTTTGCTTCCAGTCAAAGTTTCCGGCTGACAAGACACCGTGGAAGTAAGAAAAGTTAACGGGAAGAAAAGGGGTGGGGTGGGGAAGAAAGGCAAGCAGGCACACACCAGAAAGGTGCCTTTTCCGGCTGGGGATTTAATAATTAAACATGAGGAAAAAGGCAGGTTCGTTTGACTCACAGATCTGGCCGTGTTTTTGTCACACACGATGCTGACGGGATGACTGGAGGCGGACTCGGGTCTAATGACTCATGCGCAGTGTGGACCAAGAAGAACGTGATTGAGACAGAGGGACGCATCTCAGTGCTTGGGGTGCCCAAAAAGTGGCTCGACACCCAACCCGATTCCTTCTTTGGGCAGGAGGTGCCCCAAATCGGCATGCGACAAAGGCTTCTTCTCTGTGTTTGTTTGTGTGTGTTTAAGAACAGTACACGTATAAAATAAATCTGTGCTTTCTCCTCTCTTACGCAGCTCAAAAAAAGCGATGGCCCAAATAACAACGACGGCGTCTGCGGCCGAGAAGAGCTTTCGATCATAAAAAAACTTGGCTGTGCGTGCGTGCGTGCTCGTGTGTGAGTGCGTGTGTGAGTGCGTGCGTGCCAGCGCACACACACACACACGCACACTCACGCACACACTCTTGGCTCCTTTTACGGAGGAGGGAGAGGAGAGAGAGAAAAGAAAGGAAGGAGCTTTCCCTGATTTCCAAGCTTGATATTATTACGCACCACGAACATTGTGTGGCTGAAGGGGGCACAAAATGCCTCAGGATGGCTTTCACTTAGCCTATGCATTTCGCTCTCTGCACCAACTGAGCCCATAAAGTTGTATCCACAAGATTGTTTTTATCATGGTCTGGTGGATAAAAAAAAGGGTTTTTGGGGCGGGTGGTTGGGGTAAAAAAAGGGGGGCAGGGGTAAAAAGGGGGCTGCCAAGACTCTTGCAACCCTTACCTACTTGGAGGAGAGAAAATGGAGGTTATTTTAAGCTTGTATCATGAAGCCACTTCAAGACGGACCTGGTTATGAATCGTCTTGACTCTTTCTGGGCAACAAAAAAGTGCAGGAACTCACACATGCATGCCAGGGACTAACATGTAAGACGGCTAATTTTCATTATTGATTCAACTATGGCAAAAGTCGCCAAGTTCGCAGGTAAAGAGAGAGGGAAAAAAGCTCTTAGATTATGCTACACGCACGCACAAAGGAGTTACAAAATTCGTCAGTTCTTGCGTGAGAAAGGTCCTCCTCTCTCTTCGAGGGCAAAAGCTCCGTCAACTAATGATAGTTTGTACACTTCTTTTTCTGTTGAAATAAAAAAACGGCCAGAAAACGGCTGAACTTTATACTTATTTAAGCGCCACACAGGTGGGAGCTCTAAAATCACATTTCTGCTCTGAGGAGTGCAAAAATTTCGCAGTCTGAAGACCGAAGCTGCATTTGAGAGCGCTGCTATTTGTTGTGTTTCTCCTCCAAGCAAAGTTCGACTTCGATTGAACGCGTTCTGCCCCTCTGGAGACCTCATTATTCAATACTTCTTATGGCGTTTAAGTCACACAACGCGGAGCATGAAATATTTAAGCTATTATTGATTTCAACAGCGTCTCCTCCTGCCAACAATTTGCGCTCGTCAAGTATGTATTATTAGTGGGACAACACTGAAAGGTCCGCTTCTAACGCTGTGATAATGCACGGCAGCCATAAATGCCTCAAAAACACGTACAACTCAATGCATATTTTGAACTCTGCCATCTTCTTTTTGGCCGGAGAAAGGGAGCATCTAGACTAGCTAAGTCAACTCTTTGGTCTTCAGCCCTCAATCAGTTGGCAACTCTGGTCATGTGATGCGAAAAAAGAGCCTTGAAGAAGAATATTGGAAAAGTAAACCAAGGTGGACCAAGGGTCTTCTTTTCGAATTCTGAGAGATGCTTCAAAGCCTCTGACCACAATGATGATCACCTTGGATGTGAAGTTTGGCATTTCATGCCCTGATTTTGACATCAGGCCTGATTTCAGGCCTTTGGATCATCCCAAGATGTCTTTCTGATACCAGAGCAGTCAAGTCACAGAATGGTACGTGTACAGAATGGGTTGGTCTGCACCAGCTGCTGCGCTGTACAAGTGTTAAGACTTATTCTGTATGCCAGACATGGATTTTCAAGCTCTTTAAAGTAAAAAAGGGGTCGTCTAAGTCGCGTGTTAAAGCTTATTTGCTGACTGACACAAAGGAAGTTGCACAAACACTTCGTGGAAAATTAACTTTCGTTAAATAAGAAATCTATAATGTGGGATTGGCTGCATGTTAAAATTAAAACATGTTTTTACTGCCATTGAAGCTTTCTGAAGTTGCAAAATCCAGCTGCTGCTCACAAATGGTACAGACATTAGCAAAGCACTTTTAGTTTCATGCAGGATAAAGGTGTTCTCTTCTTCAAGAAAAGGACAAAGAAAAATTACTGAGACAATATTGTCAAGACGAGACACTGCTCCAATTTCTCACATTGTGCACAGACGTGAGACTTCATTATGGTCAGACTATGGCAAGACTTGCAGCAACGCTTGTTGCTCATGCTAGGTTTGCTGCATCGCGCCCCACAAGTCGGGTGCTCATCTTGGATCACCCTGTACCTTGGCAACACAGCAATAAGTGAGGAGGCTACACAAAGATTTCGGGGACGCACTCGAGGAGGACATACACAAAAATAGGGGCAGCTAAGCAGTATCTTGACAACTTCTCAAGAAACTCCTGTGTCACTTGAAACCCATGAGTTTCCCTAAATTCTGAGAAACAACGACTTCAATTGCCAAAGATCATGTCTATAACTTCAGCCACAGTCAAAACAATGAGGGAGAAAATTCTGCAATCATTATCAAACCACTGCCTGTCACTTCCTTAACAAGCTTAACTTTTAATTCTGTTTAATCTTCACTCCATCAGAGTGAAACTTGAGTGCATTTGTTCAAGATTCTGAAAGCTTGGTCAAATTTGGCAACTGATACACAAACATGTACGTGTGTTCAGCCACGACTGTCTTTGCAGCCCACCTTGCCCGCCCTGACAGACACTGAAGAACTGCAAGGAGGTGTCTGACTGAGTGTCAACAACCAGTCAACAGCCAAGAAGAGCACATAAAAAGTGTGTTATTATTATTTCGTCAGAATCAGCAACCGAAGTTGCCTGGAAGAAAGGGGGAAAAAAGCCATGGAGTAACAAGGATCAAGTTTCAAAATGGGAGCAGGAGAAGAAATCAATGCTTGCAAGAGCTGCTGCTTTCTGTACGGCTAAACAATATTGTTGACATTATCGTGTCGCAGTTTCCCCCCTACACTTGGCAAGATTCCCCTGTAAGCGCGCGCGTTGGGTGGGCGAATGTTTCCATACGTAAACAACACCCCCCCCCCTTCTTACCCCCCTCCCCAAAAAAATCCAGCAAAGGAAGAGACAAAAATGACCCGTGAAATCGACGACGAGCGTTGTCTGACCGAGCTAGAGAGTCTCGGTCAGACAAGGGTGAGACTTGGTGATGCGTCAAGGCAAGGCCAGGCAAGGAGAGTCAAGACGGCACCAATTACGGCCACAACGTGCTGTTCTCGCTCGCCGTGGGCAAGGCAGGCAGGCAGGCAGGCAGGCGTACAAGACCCCAAGAATGCACGAACATTGCCAAAAATCTCCACTTTCTTACCTCCGTCCTTTGAGTCGAACGAGTCCAGGAAGTCCGCCTCTGCACTGTTCACTGCATTGTTGTTCGGGGTGTTGGCGCAATTCGGCGTGGTCGCTCCGCTCGGTTTAGAGTCATCGCCAACTGCGCCAGTTCCGGCACCGCCGGCACTGCCTACACTGTTAGTCTGGTCGATGTCGCCACCGGGGGCGCCTCCGGCTGCGGCGGCTGCGGCGGCTGCGGCGGCTGCGGCGGCTGCGGCTGCGGCCGCCGCTTGCGCCGAGGAAGGAGGCGTGGCGTTATCACAGAGGGGCGTGGTGTCCGAGCCGTTGAGCGCGCCGCTGGGCGTGCTCGGCTCGCTCTTGATTCCTGGTGGCTGCTGCGAGGAGTGAGTAGGAGTGGCGTTGCCGCCGCTGGCCACGCTGTGGTTTGACGGGGGGTTGTTGAAACTGTTGCTGTCGGCCACGCCGCTCTCGGTCTTGACTCCGGCCGGAGTCCCGCCGCAGGAGCCGACGCTGGGCGGCGTCTCTGTCCGCGGCGTCCCGCCGCCGCCACCCCCTCCCCCTCCGCCACCCCCTCCAACGGCGCCACCTCCTCCACCTCCCACGCCGCCTGCCGTTGCCACGGCGACAGCGTTCTTGGCGGGTCCGTTGTTGTTGCCCGACTTGGCCGCCGGGTTCTCCTTCTTCATGTCTATCGTCGCACTTGTCTCTACGATGAGGGTCGCAATCTCCTGCAAGAAGGATGAAAGGAGCCTTGATTGTCTGATATGAGCAACAGCATCACACAGTTGTTGTACTATTAGGTGAAGGGACAATGCGATCCCATGTTTATGGGAGTTGTGTGCCCGATTCAAAGAAGTGACCCCTTATCTGTAGATTGCCTCGTGTTGTTAAGGGGACGCAGCAGCAGCAGCAGCAGCAACAACAACAGCAACAGCAGCAGCAGGTAGACGAAGATCGCCGGCAGCGGCAGCCACGACAGCAGCAGAAACTCGGTCAGACACTTGAGGCGAACCTTGAGTGCGCACAACCATTGTGAAACACACGATATTTTTTTATTCCTCGCTCATTGGCGAGTTGTAGCACCACGCAGCTCCTTGATCATATACGAATGTCACATGTGTATGCAGCATGTGGATGAGGCTTTTATGCAGTGGAAGAAGAAAAAAGAACCAAACTCCAACTGTTCTGGCAAGTTACTCAGTCATCATCGTCAGGGGTCTGCTGAGTTTTTGAGACGAGGATCAAAAGTTCCGTGTACACGTGACAAATGCTCACTTTTACCCACCCCCGAGTCTTATCTATGTCCATGAGGCTTAGGAAAAAACAATGAATACTTGACGAAAAGTGTTCATTTTTGTCGCGAGATTTGTGGCATTTAAAAATTAGTCAGCGTCTTCGTCGTCTTCACCGCCGCCGTCGTCGTCGTCGTCGTCTCGCATCGGCGCTCGTCGGGAACTGGCACATGTTGATGACTCGGAGAGAGGAGAGAAAGAGAGAGAGAGGAAAAGAAAGAAAGGAGAGAAAAAGAATGATTTTTTGCGCCGACGAAATATTCAAAATCCGGCGCCGCCGCCGCTATCGCTCATCTCCAATATTTCAGCCGGCTGCTGAGAGGAGGAGGAAGGCGCATTCTCTCTCTCCTCTCTCTCTCTCTCCCTTCCCTCTCTCTCTCTCCCTTCCCTCTCTCTCCCTCTTCCCTCTCTCTTCCCTCTCTCTCCTCTCTCTCTTCCCTCTCTCCCTTCCCTCTCTCTCCCTCTTCCCTCTCTCTCCTCTCTCACTTCCCTCTCTCTCCCTCTTCCCTCTCTCTCCTCTCCCTCTTCTCTCTCTCTCTCCCTTCCCTCTCTCTCCTCTCTCCCTTCCCTCTCTCTCCC
>JAAUXU010040526.1_pt1 | contig 53506 bp, 75 predicted proteins | sample 7278151 | NCBI WGS metagenome assembly JAAUXU01 (sample SAMN14350113, study PRJNA611818) | marine sediment metagenome | isolation source: surface marine sediment (1.8m) | place: French Polynesia: Moorea | collected 2018-08
AATAGGACAGACTATCGAAGGGTAAACACCCTAAAGCTGCAGCACGGGAGGGCCTTCTTGGCCAGGGACATGGCAGGCACCACAGTAAGTCATGTGCTTTTGCACCTATGCTGTGCGGTTAAATATGATGGCACCCATGTTGATAAAGTTATTAAAAGAAGTTTATTTATGCCCTCACAAAATGCATGTTCAAGTCTCACCCCCATCATTTCAGTGAGGAGCCAAAAATGGAGTTACTTTGTCTCACACCTTAGGTGACTCATATTGTATGAACAGATGTATGTACGAACGTATGCTTAAACATTGATGGTCTTGTTACAAGGTACAGAATAAAATCTACGCCCTCCGACCGCGTGACAAGGTAGAACTTATACCGGACTCTCACCTGCTGCAGGTAGTACTCGCGATTGACGTCCGACTTGGGCAGATCATCCTTCACCTTGAGAATCTCGTCGCGAACCTGAAAGCACGAATGTGGTCAAACTCAGGACTCTGACATTAGGACTGTTTGGGGGCCAGAGATGGCGCTAGGTGGAAAGAGAAAGCAACAACTGTGCTGGAAGAGTGTGGAGATAACGCGAGAGTTGTTGGTCATCAAGTTGCTAATTGTTGTGTACACACCAGCAGTTAAACAGTTATTCTCTAGCCACAACAAGACAACAGCGAGCAGGATGAAGTCACTCCCTCGCATCTGCAACAAGCACTCCTATTAGAAGATGGGCTGCAGAATCAGGTTTTGCTGTCTGAACTGTCACAGTTAAGAAATGTGTCAAGGGCGTCACAACTTACAAACAATTCACTGCCAGCCGCTGCCTCGACTCTGTACAAGTGAAGTACTTAGACTGATTCTCGTCAGCATCTCAGCGGGATGAAGAGACAGCAAGACTGCTAATACTGTAAGTAAAAGTACGACTCCTCGTTGGGCACGATGTCGACGGTAACAGTGTTCCGCAACTGCCGCCTGCTGCGTGGTGAGGCCATCATCAGCGAGGACCTGTGGACTGAGCAAGGGAGGGTCATCGACCCCGCTGAGCTCTTCTTCGACGAGCCCAAGAAGAGCTATGACGTGCAAGTAAGACGACAGACAGACATTCAAATAATCTTGCTGACCTACTAAGCACGCAGTTGCTATACAGATTGATTGCCAAGGAGCTTTGCTGGTGCCCGGATTCATCGACTTGCAGATCAATGGCGGCTTCGGCTTCGACTTCACCCACGACATCGTGGACGCCAAAAGTGCTGACAAAGTCCTCAGCACTGTCAGGAAGGGTCTTCTTGCGCATGGTAAGACTAGGAGTGATTGAATCAGTATGAGTGAAAAACAAGTGATGACTTCACTCAGGCGTGACCGCGTTTTGCCCGACCATGGTGACCTCAGAGCCGGAGACTTATAGAAAGGTGCTCCCGTTCCTGGGCCCGTCGGTCGGGGGCAGCCACGGGGCAGCCATTTTGGGAGCGCATCTGGAAGGACCCTTCATATCTCCCAAGAAGAAGGGGGCGCACAAGGAGGAGTTTATTCGAGATCTGTCGGGAGGATTCGACGAAGTGGAAAGGGTAAGGAACATCTGCCAGACTGGGTACGACCCTTGCGACTTGGTATAAGAAGGCATACAGTACCTCTGTGCATACATAGGTCTATGGAGGTAGCGACCTCCTGCGTTGCAATGCCCGCATGGTCACACTGGCGCCGGAGTTGGACCGCAGCGGCAGCGTCACCACTAAGTTGACTCGTGTCGGAATCGCCGTCTCCCTTGGCCACTCCACCGCCACCCTGACCGATGGCGAGACTGCCGTGAGACACGGAGCGCGGATGATCACACACCTCTTTAACGCCATGCCAAATTTCCACCACAGAGACCCTGGGCTGGTCGGGCTGTTGGCGTCAAAGATGCTCGGGGGACACGAGGTGAGGGGAAACTGGACGACTTAGGTTAGGCCAGGCCCAGCTAGACCCAGTCAGGCCTAGACACGCAAGCACCATGTCGGCCTCCTAGAGCTCTCTCCCAACAGCATCTCACTAACACCATCCCCATGTTCCAAGGTGTACTACGGACTAATCGCGGACGGCGTTCACACTCATCCCGCGGCGCTCCGCATAGCATACCGTGTCAGTGCTGAGAGCTTGTGCATCGTCTCTGATGCCATCACAGCGCTTGGACTGAAGGATGGACACTACCAGCTCGGCGAGCAGCCAGTCCAGGTCAAGGGAATCAGAGCCACGGTGGCCGGCACAGAAACCCTCTGCGGGGCCATGGCAGACATGTTCACCATGGTAAAAGACATGCATCGCGGTCGTCCAGATAGAATCCGATCAGACATATCTTTTGTTAGGTCAAGAACATGCTGAAAGAGGCCCGATGTTCACTGGTCGAGGCTCTGGTAGCAGCTTCTCTGCATCCAGCCAAAGTGCTCGGCATAGAGAAGCACAAGGGGTCGCTAGAATTCGGCGCTGATGCTGACTTCATCATGATCGACGCGGACAACATGGAGATCATCTCTACTTGGATTGCCGGACAATGCGTGTACAGAAGAGAGTCGCAATAATCTGAAATACAACTCTCACTGCAGGAGATTTGCATCTTACCTGTATGGGCAGTCCGTACTCGAGATCCAACAGACACGTCTGACACACGTTCTTCAGCTTGGCACATGTCTGGCAGACCTCTGTCTTCTTGTAGCGCATCTTGGCGCCAGGACACCAACGGAAGATAGTGAAGGGTCGCGTGCAGATCTTGCACTCCTTCCCGTAGCGCTCCTTGATCATTCTAAAACGGGAGAGCAGCAGATTGAGATAAAGCCAGCTTTGCAACCGAGCCCGAGGCCAAAGCCGAAGTCTCCCACTTACCTGAGGTAGGGGTTGTCGCCCAGGCACGTTTGGCAGAGCAAGGGAAACTCGGAGTCCTCCCAGTTCTGACGGTTGTAAGTGTTGGTGCCCTTAGACGAAGACATATCGATGCTCTCCGGTCGGTCCTCCGGTTCTCCCTCTGGTGCAACACACGAATGGGTCCAACTGTTATTTGTTAGTTGCAGGCTCGACGTTGGCGCAGGCGTACCTGCAGCTGTCTTGAGACCAGGGTTGCCACAAAGAGCAACGCTTTTTTTTCTTTTTAGGAGTTAATTTGCCTACAGAACTTAATGAACACAATCCCGAGACTTCTCAAAAGTAACTTCACAATCCCTTATGTGTGCAGCAACGGCTTCCTTGCCATTTTTATATACGGTCCACTTTGTCACTTTCAACACTCTTTCAGAACCAACGCAAATACTAATTTACAAAAAATACACAGACTTTTAGACTGCAAAAGTCACTGGCGGGAGAATCCTTTCCTTTGTCCGTTACATCTGCTTGGCAACATAATCGCGGAATAGCGAAACTTCCTCCCTCGTGCCACAAGTAGTTCGCTACCAGGCTTTGTGCACACCCCCAGTGGCATACAGGACCTATATCGCGACTTCCCACAAAATGATGGCAACTCTTTTGTCTCGGCCCAGCCGATCCGGGACAGCTGATCAGGAGAGGAGGTGGGCGAGACCAACGCAGCGAAGTGAGTCAGTAAGTCAGCGTGGGTCGGAACTGCCGGGACATCGTGCACTGGAGGGACTTCTCCGACCCCGGCTACGCAGGCCGGATTGTTGGACAAGGAATTGGCATCGAAATCTCGGGATGGCTACGTTCATGATCCATTTTTTCATCTCTTCCTGTCAGCCTGACCTTATCTCTAGTCTTATTGCGAAACTACCCTCTGCCCAGGTCCGGCCCATCCGAGGACTCCCGACGTGACCTCCTTCCCGGACGAGACCGTCCCGGCCTCCGTGCCCAACTGCAATCCCGACACTTTACGGAAAGAGTGCAGAAGGGGCATTCCTGCAGCCGTCGGCACGTCGGGGCGGCAGGTAACTGGTTCCGAATGTGCAGCCCCCACCGTCGTTTGGCCTCTTTCGCACCGCCGCTCGTGGTCACCGGCGCCCTCCTGTCCTGCTCTGAATCCGTTTTTGCGCCGCTCCTCCGCATGCTCAAGCGCTTCCACTGCTGCTGCCTCTGCTTCACTCACTCACTGGCGCCTCCGCCGGCCGCCGCTCCGAGCCCGAGGTCAGTGAGCAAAGCACGGGGGGAGAGCAGAACCTCTTCTCCTCTCCCTACCAATCCTACGAGCGGCCACAGTCTCCGCCTCCCTCCACCTTGTGGCTCCCCTTCCGTTTTGGCGCCGAGGCCGCCAGAGACGTTGGCCTTCTTCACTCTGAAAAGGCCAAGAAGGCCGTCGCAGTCGTGCAGGAGGTGAACTAGAAGCGCTAGGGGGAAAAGTGGTCGAACTCGCGACGATTTTGGCACTGGCTGCGAGGTTGTCTTCGCCGTCTCAGGGCCGATCCCAGAAAGGACGTCGGAGGGAGGAATGACGGCGGGTCCCTTGCGCCGACCCTCGCAACCTGTCCTCGACCGACTCCCTGAAGAAGTCGTCCGTCCCCATGCTGAAGAGCGTGCAACTGAGCGTGCGGGCCTTTGTGGTCCTGGCGTCCAGGCTATGGGCGTGCATCTGCTACCTCGTCAAGAAGCAGACGCGGGCGGTAAGGGCCGGTCATTGTTATTTGCCAAAAATTGCAAAAATGCAAAAAAAAAAAAAGAAAACGTGTGCATTGACCCGCGTTTTGAGCACAGGGATGAACAAAGAGAGACAAAAGTGGGTCCTGTCTCAATGTACAAGTAAAAGTTTTGTAACCTCAAAATGTGACATAACGGACAAATTTCGTTGCAGCCAAACAAAGTTGGTTTGCACACAAAGACTTCGCTGTTTAAGTCTCGCCTAACGACGGAACTCTCGTTGGTAACTGAATGAAAACGAGATCAAGTGACAAACTCTACGTCATCGTCGACCCAACGACATCTTTGAGCATGACTTTACTGCTCCACTTGTCGCCGTTTTGTCAATAAGGGGCCTATCAGTATGCCTATCAGCGGGCCTATAAGCAGGCCTCACTAACGACTCGCACAGCAGCAGCAGCTGAGCGAGAGAGTGAACGCTTTACATGCTTACTAGCAATCAGTCGACCCTTGTGAAGGACGAGCACCATATGAGCGCTTGATGACACATCTTGTGATGTATACATGCTTGTAGACGTCATACCTGGTGACTGCTGTGTTGTGTCACATGATATTGGTCCGCTTGTTCGCTCTGACAATTGACCTATATTTCTGTGTTATTATGACCTGTTCCCTTTCAGATAATACAACACAAAGCCATTCAGTACCATGTCTACCCACTCTCTCCGCTCTCAAGGCACAGATTGAGTAAGTCGACCAAGTTGACCGTGATGAGCAGGTCCGTTCTAAGAATTTTCTTCCAGGTCTGGTGAGGCGGAAGGTCCTGGTGTTGGACCTGGACGAGACGTTGATCCACTCTCATCATGACGGAGTGCTCAGGCAGACAGTGAAGCCTGGGACGCCGCCAGACTTCGTCCTCAAGGTGACCATCGACAGGCACCCGGTTAGATTCTTCGTTCACAAGAGACCGCACGTAGACTTCTTCTTGGAAGTGGTAATGAAGACAGAAAAGACAATGTTAAATTGGGCTCAATCGGCAATAATGAGACTCTCTCTGTACGTCCAAGGTGTCCAAATGGTACGAGCTGGTCGTATTCACTGCCAGTATGGAGATCTACGGCACTGCGGTGGCCGACAAGCTGGACGGTGGAAAGGGTATCTTACGACGAAGGTATACAGACGAGCAACTTACAATTTTTAGACCTTTTGTTGTGGTCTTCATGAAACTTGGTCTTCGTTCAGGTACTACAGGCAGCATTGCACGCTCGACTTCGGCTCCTACACCAAGGACTTGTCAGCGATTTGTTCAGATCTGACCTCTGTCTTCATCCTCGACAACTCGCCGGGGGCGTACCGGTCATATCCCAGTGAGTGGACGAGATCAGTCATCTTTGCTTGCTTGCCCAACTTTGTTGTTTTGTGAAGATCCAGGAGTGTCCACGTCAAATTTGACAGTCACAGCTGCCAAGACCGGAAACGGTGCCAAAATCAGACCAAAGATCGGGTCAAAAGTGCTCGGGATGAAGCTGTCAGGCTTCCCTAACCTCATAAGCGTAGAGCGGACTTCTGGGGCTTAGTAATGCTGCCAAAGTCCCCTAACCCAGTGCCAAATCTGACGAGGTACCTCCTGTATTTTGTACTCAGTGCCTCCAACAGTAACTAAAAGTTTCTGCTGGGTTAGATTAAATCAGAATCTGGATACTTTGATGATGGGACTGTTTGCACCGGGGGCAAAAGTGCTGATGTTGGTGACGACTGGTTTAATACTTGTCACTATTTGCAGATAACGCAATTCCCATCAAATCCTGGTTCAACGAGCCTTCCGACACGGCCCTGCTCAACCTCCTCCCCGTGTTGGACGCCCTGCGGTTCGTCTCCGACGTGAGGTCGGTCCTCTCCAGGAATAGACAGGCGCACTCCTAACTCAAACCCTTGGACGGATCCATTTAGTAGAACTGGCAGTGTTAGCATAAGACTCCTACATTCGCTTCATTCTGCAAAGACAAAGACACGCTCTAGTCTCGTTCAGTGACTTCCGTGATCATGTCCGGGTTGGTTGGCGAGAAGAGAAGATGCTGTAGTCTTAGTCTTCCTTCGTGCCATTCCCTGTATTAAGTGAACTGAAACAACTTCTATACTTAAGGAGTCACTTGATCAATGTTATTGGACATAAAAATCTAATCACTACAATGGAGTTGAGGGGAGGGCAAGAGAGAAAACTGATTGAGCTTGTCAAGAGGACGGACGAGGCTTTGACGACTGAACGCCAATGCAAGAGGTCTGAAGAAGGAACAGAAAAAGCATCAATAATGTTATAGCCATTTATTTGGTATCTATCGAGGCACCTGAAGGAAAGGGCCAGGGGAATTTGTTGAAGAAAGTGGATTCCTGCAGAAGAGATTTCGAATGCTTACGTGGATTTTTGTTGCGTACCTCAGAGATTCCCGGCGGAAAAAAAGCACCCGCCGTTCATTCCTGCTTTTTGTATCCTTTGGGTCAATGCTGTTAAGTAAGAAAAATTGCTAGTGAAGTAATATTTAAGGAAAAAAAAATGCCGAGATGACTGAAAGAGCCCGGCGTTTTCTACTGTTGCTATTGTACCGCTCGTGAACAACTCGTCAGGATTCCTCATCTTGCTTTTATTTGCGTAATTTTCGTACGCTATTTTGTTCGTCTGCCACAAGAATGACCAGAGGTAGTACAAGAACATGCGCCTATATAGAGACACAATAAAAATTACGTTCAACAAAGAAAAAATGAGTGGTCTGGTCTGTTGCCTTGCGCTTGAGCTCCGGGTGCAGCCTCAGGACCAAGGGTGTCAGGGCAGACGTGGCTGGGTTGGTGCTTGGGGGCCGCTGGTCACGCTGTCTGGACTTCAGCTCCTCCGAGCCGTGGTTCAAGGTAGAGGAACGACTCGCGCGCGGACAGAGACGTCAACTCCCTCGTCCTCAGTGTGTCTGTCTGCCAACAAAAACATTGGCGCAGGTGGAAATGTTCGTAGCAGCTATTTATTCTCTCTTTCCAGCTCAGTTCGCCTACAGCAGTTGTAGAATGCCTACGATGAAGTCTGTGGTCATCTCAGCCGTGGCTGCTGCCCTCGTCCTGTCCACTGCGTCCTCCGGGCCCGCGGAGGACATAAGCGCCATCAAGAACATGCTCACCAAGATATTTAAGAAGCACAGGTCGGAAATGCAGGTGAGTGAGGAGGACCTGGACGGAGCAGCAACTTTGGTGTACATGTACGTATGTGTATACCTACTGTAGGACCTTCGACAGAGCGTTGCATCCTCGTCAAATCGGTTGACCAATCTGGCTGAGGAGTTGAACAGGAGGATGGACAGGTTGGAGCGCTTGATGGACAGGGTGCCGAGGGACACGGCGGCCGAGAAAGGTGCCCACATGCGCAGATAATGTGTCTACGTATTAGAGTAGGTCATTTTTTAATTTCTTTCTGCGTACTATATTTGTTCCTTTGAGTGTGTTGTAACCCAATGGAATGAAGAAATGTTCATTTTTCGGTGTCTGAGGACCTCTTCTGAGCTGGACGACAGAGATCTCGAGAGCATTTCTAAACATTTTCACTATTTGGCACTTTTCTGCAAACCAGTCAAGTGGTTCAGTCGAAAAGTCAAAATTTTCACTTTTTTTTCACTTGTACAGTATGTGTTGTTATAGGCCAGCAGGAGCGAATAATCCGCAGCAAAGCACATCTAGAGGAACGATTGGCCAAGCTTGAAGCTTTGTCGATGCACAAAGGTATGGAATCGTCTTGCATGCAAGTACAGGGTGGACCATAAGTCTTGGGATGCAGAGAAGCTTTCATGTCTCTGGAATCATTCATCGGACAACGTTCAAGTTGGTAATCAACGGATAAGTGAACAGTCATCTCATTCGCGACAACCTTCTTTTTGGCCTTGTCACAGCCTTCGACATCTTCTTCACTGCCCTGCACAGGTCAAGGATGATCATTTCCTTTTCCATGTCATTCCGTGCAGCCGTGAAGGCCACTTGTAGTTGACGGTGCCGGTGTGGCAGGTGTTGACCTCCCTCTTCAGAATGGACGGTATGGCGAAGTCCATGGGATTCCAACGTGAAGAACATCAGCCAAGTTCTAAGACTATGTGCTAAGACTTATGGGTCACCCTGGACATGCCTTAGTCTCTCTTGACGCCCAGAATGTCTCTCTTTCTCTCAGCACCGCGGACTTGCCATGAGTTGAAGATGCTCGGCGTGAGGGAGTCCGGCCAATACTTCCTCGATCCTGACGGGCCTCTGGTGGGCGAGAGGCCCATCAAGGTGTTCTGTGACATGAAAACAGGTCGTTCATTGCACTGCCCGTATGTACAGGGTGTCTCATTAAGGCTGTACGTGACAAAGTAACCAAGGTCTCGCACCAGGGTCAATGGAGTGACTTTGAACACATCCCTGTCCAAGTGGAACCACTAGAGCCTTCAAAGCACCTTTTTGCCGTCCTTCATCTTGAACAAAGGCGAGCAGAAGAGTTGCACAATATAAGACGCAATTAATAAACGCCCCTCATTCAGCTATTGTATGAGCCTCAGAGAAGCAAAATTAGTCCAGCCAAAGAGATTTGAGCAGGGTTGGTGCGCTTTGTCACTGTATGAATGAGCTGCTCTGTACTGTACGTAGATTTCGTCTACACTGTCTGCACCTTCGCTCTGCTCAGACGCGTCCTTGTTCTTTTGACAGGCAGTTCACGCCTCGACCACGACCTCGCCGGTGAGCAACGAGTGTCCGGATGCCGTGAGGCCGGCTGCTCGGTGCACAGGGTCAACTACGGGGCTCCCATGTCGCAAATCGCGGCGCTCGTCGCGCTCTCTGGAAGTTGTGAGCAGCTCATACGGGTAAGCGCAAGTGTCTAGAGACTGATATTGAGTTGTAAGAATGTATTCGGTACAAAACGTCATGTTGTGAAGAACCAGCCGGAATTAGCAGCATTTAAGCATGCAATTTTCATATCGATGCTCAATAATTGCGAAAGTCTGCGGTCGCAACTGATTCGTACATCACCTAGAACTGCATACAATCATGCATCAGGAACACGTGTCAGTCGTATAGTCGGAAGTTTAAAAAATTGCCCAAAATACTAGTTAAAATGGCAAAAAGACTGCCCTCTGGCCTAAGAAATGCGGTGAGAGGTCACAGACCACCACCAAAAATGATGAAGTGGATATACACAGGTATCGTACGCCCAAACATCACATACGGAGCAGTGGTTTCGGCAGACAAGGAAGACGGCCGCACACAAAACCAAGCTGGACAAATACAACGGCTTGGACTACTTGGTCTCACACATGTAAGACACTGTACACCCACAGCAGGCCTTCAGGCCATCCTCGATATCACGCCTCTTGACCTGCATATCCCCAGCAAGGGCAGCCATAAGATCAAAAACAGAGGGCCCGCAGGCCTGGGATGGCATAGGCAAAAATGGACAAAGAGGATATCGCTGCTCCAACCTTAAAAACATGAACAAACTAAAGAATATTGAACTTGACCGCTGTCTGGGTAAATGGCAGGGGCAAAACAAGTTCAAACATGGGGACAAGGGGGGGGGGGAGAAAAAGAAGATAAAAGAGACCCTACAGTGGCAGAAACAACTGTGGATTGTTACGCCAGTAGCAATCAATCCAAACACAGTAAAAACTGGGGATATACAATTACCATAAATGAGCATGAATACTCAGCCTAGGGTACATTGAGTGAGGAAGCCACGCAACTTCAAGCAGAAGTCCATGCCCTCACTCAAGTGACACAATCCCTTGCGGGACTACGAGGAAACAATATCACAATACATGTGAATAACCGAATAGTTCTCCAAGCAATCAACAGAAAATACATTAACACTCAAGTGATACAATGCTGTGTGTCCTCACTATATGAGGTTGGTCAAAGTAACACACAAACAGAGCAGACCCCCAAAGGGCCTCAAACTTCTCAAATATACTACACAACAACAAATCAGGACTAATCACCAAACTGTCTGTCTCAGACAGTACCTGGCAAAAGGCCATTCACAAAATCTTCCACACAATGTGTAAGAATAGATGGCAAAAGTCACCATCCTGCTGCCAAACCAAGTTTTGGTTACCTATACCAGGATGTCTAGGCCAAGGACTAGAACGCATAAGCAACACAGGTCTCAGCGCAGTGATACGAGTCATCACAGGCCACAAACACCTCAAATGCCATGAATTTAAGGTTGGTAACAGCAAAAGCAACACCTGCAGATTCTGCAAAACAGCACTCAGAAAGGCTCATGATATATGAAAGTTCCATGAGGCATTCAGGAATGCATGTACTTCCATATCTTCATACTTCATATTTGTTAATATTTTTATATTTATTTTTTCAAATTTCATACTTCATGAACCCTTGTGCTCTGGTCACTCTTAAGGGGGTTCCTGTAGTAACCCAGTATTGAATAGAAAAAGTTTGGTTTCTTTTCTTGCATCAAACTGGCTCATCCATGAGAAAACCTTAGTTAACAAAAAGCTTTGGCCATAGGTATGTTTCATAATAAAATTTTTGAGCAAGCTCTTGAGGCCCCTGTTTAGGACCCCTTTTGGCCCTTGGAATGTTATGTAGTGACCAAAACTCTCCGATAAGTTTAAAATGGTCAACCTTAGTGACTTGACCATCAAACACAAAAATACTTTTCAGTTAATTTTAGGGTGACCTTCAGTTCAGAAGCACCCTCCTAAAGTGACTCCTACAGGGTGCTCCACTACGTAGCCTTTTTTTGCAAAATGTTGGCAATCTCTGACATGTTCATCTTGGGGAATTGAGTAAAACCAAAACCAGGCAACACAATTGGGGGTCCATGACTGCACATTGGTGACTGAGCAAAGTCATCACCAAAATTTTGGCCATCCTACTAAACAGCCTGCTTAGATTCACGAGAGTGAATCACATCAATCAGGCTCTCAACTCCACAGATTAAAGGCTTGTACGTATATTGCGACCTGGGATGAGAAAGATCTCCTTGAGGTCACTCTCTTTGCACCGAGCTCTCTTGCGCATGGCATACCCAATACGTACATACATTCATACATACCAATTAAAATATCTATATTTCAAACATTCTTTTGCTTCGTCAAGAACGGTGGGGAGTTGAGGGGGGTGTCGGGGACCATTGGAATCGGACTGACGTGGGGAATGACATGATGGGTGTGAGGACGCACACCGAGGCCTATGGGCCTCGCAAATTGACATTTTAGGCCTCCAAGGCTGAAGTGATGGTGGTGAGTTGAGGCAGACTCGAATTTGGCGAGCCAAATGTGGGCTCGGTTAAAAGTGGGCCTGTTGCCACCTCTCCCTCAGAGACAAGGAGGGTGGACGAGAACAGAAGCGGGGATCAACATCAGGCTCTCCCGGAGAATCCAGTTTCAAAACTGTGAGGAGTTGCGTCGATCTTTAGCCGAGTCGGGCTTTGACATTTCGAGCCTGAGTCGAATCGAGCCAGCTCGATTCAGGCTCGATGTTTTGGAGAGGGTGGATAAAGACAGGGAATTCAACTTTGTCAATGAGCGATAATGATGCATTAAGCTCAAGGTTTAGGCTCGTGAGCTTTTCGGGCTCGAGCTTTTTTCTCCCCTTCGATCCGCAAGCAGAACCGGGCCGAGCCTTGGCTCGACACAGCTCAAGCGACAATTTGACCGGGGCGCGGAGGGACAACTCCCCGGGGGGGCGAACTGCATGGACAACACCGAGTGCGTGGACGGTGCATGGACACGAGCTGACGCAAGGAGCTTGCAGACAAGCTTGGCCCGAGCTTTTGCTTGGACAAAACAGATGTAATGTAATCTTGTAATCGTTTCAGTAAAGTCATAGACATGCATCAGCCTACAAGGGCAGATGAGCAGTTTTGAAAGTGAGGGGCGATGTAGAATTTCTTAAAATGTTACTTGCACAGGCTTTTATACTTAAAGTTGTCCTTCATCTTGATGAATGTAAGAAGTATGTGCAAGTACCAAATTAGGTGCTCAACCTTTGTATTGCATTTCTTGTTTCAAGAAATGTGATCTAGATCAGACACATAACTTTTACAGTGCAATTTTTTCCCGCCTACTTTTTCAGCAAAAACTGCAAGAGGAGCACGTTCTTTTTGAGCTTCACCCGCTTGTCTGCTATTGCCCGTCTGGTCCAAGACTTAATCTTTTTCATTTCAATATCTAACTTGTTCCAACTTTCTCCTTGCCAGGATTGAACCTCATGCTTGGCCAAGTCATGTTCAAGGCCATCCATATTTTTCGTGCACAGATTTTGCCAGTCCTCTTCAGCCTGTTGTCAATCTCTGGCACTGCCACGGTTTGAGGATCTTCTCCTTGCTCCTCGAGATGCTGAACCTCATGCTGAAGCTCCTGCCGATAGCACTTCTTTGAAAAGTCGACTGCCAATGTGCAATCCGTAGAGGAACTGCACATGATATTTAACGCATGGTTTTCGGAATATTTCCATGCTTATTTACTGTTCATTTTATATCCCTCGTGCAGTCAAGTCCAACTCGGGTTCATATAGAACTACAATATGCATCATTGATGTGTAGTTATTAGGCTAGTTCGAAATGGCACTTTTTCTGGAAATTCAAATTTTTCCATCCTGGGTTTTGGGCATGGGGTCACATTAAGAGGATTTGACTAAAAAAATTTTTTCCCAAAAGACCATTTACTATCTGCACTTTCAATTTGAAGTTTACTGCAGTAGCACAGTACATAGAGCTGTCTGAATTGTAACTCTGAAAATGCTATCTAATAAAAACATCTCTGATTGATCTGACATTTTAGGAGGTCATCATAAGGAATGTCTAGTATTAGCAAAACAAAGTTCAGCTCAACCAGAGACACTTTCATGACATAGCATTTTTTGGAGTTTGCTATGTACTGCCTGAACATAAGTAGTAAAACTTCATAGTAAAAGTGCAGATAGTAAATCAATTTTTCTCAAAAGATGAGGCTTGTACCAACTACACCAGTGTCTAGTGCCCATTTTCCACCATGAAAATCCGAAGTTGAAATTTTCGAACTAGCCTAATAGTTATTACGTCAAGTTGTCCTGATTTCTCGAACTGTCAGACACTTTAAGAACCCATTTTGGATTGCGGGATATGTGAGATCACCTCCTCATCACAGGCCTTGTTGTTGTTGTCAAATCTTTAGTTTTAAGATATGTCAGGAAGATTCTAAAACAAAAACTTGTGATGCACGTCAAAATTTTGTGCCGGACCTGATGTATCAGACTGAAGGCTACTAAGGCTTAGAACCGGAGAATCAATTTCAGTAGTCCCAAAATGATCCTAAGAGTCATGTTTCGCTTTATAATTATGTATGCATCCGTGTGATATAAGCAGATAGCACGCTATGAACAGAATAGCGTTCTGTGCAGTCTTGCGCTACATCAGGTACATGATGATAATTTTGTACAGTGCATGCAGAGCAACACTAACACACCTCACCTAATGGCGCATCATAATTTTGCACATTGGATGCACTGCAGCTGCGCCTTCCAGGCAGGCCTCAGTGGTGCAAATGAAAACACTTCAAGACATCCTTTCAGCTTTTCATAATCGAAAGTGGGTTACACACAAGGAAAATGAGTGACCTTTTTTGAAATTGGGCGAAAACTTAAAAATCCGTGCACGAGCTACCAATTCACGGCTTTTAAAGGTGGAAATTTTTGACCGACATTGGCTTCCAAGTTGAAAAATGGGTTATGTTATGAAAACTTCTATCTCTTCGAGCAAATACCGCATTATGGGGACCATAAAACATAATATCAATGAACGGGTCTATTTTCATACATAACGATTATAAGGGACACCAAAGGAAGGCATGAATCAAAATCTACTTTTATTGAACTCCATCAAAACAACTCTCAATGTTGTTCAGTTGAAACACACTTATTTTTTTTTCTTATCCTAGTTATACACCAGGCGCACCGGATTCAGAGGCGCACTGTCCATTTTTGAGAACATTATAGGATTTTAGGCGCCTGTATTAATATCCCAGAGAAGATAGCTACTGTTTAGAATAGAAGTGAAGCCAGCAGCAACGTTCGCCGGATAGTTGTTGTTGTCTTCCTCATCATTAACATTTGCGTGAGTGATGACGGACGAGGAGTGCTGAGCTGGAGCTCCCCCTTAAGCGGGGTGGACCCTGATCCCGCCAGGCCGGACTGCACCACCACGCCCACGTCTTGCAGCTACAATTGCGCCGTCGAGAGCAACATGTGGTGTCAAGTGTTGAGAAGTCTCTCGCCAGCTGTTTTCTGCCTGCTGTGTGAGCATTTCTTGTTCCCAAGGGTACGAGAGCAAACTGGAAGTGTCCGGATTTCGGACCCGTCGGCCGTGACTGTGTCAGTTGAGTGGCCGAAATTCTCGCTACTGCAGAAACACGAGCCGATGTTGAAACTGATTCGTATGATGATAGTGACGGGGGTAATTTTTTTGCTGAACGTCTAATGTGCTGCAATCACGGTCATGTGAGACGGACCCGTGGTCAGCGAGGCCGTTCAGCCCGGAGTCCCGGATGATGCAACAATCGAGCAAGGTGAACTCAAGGAAAATAATGCCCGCCAATTGCGATGCCCGCCAAATGAGGCCCTGGCTGTCATGCTGACGCGCCCGGTGGCTGATTGCACTTGAGACGTGTGTGACAGGTACGAAACCGCCTGGACACGTAGGTGAAAAGTAAGCATGTGTGTCCACCTTGTCCAGCAGGGCCTTTGCATGAGTGGGCCTTTCTCTTGCACATCACGAGCTGAGGAAGTGCGTAGCAGACGCACGCACACACCAGTGGGTGGATGCATTACGAGTGTGTGTGTGTGGGAGGACTCCTTTCTCAAGGGCTTTCAGCTCCCTTCACACACACGCACTGCACTTATTTCGTATGGAAAGTACATCCCGACCCGTGCCGAAAGTCAGTCTTTTGGGCCTTTCTCCTTCCTCTTACTGCAGTGCTGACCGAAAATAAGGAAAATAAAGAAAAGTGTGTCCAGCTTCTGACGATTGGACGTGACTGTGCCGGCGTTGGAGGAGTCCCTGGCCCAGGAGGCGTGGAGGATGAGTGACGGGCTAAGCGCCGTTGTTGCCTGCACACACGTCCCGCCCGTGTGAGGCTCCACGTGTGAGGGGAGGAAGGCGCGTTGCTGTGCGTCATGTCCGTCCGTCTACCTGCCACGGCGGACGTGGATGCACACGGACGTGTCCTTTCTGTGTCTGAGGACTCGCCTCGTCCTCCTTTAAGGCTTCTGGACTAACGCAAACTTGTCTCTCGCAGAGAAAATCTTCCTCTTGTGAGGTCAACACTCTCCTTCGCTCTCTGCGTACAGCAGTTTTGCTTGGGCTTTCAGTTAAGCGTCTTTGTCTTATGAGTGTACTTCAAGGGAGAACAAACTATTAGGTCAGCAGCGTTCATACAGGAAAGTGAATGTACAAAAGTGGAGGTGTGTTAGAACACTCAGCTAGTATCAGTGCGGCCAGCGGAAAAGTCATGCTGGGCAGTGATTAGTGCAGTGCATCAGCAATTGAGGCATAAGCATCTCTCAACTGCGATGACTTTACCGAGAGATTCTTCTGGACAAGTCTAGGTTTCAACTCCAAGTCTTGGACGAACTCAGTAATTTTATACATGAATAACTTATGAAAAACATGGTACGTTTAGGCCGCCTCCACTTTTGTAATGTGACTTAATCTGCTCAGCTTGTGCATCAAAGACGAGGGGGGAGAATACTTGTGCAATGGGGAAAGGCATGAAGAACAGTCTGGGCTCGCCGTCTAAGGCCAGTCCGGCCTTCGACCTCGAGGAGGCCAAGAAGCTCAACGAAAAGGTTGTAGAAGAAGGACCCAAAAGGTAAGCTCACGACGGACTCACCACGAGAGTCACGGTTCCAAGCTCTTCTTCTTCTTCTTCCAAGTCCGTCTGGAGGTGATGAAGAGGTCAGACTCAAGTCCGAGATGACCCTGCTGAATGGTTGCACCGTCATCGTCGGCTGCATCATCGGCTCGGGCATCTTCGTGTCCCCCACCGGTGTCCTGGTGAGTCAACTTCATCCTGGTCAAGCTGGACGTGGGGTGGAGCTCAGTCACGTCCACGGATCCTTTTTCTTCTTCCAGGTTTCCACTGGTTCAGTGAACCTCTCGCTGATTGTGTGGACGATATGCGGAGTCTTCACCATGTTTGGCGCATATTGTTATGCAGAATTAGGTAATGTATGTGTAAGTTGCTGCAGTTGCACTACTTGGGCTTGGACTCGCATTCACGAGCATGTTCGAAGCAGTCGGTGTGATCTACATAGGGTGAACCCTGAAAATCCATGAGGAAATTTTGCCATTTCAATTTTGACAAGATGCGTTTTTTCTCAATTTTGCGAGACTTGTCACATTTTGGCCGTCGCCCCAAAATGGATCTTGGTCCAGAGAGGTCCGGAGATGCAATCCGGTGCAATCCTCTTACCCAAAGTCCGGAGAAATGAGTCATCAAAGATGCACCAAATCCTCCCAGTTGTCTTTTCATCCTTTTTGCACACGTGTAAGAGAATTCCTTAGCTGTGGCTGGAAATCCTATGGATCGAGCACAACGGAGTCACCAACGTCACTAAAGCAGACGCGCAAAAATGTGCTTGATCTGCCCATGCGAACATCTTGAAGTGCACGGATTGTTTTGATCACCCGGTATTTAGCTCAAGTCGACGTCGTTCTGACGGACCTCCTTCCTGCCCGCCTTTAAGGAGGAGTCCAAAATGTTTGCAAGGACTCTGGAAATTGGACCTGCCCACGTTGGACATGTTATACACACCTTGTTGCACACACACGCACTGGCTTGGAGAAAAAAATGAGCACCCAGATTTGACCTTGGCAGTCTCGATTGTGACAACTTGACTGATTTCTCTTTCGATGCTGTTGACAAAGATTTCGTCGAGCTGATGCAACATTTAAGTGTGTAAGATCCGATTGACCAATTTCTGGCCTTAAACAAAATGACTGAATGAATTGCACTTAGCTACGCACTTAGTTGCACAATTCTTAGGGAAAACAAAGCGAGCTTGTTTAAAGAATATACTTGAGGAAGGTTCGAAGTCGAAAGTTCACCAGGAAAACTCGTTGAATCTTGTCCAACGGGACCATGCACAATTGCAACAATTGCACATGCACCGAGTTACGTAACGCTGTGTTCAACTCTTCAGGCTGCATGATCAGCAAGTCGGGCGCCGACTACGCCTACATTCACGTGACCTTCGGCCCGTTCCTGGCCTTCGTCCGATTGTGGGTGGAGTGCATCATCGTGAGGCCGTGCACGGGGGCCATTCAGGTGCGTGAATTGTGCAGAAATCAATCATGAGATGTTTGCGGATCAGTCGTCTCTCTCACTCTTAGAGCTTGACGTTCGCCCTGTACATCCTGAAGCCGTTGTTCCCCGAGTGCGACCCCCCCGACGAGGCCACCAGGCTCTTGGCCGCACTGTGCCTCAGCTTCCTCTGCTTTGTCAACTGCTACAGCGTCAAGTAAGCAATGACTTGGGCCTTGGGCCTACATAAGGCCGATGTGACGCCAAGATGGAGGCATTAAGAGAATTCTTTCATTGAACAGATGGGCTACCAAAGTTCAAGATTACTTCACTTACGCCAAGGTTTTCGCTCTCATCATGATTATCATCACTGGGTGAGTTGTGAAATATTAACACTGTATGAACAGTGCCATTGTAGGCACAACTGTGCTATACCATGTTCGGCACGTGCTCGCGCAGTACAGCTGGGTGGATGTGACTGCAGGTTTGTCCAGTTGGCGCGCGGCCACACGTCCCACTTCACGTGGGACAACACGGAGACGTCCGTCTTTGTCGTGGCCTCGTCTTTCTACTCGGGGCTCTTCGCCTACACCGGGTGGAACTTCCTCAACTTCATCATAGAGGAGATGAAGAACCCAGTGCGGGATCTGCCCAGGTGACCAAGCATTAAGAAGAACAACAACAGCTGAACGGACTCGTTGACGTTCCCACTTTCAGAGCTATCGCAATCTCCTGCACACTCTGTCTGTTGATCTACGTGTTGACGATCGTGGCCTTCCACACCACGCTCTCCACCAGCGAGGTCCTCGGCTCCGAGGCCGTGGCCGTCACCTTCGCCAACAGGTGCTCGTCAGACAACTCAGTCACACTCAAAGATCTTACAGTTCATGTTGCTCATGCAGGATGTATGGGAGGTTTGCCTCAATCATTCCCTTTTTTGTCGCGTGTTCGACATTCGGAGCGGTCAACGGGACTTTGCTCACTTCGTCAAGGTTAGCAAACATAAAAGTATTTGAACCATTAATGTAAGTAATAATAATTCAACAATTTTGAGCATTGAAACCTGGGCATTAGAAATATAAAGTAGATGTAGGGATCATCTGCACAGGAGAAACAATTGCTCTGATCCCAAACTTTTACTGCAGTAATTTGTCCGGTTATGAGACCTCTGAGTTGAACTGATCAGAATGGCAAGAGTTAGCACAACTTGCAATTTTTGCAATTTCTGCTTATTTCGACCCCCGCTTATGAATGAAATGTGACCCTTTGCCACTGGCAATTTTCTTGCAAGTCTGAGATCAACAAACTGTTTACTCCGATTCAATATTAAAAACGTCACCTTTGAAGCAAAAGGGCAACTCTGCTCTCACTGTGCACAGTAAAAAAGGGGAACCAACTAGAAATGCTTGGAGCCAGGAAATCTTAAAGCTCGGGTCGGGCCTGGCCCGAAATGAGCCCGACTTTTCACAGAAAGGGGGTGAGGATGAGTCAGATTCAGATAATCTTGTCTCAGCCCGGCTCAGAGCTGCAGGAATCATGAGAGCTGTCAAAACTTACTTCAAATTTGAGTCTGAGCTTGAAGTGTGATTAAGACACTTGACGTTTTTGTCATGAACAAGTTTCTGATAGGCTCGAACGCTCTTGAGCCAGCCCGACCTCCAAACTTCGAGCTCGGGTCGGGCCAGTCAAAACAGCCTGCGAGCCTGGACTCCAAGCATCTCTAAAACCAACCTGGCTTAACTGTAGGGCTCAGGATGATTTCTCTCAGGTGTGAGAATCACCCGCTTTTGAGGACCATTTTGTCAGGTCCCAGGGTGATCGAAACCCGGTTTCACTGAATAAAGCATATTTGGAGCAGTGCGTGGATTTTGAGCATCGAGTAAGTTTTGGGGCTTTGAAGTAAGTTCGGAACATTGAACAAGTATTATCGAACTTCTTTAGGTTGTTTTTTGCCGGCGCTCGAGAGGGTCAGATGCCCCAAGCGCTGACCATGATCCAGACCAAGAAGTTCACGCCCACGCCATCCGTGTTGGTATGGACTTGCTCTCGCTGCTCATGTACTTCCGAAAACTTCTACTGTCACATTCACGTCCTAGATCATCACGCTGCTGGCTTTGTTGTACCTCACGTCGTCCAACATCCTGGTGCTGATGAACTACGTGGGCTTTGCCACATGGCTTTCCATTGGCGTGGCCGTTGTCTGCCTGCCCTACCTGCGGTGGAAGAGGCCTGACATGCCAAGGCCCATCAAGGTCAACTTGGTATGTAAGCTTTCGTCACACTGCATGTATTTCAATTTCACCAGGTACGAGTAATTTTTTTTAGGTGTTTCCTATAGTTTACATTGTCCTGACGGCCGTAATCACAGTCCTTCCCATGATTTCCAATCCGGTGGAGACCGGGATCGGCTTCGTCATGATCCTCACGGCCGTGCCCGTCTACGTCGTCTTCATCGCGTGGGAAGACAAGCCAGGTTTGCATTGCTTCGTCTGAACCTTCTCTTACACTTCTCTTTGCTCTCACACAAAAGCTAACGACATTTCAGTGTCCATCTCCAAGTACACGGACTTCGTGACCACCTTCCTGCAGAAGCTCTTGATGGTTGTTCCTCCACCGAAAGAAGACTGATTGTTCACACTCTCAATGCTTCGAGATCATGAGTGCAAAGTGCTTACACACATACCAGTACATGTGTATGCTTATACAGTATAATATCTATGCACATTGATGTGGACTTTCTGAATGATAAACGTGAAAGTTGTTCAATAGACGCATCAAGCACTCAGTCTGATCAAAATGACGGCAGCCTACTGAGGATGCTTGCCCTCCTGCTGCCCTGGGGTGACTGAAACACCAACTCTGACACGATCTCCTCGTCCAAGGTGGAGAGGACGTCCTCGGAGCCCGTCCGGAGCAGCATCGGCAGTCGGGGCGATGGCTGCTGCTGTCTGAGAGTCGACAGCTCCTCCAGACGAGATGTTCGACGTTGGCGCCGACCGAACTGAAGTTGTCGGCTGAGGAGATCTGGGGATTCGGTGGCGCAGGAGGTCTCGTCCACTGCTCGGTCCGAGTCGCCCATCGAATGGTCCTTGCCGAACAGCTGAAGGGAGGAAAGTAGCAGCTTTGGAGATCAAGTACAAAAAAGAAGGCACCGTTTTAGACTTTTTCAAACTTCAAACTCTAAACATTCAAACTTTAACTTAACTATCTAAAACAACTAACGTAACCACAGATTAGTTTGGTGACTGATTTCACTGCAGGTATCCCTCGTTTAGTGACTGCCTGGTTAATGAATGCTCACCTCAGGGTCAACCCTTTTTACTCGAAGCTCACAGACATCGGCGAGATAGCGGGAAATTTGGCCGAATTTTAAAATATCATTTTACTAACAGGGTGGCCAAAGTTAAGATTGCAACCGATTTTCTTAACAAGTAGGACCAAATTCCAGTAGGAGGAGAACATCCTCGATGTAGCCCAAAGTTGTCTGCTTGTTAGCTTTTCAAATCTTATGTAGTGAGTCAGGGCTGCATTTTCCGGACACTTTATATATTAAAGTGTACTATATGTGCAGCATTCATGCCGCAGAACGAATTTTTCTTGAAGGTTACTATTCTGGGAACACATTTTGTTCCCTAAGTGAAGTGTGTGTGGGTGGGTGTACGTGTGTGTGTGCTACTCACTAGTCTGGAGCAAGATCCGCGTGAAGTACTGGTTGTGAGCATACTCGTGATGCTGCCCGTGCTCAAACTGTCGCTGTCCGCGATGGCGGCGGAGGCGCCGGGGGACGCGACGCCCACGGTCTCGTCCACGAAGCGCTCGGAGAAGAAGTGAGGAGGGGAGTCACCTACAAAGAGACAATGGAAGTTCCACGTATGGAGAAGAGCGTCCCTCATTGCTCACCCTTGGCGCCCAACTCTTCCTCCGCGGAGCTGTTGCACGACGTCGGAAAGATGGTCTTGTAGGCCGGCGGGACGAACTCGGAGTCGCCGCTGCTCAGGAAGATGGTGTAGGACGGCGGCGGCGTCACCACCAACATATCTGACCCTTCAGCGTCTCGCCTGGCAACCTGCGACACATGTGAGAGGCCGTGATCGCGTCGTAGGCCTTACGAGCGAGACATTTATTTACAGTAGAATATAGATCTCATGTATACTACGAGTGAAAGGCTAACTCAAAAATTTCACTTCGGAGGGAAATGGGCCCTTGGCCCAAATATGAAGATTTGACTGAAAACATTCTATAAGACTTTGAGTCAAAGTGCTGATTGTAAATGGACCTTAAAAAATTACTTTAGTCTTCAGAGAAAAATCCAAACGCAGCAAAATATGCACATCACGCATGCAAAATGATTTTTCCTCTTTTTGCAATTTAAGCAGCAAAATGAAGGATACAATCGAAATTAGAGTACACCTAAAAAAAAAAAGGGCAGCCGTCTTTGCCTTAACTGTTCTCACGTTCGTTGATCACCTCACTTTGTTGTCTGACATTCCTTTTTTTTGGTCTATACTTCCCAGTTTTTTCTGCCCCGCACTTATTAATTCGTGCACTGTTCGTGTGTGCTGTCATTGGGTGCCATGCATGTACAGCTCTGAGGTCATTTTGCGGCCTCAGTGACCTCGGAGGTCGCTAGTGGCAACCTGGGCTGTCGTTCTCAAGGCCAAATCATCAGCGTGGTCGATTTGCTTCTTAAGATGTCTTTGGGCCAATCTGAGGATAGAGTGATGGACGGACAGACAGACTGTATTGTTATTAAACTAGCTTATTCTAGTTTAATAGCAGGCCAAGTGACTTTTACTGCACTAAACTGCGATTCCATTGAGTCAACGGAATGCCTAGCACATGGGCCTGAATAGGCCCACTCTCATTGTGACAAAATGTCCTAGAAGGTGTTAAATTCCCTCAAAATAACATATAGAGTTGACCAGAATGCAGGTATTCATCGACACTTCAGCAGCTGCCCCAGATCCCTGCAGACTCACTCGACAATGAAGCAGTTCATAGTGAACCTCCTGTCTTGGGCAGAACAGGACAGTGCTGTGAGTGCGTTAGGGAGAAACTATATAAAAAGATACCTAAAATGTACAGTTGGGGAGACCCAAGTCCTGTCCCGATTGTTCAACACCAGCATGTCTTAGACTTGTCAAGTTAACAATCATACTATCACTACTTTTACCATTACAGTGGAAGCTTTGGAAAAGAATCCCCCGCAAGAGTAAACTTCAGTAAAAGTAAATCAACATCAATTCTTTCGGAGGGGTTCCACTGGACAAGTCTGGCTCTTTGCACTATATTTTGATGCACGTACCGTTAATCTGCTTCCACTGTGGCATGATAAATAATATATATAAACGCATGATATCCACAGTATGGTCCATTCGACATACGTGAGTTATTAGGGGGAATTGTAGTGAGATTGTGCGGTAAATTTCAAATACTTCACGCCAAATAGACTTTTTTAAGCAATTCATAAGTCTCAATTCAGACTCAGTAAAACCCCGGTCAAGATAGACGTCGATGCAGTGCTCAAAAGCTGGTGTTAATCCAGCCACGAAGACTGTTAGAGAGGACTTATAGAGATGATGCTCCTGGCCGAGCAAATCGTCTTCAGGATCCTCAAGCCCTCCTGGGTGGGGAGCAGCACCAGCCCGAGCAGGTGCTTGAACTGGGGGTTCCTGCTGGGACTCGCCGTCTGTGACGTGCTCCACGTCTTACACGAGTGACACTACTTCCCAAGTGCATTCGAGTAGAGGGAGACTATGTTGAACAAAGATTCATTGCAAGTTCCTGCTACGCAACTGTAACAACATAAGTCATTGATGCAGTCTACAATTTCCCCGAAAAACCTAGTATTTGCACGGGTAACATTCAGCATGTGCAAGTACTCGTTCTCCGCAGTGATGGTGAACTTATTCTTCCAACGCTATTATGAGATTATTCTACTAGTTGTCATCCGCTATTCACAGTTATAAAAATTATTGATATAAAGTTTTCAGACTTACCATGACGGAAGCAAAATGCTGCTCTTGGTTTTCCGCCGACGCCCTTTGTTTACAGAAGATGTAGTAGCAGAGGAGGACGAGGAGTAGGTACAGCGCGATGACGATGGGCAAGAGGATGCTCACCACCACCCAGTTCTCCACGGTGGCCACGTCGTACGGCACCATGACCTTTTCCTCGGCTCCAGGCCCCCAGGGCCCCCGAGGATGGGGCAGCTGTCGAGTGTCTGAAGAAGAGGACTTCGGTACAGCGACAAACACATTAAGTTGCCGTCCTTGCCGTTCCAGACGTCGCCGAGCAGCATCGCCTCGTCCGTCCGGTTGTGCGAGTCCATGTCCGAGGGCTCCATGTGCCTCAGGCCAGTCTCAGGGTGTTTGGAGGGGGAAGACGCGAAGTGGAGACACGTCCTTCCCGTTCCAAACGTCTTCTGCGAGTGTTATCAAACCAACACCATCCACAGATCGTCCGATGTAATCAGAGAAAAAAAAGGCTTCCGCCTTTACCGTTTTAAGGCTTCGCTGAGCTGCCGACTGCGGCCCTGATTGAGCCTTGGGCTGTCTCAGCAGCTGGAGACGTTGTGTAAGAATATGGTGATAGCGAAGCCTTTTCTGGGAAATGGCACGTAACCGTTGGAACAACTCGACCACCCGCGTATGACTCGCGTACGTAACAGCCGTGTAGTACGAACTGCACGTTTGGTCGACTCTACAGGGTGTGTCAGAAACGGTGCCAACAGGGAGGCCCCCTCAACTTTTGAATGCCTCAGAGCATCCATTTCAAGTGCATTTCAGCAGTCATCACCAATGTTGACTCAGGCAAATCGCCATTTTTGGGACATTCACACATTCGACGGTCGTGCGGAGTCCGCAGCATTGGGCAGATTTGTCACTGCAGACGAGATCACGTCTCGGTCAGCGGCCTCACAAACGTCTGTGGCTGCCAGATGGAGCTTCTCCATGGACTCTGTCAACGTCAGCCTCAAGGTGCCCCCAGGGAAAGTGACATTCAGATCAGGAACTTGAATGACGAATTTTCAGGGACTTTTTTTGGTCACAGCCGCTACGTGGTGGAGCTTTTTTTTGTCACAAGCACTCTTCCTCAGGGTGTCAAGACAAATCGTACTAACTATGATGCACCAAGCAGTTGTCCTATAGCATTGAAAATCTCTTGTTGTTCCATAGTGTTCAAAATCTCTAGGTGTTCCACAGCACTGAAAATCTCTTGTTGTTCCATAGTGTTCAAAATCTCTAGGTGTTCCATCGTCTGTAGTTGTTCCATCGTCTGTAGTTGTTCCATCGTCTGTAGTTGTTCCATCGTCTGTAGCTGTTCCATCGTCTGTAGCTGTTCCATCGTCTGTAGTTGTTCCATCGTCTGTAGTTGTTCCACCGTCTGTAGTTGTTCCATCGTCTGTAGTTGTTCCATTGTCTCTAGTTGTTCCATCGTCTGTAGTTGTTCCATCATCTGTAGTTGTTCCATCGTCTGTAGTTGTTCCATCATCCGTAGTTGCTCCATTGTCTCTAGTTGTTCCATCATCTCTAGTTGCTCCATTGCCTCTAGTTGCTCCATTGCCTCTAGTTGCTCCATTGTCTCTAGTTGCTCCATCATCTCTAGTTGTTCCATCGTCTCTAGTTGTTCCCCTCGCTGCAGCTTCTCCACGAGTCACCCTAAATGTGTTTTTTCAGTATAACTGTCTAAACGCACCCCTTCACTACGAGGACGGCTACAGCCTATCCTGGTGGACCGACCGACACCAGCAGATCCATCTGTACTGGAGCGGAGACGCGACTGAGCGAAACGGGGACGAGCCCGTGGGGTGCAGATGCGGGTTCGAGTCCAACTGCATCGACGTCAACTCTTCCTCCCCCTCCAGTAGCAGTGGCAACAGCGACAAGAACGCCTCCCTGCTCATGTGCAACTGTGACGCTGCAAACGAAAAAAGTCAGGCTTCTCTTTGTGTAAGTGTTTAACATCATTGTTTGCTCCAACGTCTTCGACAGCCTGGCAGAGAGACGAGGGCCTCCTGACGGACCGCAGCCAGTTGCCGGTGACCAAGCTGAACTTTGGAGGCACTGGGAGCGGTGGCGCCCGCGGTGAGGTCGGCGGCGACGACGAAGGAGAAAAGGCTTCCAATCAGGGTTTGGCCCGATTCCAGCTGGGTCCGCTTTATTGCCGTGGGGGCGGAAGCGGAAGTCCGACGCTGTCGCCGGCGTCGTGCAGAGACCTCTGGATCAACGGAGTCACTCAGGTGGGTACGCAAAAAAGTTAACCCTTTCTTCCTTTGCTCCGCTCTTTCTTCTAGGCTGGATATTACATGATCCGGTCTCAACAGTCCAAGTATCCCAAAGTTGTGTTCTGCGACTTCACGGCCCATGACGAGGAGACCGGCTTTCAAAGGGTTTACGGCAGTCCGGGCAATCTCAGATACTTCGCCGCGTTCGACGTCACGCTCAAGTACGCCTGCTCCGTGTCGTACACTAGTGCACAGGGTGGGCAGGGCCACAGTCGTGAGGGAAGCAGTAGAAGCATTTAACTGCCTCGGCCACCCTGTACATGTGAGAGATACACACACGCACGTACGTGGTGGGACCGTAAAAAGTCATTGCACAAAAATTCCTGTCGAAAAACAAGTCACTGATGCATAGTGCATATTTATACCTGACACAACTCTAATCAGGCCCTGCCCAAGTCAGTAACCTCTGGCGAGTGACTTTCCACTCACCCTGTGGAAACTGGCAAAAGTAAAATTATAGTGTAAGTTTCACACAAAAGCTGTTTATAGCCAGCCTTTCTACGACGACTATCGATATGTGAACTTCACGTCCTCCTCCGTGAACACCGAGGGCTGCTTTGACCTTGGAGAGGGCGTCTTCCGCACGCCCTACACCGGCACCTACTTGCTGTCAGTGCACGCCAAGCCGGTCTCGGGAGCCACGTACAGGGTGCAGCTTCACAGGAACGGCCTGCCCGTGGCAATCATGGCCAATGGAAGAGACAAAGGTCAGTTAGATACAGTTTATGCACGCACTACAGTGAAACCTGACTGTCTGCATCAGCCCTGAGCACGACTAAAAAAGCAGGAACCTCACCAAATCTTTCTCAGGATAGCTCTAAAATGAAAATTTTAGTTTTACTCCGCCATAAAGACGTAGCGAGCACGAGGGTAGCAGCACAGCGCCATCTGAAGCATGGACGGTGACTGAAGAATCATTGTAGTGGCTGTTAGGGAACACCAGAGCCTTGCATCGGATCACCAAAGGCTGTCTCAAGCTTTAGAGACAAATCGTCAGTATCATCTCTTGCCCAAAGGAATTTAAGGGAGATCGGTAAAAGAAAAAAAGGTGACCCAAGTCACATAACTCTATGTATTAGATAGAGGTGTTCTTGTAAGGTAACCGTAACATGAACCACTGTTCATTCTGGAGCCAGCTTGGAAAAGATGAAGTTGGTCACTTTCCTGACCCCGTTGCCTTGATGCACACCACTGCCGGCCTCAGCTACGTCTACATCATCGTCGTCGAGAACTCGGAGCTGGGAGTCGGCCATCATAACACTTTCCCTTTTACCTTAGCGTTCCATAGAGGGGTCGAACACCTCTGCAGCTTAATCCAGTCAAAAGTTAAGGCCGAAAAAGAAGTGTAGCTGCACTTACTATGTTCTAAGACTTTTATTGACAACACAGTCAAGTTCTTTGTAGCAAACTCTGCTAAAGTGGTTAGTTTTGCGTCTTGGAGTTATAAAAGTCCTCATGGCAAATGGCTCTTCAGAAATGTTTTCCATAAGTCAACGAAAGAATCAAGAGAAGTTGACCCAGGTCTGAATCGACTGTTTTCCTTTGGGATGTTGAAGAGCAAGCACAAAAATGTTTGCTCCTTGGCAGATAACTTGTGGACTTCGGAGCGTTTTTTCTGCACTCTGTTGTGCGCATCAAAAAAGGATGCGTGCATGCGTGCTTCACTACCAGTATTATTGTGACAGAGACACCCTGTTCACGTAGGCGACTCCATGGTGGGCCAGAGCGTGCTGATGGAACTTGTGGCTGGTGATGAAATCAGGCTCTTCAACTTCGGCGGGGACATCTTCGGGGATGCCACCGCCAGGGAGAGCTTCTTTCACTTCCTTGGCGTCATGCTTTACTCCAGCGACAGAGAATAAGAGCAATCAAGTGCGCCGTGGTCATGTACAGTGTGTGCCAATAAATAGTCTCCCTCCAAGTTGCATTAGCTTTTTTTTTCAACGGCTGGCATTGAGGGTCATTCATACTTCAAACGTACTTATCAATCACTAACTGGTACATTTCATTCACTGAAGCAAGTGTAGGACAACGGGTAGTATTTCTGTGGTGACCCGACTCCTTAGCAGGGTTGCCAGTCTCAGGAGTGCATAATTGTATCGACAGGAGCAGCGACACATTAACTCTTTGAATACATTAGACATTTGTATAAAAATAAGTGACATAAGTGATTAACAAAATAACATCAATGGCTTCGAGCTATGTCTGAGAAGAACTGAAGCACCTCATCTATTGAGAAATCGAGCGAGATCTGAGCTCCAGGATAGCATCTTTGGATGAGGTCTTCGATATTCTTATACTGAGTGATGAACTCTTCTTGCATCGCGCGCCAGACCACCTTTAAGAGAAGTGATTCAGAGTTGCCAGACAGCCTCTTAAACATAGGAAGGGTTGCGTCTTACTTGGGTGAGTCCCTCCTCCTCACAGAGGTGGCGCTCCACTTTCTTGTAGAGATGGTCCAGACCCTTCCTCACCTCTCGGCCGGGATATATGGCAATCACCTGTAGAAGAGAGACTAAAAAGGTGCGCAAGCTGTCTGTACGAACAGTTACTTATATAATTGTGAGGTTACGTATAGCTATTTTACTGTGTATCACAATCAGTGCATGGATACCTCATCAGCCAGTACCGTACATGTAGAGTACGTGACAGAAATGGTGAAATAAGAAAATGGTGTCCGTCATGTGTTGTAGGCTGTTATAAAGTGGAACAAAGTAACAAAATTGCTCCGGACAATTCAGTCATCGAGATCCTTTTGGATGAGACCTTCAAGATGTTGATCTGCAGTACTTAACGTGCCGCATGTCTGACCTTGGAACAACGACCGATACAGGGTGCCGTCGAATTAGCTGGACACGTTGATGCATGCCTTGAATGGTCTCTCTCGGCAATGACAATATTTAACTTCCCCAAGAACAATATGGCCAGCAAGAAGAGGCTCAATATGAAAGTTTTGCTTGATTCTTTTTTTTTATTATAGAAAAAGCTGTCTGTGGGTGATCTGGGACCTGGATGCATGCTCATTGTACAGCTATGACCAGACCAGTCCTGGCCGTAAGTGATTGCGTCGAGCATGACATCACCTCCTACGCTGCACTGAAGCATGTGGTGGAATTTTGATGCGGAACGCGTAGATGTGATGTTTGTGCACAATGTTGAGTACACAAGTTCAATGTCAAGGCTGCCCATTTTCGTGTCAGAATGCTCAAAAGGCAGCCACCTGGAGAGGGGACCATGCCAAACAGAAGAGAAGTTTGGCTTTTTCAGGGGGTAAATGCTGATGAAATGAACTGAAATTTTCATGGAGCAATCCTGTACACTAAAATGAAGTGCCAGCGTGGACCAAAATGGCTGTCAGTCCACCAGATCAGTTTGAGTTAGGTTAGTCACAGGTACTGTGGTACACAGCAGCCCCTGTAGCAGACCACTGTAGCACCAAAATGGGCAGCCTTGACATTGAACCTGTGTACTCAACATTGTGCCCAAACATCACATCTACGCGTTCCACATCAAAATTCCAAGCAGTTGGCGAATTGTTCCTTGTTTCAAGACCACACATCAGGATGGCACTCCCGGCATCCCAAAAATTGGCTTCTGATACCTCTTGAAAAGTGACTCGCATATTTGGACATTCCAACCCCTGCAATCTGCACACGATCACGTTCAATGACTACTGAATTTCTACGTACCTTCCTCAACTCCTGCTTGCTGAACGCCAGTTGATAGCTGATTTCGCTCTCCTTGATGCCGGTGGCCACCAGCTGTTGGATGCCCTCAAAGAACACGTTCAGCTTCTCCAGGGGACGACCAAAGTACTGCGTCACGTACGCACGCTGAGCATCCTTGTACCTAGAGCAATTGTGTTTGGTCACATACAGTAAACACATCAGCCCATCTACATGAGTGTCCCCCTCCCCTCTGGTCAACTTTGAAAATCTCACCTCTGCGCAGCCTCTGCGGTATAGTTTGATGCTCTAACCTCAGATCTAGTCTTCAGTTTTACGCCAACCTAAAGAGCAACGTGCTCCAGGCTGTCAAAGTCAACATGTGCACTGTGGACAGTCCAGAAAGTGAAATCTTATTCACAAGTCCGAAATATTTCCTGCAACTTCGCACTTTGTAAGATTTTCGATGTGTTTTCAAAATTTTGACTATGCCGCGCACTGCGAGCGCAGCGTAGAAAGTGAACTTCAAGACCTGACTAAATAGGCGATATCCTAGTGCACGTGAACGCACTGCACACAGCACAATACGTTGAGCATGAGTGTGTCGTAGGGGTCCGCCAAATTTACAGGGTGAGACCTCCAGTGTTGTGTACGCTCTTGTTACCTTTGCTTCATCTCTTTCTTCTGTTGGTCCAAGGCTGCAATCTTGGTCTGCGCCAGTAGCGAATGCAAGTGGTGAAAGTTTTCCATCTTGACCACCTCAGCAGGAGTTTTTCCATGCTCCCTATGCATGGCACAGTAAGAACAGATGTAGGGGAATGGAGAACTTTCCACTGTTTCCTCTCCTCTTACCTGGCCACCCTGTTGATGGAGGCGACCATTTGGGCCACCAGAGAAGCGTACCACTTCTCCAGGTCTGACCTGCGCTCAGAGTTCTTAAATATGGACTCTGTCTTGGCCAGGAACGTCTCGAACTTTGCCACGAATGGGAGGATGCCGCATTTGTTGCCGCCACCGGCTCCCCTGCCGGAAGACAGCGGTCGCGCGTCCTCTATGGAGCGGAGTTGGGCCTTCATGAAGGAGTCAAAGTTCCGTTTGATGTGCACTAGCACTGTCCCAAACGAGATGGCCAAGAAGGAGCCAGTATCCTACGTACGTATACGGGTCAAACTTAAGTTATGACACGTGAAATGAGCTTAGAGCACACAATAGTATTTCTCGAACCTGTGTTGAGAGCACGTGCTTGCTCAGTCTAACCAAAGCATGCAGGGTGAAGAAGCTGTCAATTCGCTCGTAGCAGGATATGAACTGGACCAACTCTTGCTCCAACGAGGGGAATATCTCCGCCATCATGGCTCTGGCCTCTTCCATCACCTTCTTGACTCTCTTGGGATCTGGCTGCGCAGCCAGATCGATCTGTTCCATTCTGAAGAAGTTCACGCTGAAGAACTGCTCATCCATGCACACGTCCTCCAGCTCCATCAAGGCGGTCTCGAGGACATCGTCGAACCTCTCCTGCTCGGACAACGACATCTCAGAATGTACGGAGTCGCTGTCGGCACCCAATAGATTCACGCTGCCTCCTGCGACTCCCGACAATTCCCTCATGGATGCGGTGCCACCACCTAGGACAGCACATTGTCATGAATGATCTACCGCGTAGATAACGTGGATGGAGCTTGGCCAAGTTACCTGCGCCCTTCTTGATGGAGAGATCGCTGCTGGAGCCTGCAACCGACACCTGGTGGGGACGACTCCCCCCACTCACTTGCTGTCGAGCCATCTCAAAGAAGCGCCGAATGTCCTTCTCGTACAGGCGGGAGAGGTTCTCCCTGATGTCCCAAAGGTACCCGGACGGGGCCAGAACAGTTAGTTCATACAGAACTCGACACATTTTACCGGTACGTACCTGTAAACAGCTTGAAGAGAAGCGAAACCCTTCGCGTCCATGTCTTTCATCCAATGGACCAGTTCTGCAAAGCGCATCAGCTCTCGGTGGATGTGCTTCCGGCGAGACAGCTTGAGTTGAAGACCCTTGCCCGATGCCTCCAGGTTGTTGTCGACGTCGTTGCCCATGTGCACGAACAGGTTGTGCAGGTGTCTGAGGACGGCTTTAGCGAAGCGCTCGCGGAGTTTCTCGCAGCGCTTCTGCTGGTCTTGGACAGCAGACATCTGGGCCAGGTTGGGATCAACGTCAGCCTGGAGGACCCGTTGCAGAGCTCTGTGACACATGGAATGGAAAGACGTGACAGCCTCAGCACACGATTTTGCCTTCCTTTCTTCCTTGCACACCTGGCAGCTAGGATGCACTCACGCAGCTTCTTTGGCTGTCCGAAGTCCGCCTCTTGCAGGGCAGTCTGATACTTGTTGGACAGCTCCAGCTTGTCCAGTAAGCCCTCAAGAGTGTCAAGCAGCCCCTTGTTGTTGGCGTTCACAGTTTCAATGCTGACAGTCTTGCCTTCCATCTTGTCCATGCTATCTCGAATGTGCTTAATAACGAGAGAGGGATTCATTGTAAGTCTGTTACATTGAGACTAGAAAAGCTTCAGCACCTGCATCTGTTCTTCATATCGTTCCAGTCGGAGTTCGACAGCTTCCGTGTGCTCCACCGCCTGTTCCAACATCTCCATGAGATTTGCCACGCTCTCCTCGCTCGCCATGATAGAGTGGACGTTATCGCCGTCAAGGACGCTCAGCTCGCGACTGAGTTCCTCGGCAAAGAGATCGGCCTGGCGAGCGTTAAGAAAGGCCTTGGCTTAAACATTCTCATTCAACAACCCTACACAATATTGGACCTGTTCTGATGCTTCAGCAGGGAAATTTCGTTTAAGGTGCCTGTAATCAATGTCTCCGGTCTCCTTGTCTCCTTCAGAAATTACCTGCGTCACAGCGTGGTCGCATTCGGCCATGAGAGCAGTCAAGTCCGCCGCCTCCTTGGCAGAGATGGGCTCGTACTCCTCTCCTTCGCCGTCCCTCCTCAAGATTGGCCATGCCCCGCTCTCCTCGCTATTCTTGGCCCCGTTGACCCCCGCCTCGTCCTGGTCCTCCACTAGGTGCACCCCGGGCGGCAAATTGACTGCTGTCACTTTTCTTCCGCCTCCGGATCCCCCTCCCCGACGGGCGCTCAAGTTTAATACTGTACTGAGGAAGCGACTTTTCTCCTCCAGCCAACCGCCCCCAACGCTGGCGGTGCTCGAGGTGTGGGCGTGACTGTCAGCGTCGGGTTTGACGAGGCGCCAGCGGCGGGCCGATGTTTCCTTGTCGAACTCGAGGGCGAAGGCATCGTCCTCGCCCATGGCATCCACGGCAGCCAGAGACTCAAGTGGCCATTCGCGTTTCTTCTTGGGCAATTCGTCGTCGCCGCCGCCACCCGACCTCAACTCGGCCAGGCCGAACTGCGAGTGCGGCCGCATTAGGAGACAGAGGTAGATCCGACGAGAGTGGCCGGTCCCAGCGCCCTTGCGACCAGAGGCGGCGCCTCCATCGCCCCCTGCCACGCATTGTACCAAGGCCAAGAGCTGCTCTCCGTGGGGATCGAAAAGCTCCCGCTGCAGTCGGAGCTGCAGTCCGGCAGACATGACCGACGTCGTCTAAGGGACAGACGACGGGCGAAAAGCCAGCGAGGGGAAGGGGTAGGGGGCGTGTTTGTTGTGATGGTTCACTCTGTGACTGCGTTTTCTTCTCCAAAACAATACAACCAACCTAGGCCTAAAGTCACTTTAGAGAGTAACGTTACCTAGGCCTGAACTTGACTGAGCCTGAGGCTGACGCTGAGCGTGAGCCTGACCCTGACCCTGAGCCTGACCCTGAGCCTGACCGATTCCTTGCTCGACAGTCGACACCATGATCAGGCAGACAACTGTATGATTGGCTGGGCAGACGTTGCACCGGCAAGTCCCGACCAAGTTGCCAGCACCTCCTGTGACCGACATCTACGGACGCCAGACCGAGACCTCATCAAACTGAAGGCTCTGACCGAGCGAACGTTGCCCGAGTGCTTGGACCACGTATCTCGCCCACTTGTCGGGTCTGCTCTGTTCCTCCATGCTGTTCCGCTCACAACTTCACCCGGATGTTCCCCGTTACTCGTGGGGTGGCAGCGCTTCAACCTCTTTTTTGTAGCGCAGGCAGCTGACAGCTGTCGCAGTCCGTTTCTGAGAAGAAAAAAGATCAAGATCCCCGGTCTGGTGGCTCCGGCGATGACCGCGGGCAACGAGACTACCTCGGATCTCGTCGTGTAGAAGCGACTCACTCTGGATCAGGCACCACGTTACAGTTACAGCGACGTTAATCAGCGCAAATACCACATTGGACCTGTTGGCCAGATTGGTCCGGAATCTCCCTGGACTCGACTGGGAGCCGGGTAGACTTGGAGGATTGATCCGACAAGCCACGCCCAGGCAAGGACCCCTTTTGCAATTTTCAATTTTCATACAAATTTTGGATTCGGGCCAAATTTCCAATATGTTTTTAATTTATTGCCCAAAAAGGTGATCGCAGTGTTTTCCATGATTCGGACTGCAGATTCCCAATGAACAATATTGTCAAATTGAATGGGAGCTTGAGTTTTGTTACCATTATTGTCATCATTAAAGTCGACTATCCTCGTTTCCTTGATGACGACCGCAGCTGTTAATAGAGGAAAAAAAATCTTTGTGCTCAGGAGTCAAATGAAGCGAGAAGCGGCGGCCGCGCACCCCATCGATGGCGCCGTGGCGACCGCGGTGGGCCCAGACGACGCGCCTCTGGTCGCCAACAGGAAGGTCTTCATTTGCGGCGTGGTGGAGGGGTTCTACGGCCGGCCGTGGACCACGGAACAGCGGAAGGATCTATTCGCCAAGATGAACGTATGAAGTGACACTCGTTAAGGTGTCTCTCTATGTGTGTGCGCTCAAAGCAGTGTTCGTGCAGGCCTGGGATATGACGAGCTACCTCTACGCGCCCAAGGACGACTGCAAGCACCGCGCATACTGGCGGGAGTTGTACACCGTAGAGGAGGCCGAGCACCTCCAGAGCTTGGTGGCGCTGGCCGCAGAGTGCAACATCGACTTCTACTACGCTATCTCGCCCGGGCTCGACATTGTGTACTCCAACAGCAAAGAGGTTGCCTGTCTGAAGAGGAAACTCGAGCAGGTACGCGCGTCAGCTGTCAGTGTGCATTGTACAAATCATCCTTCCCTTCGGTCGCAGGTGTCGCAGTTGGGCTGCAAGTCCTTCGCTTTGCTCTTCGACGACATCGAGCCAGAGATGTGCAAGCAGGACAAGGAGGTCTTTCAGTCGTTCGCTCACGCGCAGGTCACCATCACCAATGACATCTATGAGGTCAGTTAGTCAGGCATGACGACTTGAGGACTTTGCTGCGTGTGACGTCTATGCTTGTGTTCTGCAGCACTTGGGCCAACCCCACTTCCTGTTCTGCCCCACGCAGTACTGCACGGCGCGTGCTGTACCTTCCATCAGAAACTCGGAGTATCTCAACACCATCGGAGCCAAGCTTTCCCCCGATATTAACGTGTGTTAACAGAGTCCAGTTTGGTTACCTAATACTAGCCTTGAATGTTCTTCTGTTCTCTTTAGGTTATGTGGACAGGTGACAAGGTCATTTCCAAGCAGATCACTCTGAAGAGCCTGGAGGAGATCACGGACGTCCTGCGGCGACCGGTTGTTGTTTGGGACAACGAACACGCCAATGACTACGACCAGGTAACTTGTGAAGACTTCTTCCATCCGCTGTAACTGTGTGCAGGGGTGGCAAAATTTAGGCTCAGGGATCTGGAGGATCGCGATAAAGTCAATAATGAAAATGGCAGCTTTTTTGCCCCTAACATAACCGTGGTTCAGTTTTCACAATATGGAGGTAGTTGACGTTGGTCATCTTGAAGCTGTCGTACTTTTTCTAGTACTGGCGTTGCATGAATTTGACTGTCCAGTGATTTAGAGGATTGGACTTCTGCCTCAATAATTCTTTTGAGAACAATAGTGGACACTTTTATAATAAACTTTAAAAAACCAGTGGAACACTATGTTGCCACGACTGTCCTGCCCGAAGTTCCCTCGTGACATTGCCCTTCCCTCTCACAGAAACGAGTCTTCCTGGGCCCTTACTCGGGACGCTCTCCGGAGGTCATTTCCAAACTGAATGGGGTGATGACCAACCCCAACTGCGAGTATGGAGCCAACTTCGTCGCCATCCATACCCTCGCCCAGTGGAGCAAGTGCTCCATCGACGGCACGCAACCGTACTCGGCGGCCAACGAGACGGTGTCTGGTAAGTGGACATTGTCGAGACTCTTCGTACGTTCCTGCTTGAATGCCAAATGCAAAAGGTAGTGTCAAATATCCCTCACTTTGCACGAGTTGACGTTGACAGGAATTTTTCATTGGAGTCTCACCTCATCTATATGCATTCTTTCTTAGCCGATATCAAGTTAGAAATTCAGGATGCGGACAGCGACGACTGCAACCCCTCGCCTGTCCCCGTGAACGTGTACCACCCCAGGAACGCCCTGGTCGTTGCCATCAAGGATTGGATACCAGAGTTCTACAAGCAAAAGACAGTGAGATAGAGAATTTGTACCTATTCTTTCTCTTCGATACGTCAATGTTACATGCCGCTTGGACTCTCTTCATAGGTCTGGGGCCCCATGAGCAAGCCTCAGGTGGGGCTGACCGTCCCGACTCCACAGCAGCAATCCACGTTGGTGAACACGTGCATGTCTGCGACTGGCACGACAAAGCTGGTCAATTCCATACCAGGAACAACCGTTGCTTCCTCTGTTACAGAGTCATCCAACAAGACCCTTAAAGACATCCCAGTCATTAATGGTGAGCCACCTTGATCGTTCTTTTGAGAGCAAGCATTACTCTCCGTGTGTTTCTGCATGTCAGGTGAACAGGTGAACCTTCCCTTGGGCTCGACCGTGGCCGGTCCCGAGCTGCCGCCGCTATCGATCCCACCCCCCACCGTGGAGACACCGGAGGGAGCTTGTTCTTCTTCCATCCTCCAGCCAGTTTCCATGCCGGTCATGAACTCGCTGGTGGCGAGAAACAAGGTCTGGAGAAGGTCACACATACTTCTCTCTCACGGCGTCTTGACATTTCGCAATCCTCCAACATCTAGGTGGTGGTGGACCACTCCCTGATCAACAGTACAGCCTCTTCAGTGGCGGTGTCTTCGGCCCCAGCCACCGGAAGTGCTTCAGCCATGGTGCCGACGACCGCAAACACCTCAGTGATGCCAGTGTGCTCTGGTGATGAGGACACTCCTATGGCGGTCCAGACACCACCGCAGCAGACGCAAACGACCCCAGTGGCGGCCGCGACGGCTGCGGCTACGACGACGGCGGTGGCGGCAACAAATGTGGCAGTTTTGTCAGATCAACTCAGGTGAGCTCACAATAGCATTGAAAAAGGACCCATGAGTTATGACTTTCTACAAGGACTTTCTTCTCTCTCATCTACAATAGCACATCTTCTGCGACCGGTTCGTTGAACTCCTTGGGCACAGTTGTACCTAACGTGGTGCCACCTGACGTCATTCCCGGGCCTACCTACTTGGAGCCCATGGACTGCCATAACAATCCGGCGGGCTCACCTGCTCTCTCGCCGGCACCGGTGAATCCAACTCCTGCTGGCGACGGCTTGGACGTGGCCGCGGTTGCGGCCGTGGCTGCCAACAGCCATGTGGCCGGGATCTCCCCCAAGTTGACTCACGACGTGCAGATGGAGACGAATCCGCCGACGCCAGCGAGCGGAATGCAGGTAAAGCTCACATTCTTCTCCTCGCTCCGGTCGATGGACGAGCCAATGATTTCTTTCCCCATGACTTAGGTGGAGTCCGAGCCGGGCATGCACAAGGCAGAGTCCACGACAATGCTGTGCGACCCCTCAGGTTCACCTCCAAGAGCCACCCCTGCTGAAGCTTCAGCCGGGGACGGTTCTGAGAGGACTGACCCGGTCTCCTCGTCTGGTTCTGGTGCCAACCCCGCAGACGGGCCCTCAACCTTGGTGCCGACCCAGGGTGAAAACATCACTAATAATCCAGAGGTAAACTTGTCAGTTTTCCTGAGTCCGTTGTAGCATTGCGACCACTCCAGCGTCTTTCTCTCAGGTGACGACAATGCTTTGTGATGAAGTTTGCACCGACATCAAAGAGGTGGACAACCCCAGACTAACTGTGAAAGATCTGGTCCTTCTTTGTCAGCTCTTTTATCTCCCCTCAGCGCACGGAAAAGTAAGTTCTCCTGATGCTTAACGCATACCGAATCCACCATGTTGCACGTGCGCCATTTCCCAGGCGGGCCTGTGCTTGCTGGATGACTTCTTCTGGCTGAAGCGCAACGCGACTACGATGTTGCCCCCCGGCACCCCGGGGTCCGGCTCTGTGGAGGAACGCGCCGAGTGGGAGACGCGCGCAGCGGCCTTCAAGCAGATTGTCAGTGATATCCAAACGCTCTTCGTCAAGCTGTGCTCTTGCCAAAATAGGGAACTCGTGTACGACCTGTACACCTACGTGTGGGACATGTGCAGCGTGGTGCAGGTACGAAGAACAGCTTGTTGGCACGAGCAGCCCAGATTGTCACCAACGTTTTCCAGACTCTCGAAGGTTTCGTTCAATGGCTGAGCAAAGGCGCTTGTTCACACAAAGCGCACAACTACGTGGTCGGCCAGCAGACTTGGTTTTCTGGCATCAGAGAGGCGTTCTTGTCCGGAGAACATGAACCGTGGATGTTTAGAGGTCAGTACATGAGTCAAAGGCCTGACAGCTTTGAAATTGTCGAGGTCAGTGGTTCAAGCTGGCAGGCAGGTGTTGCAATTTTTTCAGTACGTGTCTTGTATTTGTCATTACTGCTGTGCCGTATGACCCATGTGCCAATACTGTTCCAGGTGGGTTGGTATCCGACTTGCAACGACTGCTCCCCCTGGATTCCGGCCATGACTTATATCAATACAAGTTCCCAGACGTGCCAGCACCCCTGCTTTTCTACGTTAGGCCGTTCCAGCCCAAGGACGAGGATGCGGTCTACGCCTTGGCCGCGGACGCCTACGAGGAGACCATCGAGGCGCCCATGGGTGAGCGGATTCAGTTGTAGCCACTATGTTGTACAAGTGTGCACATATCGCATGCTCTACCTTAAGTATGTACGTACTATTAGAGGAAGCTAAGTTTTACAATGCTTTAGGCCTTTGTCCGGCCGACCGCATTTTGATCGGTGACAAAGAAGTGGGCCCTTACCTGACTCTCTGTCCTGAATTCTCCTTCGTGTGCGAGAACTCGCTCGACGGCTCCATCGTCGGCTACGCCTGCGCTGCCCCGGACGCAAAGACCTTCTACAACCGATACAACATGGTAAAAACCTCCAGGGTGGTCAGCAGGAATTGCATAACGAATTTATTCCCCACGAATTTGTTTATAGGCGTGGTTGCCAGAGATGCGTCTGAAGTACCCCGCTAGCAAGGCCAAGGCTGGTGCCACCATCGGAGGCAGCTGCGAAAATGGAAGCACTGGCGAAGAGCTCATGCTCACCCCGCTGGAACAAATAGCACAATCCTTCCACTCTCCTGGCGCCGAGGCCACGATGCCTTCTGTCGTCGTCGCCGCAGCCGCGGCAGCCACTGCGGCAGCCTCGACGGCCTCTGCGGCGGGGTCAGAATCCACTGCTTCCGCGTCAGCAGCCGCGTCTACGGCCCCCTGGGGCGTGGCGCACATGCGTGTGGCGACCTCTGTGACGGAGCCCTCCCTAACGAAAAGGCTGACCATGCTCTTGCTGGCCTCCCTGAGGGCTTCCGGCACTTTCAGGCTGTTTGTGGACGGCAGCGGCGACCGGAGAAGGGAGTTCTACTCCAACCTGGGTTTCTCGCCCATGGCATCAGCCGGGGTCGGGTCCGCCGCCGGCGACAACGTGGCTGGTGGAAGGGACGAGACCTCGTACATGAATAGAAGCTTCTGATTAACCCAGTACACCGGAGTCTTCGAGGCTAACTTCTGCATACAGTAGTTACGTTGTGCGTACAGTATGTACATATTGTACGTCATGCCCTGAGCATTATAATGTATTGACTATTGGTCAGATAATATAGTGTTTGTTACTGCGAGGATCAAATTCGCTCAGTGCTGTGCACACCGTACAAATGATATCTGATGCGTCACAGAGGAAGGGATTAGAGTGCAGAAGACCAATTTTTTTTTATTTTAAGTACTAATCAAAACCCTTAACTGAAGGTCGGATGGTTACGTCACAAAACAAAACAGTCCGTGCCATAGCACAGGACTAAGTGGTATGTACTGTACAAGAACGCTACAGAGCAGTCCTTGATACATCTCGTGAGCACATATAACGGGTGTATCTCAAGATAGCCGACATACACAGTTACCACCCTGTAACCTTTTCAAATTCCTGACTTGAAGATTGTCCCCCCTCCCAAATTCTTGGCTTTAACGAGACCAACATGGCCGAGATCCTCAAGTTGTTTGGGGACCTCGCATAAAGGCTCATTCTTGCCTTTTTCAGCAATTTTTATCATCCAAAGTTATTGGTGTCCTGAATCAAGTTGGATGCGAACCCGGCTTATGACACGTTTTTAAGCGGTGCCGAAAAGGTTTGTAGTCAGGTCATGAAAATGGCACTTTAGTTTTGGATGTAGTTCAGGTTGAGGATCTTGAAGCTGTCATACTCATCCTAGCGCTGGTTCTTCATCAATCTGACCACTCATATGTATCTTAGATGTTGAATTTACGCCCTTTTGAACGCACTTAGGATTCCATGAGACTAAATACTGCCACCATTGGTATATACACGAGTATTTTCTTAATGATTTGATCCTTTAGGTTGGTGGTTCCCAATCTTGCGGTGATTGGCCCGATAGGATAATTTAGCTCGTTCTGAAGGATAAAAGTGATTTGTAGAACAAAGTGCCGAAAGGGTCTGCCAATATTTCTAAATTCTAGTAATTCCCATATGAGGTGTGATGGAGACACTGCAGCTTAGGTTTTGGAAAAGTTTGGGTAGTAAGGATTGGGAACCACTGATTCAGGGTTTAGGCATTACAGTAGGATTTGTTGGCCTCTCCGCGTGGCGTCAGTTGTTCCTCCCCAACCCCGTCACGCCCTTGATCCTGCAGTTCGACGACAACCCTGTGGAGCTCCCTTGGGTGGAAGCCCATGTTCTGGTGGTGGAGCCCGCACAGGCTGTGGAAGGGCAAGATGTGACCGCGTTGTTGGTGCGAATAGGTGGCATAAGAAAGCCATCTGAAAAGAGGCATTGACGATGTTCTTGTGACGATTCTGGCGAAAGTCCTTGTGCACTCCCTCACCCAAGAGAGATGGAGGAAAAGGAAAGGAAGATGAGCGCCCCGAAGTGGTACGGATGAGGGAATAGGATGACCAGGATGCACTTCAGCAAGTCCAAAAAGTTGTTCAAGGAGTTTTGGACTCCATTCACGGCGCCTGAAAAGTGTGGAGACGTAGCAGGTACAAGCACAAAAAGAGGCATGGTTAATTTTTTACCCCGAATCTCCTCCTCAACGCCCTCCTGCATGATCTGAGTGATGGAAAGATCGCAAATCCAAAGTCCTTTAAAAATACACGCAAAACATTCCTTATAAGATCTTGAAGATCAAAATATCGCTATGAATATACCGAATCTGGCAAGAGTGATGCCCACAAGGAGGACGCACACAGAAAAGATATCCTTGAACCGTTGGCCAAGGATGATGAGTTCGTCGACGTCGTAGTCATCGTCTTCAGTCATGACTGTTATGGAAGAGTAGTCATCGACTTCTCTCGCCACCGAGACATTGGTGATCGTAGCATTAGCATTCTTGGGGACTGAGGACAAGACGTCAGACAGGAGGTAAAGTGCCGAGAATGCCTTAAAAACGTACCAAAATCATAGTTCAGGAAAGGTGATCCAGACAGAAACACCGACACCACAGCTAGCGAGCTCGTCGAGACTAGAAAGAACATCCCAAGCAGACCAGTTCTCTCCAGACCAACTCTCCTAAGATTGAGGTAGCAAGTCGTAGTCATTTGGTATTTAAGCTGAGCTTCTCACCTCCTGAGTAGGGGATAGACGATGCTTCCAAAGATGCCAATGAGAGCAGAGACCGCAACGAGAATGCCCAAGATCCCCTCTGGAATGCCCTGGGTCAAAACGAAGCCGTAGGTGATGTTGTCGAATCCGAGGACAGTCATGTACAACAGAGCAAGGCCGAGACCAGCATTTCTGCAACCGGAATGACGCTGCAAGAGCCAAGAAAGGGGTTTTGTCAAGCGTCCCTCACCTGACCGGGTGAGTAAAGTAGGCCTTCCACCCGTAGTATAAATCCTTGAGAGGCCCAAGGGCCTTGGTCATGACTCCATTGATGTCAGGCTCCTTCTTAGTCTTCCTTGGAGAGTCTGGCAGGTCCGGGGCGTCGCTGTACAGTCCGCCGTTGCCAACTTCCTTTCTCGGTGACTCTGGAATATTTTCTCCAGCCTTCTTGTCGTTGGTGTCTTCCTCGACCACTTCTTCCTCCTCCTTCAGGAACTTCTTCGCTTGCAAGGTCGGGCTGTTGCTAAAAAAAAAGGACCCGGATTGCACAAAGTTGTATGAAGATACGCATGCTCAGGACTGCATTCACGTCATCATCATACTTGTAGATGTTTGCTAGGATTGCAAACTCGACGATCGCGGAGGTCACGTTCCACCCAGCGATGCAGGCGCCCGTCCAAATGTACCCGATGTGCTGAAAGAGCAAGCCGGCGACCGCCGGCGCTACCATGTACGTGGTCAGGCCGATGGTGCGAAGGATGGAATTCATATCTGAGACACGTGAAGAGGGAAAAGCTCTTTACTTTCGCATGTCTTTCGACAGTTAGTTGAGAGCTTCGGCGTTACCAGCCAAGAAGTCGTTGTCGTCGCCAGCGATGACGACGATCCAGTCCTTCTGGAGGACGATGACGGAGCCGGACGACGCCAGGTTGGAGACAGCCGACAGGAGAAAGGAGGACACGATGACCAAAGACCGCCAGGGAAAGCCGGTGTCGTCCACCGAAATGCCGAAGGCCAAGTACAAGCTGAGGATGGCGGCGCACAGGGCCACGCTGAGATTCTGGACAAACAGGCACCAGGCACAGGCTGCAAGGACGATGGATGAACTGTACTGGAAGCAGCAAAAAGGACCCTTGGACTGACTGCACTCACCGGTCAATCTCCCGGATCGGTCAATCCACTTTCCCAAGATGGCGCCGAAGCAGATGACGCTCATGGCGACGACGAAGCCGTAGGCGGCGGTGAGTCGGAGACTCGACGGGTCAATCTCGATCATGTAGAGGCCGCCAGCGAAAAACCACCTTGAATAGAGAAAAGTGTGCAACCTCTAGCACCATAAATATACTTGGTGTGCTTGGGCAAGACTTACATGTTGTCGCCCACGGTGGAGAGGCAGTGGGCCAAGTAGAACTTGAGCTTGAGCATCTTATTGGAACCCCGATCCTGACTCAGGGTGACAACCTCTGGCTCACTCATGTTGTTGGAAACGAATCAACCAATCTTCTTAGGTTACACACGTAAAATATACTTCACTCTTCTGACACAGATTGACGATTTACTATTTCTATCTTTTATCGCTATCGCTTAATTTTCTGACAAACTGTGTGTTAGAACCCAAGTAATCTGTTCAAGCAAGAGGATTAGACCACACTGGATTTGAATCCTTCTTGAAGGCAGTCTAGGTTCTTTTCACCATCCCCACATCAGATGGGAGGAATCTGCTGCAGCTTCACCAAGGCGCGAATGTCGAGCCTGCGCGGTCACCGGGGATGGACCTTGTGTGGTCTAACATGGGGATGGACCTCTTGTGGCCGCACACGGGGATGGATCGGTCGGAGGAGTAAGTCACACAGCAGATGGACGTTGGGCCGGCTGGAGATGTGGATGGGTCGGAGGATTAAGCCACACTGGACGTGAATCCTCACGACGACTTCCACTCACACGAACAGGGGCAGGCAGAGAAAAACCACCTCTCCTTTCAAAACTGGTTTGATTCTATCTCATTCACTGACGATAGCTAAACCAGCTTCTCTTTCCCATTAAATGTGCGACATCGCAGAAAAACAGTTCTCGACGCGTAGGCCTGTGAAAGCTGCATGGGCCTAACTGATGTTGACTGGACCGTAGGCTGTCAGGCCTTGGGCCTACTCTTTCACCTTCCTGACCTCAGCAATGGGGAGAAAGACAAAGGTGCGTTGTGGTGACCGCGCGCTCTTGCCACTGTATGCCTTCTCCGTCGTCCCCCCCCCTCTCTCAGTTCATGTCACAGGCATGTCAGTTTCTGTACCTCAGAAACATCGAATCAGCTGTTTTCAGGCCTATCCTCTGTGTACGGAGGGGCTGGAGAAAGCACCATGGAGGACACGCACTAGAGAAAGGAGGAGTAGAGCAAGGGACAAAAGTTCTTTGTGAGCACGTACAGGGTCTGTCAAGGTAAATCCGGAACTTTATCCAGATTCTTGACCGGCTTAAAGGTTTTAGGTATAGGGAGCATAGACTGTATAATACTATACATCTTGACCTGGTCAGCAACGATTCTCTATGCAAGGGGGGAGGGAGGGTTGAATGATCTTGATGAAGCTCTCTGCATTCAGGTCGTCTCAGGTTTATTCAGTTATAAGAATATTAACAATTTGGAATAAAAACAACACAAATTGTAGCCAAATGTCACCCCCACTTTGCCGTGCGCAGAGTGCGTAACTTTGGCAACTGCAACAAGTCCAACATATAAGTTGTTTAACGTACTTTATCTTGGTCGGATCACCTTTTTCCAAAGACAAAATGTCATTTAACTTTTGGAGGGCATAACTTGCTTAACTTTGGGCCAACTAATTTGCAAATTGACAACGTGTTGGATCTCTTATCAAAGAGCCCAGTTACACCATTGAACGTCCTACACGGCCAGAGTCATCATCAGTATCTAGTCAGGAAGAGTTAGCTGTGGGCCACCCTGTATACACTCAGTATCATACAGTGTGTAGTACAACTTAAATGGTAAAACAGCTCACAATCCTTAACAGAGCAGTCAAGCATGACCAAGAATACATTGTTCTTCGTTTAAGGCTCTCCCGGCTTCCTTGCCATGACCTAATGGGACTATTTGACTGTAGACCTACTTTGTGAGCTTCCACCCCTTCATAAAGTTCTGCTTGTGTAAGAGATGCTCCAGTTTGGACTGCTTGCACGTGGACTCCAGGACCATCCAATGGCTCTTTCAACCTGAGCAAGTTGAAATATTCTGTGCCCTCTCTCTGACCAGGTTGAAGTGTCAGACGACCACTCAGCAGTCATCAGAGATAAAACTGACTCCACTGTAAATATAGAGTGAAGGCATTTGGAATCAGGACCGTTACGCAAGATCGTTGCTTTCATCCGCCCTAAGAAGAGACAGAAGAAACGTCTTTGTCTTGCTCGAATACAAGAGTTGTGGGCGTGGATGAACGACACATCACTGTGGTCGTCACGTGCGGATCGCCACATACCAGAAGTACAGGGTGTAGCAAAAGGATATTGAGTTCGCCATCTCACTTTTGCACAGCGCTGCAATTGTGCTAAAACCGAGGTTGTGCCCAAAGTCGGGGTCCCTGTTTGTCCTGGAAAAAAAAAAACAGTCCGTACAGTGGCTGCTGTTTAAGCAGGTCACTTTTGTTGGTCGGCCTTTGGACCTTGACATCGGCGATCACAGGGCAGAGGAAGGTGACCTTTGGGCTGGCCACAGGCCATTCTTGACCGACATAAGCGTCTGACCACTAAAAGCAGCGGTCGACATGAGGACCAGCTTAAACAGCTTCCCAATCAAGTCAAAGATTGTGCCCAAATCAAAGGCAGATTCTGGTGACTGCGCCAAGGGTGAAGGATTTCAATTGCACATCTCTTACTTTTAAGTGAAATATTGAAGGCTGCACATTTTTGCTACGTGCGAGGTCCTTGCTAAAACTGAATGTGCGAAATCGAATGTCTCAATCAGTTTAACAGTACTGTCAGTTGATGATACCCATTGGTACCAAAAAATTTCCGTCAAGATAACTGTAAAGCTCAGACGAAACCCTGACTTTTACAGTGCATCCATTGTTATTTTGCACTCTTTTCGCTGCAGGATCACAGCTGAACATGGTGTCCGGGCAGTTTGCGAATCATAACTTGTCAGTTTGGGCAGGATTCCGTCAAAAGTCGACGTCGTCTGACTCACCTGCCAAACAGGAATATTTTACATCAGTTGCGACTTGAGGGCGATCAAGTCATGGTTATGAAGTCGACTGCTGATGTGCACGTTGGTGCAGGGCTTCCCTTGGAGACTGAGCAGAGCTGGAACCTCTGTCAGGCGTGTCCAATGTCAGTGGAGGAAAAAAAAAACCTGTTGTTTGGTCAGTCAGAGATGAAATATTGAGCATGATGCTCACTGGTTGTGTCGCCCGCGCTTGGATATGAGGAGCTGTGAAGAGTCCTTGATTAAGCGCAGACAAAGTCTTTGCTGTACTAATTTGTATTTATTTGCATTGAGTTGACAAGAGGATGCTTGGGCGTGTGTGTGCGATAGATCTGTGTTATTGGCTCGATCCCCTGAAACAGAAGGCTTCCAAGGGCATCACGGCCAGACAGACGAGCAGCAGGACCAGGATCAACACGAAGGGCACCCTCAGGTCGTCGACGGACAAGGGCTGCAAGTCGGAGCCGACCAGGCTGTCCGGCTGTGCTTGTCTAGAACAGAAAGTCGAAAGTATTAGTGTGCGTGTTGCATGACGAACGAGGATTCTAGTGTAGTGGCAGTTATACATATAATGCCATAGAACACGAAACAGAAAAAAACTATAAGTATATGGTATATACTTTAATAGAAAAAATAAAAATAATATATGTTATATTATTATTAACATTTCTTTGCTTTTTTGTGCTCCCGGCCTGATTTGTGTGGTCAATGGGGTCTTGCCCCCCCCCCTGCTCTCAGTACACAAGTGGGTGGGGTTTTCGGACCTTGCGACTGAGTCCATCTTGTCGTTGAACCACTTCTCCACAAGCCCGGCCTCTCTGATGGCCCTCATCTTGGCCGAGATGGCCTTGGTGAAGTGACTATGCTTCGGCAGCGAGAACGCCACGGGGAAGGAGAACAGACACTCCTCCATGACGTACAATGAAGTCTGTCCGAACCTGGGGAGGGAAGAAGCATGCGTCAGCAGATTATTTGTGTAAAGCCTTGTACACTCTTACTCGTCCGTGAACTTCTCCCTGACGGCGAAGTCGTGCCTGAGCTTGGCCTCGGCCATGACGAGCTCGCCTCTGCTGGCGCGATCGTAGGCCTCGCTGTACACGCGGTACGGCTCAAAATTGGACGCGATCCTTTGGTATTTGGGCACCTACGATACAGTACAGGGTGCGTACACTAAAAACGTCATTCTTGGAGTGGGAATCACGAATGGATTACGCATGTAGTCCGTAAGACTGTCTTGATCGCTTACCATCTTTTGATCGGCATTGTTCGCCGCTAGGTGGCGTTAATTTCCAGTCAAAGGGTCGTTCGAACCGTGCAATTTTAAACAACTATCTGACGATTTTATAACAGAATAAAAAAACTATATCAGAGATCCCGCAAAATCCCCCCCCCCCCGAAATTTGAGGTCGGATAAGAGCAAAAGTGACCCTGGAAGTCACAGGAGGTCAGATTCAAGGTCGTCATATTTAAATCTATCGTACATTTCACGAAGAAAGTGAAATAGAACAGTGGCACTGCAACATTTTTCTTTTCATTCCCTTTTTTCTAGCCGCAGACATAACTATATGAAAATAATGTTAAAAGCTTAAAAGTGTTGGTGTGGAGCTATGTTCGTATCTACGTGTAATAACGGGAATATCAATGCGTAGCACGAGGACAGTATGAAGTGCATGGACAGCATGAAGTGCATAGACAGCAAGAAGCGCGTGGACAGAAAAGAGTGAGTTGATAGCACATAGTACACTGTCCGATATTTTCTTTTTTAGTCAAGTTTCATTATAACTCGAGAACACGCTTATAAGAGCAGGTTTTGAGCAGGAATTTTTTGCTCTCTTATCAGCGGTGCAACAACAAAAGCTAAGTTTATGGTTAAGTTTAAGCAATATATTATCAGATATTTTGCTAACATGACCTAATGTCATCACTGAACAATATTGAGACTTCTGTGTTTTTGTCTTTAAATACGTTTTCCCAGTGAGCCACCCAACTCTGCTCTTTTGCAACAAACTGATGAACAATCAACAACTCACTGAGGTCCTGTTCGGTATAGAAAAACGTGATATTATAAATAAGGTCAGCAACAAAATTAGCTTAACTCTGCGTGGAAAAGTCAGGATTACCATATCACTCCGATTTGAATTTTTTTTTCACCAGTCTTTAGTGTTTGTGCCCCTCCTCAACTGAACACTCCTTACTTCGCTGTTCAAGATGAAATTTTTGAAGTTCTCCCCGTTGAAGATGGTGCCCACGGTGAGGTCACTCCACGACAGTTCTGAGGAGAGCTCGATTGAGACCGACAAAGACAGCTCTGGACTGTCACTGTTCACCTTCGATCGTTTGCATGGGACTCGGTTGCACCTTGACTGTGAGGAAGGACATGAGGGTGCCGCTGTAGCTCATGGTCAGGACCGCCATACACAAGAGGAACGGGGCCAAAAAGATGCGAATGGATTCGAGTCTGCAGGAGAGAGAGAGAAGCCTTCAGTTATGAAGGCCACTGAAAAAAGAACGCAGAAAGGTGGGAACATTGGCAAGACTTTGGCGTGAAGTGGTAAGGCTCTCCGAAGACCGATCCCAATGCAAAGAGAAAGGCATTTTGCTTGGAGATTCCAGCTGATTGGGAGAAGAAGTGTGCAAAGAATATGAGGACCATGGTCGACAGCGCGAAGGTCAGCACGAGGGTCAACCTGAGTGAGAGACAATCTTGTGAAGCCTTTGAAGCCATTTGACGTGATCTACCATGTGTGCCAGGTGAACGGGTTGATGAGTCCCAGCCAGTTGGGCACCTCCTCGGGCTTCCTCAGTAAGAAGCAGTAGCGGTCAAAGTTGTAGGCCGCCGTCATGTCCGCGAAGAGCGCGTTGAACTCGCTGATGAACAAGTTGGCGATGCCCAAGTCGGTGCGACCGAACTGGATATCTCCTACAGAAGCAGAAAGAAAGACAAAAACCCAACGTGTTTGCACCACCAGTCAAGCCTCAGCTGACGACATCACCTCTCAGCCCGGAGAAAGTCATGTTCTCTCGAAAGAACTTTCCCCACCGGGTGCCATAAATGGGAGGCCTGAAGCTTGGCTCGAACCCGAGTACCCTGGCCACCTCGCGGAGGATCCTGGTGGGGCACACAGTCGATAGGTAGGGAGGTCAAGGACAGCCTTCGACACATATCGTGCTGTCCGTGCGCAAGTACATTGCAGTCAACGATAGCTTACCCTAAGGGGAGCTGTCTACGAATGTGCTGGAGATGTAGTCTGGTCGAGCCTGAGCTCGAAAAATCCGTATGTCAGGCCTACCCGATCTTACCCAAGATCGCGACCCGATGTCATCGTTAGTTTTCACTACCTGATTTCTACTCCTGAGTAACTCTTGGTGCCGTCGGGCGCCTCGATGACTTGGACGTGGGGCAGGAACTCGAAGGTGGTGACTCTGAGGTCTCGCCCAGTCAAGTCGGTGGGCTCCCCGGGAAACAGGAGGTCGTCGATGTCGTTGTCGTTGTCGTGCTCTCGATGATTCTCGACTCTTAAAGAGGTGAGCGAGGGCGACCCGGCGTCGTTCCAAAAGTCGACAACTTCTACTACATCACGAACCCGATTTGGCCTCCACACAGCCCAAGGCTGAGTTCGTCAGTGAAACAATAAAGTATTATTGGTTCAGTTTGTGCTACTCGACCATGTCGTTGACCTAACCCTTGAGTGCTCCGAGTGCTCTGCAGGGGCCAAGAAGAAGACTAAATGCTTGGCCTTACTCAAGATTGAGTCGAAACTGAGCTTGGTCAGAAGAGCCTTGTCATCTCCGGACTCGTCCAAGAAGAAGATGTAAGCAGCTCCATGATAAAAGGTCGCCTCCACCTGAGCCAAGGCTGACGTCCTTTGGTTCTCGTCCAGGCCGCGTAGGTCATGGAGGACGGCATGACGAGCACGGTACACTTGTGAACGTAGGACATCGGCGTTGAACGACGTCATGTGGATCACCGGGACGCCATCACCTGCGGGTGGACCCGGAATCAGCGGCTTTCATCGATGCAAACCAAGGCAGAAACCCTTACCGCAAATGTGGTCTTCCAAGTCCTTGGATCCGACGACGACAACGGTCTGGGCCGACCGGAGCCTAGCACTGACTGCACAGAGGTCGGAGATGGAGGGCAGCGACCGCGAGGACGCCGAGGTTGGCGTGTGCTGTAGCTCCAGCTCAGCGGAGACAGCCTGGACGGAACTAAAGAGGGAATTGTGTGGTCTACAACGTCCATCAGTGCAGGTCAAACTCGTACCTCAGGAAGAAGGGAAGAAGCAGGATCTTTGATCTCTCCATGCCTTAAGACACTTTTCTGCTGTTAGGAGTCTCTCCGAGGACAGCTTATATATAAACAGGCTGGTGACATTTAAGACGAAAGCATTATTTTCTTTCCCTGGGGAAAGTTCACACAGATGAAATGAAAAACTTGGCTCCAATGAAGACTTCCAAGGAAAACTTGAGATCACGAAGATGAGAAATGATAAATTTTGACAACAGGTCCTCTATACAATTAAACAATACATTAGTACTGCATCAAGTCCGTTCAAGTTCTACTTTACGTGCACACACATCAGTGGATCCAGCGCAAATGCATCATCAGCTAGGCCTTCTGTGGTGGTCTCAGGCGTACTGAACTCAAGTCCATCAAGTACTTCGACCTGAAGAGGGACAACAAGGGCATCAGGGTCAGCCATGAGCAAGCCAAAGGGTAATGAGACGAGAAGGAAAACCAAGTGAACCGCCACAATCCCCACCTCTGCTCTGCGTCGAGAGTGTTGTCCTACGTCAGGCTCCCGGAGAGGCCGCTGACGAACGTCAAGCCGAACGAGAAGCTGTTTGACGGGCGCCCCCCAAAGTGGGCATGGGCAAGAACTACGTGGGCGAAATGGGCAAGCTGGTTGTCACAGGCTACAGTGTTCAGGAGCGTCTCCTTCAGCCAGGTCAGCCACACCAAGACATTGCAGGTGAAGAAGGAGGATGTGTGCAGGGGCTGCAATTTCGACTTCAGAAATGCCAGCAACATGACACTCCATTGTAATTAATAATGTCAATAAACTTGCGGGACATTAAGTGATTTCGAGGCAGACAAAGAGTTAGATAATTTCCCGGACGCGCACACAAAATCAGGAACCTGTACGTTAAAATAGCAAAATTAGCTTTTCATGTTTTTTCAGCTGTTCTAGCACGTTCAGGTCATAAAATCTCCAGTCGAGTCAAATGTCTTCACTCAATAAAGTCAACTCGAAGATTGAGTCAAAATTCAATTTCCATCACAGTCCACAGGTGGACTCGAGTTGCGTCGATTCACTTTTGTTCCTGGCAGCGTCACCAGTATTAAGAAGTCTGAATGAAATTTGCATGGTGAATAAATGTACAAAATGAATATTTATACAAAATAAATAAATATGAAAGACAGATGTTTTTAGCATGGACGGACATAAGGATCAGATGCTTGTAGGGATTGATTCCACAAGTCCCTGAGTGATCTTCATATCCCTTTGACTGTTTTCTGAAAAGCGATTGAGCTGAGTTGACTCGAGTTGGGTTGGGCTGACTTGAGGTTACTTTACTTGAGCTACGTTGACTTGAGTTGAGTTGACTTGAGCAGAGTCGAGAAGTAGCAATCTGACGTCACCAATATTGTGCAGACTCCGTTCTTGGACCTGCTCGTCCTGCTTTCCATGACTGTCCCAAGATGTGGCGAGCCTAGGAAAGTCCCCTCCACAAGTAACTGAACCTCGATCTTTGCCCCCTCCGCACTCGTCCTCCTGCTTTCTCCCCCCTTCTTCGTCGTCTCTCGGTCCTTCCAAAGGTTTCTCATGAGAGCACCAAAGCCAATGGAGCAGCAAAAGCACGTACGAGCGCGAGAGAGCCCGAAGCTGAGTCTCTCCAACGGCGTTTGGCGGCGCGATTGCCCGTTGGTTCGTCCCAGGACCCCACGAGCGCGATGTTTCCGAAAGCGCGAAAAGAAGCGCGTGCGTGCGTGTGTGTGTGTGTGCACGTGTGTGTGTGCGTAGGGTGAAGAAGGGACGGACCCCGAGGAGGAGGAAGAAGCAGAAGAAGCAGAAGCTGAAGAAGGCGCTGGCTGTTTGTGCCTTTTGGCCCACATTCAACTTGTGGGGTGCAGTGAAAATAGGTGTGGTGCCATCCCCGAACCCGCCCTTCCACGCCTCCTTGGCCTCGCTGGCCTCGCTGGCACTCCCTCATGGCGCTCTGACTGACAACAGAACTGAAGGTAGGCAGAGAGAAGACTTAAAAAAATACATAAACACATCTATGCACACATTTGTTCATGCGATACTCGCTGTGTTAAGGGAGAACAGCTTTAAAAGTGGGGAAACGGAGGCGGCGCGGTCGGCGGCGCGGCAAAAATTATAAATACGTACCTGCTTCGGTTGTAGGAGACTTTAACGGCGCGCAAGTGCGCATTCGTTTCGCTTTTGGCAAGCTTTTGGCGCACTTGAGTCAAATTTTGCACTCTTGCCTGCGTCGTGAATGAACATGTTGTCACTTGTGACTGTTCTGAACCTGCAGTTCTACAGGGTCCTGCAGACAAATCAGACATTTCCTCCTCGTCACCAAGTGCTTGTGACTGAAAAAAAGACACCTTTGTAAATAGACTCATGATAATGTAATAATTTGTTGGACTATGAGGCGGGAGTGAAAGATGGCAATGGCAGATAAATCCGGGATTTTTCCCTCTTGATGGCAGAGCTATGGTCGAAAAGACATTCCGTGCGTACAACAGACATTCGATTTTTGCGAATTCACTTGGTAGAAGAATCTCGATTTTTGCGAATTCACTTGGTAGAAGAATCTCGATTTTTGCCACACTTTAATGCTGACTGAATTGTTCATGACGGACTTTCAATTTTTTGCAACACTCCCTCTTTCATCCCTCTGACTGACTGACCCCTGTCCGAAAATTGAATATGTATCGCAGTAGAGGGACTTTGCCTGTGACAGCGTTTGTGGAACAGTCCTCAATAGAGGAACAGCAGAGGAGTCCCGGACTTTGCAGCATGGTCGTAGTTGAGGAAAGTGTGTAAATAGCCAAATATGGTCTGCCGATAGACTGATGACTGCGTAAATTCCTGTAATGGTCGGAACTTCCGTCATAGTGAGAATGGAGCACAAGTGCGGAAAAGTTTGGTCATCACGAAAAAATCCGTTATATCGAAAATTTTCCATCATATCGAGATTCGACTGTATTTGTGGGACGGAAGGTTCGGGCAGAAGTCCTGAACGTGATGGGTCAGAGCTGGACCTTCCCCCTTCCAGTTTCGTCTGCAACACCCTGTCTCGTACGTGGCACTGTTTTTAAAAAGATGATTCCTCCAGAACAACACCCTGTGAGAAATGAACTGTGCAGCACTACATTACTATGGCTTTGTCTGTGTGTCCGTGTGTCTGTTTGGGTGTGTGTCCGTGTGTCTGTTTGGGTGTGTGTCCGTGTGTCTGTTTG
>JAAUXU010111847.1_pt1 | contig 53454 bp, 62 predicted proteins | sample 7278151 | NCBI WGS metagenome assembly JAAUXU01 (sample SAMN14350113, study PRJNA611818) | marine sediment metagenome | isolation source: surface marine sediment (1.8m) | place: French Polynesia: Moorea | collected 2018-08
AAGTCTTCAAATGGTGTGTTTTTCAAATTTTGGGCACCCATGGGGAATTCCAATCTTCGACCTAGTCTACAGTGTACCATACAGGTACTCAAACGGTACTGTACTCTTGCATGACCAGTTCCAGTTCTGCATCTGAGTTGATCCTCCTTTCCAGGATTTCGTCATGCTCCTTGAGTCCTTTGAGTTCATGTCTCGTGCTGCCAACTTCAGACGCTATAAAGCCAAACACAATTTGGAGAATCTTCCTAATTATGGAGGCCGCCTTCGTGACGTCTGGAAGTTTGCTTACGACTGCGTCATGGAGGAAGAGGTCATGCGCAAGAGAAACAATTGGACCTGGGAACATATGCGTGGCCATATTCATGATTGCAAACGATACAGACAGCTCTACAAGCAGAAGTTGACCACAAAAGTGTCAGACACGCTAAAGAATGATCTTCGTAACTTCGAAGACATCTTGGACGAGGTCAACATCAGGATTCAAAGACAACTGGCCGAAAGAGAAGTTGAGCAGGAGGCGATGATAAAGAAAGAACAGGAAGAGAGAGATGCTGCTGCATCGAGGTCGTCAGGGTTTTGGGGATGGTTTTACGGAAAAAAGAGTTCTACGGACGAGGACGGGGACAAGGAGGGAGCTATAGAGGCTAACCTCAAAAAATTCTCGGAGGCTCTCACACAAGAGGAGAAGGCGAAGCTGTACGAGGTGATTGATTATCAGGAGAATGCGCACCACGGCATTTTCCCCAAGAGCTTCGTGGCTCGAAAGCTGGCCTTCACCCTAGATTGCCTGGTCATCACGATCAGAGATGATGACCTGCATGATGCTGTGGTTGTACAGCTCCTGCTAAACTCTGTAACTAGTTACGTGAGTCAGCGGCCGGCAGCCGACTTTCTCCAGCTGGACATGCAGATGAAGAGCTTGACAGTCACCGGCATGGCTGGCAAAAGGAACAAGGGTGGTGTGGTCACTGACAACGAGGAGAGGCCTGCCGAGATCGTTAAAACTCGGCCTGGTGCTGTTGGTGATAACCTAGTCAATTTCTCGTTTGAGAATAATCCCCCTTCCGACCCTGACGGAGATTTGGACACGGACGAAGGATCTCTTTACGACCAGCGCCTACGTTTCTTCTCCAGCCCACTTGAAATCACGTACGATGCGAGGACCATCAACCAGGTATAACCATGCATGCTTATTGCAACGAATTGACGCAAAGTAAGATAGATAGCTTCTTGCAGCTAATCTCCATCTTCCGAGCTCCCGAGGACCTAAACTTGGCGAACCTGCAGCATACAGCGGCCACCAAGCTGAAAGAATACCGTCAGGTGACTACGCTGGGTTTGCAATATGTAATCGAAAATCACAACCTGGTGGACGTGGACATAGAACTGAATTCGTCCTACGTCATATTACCTCATGGAGGAGAACTAACCAAGTCGTGCGCCTGCGCCGTGGCTAACCTAGGCAGCATCAGAGTCAAAAGCAAGCCCATCTCTGCCGAGACCAGGTACCATATAAAGTCTTTTACTAGCCCTGGCTGTGAGCCCGGTTTGAAACACACACATTTCTTTGATACGCAGGAGCCTGAAAGAAATAACCCCTTCTGAACTGACTGAGCAGTTGAAGCACTCTTTGCTGGAAAAAGCCTATGACAAGTTCAACGTATCTCTGGAGAACATGCAGCTCATCGTGGCGCTGCCGAACGAGGAGTGGCGCAGTCACATTGACAGGAAGCGGTCGCCACTGTTTCTGCTGGAGCCTACCTCTCTCAGAGTGACTCTTCAGTATTGCCTTATTAAGAACGACCCAGAGATGCCACTGATCAAGCTTTCCGGCAGCCTTAAAGCAATCTCAGTCAACATATCCGACTACAGGCTTATCAAATTGGCCCAAATCGTAGACAGTCTGTTCGATCAGCGGGATGACGAAAGTGGCGGGGGTCAGCAACTGCATCGATCGGAATCTGAGGTGTCCATGCAGTCGGCCCTAAGCTCCTTGCCCAACACTGGGTCTTTGATCATGGCGGTGAACTCTACCAAGTTGCCTCAACTAGCGCCTATAAAACCTAACCAAGTTCCTGAAGATGAGTGCTTGCCTCAGGTGGTCAAAGTAGTGATGGTCTTCAGCATTGGGTTAATCAATCTCAGTTTGACACAGCAAGCATCCGGGAGCAACGAGGACCAGAAGCTTTTTCACTTTATCATCAAAAAGATGGATGCATCCGCACGCGTCAGGTATGTTGGCATTTTGTCCCAAAGTTTTTTTTTTTTTTGTAAAGATTAACGATAACTTTCTCATCAGGCCCTACGACATTTGTGGGGAATTTAAAGTGGGCGGAGTGAGTTGCGAGCACCTGCTCCTGCAGACACCATCGCAACAGCCCGTGAGGCTCGTGAGCACCGCCGAGTCTGCCAAGCATGAGGAAGATCTCTTACAGATCACCTACACTGACGTCAACAGGAACTCACCTGAGTTCCGCACAGTACACGGCTCGGTGCTGAAAAAGGTAGACATCAATTTCAGCGCTGTTCACTTCAACTTACACCAGGATGCCATCCTGGATCTCATCAACAAGATCACTAAGTTCGTGGACGAGCTATCTTCGAACACACAGCATCTAATTGCTGCCACAACGGCAGAGGTGGGCAGCCCAAGCAAGGAAGAACAGCCGAGAGCACCAAATCCTCCAAGTGTTCCACCCCATTTTTCAAAGGGTGAAGACGAGCCTTTTTTCAATGCTGGAGTTGCCTTAAGAAAGCACCATCAGATACCGCCTCCTAAGAGATTGAATCGTTCAATCTCCATTAAAACGACGACCAACTTTTCTCTCTGGGCCTCCCGGGCCAAAAAGAGAGTCTCCCTTCAGGAAGAAGCATACGTGGACTTCAGGTTGAACGCCGTCATGGAGAGCGTGACCGTAGACCTCATGACGTCAAAGATCAACTTTGCTCACCTAAAAGTTAGGGACGTGAGCGCTTCCTATCAGCAGACCAAGACTGAAAAAGTGATCACCGCCAAACTGTTTGAATTCAAGATTCAAGATCCCATTAACTCGGCGTCGAATAAGCAGAAGACCTTCTATGAGAACATAGCAGAGAATATGGACAAGCAGGTGTTCGACGCACAAGTCACGCTGTACGATCACAGCTCTCCTGATAAGGCTGTCAACCCCGATTTGGTGGATGTCAAAGTGAAGGCTGAAATGGGGCGGGTCAAAGTCGTCTTCCTAATGAAATTCATTCGAGATCTTCTCGACTTTTTGGACCCTTTCACTGGAGCGAAGAAAGTCGTGGCTGAACGCGCTAATCTCGCTCTTGAAGGTGCCACAAAATCGTTGATTGACGCTTACGCCAACGCCACCCGAGCGCTCTTGGACATCAAAATGGAAGCCCCTCTCATCATTGTCCCGGTGCACTCCACAAGCACCACTACATTCATTGCAGATTTGGGCACGCTGCGTCTCTCCAATCGCTTCTCTTTTGAGGAGTCTGAGTCCGGTCATCACATTTTCGACCACATGCACTTCTTGATGCAGGACCTCCAACTCTGCCGCTCGAAAATTCACTCTGACGTGACCAACAATGAGGTGCTGGCTAGTTGCATTATCATCCACCCCATCACATTTGAGCTGGACATCAAGCGCAATATGAATGGAGCCAAAAAGAAAGAAGATCCCGCCGAACTCAAAGTTACTGGTCAGCTCCACCAAATCGCCATCGACCTAAGTAAGGGTGATTATGATGTCATGATGGCAGTGCTTCTCAACAACTTTCAGGAGAAGGGGGCTTTTCAATTGGAGAGGGAACATACGGACAGGCATCCTGCGAGAGATCGTGAGGGCAACGAGGCTATGAAATTGTCATTGAAGTCACGCCAGGAGCAACGAGCAAGCTCAAGATCAAGCCTCATCTCCGAGCACAGTGTTCAGCTGCAGTCTGCACTCAATATTCCGGAGAGAGATCCAGAAGCTCGGGCGGTCGAGTTCAACTTCAAGTTCCTTGGCTTTTTGGCCGACCTGTACTCAGGGGAGACGTCATTAGAAAAGCCGTCAGAGTGTCGGTCACCACATGCTGCCCTTGCAAGAGTGCAGGTAAAAGTCTTGGCAGTTCAAGGACATGTCCTCGTCAGCTCAGCAGTGGTGGCCAAGGCCTACCTTCAGAATTGTCTCCTGGAAGATAATAGATTCCATGGAGATGAGCCTAGCGAGAAGAGAGTCGTGCGTCTTCTTGAGGCCAAGCAGAGCAGCGACAGCAGTGCCGAGAATACGCGTATGATAGACATCGACTATTTCAGAGACTCAGAGGGCAGTCAGCAAGTGGAAGTCACTGTTTACAGTTTCATCCTGGTGGGCTCTGTGCCTTACCTCTTAGAAATTGCCAACTTTTTCGTCCAGGACCAAAAAGTCAAGTACGAGTGGCATCTGCCCGAACGAGAAGTTGAACAGGCTTCGGATTCCAAGATGTCTGTCTTCGTGTTGATTGAAGAACCAGATATATTCCTCATCGAAAACATTGAGGACGTTGACAGTGAAGCTGTGATGCTGAACACAAAGCTACAGTTCCACCTGCTTACTTCAGGCCAAGGCAACATGGACATGATGGCTTCCCTGACCAACGTTCGTTGCCACACTTGTCGCTTTAACCCGAAGTATCGGGAAGAGACCCTGGCTCAGATCCTGCAACCCTGCACATTGTCATTCAATATCGGTCAGACTGAAAGCCGTGGATTAAGGATAAACGCAAACATCTCTGACCTCTGTCTTAACATTTCCCCTCACGGCATCATAACCGTGCAGAAGAGCGTGCAGGCATTCCTCGACTCCATGGCGGTTAGCAACAAAAGCGACAAAGGCACAATGGAACGGGAAGTCGATCACACCAGGTATGACCAAGTGCAAGTCGCCTTAGTAATTTCTACTAATTTTTGCACGATCGAGAAACTTGTTGTAAAGATATTCATTCGATACTTTCTTTAGGTTATGGAGCACTCGGCAATTTGACAGCGACGAATTCTGGTTCTTACGTCCGGAAGAGTCAATCGATGCTGTGGAGGTGCTGGACAAGATTAGTACCAGCCAATCAGCTGCGGAATCGAGAGATGAACGGGCAACCGTTAACATCAACACTCTTGTGGTAAAAATCGAGTCCGGAGTAGGCAATAATACCATCCCCATGCTTTTACTGGAGAGCAGCTTCAACTGCACTGTTTGCAACTGGAGCGGCCCGCACATGAGTGCCATAGGCTCTGCGGACCTCGAAGTGGCCTACTACAACCCCAAACTTGCCCTCTGGGAGCCCGTGATCGAACCCGTCTGCCAAGTGAAACCTGATGGAACTGTGTTCAAGAAGCCCTGGGATGTCAGTGTCACCTTGCAGAGCAATGCGCAGGACTCCTACTCCAGTGCTTTCGCCTCCCCTAGCTTTGACAACAGCAGTGACGTACTCGACGGATTCTGCTGTCCGGATCATCTTCCACCCGCCATGGTAATTTCACTCCAGTCTAGGGAGATCTTGGAAGTGACGATTACCAAGACATTTATCGGCGCCTTGACCCACCTGACTGATGCATTTGCTGAGGTGACTGGCACAGTCAGGAAGGACTTGCCGTTAGTAGCGCCATTCATCTTGCGCAATGACACAGGAAAAAAGGTCACCATTCTGCTGGACCATCGCGGCTACAAGTTTTTTGTCCACGGTAGTCAGCCAGGTCAAATTTCACAGCTGGACCTTCATCACGGAAATACTGTGGAGCTCTTTCTCTTCAAAGATCGATCGCAACAACAGATCACCTCTGACTACGTGAGCCCTCTGCAGGAGCAGACTGAGCAGGCAGAGGCAACTATGCGCCTGCGGGTCTCCGGGGAAACAGGAGTGTTTGAGCTGCCAGTGAGCAAAGCCGACCGTCGTTTCTTCCCCTTTCCATTCCGCGGTGACGAAATGGGCGACCATCATGGCATGATATCTGAAGTGAGCGTGGACAATGGCTGCAAGTACATAACACTCAGGTCCATTGTACAAATTAAGAACCACTTTGAACGCGGTGTGAACGTGTATGTGTTTGACGGGAAGGAGAAGTACATTCGTCTCGCAAGCCTGGCGCCAGACGAGTCATTCAACGTGCCCCTCAGCAGTGTTTATTCCACGCCCTATGAGTTCCATTTCCAAATCGACGGCGAGGGGCAGAACTTGGGACTGGAACCCTTCAACTGGAGGAGGTTGATAATTCAAGAAAGCCACTCTCTCCACGTACGCTGTACTAACAAGGTGGGGGTTTGTCAACTATGACAGCATTTGCAGATACGATTTATTCATTGATCTTTCATTCTTTTGCTTTAAAGGTTGGAGCGCCCGATATCTTCTTGAATGTGAAGGGGATGCGCGAGGAAATCTTCTTGGAGCGCACAGGCAAGCTCAGCAGCAGCAGCTACGTCTTGGACATCCGTCCACTACTCGTAGTCAAAAATTGCCTACCTGTGACACTGCACTACGGATTCAATGGCAACACTGACAACCTCTTCTATATGGAAGCTGGCGGGAGCGCCCACATGCAGGGTGTCTGCCTCGGGACCACCTTCCTCACGCTCAAGATCTTCAGCTTCCGTGAAACCGACTGGACATGTTCACAGCTCATGGAAGACAACATGCCTGAGTTGGGTACCTGGCGATTTGTCTCTGATGCTGTAATGAGCGGAGGCAAGAGCTTGAACTTAGACCTGAACGTCAACACTACAATGAGCCACGGCACACAAGTGATCTCTATCTATGCACCCTTCTGGATGGTAAACAAAACTGGCAAGATGCTGACCTACCGAGGGCAGGACCCCCTAAACATCATCTACCACCCTGTTGAACTGGAAAGCGTGCCCCTCATGTTCTCATACACTGCGAGGTCGGCATTTATGGGGAAGAGGAAAGCATCTTTGCGCATTGAGGGTAGCGCCTGGTCGGAGCCATTTACTTTGGATACCATCGAGGATGCTGGGAAAGTGTCATGCAAGAGACAAGAGGATAAGACTAAGTTGGCGCCGTATAGTGTCGGCGTGAACATTGCAATGAGCAAGTCCAGCCTCACAAAGATCATCACCTTTACACCGTTCTACATCACATTAAACACGTCGAACTACTCCATATCTATTGTCGAGCTGACACCGCCCGCGGCTGACGGTCGTGAGTACCCTTCTCATACCATAGAGGTGCCGCCTGGAGAGAGCATTCCCTTCTGGCCTCGTTACGGTGCAGACAAACTGGTGGCCTTTGTCACCGGCACCAGTGAAAGGACCTCAGCTTTCTCACTTTTGGGGGGGCATTCCTCACTCCTCAAGGTTGCCAATCGCTACGGCGCGATTCAGGTGGACTGCCGAATATCGAACTCAGAGACTCTCCTAACGCTGTCATCTTATTCCCGGGGTCTCGCTCCTGTTCAGCTAATCAACAGTACCAGGAGCATCAACATCAGTTACTGGGAAAAGAGCGCCGCAGCCAAGGAAGTCCTAAAGCCATCTACTAGTGTCCTTTTTACCTGGACGGACCCATCAGGGCCAAGGGCGCTCATCTGGTCCATCACCGGATACGTGGAGGAGTACGAAAATGCTTTGGTCAAGGACGGCCAGGGGGTGATTGAACTAGAGCCGAAACAATACCTCGCCTGGGTATCGTTCCTGGATGGAATGCAGAGGATCTTGCTGTTCGCGGAGGATCCACGTCTCTGCTACAGCTTGGCGCACACAACAGGCGAGTTCGAGCGCATCGAGCTGGAGGTTGAAGTTTCGATGCATGGTGTCGGCGTCTCGGTGGTGAACAACTCGCCGTTGTGCAGCTATGAACTGCTGTACACATCCGTCACGGCGTCTGAGGTCGTTTGGGAGACACGGCCCGCTGGAAAGACGCGCTATCGGCCGCTCACACGCTCGCAATGCGTCTGTCTAGAGAGCGACTTCCAAACCTACAGCCATGAGAAAACAACTGGAAAACGCACCAGTGAACGGCGAGTCATCCGTGTACCCGACAGCAAGGACATGACGGTCAACTATTCTGAGTCTCGCATCAGCCAGCCGCACGATGGCCGCCTCCGTCGGCAGTTCCAGCATGGGCTGTGGCTACAATTTCGCACGTCGGTGCACCAGCGCCAGCTACATGTAAAAATCCATCGCATTCAGGTACTATCAAGTTTTATCGCCTATCACGACGGTGGCTTTCGCTGAGGGTCACAAATGTTTTGCTTGTTTTCATGTACGCATTTAGATCGACAACCAATTGCGCGAGTGTCTCTTCCCCGTGATCATGGCGTCCGTGCCTCCGCCCAAAAGCGTGCTAGCCGACAGCATCCCCAAGCCCTTCCTGGAGCTATCGGTGCTTGAATATACCTCTCCGGAGCATACCCAGCTACGCCAGTACAAATATATCCATGTGCTGGTGCAGGAGCTGCACATAAAAGTGGACATAGGTTTGATCAATGCCTTCATGGACCTCTTTGAGGAAGAGGAGATCCTAGACGAAGACCTCAAGGGATTCCTCAAGGAGGACCTGGATCTGGCAGCTAAGCCTCTTCAAGAGATCGCCAAGTTGCAGGTCAGTCCTTACTATGGCACTTCTAAGTAGGGACGACTGATTTTATGTCATCTTTCCACCCAGGTGACCAAGGGTCAGAAGGACTTTTACGATTATCTCCACCTGTCTCCGCTAAAAGTCCACGTCAGCTTCTCCTTTACCTCCTACAAGTCTTCTAAGACCTCGTCCCAGGTGAAGCAACAGAGCCGCCGTTCCAACTCTTTCAGTCTCTTCCTCCAGAGTCTGGGTGTGACCATGTCTGACACCGATGACATCATCTTCAGACTGGCGTACTTTGAACGAAAGCACATGTTCTACTCTCAAGAGGACCTATTCTCCGAAATGATAGACCACTACACCAGTCAGGCTATCAAGCAGGTTAGAAATGTGCACTTTACGATACATCAGGGTTTACATCAGTAAGTCATTAACTCGAAACCTATGTGGTGTAGCTCTATGTTGTCATTTTTGGGCTGGACGTAATCGGCAATCCCTATGGGCTTGTCGTCGGAGTCTCTCGCAGCGTTGAAGATCTCTTCTACGAACCTTTCCAGGTATGGCACTCATTGTATCTACATGTACGTTCATGGAGTCATTAGGAATGCACTGTATACTGGCACTGCCACTACTGGTTGTGTTGGTCACGCTTGCCGATTCATTCCAGGGAGCGGTCGAGGGACCGAGCGAATTCGCAGAGGGTTTGGTGATCGGCGTGCGAAGCGTCTTCAGCGGCGTTGTCGGGGGAGCAGCCGGTACCTTCTCTCGCATCACTGGTGCTTTGGGCAAAGGCTTGGCCTCACTCACCTTCGACGAGAAGTTCCAGAACAAACGGCGCGAGGCGATCAAAAAGCGTGGCCGTCAGACTCTCGGTGAAAGTTTTGTGCGCAGCGGCCGTGGACTGGTCATGGGAATCGTAGATGGAGTTACTGGGGTTGCAGTCAAGCCTATCACTGGTGCCAAGGAGGAAGGGATGGGCGGCTTCTTCAAGGGCGTTGGCAAAGGGATGGTTGGGCTTGTAGCCAGACCCACCGGGGGACTTGTCGACTTTGCCTCCGGTACTTTCGACTCTGTGAAGCGAGCCACTGAAGTGACCGAAGCCACGATGAGAGTGCGTCCAGCCAGGTTTCTTCACCCGGACGGCGTTGTCAGAAACTACAATTTCGCAGAGGCAACGGGCAACAAGATCCTTGCTGAACTGGACAAAGGCCGATATGTCGCAGATGCCCTCGGAGACGTCTACGTTACCCACTCCGAGATAGGCTGCCCAGGGGGTAGCAACGAAGTGTTTATGGTGACGACGAAACGAGTCCTCTCCCTCAACAAGGTGTTGGGCTCGTGGAACGTGGACTGGGAGTTCGAGTACGCCGCAATCACAGGGCCGCCGCCGGTCGGCAAAGACGATGATGGCGATGATCAGTGGTACCTCATCATCAAACCCCGTGTGGAGAGAAAGGTGTTGGGTCTCTTCAGCCATGGCGAGACCGGCAAGAAGATATTGGTGGGTAGCAGAGACGCCGCCAGGAGACTAGCTAGGACCATAGAAGATCTGAGAACGAGCAAGAGCTAGAGACAAAATGAGACAGATAAACGTGAACAAGGGACGAGCATGAACACCAACGAACTTCATCGCGATGATCTGACCTTCAAGGAAAACGAGAACTACGAGTAAATTACTTAACGTGAGCCAAATTTGTTACCTGTGATGAAAATTGTCCTTCCATATTATATTTGTATGGTAAAGTGCTGTGCCATAAGATAGCACAGAATATCAGTTGAAATATATGTGCACTACTTATATATGGTTTCTACTTCGAAAGGTTTTATAACAAGTAATTTTCCCCTGTTTTTCTCCCCAGCCTATGGCTTAGACCGAAGTACCTCAGAAGATGGCCGACGCCAACGCCTCCTTGAGGGACAAGGAGAAGTTTCATCATAACTTATCCAGTGGCAAAGATCACCAGCCCGAGAGTTGCACTGCACTGTTAGAAGATGGCGATGAGGCAGAGGAAGACCAGTGTGATGCTCTTCCCGCTGTCCTCCGATACTCAAACTTGGACCTTGCCTGCACCCTGGTCTCCGTGGCCACCTACATGTTGGACCTGGCCATGGACGTAGTGGTGGCTGTGTATTTCTACCACCTCGGCGTGACTCATGGCATCTACCACTACTGGTATTTTGGCCTCTCGCTTGCCTTCATCCTGGTGCCCTCACTCACCATGACTGGATTCAGCTTTCGATGGTATCTCAAGGACGCCGACAACCCTCAGCTTCCTGATGTCTCGTTGACTCGGTGGGTCTTGAGACTCGTTGTGCTAGTGTTGCAACTCGCTCCAATACTCAGGTGAGAGAGAACTTTTCAGCGGCATCAACGTGTTCATGCGTGTCATCGAAAAGTGCTCCATCTTTCAGATATGTCGACTCTATCCGTTGTGGCCTCCTTAGCCGCTGGTTCGCCTACAAGGCCAAGATGGCTTCCGATAACCAAGATCTGCAAATGCAATACCGCGAGAAGAGCAAGACGTATTACATTCTCATGGTCTATGAAGACGCCGACGCCACCCTTCTTAGGCTCTTTGAGTGCTTCATGGAGAGCGCACCTCAACTGGTGCTCCAGGTTATTGATATATGCTGCGGCACTGTGAGTGTGTCACCTTTTTCGTGCATCGCATGTCGTGTTTCTTGCAGATATACATCCTAATCAAGGACCCTCATGCTGTCAAGCTGAATGACTCCGACACCGTAGGCGACTCCCAAGTAGATCCGATTACCAAGATCACCATTCTCATCGTCTCGGTCATGTCGTCGTTGGTGTCGCTGGCGTGGTCACTCGTCGTCTACCACCGATCGCTCAGGTGAATGTTCGGTTAAACACGTCTTACTTCGTAGGGCGCCGCACATACACACGCACTTGTACGAGTCGTCCGCGTTGCAGGTACACGTATGAGAACAAAAAGAACATCGGCCTGGCAGGCAGTATCTGCCAGTTTCTGTGGCACTTCTCATCCATCACCGCTCGCGTTCTCGCGCTCAGCCTCTTCGCCTCTGCCCACCCTCAGTGGATAGGACCCGTGATCGGAGCCAACTGGACAGTCATGACCTCATGGCTTGTGTTTCAACAGACTGAAGCTTGCAACAACAGGTGTGCTATGCTGTACATTTGCGCATTCACCCTCACGTTCTTAACTTTGGTGGCTTGCACCTTGAGGATCCGTACAGTAGTTACATATACCCTGATCGCACGATTACATCCAAATCCTTTTTTCCTCCACAGGGTTGAGGAGTTCTTATTCTGCGGCGTCTTAGGTGTCATCTACACCTTTTCTTTTTTCAATGCAAAGGAAGAGCCCACAAGGTAAACACGTAGGACTCGAGTCCGTTCATAGGTATGTACATCTTCGCTTCTCCTTCAACAGGTACAAGTATCTTGCCTACTACGGCTTCTGCTTCGCTGAGAACACCGTCTTAGTTGGTCTGTGGTTCGTCCATGCCGACAGCAAAGACCTCACGTGGTATTTCTATCCGGGCATCGTCGCACACTATCTCACTTTTTTTGCTGGTGTTTTCTTCATGGTTCTGTACTATGCTTGCTTTCACCCCACCGGAGTCCGTCCCATAAGTTGGAGGAGGCTGTTTAAAACAGAGAAGAACAGAACAGCATCTGTTCATGAGGTGACAGAACCAGAAGCTGAGACACCTGAGAAGAGGCCCCCGCCGGAGGTCCTGGACTTGCGCGAGACAGTCAGGACCTACGACGACGGCGATACCTGCAAGAGAAACAACAACAGCGCGAGCACGCCCACTCTCGACGAGATGGACTCCTCTCAGAACGGCGCAAAACCTGTGGAGCGAGACCAAGCTCCGCATCCTTACATTAGGCGGACGCTGAGTGCGCCGACCGCTGACCCAACAATACGTGCTGTGATACAAATTCCGTCCACGAGAACGTTTAAGTCCATGGGCTCGGACAGGTGACGTCGGTCTTACTGCGTGTTTTTGTTCGTGCCCAAATTGTCGGCCTTGTGTAACTCCTACGTGCTTGACTCGATCAGGAGAGAGACAGTATTATTGCACATTATGCGAGTGTTTGGTTACCTCTAACGTTTCCCGTGATCCTACAGTACTCTTAGTTACAATCGACAACGGATGTAGCGATCACTGGATGTCACGATGCCGGATGTAGCGATCACTGACTGGACATCACGATCAGAATCCACAGCCGCCAAGTTGTCCACTGTACTTGCAAATGTAACTGCCTGGAGAAATAGAACTCACTGTTTATCAACATCTCTTGTTTGGCGTGTAAAAATACACACTCAACATGCAGTGTGAAGCATGAACATGAAGTTGTTAGAGCGACGTCACTCGGAGGTCCACCCGCCGTATCGTGGGGTCCTGCGCGACATCGCTGTGTAGCGAGTCAAGAGCTGTCAGCAATGCACATGTTTCCACGGAGGGGGTGTGGGGCAAACTCCATGTTGTTGTCATCTTCTTTATTCATACTGTGCGTACATAATCTGTCATTTCCTTTATATTTTGGGCGCGCATCCATTTTATTTGGGAAAGGAAAGATCGAGTGCACACATGGGATTGTCGACGTGGGGGCTGCATTCATTTTTCCTACGTTATTGACGTTATTCAGTACTGAGAAGCAAGTATTTAGTAGAAGAAGAGAGGTCTTCCAGCAGAGAGATAGAGGCCTCCAGCAGGAACTCCGTAAAGGAAGCGCCTTGTAGGAGCAGCCGCCAAGCGACTGGGGACCACAGCGGCGGCAGCGACGGCGGCTGGAGGCGCGGCGGCGACAGCGGCGGCTGGGGCCGCGTAACCGCGAATGGCTTGGTATCTGCGAGGACAGACAAAAATGTACGCTCGTGGTTACAGAGTTTGGATATATCCGCTCTTCGGTAGGACCCGACTAACTTGTATGGCACATATGGCATGTAAGCCCTTCCATAGGCGCCGGTGAAGACCGTGTTGGGATCGTAGGCCTCAGGGTTGGTCTCGCCAGACACCGAAGAGAGGACGTAAAGGAACGCGGGAAGGATAGCCTATAACAAAAGCAGACTGTTCAAAGGCCTGCGTCAGGACGCGCATCCTGTAGCATGACGTGATCTCGGAGCATGGCTGATCACTCATATCCGCGAAATGAATGCCTCATCTTGGCAAAAGCAGTATTTTGAAGTGGCGAAGTTTGCATCTGATCTTGCGAATTTACTCCACCTTTCTGAAGGTGTTCTACGTGGTACTTAGGGAGCGCTGGCCAAGTTAGGTGATCTCCTGCCCGACGCGGAAGTATTTGGCATTGAAGTCACTACATAAGTGACCTCAACACGGCCTCGACTAGAAAAAACAGTCTAACAATCTGTGATATTGACTCTGGCCAAACATCCACTGCACTGCTACAGCAGACAAAGGCAGTTATGCTGTATTGACTCGAGGAGCAAAAGAGTGTGGAAAAGCTGCCATCACATGGACGAGAGAAGCTCTGCTGTTGACCTTGAAACACCCTGTCTGCAGGTACCAAAGACCTTATTCACTCGACTCATCAAATGAAGGAATTGGTCCTGTCAGCAACGGAAAGAGTTGAGGAATCACGACACTTTCCAACTCCGTCCACGGGGAGCGCGGACCAGACTCACCTGAGGAGTGAGGGCGACGTGAGCAAATTGAGCTCATTCATCCTTCCCCTCTCCAGCCCCTTCGTGCACGCCTCCAAATAAGTCACACATAGAGAAGCTTGTCAAGAGAGCATCAACTCAATCTTAGGATTATCTCTTCAGAGTAGGAATAGAGCCAAATTGCTTCTTGGAGATGAAATCTGTGAGGCCAAACTTCAAGGATCTTTGTAGATAGACTGACCAAGCAAGGGTCAATGGTCAATAACGACGCAGGCAGGCAACAAGAAAAGTTCTTTTAGCATCTGCTGGCTGCGTCGTCCATGGTGAAGCAATTTCTCACGCGTCCTTCAACTCTCAACTGTCTGAATAGCAAACAAAAAACAGTTGCCAATAGGAACATCATAGAGACTTGAGTAAAACAGTTAGTTCTTGGGGGCTGGATGAAGGAGGAGGCCTAAAACAAGATTGTCCGGGGACTCAAGAGCGTCCTCCTTTGTCTGAGAAGACGGACGACGCGAGGTGCGTTGCGTCGTTTGCCAGGCTGACTGACTTCTTCTCGGCAATTTGCACGACAAAACGGTAACGCTGCGATTTTCTGATAGGCAGCAGTGCATGGACGTCCCTGATGTACTGCGCCAATATCAGTGGCTGCGCTAACAGCACGCCAAAGCAGCGACGTCTCTCACTCGTCGGATTGATGCTCAAGGCAAGGACAACTGCAACCGACACTTCATTTAAGCGTTTTGAGAGGTGGGGGAAAAAAGACCATTCTGTTGCCCCATCTATTTCTTTCAGGCAGCAACAAGTTGTGCGTGAGCAATTCCAGGGAGAGGGGGAAGGCGTGAGATTGTAGGTGCTCATTTTAAACATCCGTCTTAATTTTTTCCTCACTCAGTTGCTTGTGCTGAATGTTCTTTCACTCGAAATCTTAAGTATACTGTTGTAAGAGACGCTGTTGTACATAGCACATTTCTTTCTGTGAGCTCTGTCAGTCAAGCGGAAAAACCTTTGGTGCTTATTCTGTGGGGGTCGTCACAAAAGGTATTTGCATCTGTTCTTAAGCGAGTGGAACAAGAAAGGAAGGATTTTCATAATTTCATTATCAACATGTCTGCAAGGCTTATTTTCTAATGCTGCGAAAAATCGTCGTAAACTTGGCTTCACCTGGAAGTCGACTTCACAGAGCAACATTGGGGCCAGCTGTACAGCAATTTCTCCTACGAGCCTACGTATTCGGGGTGAAGAGAAGTGTCTGGACACGGGGAGTTTCTATCTCTGGACACAGAGCTTCAGCTCGGACTTCTCCTCTGGGAAGGGTAGGACTTGAGTGGGCTGCCCAGCCACTTTATGGCCAGGCTGCATTGACACTTCACACTTACAACAGCCAAGGACTTCATCCTGCCGAGTGCTCTATGACTCCTTGCTGCTACTCCACACACAGACAAACTGACAGAGAGCTCCTCAAACACGGACGTGTGCACTCCGCCACCGCCTCAGAGCGACTGATGACGAGATGGAGAGGGCAGGCGAGAGAAATAAAGAAGCTTTGGTTCTCGAACAGTACGACGGTGCAGATCTCTGCGCCTGATTGAGGGGGTCGTGATCACACGAGCAGATATTCCAAGCGCTCTGCAAACATACTCAAGATGTGAACGAAACAAATGCGTTCGTTGAGAAGCAGAGAGTCAGCGGGTGAGCGGGTGAGCGAGCAGTGGGGTCAAATTTGAGATCCTGAACAGGACACCAACTTTGTGCTTGGGCGTGCGTGCGTGCGTGTCTGGGCATAGGAAAGAGGTCTCAAAAGAGAGAAAAAAAATCTCCAAATCAGGATCAAATTAGCACGTTTGGAAGGGGAGATCATTGAAGCTGTGAAGACTGAAGAGATGTGCAAGATACGTCTCATTGTCTTGTCTTTTGTGTTGGCTTCCTTTGACTTTCATTATCATCTTCTCGCCTCATCTCGGAGCAGAATTGTGGCATTGAGGAACACGAAAAGAAGTCTCATTAAACCTCCACCACCAATGCAGAATCGATGTGCCAAACTTTTTATTGGTCTCTCAACAACACCAAGTACAATTTATCTCTCTGCTTCCCCTCAGGCTGAGGAGAGGACCAGACACAAGGTCAGAGATTGTTTAGTAACCTCAAGAAGAACCCCGGCCAGAGGAATGATCGCGAGGAAGATTGAAGGGGGGGGGGGGTGAAGTGAGGGGTCGAAACTGTATCCCCCCCATTCTTCTTTGGGCAATTGCATGCCAATACCCAATTTCGCATCTATCCCACGTTCACCTCCAGTTCAACAAAAACTGTGAGCAGTATAAAGGATCGGTCTGTCTCTCCGTTGCTTGACCGGGCGCAAAAAAGTCCCTCCCGGCGAATTATTATGGCCCATTATCCTCCCAGGCAAATTTGGTGCAGAAAGTGGATGCGCAGGACTTCAACTTCATCCACTTGGGATAATTACAATTAGTGCTAGAGACAGCGAAGCTTTGGACGTGGCAATAATTGCGGTTCAAACACAATGCATTATGAGATTTTTTCTGCCTTTGATGATGATGATGATGATGATGTGTGTGTGTGTGTGTGTGCTTGAGCCCTCTTCTCTGTCCGCAAAATGACCTCGTAGCAAAATAATAATAAAAAAACCCCGCGGTCTCAAGCTCTCATCGCCGCTGTCCCTCGAGGCCAAAAAGCCCAAGACGTGCAATTATGAAAAGTTGCTGCTGCTGTAGTTGCTCCTCCGCTATTTTACACGTGCTGAAGCTCTGCCAAAATGTCGACTGCATCACGTCGCGAAAAACGGTAGTGGGCTCGTATGACTGGACGATTTGGCACGGGTGGGGTGTGACTTTGGGGGTGAATTCGAACATCTTCGGCGAGGACGCGTGGGCGGTTTTCGTCTATGAACAATGGGCCGCTGACGATTGAAAAGGGCGTTGCTTTCGTATTCAGCGCGTTCATGTGGGGTTGACCATTTTCTTGGTCTCAGGATTTTTTGCTTTTGGATACCGCGGATCACTTTTGTGCGTGCCAAAGCGCGTGAGCTGCAGTGACTTCGCGGGAGCGAACTCAAGCGCCAAGGACGTCATCGAGAATCTGCAGTGGGAGGACAACTAAATGTCCCAGGCTCAGTACCAACACTGCGCGCCACAGGATGTTGACGATGGCTGATCCATCACTTTTTTCTTCACACCTAAACCTTCGTCAGCAGTTGAGAGAAGGATTTGAATTTCCCGCTCTTTTCGGCCAGCTGCTGTCGTTCTGCATGTCAATATCGCGAAGATTCATGGTTCGAGTGAAAGAACCACTTGTGGTTCAGCAACAACTTGGAGGACGACGATGACTTCTCACTCCACCGACGCCGACTGCGACGCCGACTGCGACGCCGACTGCGACGCCGACAGCGAGGCCGAGCTGACGGCTCTACAAGTCGATCTGAACAAGGTGGAGCGTCAAATCCGGGAGCTTGAACAGAAAAGGGAGCGACTGAAAGAGAGACAACGCCAAATCAAGGAGCTCCAAGAGGAAAAGGCCTCGGCGCAGTTGAGGCTGCGGGACTGGGAGGCGGAAAGTGAGTATGACGGACGATTGTAGCTTGCCGTCAGACCAGTTGTTACCTTGTTCATCACACTGCAGCGTTTCCTTGGTCGCCTGAGTTACGTGCCAAGCTGAACTCTGCTTTCGGGATCAAATCTTATCGGCCCCTGCAACTATCGGCGATGAACGCTTTGCTTTCCCGCCACGACGTCTTCCTCGTGATGCCGACGGGTGGCGGAAAGAGTCTCTGCTTCCAACTTCCTGCGCTGTTAGCCAAAGGGATCACAGTCGTGATATCTCCATTGGTCGCTCTCATGGAAGACCAGGTAGAACGAGTTAAAATGCTTATGAAAAGTACTGACAGTTGAAGCAACTTTATTTTTGTAGGTTATGGCATTAAAGAGAAAGGATCTCGGAGCTGAGATGCTGAATGCCGACACCGAAAGAAAAGAGACCACCAGGATCATGAATGTGGGTTTGATGTAGGATTCCAACCGTGCGTTTTAACATTCCTACGGCACAATAGGAAATGGTGAACCCCAAGTCGTATCTGAAACTCCTCTATGTGACGCCGGAGAAGGTGGCCAAGAGCAAACGCTTCATGACCAAGCTGCAGTCCTGTCACCGACTGGGACTGCTGTCACATCTGGCTATAGATGAAGTACACTGCTGCTCTCAGTGGGGTCACGACTTTAGGTAGGACGCGTGACCTAGGTAGCACGCTCAATATGTCAGTTAGACTGGAGGTGAATAAAGTCATTTCCAGACCTGACTACAAGTTCCTCGGAGTCATGAAGACACTCTTCCCAGACGTGCCAATTATCGGGCTGACGGCTACCTCAACCGCCAGGGTTACCGACGACTGTCAAAAGATGCTGGCCCTCAAGAAGTGTCTGGTGTTCAGGGCTCCTTTTAATAGACCTAATATCTTCTATGAGGTGATGCGCTTTTCGGCTACATATCATTAGCATTGCGACACGAGCAATGTACAGTAGATACACATGAACTCACATAAGTTAGGTACTAATGATACTTGTACGGCTAATTCTGAATTTTGCGTAGGTCCGGGCAAAGCCTGAGAAGCATGAGGTTTGCGTCGAAGAGATAGCCAGAATGCTCTCCACCGAGTTCAAGAACCAGTCAGGGATCATTTATGCTTTGTCTGTCAAAGATGTCGAGACTCTGGCCAAAGATCTGAATAGCAAGGGTCTCAGGGTGGCTCCCTATCATGCAAATTTGACATCTGAATACAGGCAAGGAGAGATCCGCCGAGGCATTTACAAATTTTTCCATGACACGTGCTTGCTTCCTCTAGGAGCAAGGTACACCAGAAGTGGTTGTCGGACGAATACCAGGCTGTGGTGGCGACGATCGCCTTTGGCATGGGCATCGACAAACCGGACGTGCGATTCGTCATCCACCATTGTATCTCCAAATCAATAGAGAACTTCTATCAGGTGCGTATCTTCAATGACGCCTTCGTCGTACACCGTAAAAATGTCTAAAATTGACAGGAATCCGGTCGAGCTGGTCGCGACGAGCAGCCAGCCAAGAGCGTGGCCTTTCACAAGTTTAACGACTGGTTCAGGCTCAGCACTATGGTCTTCACCGAAGCCACGGGCCTAGAGAAGTTATATGGCATGGTCGCTTATTGTATCGACTTTAGACGCTGCCGCCGGAGCATTCTAGCCGACCACTTCGGCGAAGTGTGGGATTCCACTACCTGCCGGGGGATGTGCGACAATTGTAACTGGCGAGACGAGCAAAACCTCACTCAGTTTGATATCTCCGAGCTAAAGGAGGTGGCCGCTAAAGCTATAGCGCAGGCAGCAGAGGGGGACTCCAAATTGACGGCTCTGAAGTTGCTCAACGTGTTGGTAGGATCGACGGCCGTCGTGGGCAAGCTGAGAGTGCCCGGATGGAGCGGTGGGCGTGGGACCAGTCGTAGGACGGGAGAGTTGGCCATAGCTGCCCTATTATTGAAAGGTGTGCTCAAAGAAGACTTTCTCTTTACACCGTACAACACCATCAGCTACATTGTGTTGGGTCCAACGACGTCCAAGACGTCCATCGTCATTGACGTGCCGAAGGAGACTGGCGAAACAGCTGAGGTGGAGAGGAAGAAAAAGAAACGGCGCCCCGACAAAGTAAGCGGTGATGCTCAATCTAAGAGGATCAAAGATGCCGCTCAAGTGATATGCTTGGAATAAAGCACTTGGATGGTTCTCCAGTTTCTTGATGAAAACAGAGGGCCACAAATCTTTTGGAAGCCCATTGTGCCAAATAGGTAGAAGTATTACGCCATAAGTTAAGTCGAAGATATGAATGTCGTCCCGTGCCCCTAAACGACTCTTTTTCCACACGAGTAACTTCAAACTCTGACAGCATATTTCACCGGAGTACTGCCTTGACAGGATCCAAATGATGGACTCGCGACAAGATCATGCTGAGGTGGCAATAGAGTGGTTATAATAAATTGAGTTATCACTTGTGTATGCAACCCTAACAGCCTTCGAGGCGGATCTTTTCTGAATTCTGGAAATTTCCTTTATTCTTCGTTTATGAGCACATGTCTACATAGTAAATGACAAGTTTCAATTCTTGATATACAAGAATGCAGCATCACGAGTCAAGCGTTTCCTCAAACTGTACTCCCTTCTTCGTAGGACTGCTGATACAGAGGAGCTTTTCACCATCACTTAAAGGAGCGAGACTGCTTGACAACCCAGTGCTTTTGAGCTCCAATGGTTTGTTCTTCCAGGGTGAGATCCATGGTGTCGACAAGTTGCCTGATTAGGGATATCTCTGACTTGCCGAAGTTCCGTGGAAGGGTGAGGGTTCCGTCTCCATTGGAAGACTTTTTGAAGTCTAACGGGAGAAGAGGACGAGATGACACTTCCAAAACGTTATTCATCAGATAAATTGCACACGTAACGTTGCTTTTACTGACAGACGTTTTAGGGATACTTGAACACATTCTTCCCTTACCTTGAAGCTGATCAACGATCTCATCGCGCATCCACTCCTCCACCACTTCCTCTTCTTCACAGGGGTTCTTTTTTTCCATCTTCATGCCTGGGAGCATTTTCTGGGCCAAGGCCTTTTCGTCTTGTTGCTTCTCCCAAATCTTTTTGTCCACAGCCGCCAGCTCACGACCAATGTCACTATCGGTTGGCGCAAGCTTCTGGGAAATAGGATCCAAGGTTAACTCACACTACAACATTAATTTGACGTGCAAGAACCCAACCTGGGCTCTCATCAGGTATCTTCTTGCATCTTCCCAGGCACTGTCGTTTCCAATGAGATACTTTGCCTTGCCCATCCGATAGAGCGCCTTTACATTGTGCCTGTCCAAGTCGAGGGCATTCTGCAATGTCACACATGCCTTCTTGGGACGGTTTAGCTTCAGCAAGCAGTGGCTCCTGTGACATGAGGATATGATAAGTCGGACGTGAGTGCACGTGCAGTAGATGCAAAGGGTCACCCAGATGACTTTGTAATGTCTAAAGTTGGACCAGAACATCCTCACCTGTTTAGATAAAGCTTGAGCAGGAGCTTTTTTTGCCTCCCTTCCTCGATTTCGTTGGCCATCACTGCGTCCTCAAGCAGCTTGATGCCGAAGTCGTAACGACGCGAGGCATCCCTAAAGTTTTCTTGTTTCACGCACTGGTTGCCCTCTTCGTGCTCCTTCCTTGCCACTCGTTCGATGTCGCTGAAACTCTTAGACTTTGCACGTTCCTCAGCGTCGAGCGCCAGCAGCGCCTCTGCTTCTGCTTCATGGACAAAATCCAACAACTCGATCTTGGCCAAGATCTGAGAAATCACAAATCATGTAACAGTGCGAAGCACGGCTAGAAATATCGCTGCACTTTACCTGCGCCTCAGGAGGAACTCTCGGCGGACAACCCAATTTGCCAAAGGCGTATTCGTACTCTATGAGGAACTCTGCTTCCTCCTTCTTCAGCATAGACTTGACAGCGACTTCGATGCCTGGAAGAAGACCTCCTTGGCCCAATCTGTGTCGCTCGGCGCGATTCCGTAAGATAGTCGAGTCGTACGGTTCGTCCTGGCCCTCCAGGTACAGGGAATAATGCATGGTCACGGTGGCGTTGTCAGGGACGCTTCCTGCACTTTGAAGGCCGGAATGGATTGTCTGAGCAAGAAGAGAAAATGTGGGACCTCCACTACAAAGCAATCGCTCTGACCGTTCAGTTTGCTCACCCTTTTCTTGACTCCGCCATCGTCCGTAAGCTTTTCCATCTTGAGGCCCTTTTCCTCATAAGTGAGTTCTCCATCTTCGTCTTCGTCCTCACACAGTCTCGCCCTGCGCCACATGGATTCAAATTCTCGGTCGGCGTCGTTCTCACGAGAGTCCCCCTTGTGGGCCGCATCAATGTTCATGAAGTAGTTCTGCTGCTCCTCCCGTGGCATGAAGAGGCTTTCGTCGATCTCGGGCTCGAACATGACGCCTCCGTTCGAGTGCAAGAGACTCCTGGAACAGAAAGACGAAAAAAATGAGGATTTCTGACCCGATCGAGATCCGGAGCGTGTCGGACCTGATGTCAATGCCGGTCCGAAGTCTGACCGCAGGTTGATCCTCGTCATCGTTGCCAATGTTAGTACAGTCCAACACGTCGCTGTCGTCTTTCGACGTCATCATGACCAAAAACGAAGACAAACTCAAAGCAAAACGAAAAATCCAATCGCAAAGTCAGATCCTCGTCCACCGACTTGACTTGAAGAGCTTAGTGCATCAATGAGGAGGATCCAAAAACATGTAAATAAAGAGTAAAACCAGCGTTGCCAATGAGTCCGAAAAGGAGGTCTATGACCCATCAGAGTAGTTTAGCAGCGTTGCTACAACTCGCCTGGTGTTGGAACCGGCTCAACGGTTCGCTCTTCACATTCACGTCTCTGAGGGAGATGGTTAAATTGAGATGGCGACCAGCTTAGCCAGGCTGATCAGAGTGATCGTGACCGACGTGTCCGTTGGCTCCGTGTCCGTTGGCTGAAGTGTGTGAGGCAAATGAGAGCGTTGGTGCCGAAGGTGATTTGCACGCCCTTCTCGTGCGCGTCCAGTGTCAATGTCTCAAAGAAGAGTTCAAGAGGAAAAAGCAGGGCAAGACAACAGACTTCTTTAGGAACGAGTCAAATCTGACTGTTAAATAATATCTGACTCTATAATGAACGCAATAGACCAGTCCTATCCTCGATAGATGTATTTGTGCCTTCCCTCGATGTTGTAATCTTGATGCCGCCGACCGACAACTTAGTCGGCCTCAAAACCCGAGGCCGACTGTTACTGCGGATCCTCTACGTACGGACGCACCTCATGCTGCCTGGCAATGGCCTCGCTCTGGCTGCCTGCGACTAGTGGCCAGTTAGCACTTGTGAAACTTGCCCTACGGAGCCTCAGAGTTCTGAATGTTCTTCAGGTTGTGGCACCAAGGAACGGAGTGAGTGATTGCGCCTGCGGTCGGTCCGTATCCATCTTTGTTGCATTTCAGAAGGCATCGATCTCGAACAGTTCGCGACATATGTATTGTTTAAAAAGTCTTTAAAATGTGGAAACACTAAAGGAACACAGTTTCCTCGGGGAACACCTCTTTCGGCAGGTTATTGTATAGCCCAACCAGCATTCCTGAATTGTCACCGAGCTGGTTGCGCTTCTTGGTCATGATGTCTCCAGCGCTTTTTTGAAGGAATGGCCAAATTTTCGAACCGTTCGACCCTAAGTGGAACATGTTTCGAGCCTCACAAAAGTCGCCCACTCGAGCCGCTCGAGACCTTACCAACTTCACTTCCAAATGAGTAGACCGAAAGGACGTTATGAACATGGAAATGCATGGTTCCTGGCCAAAAATACCGTACTTCCCCCTGCTACAGCGGATAAGCAGCAATTCTAATGTATGGAACGGGGCAGAAATGTTATCCGAGATTACCAAAAATGTTACTTTTATTAAAGGGAATGCTGTAAATTTACCTCTGTTTATAAGGTAAGTCATCATGCTATCACAAGATAATCATCCGACTAGTGATTTCTTTCACATGGAGCTCTGTAAGGGAGCCCGAAGTGCTCGAAGATGGATTCTTCGGTGGGAGTGGGCAAGGGGGCGCCCTCGTTAAGTTTCTCTTTACTGTGCCTCACCACATTAAAAACTAGACCGTGCTCGGACAGAGACATGCCCATCTTGAGGGCGAGCAAGCGCATGGAGCGATTGAAGTGCGCTGACCCGGTGAAGTACATCAGTGCCGGCGCGCGCTCGTCGAAGGGCACGACGATGATGTCGAGACGTCGGTGTTTGGCACCGGGCTTCATGAGCTTGCACACTCCCAGATACTTTTGCTGTCTGCCATCGCGCTGTCTGGAGAGGTCATCCGTGAGGAAACCTGTGCCGTGCAGCTCTGTCAAGAGTCTCTCGAAAAAGTTGTTCTCCATGGTGAGGTCGTTGTGGTGAGTGATAAGGATGTCGAGGTCTCCGCATGTTTCCTTACCTCGCCGGTAGGAACCGCAGGCGATCACCTCCGATCCGGCCTGCAATCCCAGAGCAGCTTGTTTTACCTATAAGAATGATAAGTACATGGCAAATTGCTCATCATTGGGATGGATTACCAAGATCTGCAGGTGTAAATCATCTTACTTCCTCGTATATCTCCGTGCACTCGCTCCTAGTCATCCTCTCGTCGAGATCTGCGAAGTGCTTTAACCCGATCTGCTGTTGCTTGTTAAGGTTGCCCTTCTCCTTCAGGTCTTCTAGGGTGCGCAGTCCCTGCTCGTAGAGCCTCTCTGCTGTGGCTGGACCCACGCCCCATACGCGGTTGAACAGGTCGACTGTGCGAACCTTTTCACCTTCACAAACCTCTGCCACTTTCTGCAGAGAACCCTCCTCCACGATCTCCATGATCTTGTCAGCCATCTTTCTACCCACGTTGGGGATTTTGGAGGCCTCCTCTCGACTGTCGATTCTGCGGGGATAATTTCGGAGTGCAGAAATGGCCTTTTGATAGCCAAAGGCCCGCCAAGTGTCGTTGGTACTCTTGTACGCCACCGCCAATTTTTCAAGCTGGTCGGTTATGTGCTTGTTCAAGTTGGTGGAAACGGCGGGGTTCTCAGACGATTGCGCGCATACAAACTTGTGCTTCTTTCCTTCCATATAAGACTTAGTGGAGCTTTTCTCGCCAGGTACTTTGCTCCCTTCAACTTTGCTTCTACCATCGACCACCTGATCATCCGCGGTAACCTTTTCAAGTCGTTGCTCCTCGCCAGTCCCTGTGATGACGTAGTTATCGTACGAGAGCAAGGCATCCTTCTCCAAGCACTTGCTCAGCCACGACAAGCCTACGAACGTCATAGCCGCCTTCTTTTGATTCGACAACTTGTCCACGATGGCGGCAAGCTTCTCCCTGCCTGTAATACTATCCTCCAGGAGTACCAGGACCTGATGTGGCTCTTTTGTCGAGACTTCTAGAGTCTTGACCAAGATCCCTCCCTTCTTTGCAATCTGTCTCTCGAAGATGCTTCGCCTCGTCTTGCTCAGTGCTGCGACATGCAGGAACAAGTGCAATCCTTCCAAGAAACCTGCTTCGGCTGGGACGACTGCGCCTGATCTCAGTGGGTTATCGCTGACCGCGTCGACACCGTCGTCGACTACATCCTCTTCTTTTCTGCGCTTCTTTGGGAGAGACGCCATCTGCAAAAAGGACAGACGTCCGCTGATCTTTTCCAAACAGGACGTAGGTATGACGTGTTCAAGAACATGTACTGTATTATGTTATCCTTCTCTGGGTGCTACAACGATTATCGTACGCTATGAGGAGTTGATGACAACAAAAGCATTTTCTTGGAAATTAAGAAAGTTTTTTCCTTCTCAAGCCTCGGATTCTCCAGCGACGTCTTGATCGAGCATGGGGACAATGAGATTGTCCTTGGACATGAGGCCGTACTTGGTAACGAAAACTGTGAACCTTCTGCACAGGCCAGTCTTGGCTTCGAACTCGTCAAAGATCTGTCGGTGGTGGAAGTAGGCGTGCGAGAAGATGCGGTACACTCGCCGACACACCGATCCCAGCTTGGCCACCGAGCTCTCCTTGATGGAGACGCGACTGGGGAAATACTTGTTGCTGTTGAGGAGGCAGGCGGCGCCGTCGAGTGTGTGTCTCGTGTAGTCGATAGCCGGGCACTCCTTGGGAGTCTTGTGTGCCGCGCAGAGGAAGATCCACTGCTCCGTCGCCGTCATCTGCGTACACGTCTCCGGGTGACACTCGGACTGCAGCAACACGGCCAGTCCATTCAGCTCCATGGAGAACTGACGCAAATGCTCGTACTTCCAGACCCCTTCGTCCTGCGTCTCGGGCGCGGACAAGATGGCTTCCACATCGGTGAAGTCGCGCCGAATGGTCTGCTGGATGTATTGTTGTACAGCCAGGGTCGAGTCCATTTCATCGAAGGGCTCTTCTGGCCAGCGGCAGTAGTCCGAGACCTTGGTTCCTGCGGCGTTGCGGCGAAGGATCACGGCCCCGGATGACGTCGCACCTGAAGGTGGGGCCCCAGCGGTAGAGGAACCGGTCGCAGACGCAGCTCCAGAGGAAGCCGCGTCTGTAGTGGAGGATGACGTCGTCGTCGTCATCATCACCATACTCCTATGTAGGAGACGACGACGACGATGGAGAACGCGCGAGAGGCCTCTGGTCTGGACTCCGGCAAGTAGTCGATCTTTAAGAACCCTAGCAAAAAAGAAAGAAGCGAGCTGCTTGCTTAGCTGTACTACCCTGAATACAGGGTTGTCTCTTCGATACACTTACTCTTCTTCGTCGCCGCCGTCTACTTCTTGGCAAAAACGGACCTCGACGACGGCCCGTCAGGGAAGCCGTCGTGTCGGTCACGAAGTTCTCGGACAGATGGGACACCGCCAATCACGAGCCGGTGTCATTCGCCGAGGTCCGGACTGTCGACGTGGAGGTGTGAGAACCCTGCACACCCTCTGTTCAAGAAGTAAAAAGAATGATGAGTGGCGCCATCTGCCGGAACATTGACGAAGCTGCAGAAAAGCCAAACATTTCTGGCTGGAGAGTGGGGAGGAGGACGTTCTCCTACTGGCTAGAGCTGGCCAGCCACTGGCGCTTGTGGGGCTGCTTTGCCAGCTGCGCACTTCGGGTTGGTGTGGCTTCGCGCCTGCGCTGCTGCACGAGAAGAGAGCGGCCGCGGCGGCGGCGACGACGGTGACGGCCGCGGGGGACACAGGCAATTTGCCACTGGACTGCCGCGCCGCAGGCCCGCGGTAGTTGGTCACGACGCAGACGCAAATCCAAAGTTCGATTCAAAGTTGAAACAGGCAAAATGTCATGAAGAAGTCGTGAGGTCGCTCTTCCTCCCGAGCGTTTCCATCATGCAGCTCCTGAAGCCACACTGGATAGCTCAAGATGGGCAGCCCATCTTCAGCTTGGACATTCATCCGGACGGCACCCGATTCGCCACCGGCGGCCAGGGCGCCGACTCCAACGCCGGTAGGGTGACCATCTGGAACATGGCGCCCGTCCTCAGCCAAGAAGATGCTGATCGCGACGAAGCGGACGTCCCGAAGCTACTGTCGCAGATGGACAGGCACCTGGGCTGCGTCAACTGCCTGCGGTGGTCGCCATCAGGACATATGTTGGCTTCTGGCGGGGATGACAAATTGGTATCCGACTAATTTGCGCTGAGCAATGGAGGACTTCGCTCCTAAAAGAAACTCCTTTCCTTAGGTGATGATCTGGAGAAAATCATCCGGCAGCGGCGGCGCCATCTTTGGAGGAGGAGGGAAGGTGAACGTGGAGCACTGGCGCTGCGTGCACACCCTGCGCTGCCACAACGGGGACATCCTGGATTTGGCTTGGTCGCTTGGAGACAAGCTCTTGGCTACAGCCAGCGTGGACAACACAGTAAGGACAGAAATATCGGTGATCGTAGATAAGACAAACTTGCTGCACGTCCTATTGACCTGAAGGTGATAATCTGGAACGGAGAGAAGTTGCCGGAGATGGTGGCCACCCTTCGTGGACACACGGGACTGGTGAAAGGAGTCGTGTTCGATCCCGTGGGCAAGTTCCTCGCCAGTCAGTCAGACGACAAGTCGTTGCGGGTGTGGAGAACGTCCGACTGGAAGGAGGAGATGGTCGTCAAGGACCCTTTCATTGAATGCGGGGCAACCACGCACTGCTTAAGGCCTGGGTGGTCGCCGGATGGCTCGATGTTGGTCTCGGCGCACGCAATGAACGAGGGAGGCCCCACTGCCCAGATCATCAGCAGGTGATTGTTAGTCATTCTGTAGCGAACCGCACAAGACTGTTCAAGCCTTCTTTAACTCGACAGGGACACTTGGAAGACCGAGAAGGACTTCGTGGGTCACAAAAAGGCCATCACGTGTGTGCGCTTTCACAATAGTATCTTTGAAAAGCGGCGGAAAGACGGCAATAAGGAGGCATTCGTGGCCGTGGCCCTGGGTTCGCGCGACCGCAGCTTCTCCGTGTGGGCGACAAATCTTAAACGCCCGTTCTTTGTTGTCACAGACGTCTTCGACCAATCAGTATTGGACCTCAGCTGGAGCAAGGACGGTCGTGTCATGATGGCCTGCTCAATGGATGGCACCGTTGCCGCTGTGATATTTAAAGAGGACGAGCTAGGTAGGCCCATGCCTGAGGACAAAGTCCGGGAGATCATGCGGAGCAACTATGGAAAGTGCTACGGCTTGCCAGTCGTCAAGTCTCACGCTGTTGGAGCTCCGTCAACTCCTACCGACACTGCCATGGTTGTAGAGAACCCTGAGCTGTTGCTCAAGAAGCCTTCTGCCAATGCAAATGTAGCATCAAGCAGCGCTAAATCATTGCCACCCAGGCCCAAAGGCCCCACGGATAAGCAGATAGAAGCGCGCACCTCTGACGGCAAGAGACGCATCACACCCATATTCATTCCTCCTGATGAGGCTGAGAAAACTGCCGACTTCGGGTCTGGTGAGTTTAAGAGCTTGTCCACCCAGGAAAAGTCTCAGATTGAGATCGAGAAGAGGGACGGCGTGGTGAAACCGAACGTCAGCCCTTCTAAAAGTCAGTCACAATCTTCAAGTAGTAATGGCACAACCAGCAGTCAGAAGAGCAATAGCAACAGCCAGCAGCCCAACAATGAGGAAAAGGATGCAGACGAACCAGTAGTAAACATCATACAAGTGAGGAGGAAGCCCCGAAGAATTGTGGACTCGTCAGATGAAGAGGAAGAAAACCCCGTGGAGAAGAAGAAAGGGAACGATGGGAAGACTTCCAAGAACAGGACGATGGAAGCCAAACTACGTGAGCTGGCCATGGCCAAGCCTGACCTGATGACTGCGAAGCGAAAAGCCACGGAGTCCAGTGGCTGTGGCTCTGGCAGTGGCGAAGGTGGTGACTCGCCTCGACCAAAGAAGCGTGGTCGACCACCTGTGAACAGAACTACGAGTTCCACAGAAGTAACAGTCCCAGCCAAAGGTCATGAAGAGAATCTCCCCGCCCCGTCTGCTATAAGCAACGGCAACTACAATAGTGGTATCAATATCTATCTGAAAAGTGCCTCTGAGGAAATGTCGACTCACGCGGTCCTGCCGCCACTGCTGATAGACAAGCGCAAGAACTATGCCTTTTCGTTCGGTGACGAAAAGGTGCTGATGAGCGTGGTCAATGGCTTCAAGTCCTTGAGCGGAAATGATGGCAGTGACGACGTCAGCGGGTGTCCGGAAGCGGTTCATCTGGTCAAGTTTTCTCACCACAGCGGCATCTCCCAGAAGGTCCTTCTATCCTCTGCTGTGACATGCGTATGTGCCTGCTCTGGCGTCTTGGTGGTGAGTTGTGCGGATGCCACCGTGCACCTCTTCGACAGTTCTGGACGTCGATGCTTCCCTCCGTTTGCTGTGCCTGCACCTCTCTCACAACTGGTGACCTCTGAAGGAAGGCTGGCAGCAGTCACTACCACAGGCAGGTTCTTCCTCTGGCGACTGGTCAATGACAGACCAGAAGTCTTGCTCCGTAACGAATGCGTGCTATCCCTCCTGTCAAGTGGAAGACCATCTGAAAGTGATGAAGAGACTGAACCCATCATCATCACCAAACTCAGCCTGACTGAGTCGGGAGATCCGATATTGGTGACTAGTGGGGGAAAATCTTTTGTGTTCGACTTCAACGTGGGTACCTGGCTGAAGCTGGCTGATACCAGGAACACCGTGGCGGACATCTCCAGCTACGCTTATTCATCCAGCAGTGGCACTAGGGGATCGAGAGTCTTCTCTGAGAAGAACGCCTCGTTACCACTCTCCTCGCTCATTGTGGCTGCCAACAGTGGCAGCAGCATGATCTCATCAGCAGTTACTAAGGATCTCTCTCCCGCCTTGAGGAACTTGGCCAACATCAGTCACTGCGAGAGCCAGATGAAAGCAGCGTTTCACTTAAAGTCGCCCAGAGAGTACAAGTACTGGCTGCTACGCCTGACGAAGCATCTGTCGGAGGAGGGCCAGCCCGAGTGGCGTCTCAGGAACTTGCTGGATTCATTCCTCGAGCCTAAGAATCCAACCGGTGACGCAAAAATGCCATTCGAGTGGGAGTCTAGCATATTAGACCTGGATAAGCGCCAGCTCCTGACCGACGCGTTGAAGGTCGTCAGCTCAAGCGTGGCTCGACAAAGGCTGTATCTGGAGTATCAAGATCAATTGGGATCAGGTGAAGAGATGAAAGAACTGAACGGGCTTCTCCACGACGACACAGAATTCAATGGTGAAGTGGTGGAAGCGTCCTAACTCGAGCCCCGAGGTCACGTACCTGTCTGCCAGGAGCAGCAGCAATGCCGTCAGTACCATTTATGAGGACACTTCGGTCGGATTGAATTGAATCACCTACATATATATAGATATATCAACTGTGAACTCTGCAATGCTCAATATTAATTTTCTAGTATGGAGTTTGGCAACTCTGTCGTAGCTTGTGTAAGGACAACAAACAGAAATATTGTTCGTTCTTCGGTTCGTTCGTTTGCGTAAGGATGATCTCGAGTCGAGCGGCGTCTTTGCGGCTGGCAGCCGCCAGTCTATGTAAGCACCAACCGCCTACTTCCATCTTGTGCGTTCAGCGTAGATCTTATGGCGCGTCCGACGAGCGTCCACCTCCCGCTCTCCTCTCCAGCCGAGCTCTCCGTCATCATCAAAGAGCGGCCTTCTCATCCAAGTCGAACTCCATCGCTGAGCACATCTCCGAGCTGGTCGCCGAGACCGACGTCGTCGTCTTCATGAAGGGCGTCCCCGAACAGGTGAAGAAACATTGCACAGGGCTCTGTGATCACATGTTTATGGAAGTCATTTCTTAGCCTCGTTGCGGCTTCTCCAACGCTGTGGTTCAGATTTTTCGGATGCACGATGTCACCTTTAAGGCGCACGACGTCCTGCAGGACGAGGAGCTCAGGCAAGGCATTAAGGAATTCTCTTCCTGGCCAACTATTCCTCAAGTAAGACATTGTCAGTGATGTAATTATTCTGTGGGTCGCGAGTAGCCTCTTTGTCTACCCACAGGTATATTTCCGCGGAGAATTCATCGGAGGGTGCGACATCTTGCTTCAGATGCATCAGAGCGGGGAGCTGGTGGACGAGCTAAAGAAGATTGACATAAGGTCGGCCTTGCTCAACGAAGAAGACGACGAAAAGAGAAATGATGAGAAATGAAACAGACACATTGCGAAATTTATTTCTTCGCAGTTCCAAGTCACATTCATGCAGTTGAGAAGCGAATACATTGTTTCAAATTTTCGAAGTAAGCAGAGCTTACAGAAGTCTTAAAAGTTAATGGAAAATTTACATAGTACAATAAACTAGAAGTGAACGTAGATGTCAAAACAAGATTCTGAGGTGTTGTCACTCTTCAGTCTTTAGCGTCTGCCACTCCTCCAGCAGTGATGGCGTAGGTGGCTTCACTCTCGGGGAGATCGGGACTGTCGTAAATCTTGGCAATTCTCAGCTCTCCACGTCCTTTTCTCAAATAGAGCCTGAAGACATAGGAAGAGATCTTTAAAGGTAGGAGGAAAAAAACATTGATGGCAGCGGTGGGATTCGAACCCACGCCTCCGAAGAGACTGGTGCCTTAAACCAGCGCCTTAGACCGCTCGGCCACGCTACCTGCTTGTAGGAAAGACTCATGTTTTCCTATCATAAACAAAGGTCAACGAGACAACTCTCCCAACCTCTCTCGCTGAACTATAACAGTACGTTTGTCTTAAGCAGAGCTATGAGCTAGGCTTAACGCGTTTTAAATGTCAAGTTCGTACTGTACACCCATCCAGTCTTTTGATCTACTGGGGCTTTAAGATGACTGCTTACGACGCCCAAAAAAGCAGAGTTGCATGCTGCTGCCCGCCTGCATCGAGTCATTTCAGGACGTTGAGCAGATCTTGCCTGCAGATTTGCTTAAGATACATATTCTTGCCTCGTCGTCGATGCATGTGCAAGGATGTTTCCGCCAATGGGTTTCTTTGGGTCTGCTTGGAAGGACAGCGCAGCTCCAGGATCCGCAGTCATCTGGTTGGTAATGAATACTGCCACGTTGTACTCTTCAGAGATTTTTTGCAGACGAGACATCATCTGTAACATAAGATGAAGTGTAACACAAGAAAAAAGATACACATAGACTGCACGTGCCTGAGCCAAATGCTGTTGCCTGTCGGCTAGTTCTCCACGCCCGGAATAGTCCACTCTGAAGAGAGCCATAATAGAATCGACTACGAGAAGTTTGAAGACGCCGGGCTCCTCGCAGAACTTGGCCGCCACAAAGTCTAACAGTTCCATCTGCGAATGTTCGTTCGATATGCAATAATAATACAAAAGATTTTGGGGGTTATGATCCAGGACTTACCTGCTGTTCCGAAGTGTACGCTCTCGCATAGAGCACGTTGTCAAGCACCGCCTCCTGATCTAAGTTGAACCTATCTGCGATTGGTCGTAGGCGGTCCGGGCGGAACGTGTTCTCCGTGTCCAAATAGATCACCTTGCCTCCAGAGTAGCCAGTGGCCGCGTTCGGCATCTGCGTGGTTACGGCCAGGGTATGCGATAGCTGAGTCTTCCCGGTGCGAAATTCGCCGAATGCCTCCGTAATGGACATCGACTCGATGCCACCCCCCAGCAGGCGGTCCAGCTCCACCGACCCAGAGGAGAGTTTAAACACCGAGCGCCGGTTCAGGCTGGCTTGCAGTGCAGTGATGAAGCCTCCGCCAGAGGTCTCGGTCGAAGAAGACATCATCTTGACCAATGCTTCCTTGATCTTGTCCACCTTGGCCTCGCTCAGGCCTTTGATGCCCACGAGCTTCTTGCGGGTAGTCATCTTGAGTCCCCTCGCGGTGCAGATGCCCGCGGATTTAAGCTTTTTGATGTCGGCCACGTTGATACCAGCGCCTTGAAGGCCGTCTAGATCGACAAAAAAGTCACCATCGGCGCCTGCGGCGTCGGAGACCGCGTCCATCTCGATGTCACCGGCGGCGGACATGGACATGATGGAGAATTCGAAGCTAAAAAATACCACTGGCCGCGATTCCCGGATTCCCAGTTTCGAATTCTTCGGTTTTTTTTCTAGCGTTCCCACGAACAAAGCCGATGACTTCAAAGGCCTTAAAATACGTGACCCAAAAATTGGCAATGGTACGAACAGTTTTGGTGAAAAGTGGTACTTGCTTTTAGTGCTTTGTCAGAGAAGTGGTAACGCTGGCATAGAATGAAAAAGAAATTGAACCGAACTGATTTGCCTGGATTCGATTGGATTTGAACCTGTCCGACCAGAGCTTCTCGTCATGCGGCGAGGAAGAGGCCGTCCCATCGGCTCCCGCGCCAAACGACCCGAAAGTCCAAAGCCTCAGCCACCGCCGCTGACTGCGCTGCCGCCGCTGTTTAACCTGAACGTCACGGACTTCAACATGTTCGTCATTGAGCACTTCCTGCGGCTTCAGGAATTCTTCCCACTGTGGTACCACAACGAGCTGCTGGTGCATCTCATCCAGGTCTACTGCCCGATAAATTGGAGTTTTATCGACGAATCCTCTAGGACGAGGTACGCCGACTACGCCGCGGAAGTACGCCGCAAGGTCTCCTCGAGTGGGGGAAACGTCTGCCCTGACGGTGGCGACCCCGACGACTACTCCGGCCGCGGCGTCATCGTCACTCCAAGAGGAAGCGATGGTCTGCAGTTGATCGACATCCTCAGTGGATTTACCTTTAGCTCAAATTTGGTTTCGCCCGGCCCTTGGAATCCCGCGAACGAAGAAGTGGCCCGCAACAACGAGGACGGCGGGGACGGTGAGGACGGCAAAGCGAGAGAAGACAAGCACCGTGATCAGACAATGTTGTAAGGTCGATGCTTATGAAGGATTCAATACACTTGGACGCATTTTCGAGGGAAGGCGTAGGAAAGTTGCTTGCGGGATGTGCGTGCGGTAGATGGCGGTAAATTGTTGGCTCTGTGTGCTGCTTGAGGTGCTCCGGGCAACGAGACAGTTGCAGCTCAGCAAGCCCGGCGCCTCCTCTAGTTCTTCCTGGAGTTCAGCCAAGGTCTGCAGACCATGGTTGTAGCGTAGCCGACGCCAACGCTGACGCCAAAGCCATCATCACAGAGGAAGTATAGTTACTCTGTGCCATCACTGAGGCTGAAGTCGAACTCCAAGTCGAAGCCGAGTTGAAGCTGCGTCAAAAAGAACAACCCGCTGCACTTCCTGGAAGGCCAAAGACCTTGCTGGTGGCCAGCACCACCAAGATGACCTTGACCACCATGCCGGTAAGGAGGAGTACCTTGTCAATATGTCGTGTGTCATAGCGGAGAGTTAAAATGCGTGTACTCTGAGCAGGGGTACGTGGACCTCGTGAAAAACGAGCGTGACCTGGTCAAGAAGCTCGATTATCTGATTATTTTCTGGAGACACCCTGAGTTGAGTCAGACCAAGGCGGACCTCTTGGCCACTGCAATCAAGTGAGACCTGCTGAATTTTGTTGCTAAAGTGCAAAGCGAAATGATCTTCTTCTAGGCTCACCCAAATAGCGATCCTGGAGAAGGACTGGCAGGACGCGGTGCCTCCCTCCACCAAATTTGCCCTTACTTCTGCTCTTCGCAATGTCTCCACCCGTTCTCCATTGTGTCCTACTGTTCAGGTCCCGTTCGAGAGGCTTCTAGACATGATAGAGAAGCCCTGGAAAATGCCTGACATTACAGATATCATGTCTAACAAGGATCCAGAAACGTCACACAGTAAGAGGACAAACACAATGTTAAGAATGAAGCCGCTCGAGGTTGTTTTACACGTGTATCTTTTGTAGATTTCTTTCTGATGGAAAATATCGATGTCTGCCACCACCGAGCAGCCATTCTGGTCAAGCATCGATTCTTCGAGATTGCGCATAATTTCTCTTCCTACGTGATCAAACAGTGTCCCGACTTCAAAGAGAAGAATCTGGCTGAAGGCCATCTCCAAGTCCTAGCGCTGCACATCAAATTGTCTCTCCTTCTCAAAAACACAGCCCACCTCATGACCCTGGTCAGTGGTTCTTTTTGTACGTGCAAGTGACTCCTGAACACATTTTTCATTCCCATGTACTTCAGGTATCGCAGCTCAGCGTCGACAGTTACCTCCAGCTACTTGAATTGGTGTGCAAAAGATGCGAGGAAGATGCCTTTCCTACTGACCTGACTAAGACTGCATGCTCCTTGGTGCTCCTCTCCGGAGTCAAAATGGTTGCCAAGGATGATCTCCTTGACCTGGGACAGTTGGTTCCGTACGTTATGGCACTGGAAGAGGGAGACGTCATTGAGCACTTCTTGGACGTCATGTTGAAGTCCTGCTCCAACCCAGTCGCACTCTGTTCGTTTGGCAAAAACCTCAGGCTCAAGAATATGGTAAGAGACAGTATGTTCAGTAGTCGGACCTCATAATTACTGTAGGCAGTACTTTGGTACATGCACATGAGAGTGAGTACCTTCACAAAAAAATAGTGCGTACGTCGGTACTCTCCATATAATAACTTCAATCATATTTACAGGGTGGTGACAAGTATGCGATTTACTGTATCCGGATCTTTCTGCGCGGGATTTCCTTGGACCTAAACCTTTTGGAGGTGGCCAACTCCAAGAAAGACTCTCGTACTATTGATGTGATCGAGCGGCGTCTCGCAGACACCTATATGATCTTGGCCGATCTGGTTGGCCCGGAAGCATCACCGCCGCTGCACAGGGAATGCGTTCTTACTGCCTTTTCCCTAGCACCATCTCCTGGACTCCTGCAGAGGGTCATGGACTGCGCCTCGTCGCTGGTAGAGAACGTCAAAAGAAAACATGAAGAGCTTGAGGAGCAGAGAAAGAAGGAAGAAGAAGGCGGCCCTGGCGGGGCTGTCCTAGGTGACTTGAAAGAAGCTATGAAAGGGAGTGACACGGCTCGCTTCGAGACCCTGTGCGATGACTTTTGTCAGAATCTGGAGCAACATTGGGTGGCACAACAACGCAACCCAAACCAACAACACCGCTCATACTACGAGGGGGCATTGCTGTCCATTCAGGGTAGCGTCCTCACCAGCAGGCCCACATACAACGCCTTTGCATCCCCGCTGGAACCCTTCAGGACCGAGGGGAGTCTAAATGTACCCGAGGACTTGCTCAAGGACCTGCTGGTGGCCATAAACGTCCCCCGCTGGCATCTCCTTTCCTGGTCTTTGAACTGGCCCGTCCTGGAAGAGCGATGCCTCAATTTGCTTAAGGATCCCAGATTGAGGCGTCCGAACGACCAGTTGAAGCACTTGGTAATCGACTATACGCAGTTTGAGGAGTGGAGCTCTGATGAGGAACTGGACGCAAGTGCTGGTATCGAGAGGGGCTACGAGGACTGGGAAGCAGTGTATTCCACCGAGGAGGAGGAAAAAGTCACAATCAAGAAGGAGCCTGACACAGACGCCAAAGTTAAGCAGGAGCCGGAGAACAAGGTCGAGGTTGACCAGGAAAAGACCAGTGTGAAGCTTCTTGACCAACAGCAAAATCAGGGAGAAGTGCAAAAAAGTAAAGAACAGTGAAAAAAAACCCTTTAGTTTGCAAGAAGTGGTCGGATTCAACGTACTCGAACTGAACGAGGGCTACGACGTAACTGCACCTGCGGTAGCCCCTTGGACGCTTCTCTTAAGCATGGCAGTTTTGCTACTTAATGTGACAACAACGAAGTGTACAAAGTTCGCACTTGGCCTAACTGCGTGTTATAAATTCTCTTTCAACCTTTACAGAACAAATTTTCAAGAAAATTCCAGAGTGTCCCATGAACTTGCTCACACGAGCACAACGTCAGGAGCATAAAGGTGTCTATGGTGAGGGTGATGGCGCTGCTTCGTGTAGACTTGTGCTGCTGCCAATGATCACAGAGCCGGTAAACTTTCTGCTCGGTGGCACCGTAGTAGGTAGTCGAAGAGCGCGATATCACAGACTGTTTCGTAGTAAGTCACGGCCACGTTGCGACGATGAAGCATTAAGGCAAGTCATTCCACTAGCTGCACTCACGGCCGAAGCATTAATAACTTTCAGATGGGTCGCAAAAAGCGCGCAACTGCTACAGCGCCCGATTCCCCTCCGCTGACGAGAGCACGAAGCAGCAACCAACAGCGGGGAGGCGCGGCCAGCACCGCCGCCGCCGCCACCGCCGCTGTGGGCCCCGCCGCCGCTGACGTCACCTACTACACGCTCGTCAAGTCTCCCGATGGTGACAGCAAGGCTGACATCCAGGTGCTGCTCAAGCAAAAAGCTGCAGTCGTGCGGTGGGTTCATTATCGCAACACCATGATGTTTTCTCTCCTGTCAAGGTGATATCAAAGAAGAGGCTCAAGGTCGCTGACGGGGACACTCATAGAAAGTTAACTAAGCGCCTGGCCAGGGCCATGGCAAACCAAAGAGGTGAAAATGACGATAGCAGCTCCAGCAAGAATCGTCGCATCGTGGTCGTCACTAACATCAACGTCTTCCTTTACGCCACTTGTTTCTTCATTCAGGTCAACTCACTCCCGGTGAGCTTTGTCAGATATGTCGATCGCGCTCGCTGCTGAAAATGCTAAGTTTTCTCTATGGCCGTAATCCAGTACCTGTCCAAGCATCTTGGCGCCGACCCTGCCACCTTCGGTCACCTACAGACGGCGTTCGCGGTAGCTCAGCTTTTTGGCGGCCCTCTCTATGGCCGCGTGGGTGATCTTTTGGGCGAGAGGCTGGCCCTATTCGTCGCATTCGCCTCTGCCACATTGTCCTACTTACTCATGGGGCTGTCGTACAATCTGCCGATTCTCTTCCTCAGCAGGCTGCCCTCGGTCTTCATGCACGTCATGCAAGGTACTTTCTTCTCACTGCGTTACTTCCGCGATGTCGGTAGGCGACGCATGTTATAGGTTCTCAGATGGTGGTGACCAGCATGACTGACGAGTCTCAAAGAGCGACGGCATTGTCCAGACTGGGGTTCTCCTACGGCATTGGCATGGTTGTCGGGCCAACCTTGGGCGGACAAGTTGGAAAATACTTTGGGTATACGCTCTAAGACGGTTGAAAGCAGTACTATTCTTAACTACTTTCTGACGTCACAGCGAACAAAGTGCAGCGCTGGTGGCCGCCGGAGGTTCCCTACTCTCTCTTGTGCTCGTGTTTCTCTTCATCCCCGGTGACATCAAGGCCGAGACGAAGAAGACCCACGGCAGCAAAAAGGAGGCATCCGCATTACTCAATGTCGGAGAGATCGCAAAATTGCTCTTCCTGCCTGGGACTGCGATCATCTTGCTTGTCAAGTTAGCGTGTGGCGTGCCCATCGGGGTGCTGCAGTCCATGTTCTCTGGCGAGTCATTAGCACACGAGCATGCGCACGTAACAAGCACTAACCAATCTCTCTCTCTCTCTGCAGTTATCGCCATGGAACGCTTTGGGCTTCCCTCGGAACAAAACGGTTTCATGCTGTCCTACATCGGATGCATCTCGCTAGTGATGCAAGGCGTGGGAATCGTCGTGTGCAGCAAGTTCTTCACCGATAAGAGCGCCATGAATGGGTCTGTAGTGGTGCTAACCATTACCTACTACCTTATGGTCAGGGAAAGAACACTACGTTCACCTACAATCTCTGAAGCACCGTTTCTTCTCTCGGTAGACGCTCCTGACAGATTTGGTCGCGTTCCTGGTCCTCCTGCTGCCCCTGACGTGCGCACTCTGCCTGGTCGGCTCCATTCTTACAGCTGCCGTCACCAAGAGCGTCCCCTCTGACCAGACAGGAGCCATGTTGGGTTTGAACATGGCAGTGCACTCGGTCATCCGGACAGCGGCACCAACCGTGGGCGGCCACATCGTCGAGACCCTCGGGTTTGATGCCATTGGTTACCTCGGCGTCGCCTGCAACATTCTCGCACTTGTTCTACTCCGAAAGACTTCATTAGATAAAGCAACCAAGGACGAGGGCAAGGAAAAAGTAACGTAACCTTTTCTTTATTCCTCGAATAAACAATCTTCGCCAATTTTGGCGACACACCCAGGTTTACGGACTTTCACATTTTTAATGTTTCTTACATAACTTTCGAGATTCTCACTCACATACTTTACACAAGTAGGAAATCAACATCACTAAAAAGTTTCTGCTATTTCCTTCTCACATACATCGAATTCGAGCTGGTGATTGTCACTAGCTCCTACACTGAACTATTACGCACATGGGGTTTGCCCCAAACTTAGCTCCTTTCTACAAGTAATATAGACTTGTTTCCAAGTCAGAGTGGGGAACCGTATGTAGATAGTTTCCGACTAGGAAAGCCAACTTGTGTGCATATTGGCACACAGACGGGACTCTGACTGTCCCCATCCAGTTATAATAAAGGTGGCACAACTTGTATGTCAGCCTCTGCACATGACCTGGCCGGAACCCAGAGGTATCTTCGATGACGTTATAAGAAGTGGGGTTGACTGTGCCCTGGCGCACAGACTGCGAGATGAGGAAGAAGTCGTACCTCTCCGGCAGGGTCACGACGTCGTCGACGATGGTTCCTGAAGGCGGATTCTGCGGTACTCTGCCGCTAGCCTATTGGGGCAAAGACGACGACTTAGCATACTGGAAGATTCTTTGTTCCTTCTTACTTGAAAGAATCTTGTGTTAATTCGCTTCGAGACCACTATGTAAAGAAACTGCGGCTGGCTGCCGTAGTTGGATGCAAAGACCTCCTTGATCAATGCTATCTCCGTGTTTTTGACGAATTCAATTTGGCTGTCTCCAACCCCGTCACGGTAGATGACGACCCTTTTGGGAAGGGCTTGGTTTGCGTCGTAATACCTAAGAAAGCAGACAATCCAAAGGTGAAAAAAAGGAAGAGGCTGAAAATGTCACGAGTTTTACGCTTTAAGCGCCTTGCTGATGCTCTGCCTCAGCTGCGCGTGCAGCTCCTCCTTTGACGAGTGAATCGCCACGGTCGAGCAGAAGCGGGTAAGATCCCTATTGGTGGTAGAGACCACCGCTCCGACTGACCTAGCGTGGGGGAAAAAAAAAGGTGTCTGCCAGGAATGATTGTAACACGTGATTGGGGGTCACTTACTTTCCGGCGTGGAGGGTGTCATGGTAAGAGTCATACCCGATGATCATTGTGTTACTGAAGTTGATTGTTACTCCCCAAGGCACACCGCCAAGCTTCGCGGCGATCTGGATGGCAACTTTGGAAGCCACAGGTCCTAGTGCTGCCGACGGATTTGAAATTAGTCAAGAAAACACAAAAGCTTCGACTACTACTTACCCTTTGGCTTCTTCAACAAGGACGCGGTCAAAACCTGGCAGGGTGTGGGTATTTTTACATAAGTAATTTTCTTCACCGCGCCGTATGCGTCAGACTTGTTGTTAGGAGTGACGACTACGACCAGTTGCGGGCGATTTTTGCAGACTTTCTCTACTTCCATCGAGTACGTGATCGCCCTTGTATCCTTGATGGGGTATTGAATCGGTTCGTCTATCTTTATCTCGAAATCGGCGAAGGCGCGCTTCAAGTGGTTCATGAAGTCCACTACCGGAGTGCTTTCACGACTGGGAAATATCAAAGCCCACTTGGTGGATTGGATCGTCTCTAGTAGGTGGACTTTCCTGGAAGAGTGGAAATCCCCAAGGGGCTTTCAAATGCAACCATTGGCAAAGACGTTGACACAAACCTGAACTGATTCCCCCAATCGGCATTGTCGATTGGATAGCTGCACCTCCTGTTCGCACCTTGAAGGATTGTCTCAGGGGGCAAGAGGCGTCCATCGCTCCTCTGCAAGTCGGGAGAGAACTGGAAGCCCCAGTCGTTCATTTCTTTTCGGATGGAGGGCACGGCTGTAAAGCGCTTCGAAAATTGAGTGAGCATCTCGACGCGCTTAGGAGGAGCCGTTCTCGTGAACTCGGCCAAGTCCTGTAGACAAAGCAGTTAGTCAAAATTCGCAGCCGTCACCAAGCCATCACCTTCATGAGTCTGAAGTTTGACCTTTGTTCATCGGATAATCCGGTCATGTAACAAAGCTCCGGCACAAGGAGAATGAGATCCTCCTTATTCGGGTCGACCCCTTCTCTTCGACGAAAGCGCTCTTTAGCTTTCGAGACAAGCATGGGCTGTCTGGGGTCCCTTATTACGATCCCATACTTGTCCTTGTAGTACTTAAAGTACTGGATGGACCCCCCATTGCGGTCCTGAAAAGCATTTTACTCTAAGATTTACAATTCATAAAGTCGCTGATAAACTTATTCAACTCACAGGGAAAGTATGAGACGGATTGACATCCCAGGAAATGTCGCTAACAGTGTAAGTCCTGTTGTTGTACCTAAGAAGAACATCATAAAAAAACTAGGACAGGCCTTAACACGATTGACCCTTACTTTGTCATTACGATTTGTCCAACCACGGCTCTGTGAACAGCATCTCGGTCGTTAGGGTGGTCCTTATGGATGGCTTTGATGTGGCCCAACATGGTGGTCGTCCGAAGGACCTAGGAGAGAGGGAGAAGATCCAGGAGAAGGTGAGGGGACGAAACTACCGCGCATCAGACGTGTTTCAAACCTTGCAAGATATCTCCACGCACATCATAACATCATGTTCATGCTGGCGAATGGAGGTGATGTAAGCTGGCCAGATTTCCAACTTCCAGTCGGGTAAAACTTTCTTAGCCTGAAACAGAACATGTGGAGACGCACTTTGGCACTTGTCATTTGATTTTTTACCTGGGGATCGCAGTACTTGCGATCGATCAGCTGCAACTGCAGTCCCTCCATACACTTCCTCATGAAGATATTCAGAATTTGAAGGTACGACACCTCGTCAGGATGCACTTGCTTCTTGAGGTCGATAGTTACTGTCACGATATCGGTGTCCTAAAATTACGAGCACCGGCAGATATGCAAGCCATCACTTCCCCGTAACAGATACATTACTGGATGCCGACTTACATGTCCTGCAGGAGGTCCACCAGGTCGCTTTGTGGTTAGGGTTAGGGGATTGACTCCGTCCGTCAATTTGGTTAGGGAGAAAAGCATGGTGCCATCGAAGACGTAGATTCCAAGTTGTCCTGACAACTGTCTGACCATGCCTTTCCTGGCCCCTAGACGGTCTTCTTCGGGGGAGAAGTCCACTCTGTACTGGAACAGCTTCCAGTCGGGCCTTTTAATGAACTTGAAATAGTTGGTGACGAGATCTATCTTGTTTCCCTCGACCCCTTTCTTTGAATCCAGGCCTTCGGGGCGCGTGCGAATGATCTCTGCAACTGTCGTCCGCAGTCTAGACGTCCCGCGTCCCACCGAGCGACCTGCACGAGCAACGTCAGAGTCGCTCTCCTTGCCAGAGCTTCCCTCGAGGGTACACGAGCTGGTCATAATGGTTACTGACTCCACAGTACCCGGCACTTCCATGGGGCGCTGTTCTGTAAGATAGTGCGCCCTCTCGGTCCCCGAAGGTCCTCGGGATGCGATGGTTGACGTCACTGGCGGGCCCGTTCGAGCCCAGGGAGCAGGAGCGCTTGAGCGTCCGGGGGGAACAGCAGTCGGTGGAGGAGCTTCGGGCCTCTGCGCAATAGGAGGCGGCTGGGGGCCCATACCATGCCTCAATGTGGGGCCTCCACGCGATTGACCTGAAACGAGACGGAAATGAGGGTGGAACAGTGAAAGCCGGAGAGGCCCAGTCCGGACTTTCTCTTTGGAAGCAAAATTTTTACTATCGTGGTCAAATGACCTCCAATTTGGAAAAATTAAGTTCATAAGTACGTTTCACCTAACATGGTGACATGAATCAAAAATGCTTATCAGATAGCTTTAACCCCTTCCCCGACAGAGACGAGTATACTCGTCCTGGCTTGATGTTCCGTTTTCCGTCATGGCCGGAGAAAGGGTCAATGGGGTATGTTAATCTCAGCTCGATCCGGAGTCCAAGAGGCAAACTTAGGCTTCGGATATGCCAGCCCAAATATTACTGGTCCAGAACCAGCATTAGCAGTGAGAACTGAAGTTATGAACAGAAGGTTGGCCAAAATTTTGGTCATTTTGGAATATCCACTTTGCTCAGCCATCAAACTATAGTCATGGACCCCAATTATGTTGCATGGTTTTGGTTTTTCCAAATTCCTCAAGAACATGCCAAAGTTTTACAAAGTTGGTTATGTAGCGGAGCACCCTGTAGGAGTCTTTTTAGGTGGATGCTTCCCAGCTGAAGGTCACCCTAAAATTGACTGAAAAGTTTTGAAGGGTAAAAAAAAAGTAAGTCTTTCTCCTGGATCAACCAGCCTGATCCTACAAAAAAGCACATTTCAGCTCAACTTTTTCTATGCAATATTACTCACTACAGTAGCCCCCCCCCCAACTTTGATATTTTATGAACCCTTGTGCTCTGGTCACTCTCGTCAAATGGGAAAGGTCGTGAAAGTTAAGGTTACCTGGTGGTCCCGGCGGCGAGCGGATCTGAGAGCTGACCGACACCGGGGGCGCCGTATGCCCCACACGGCCAGCTCGTCCGGGAGGTCCTAGAGGCCCCGGAGGTCCCGCACGGCCAGCCCGTCCCGGAGGTCCCGGAGGCCTCGAAGGTCCCGGAGGCCTCGGAGGTCCCGGAGGCCTCGGAGGTCCCGGAGGTCCCGGAGGTCCTTGAGGATATCCGCGCCCAGCCCGTCCTGGAGTCGCAAGAATCGCGCGCCCGCCCCGGCCCGAAGCGGCCGTCTGGCGACCACTTGGAGGTAGCGGTGGCGGATTTCCGCTCATGATGGCGGGTGATCACCTTCTGCTGGTGCCTGGAGGCCGCCAAGGGGCGCAACTGATTCGCAGTACTGACGTGCTTCCTTTCTTCACCGCGAGTCGCAACAGACTGAAACCAAAGTCCTCCCCAAAATTAATATAAAGGTTTCAGGTGTCGACCAGGTTTGTCAGAAAAAATGATGTCGTTACAACAACGAACCGCACTCTGTACTCGGGAACGAATGCAATTTTGTAGAAGCTGCAGCTCGCACCTGATTTAGTTTTTGAGATGTTGAATAGCGATTAATTCTTAATCATTGATCAACACTAATAATAAATGTTAGAAATACGACGATGAAGAAATCTCCAGAAACGGACTTTCTTCATTCTGGCATTTGTATATGTATGAACTGCCGTGCAAACTGGAGTTAACATTGTCCTATACAATCACCACTGTTGACTCTTTTCCATCGATTTTCGAAGGTGGCCAACTTTAAAAGTTTAAACCTACCTTATCTTAACTTTTCCAAGTTTGTTATACAAGCGACCTCGGCTTTTCCAAATCACCAAGTTTGACCCACCGAATTGCGTTGACTTTATCAAATGGCAACTCTGGTGAGCGGAAGATGGACTACGTGATTTACTAGTTCAGGCGATGGAGCTCAAAGTACTCCAAGTGGAGGCAAAGTGCGTTGCGGTCCTTGATTCGCTCTGTTCAGTCCGGTTCAGTCTGTTCGCTGTTGTATTCGTCTCTGACTGGTTTCTCCGTCTCCTGCAAGATCTCATCAAGCCTCTCCATGGCCGCCCAGACCCCGTTGCCCACCATGTACGTGCAGGATGAGTCGACTGGCGGCGGAAACTGTCGTCGCTGCAACCTGTGCTCCGCAAGCAAGAAGGTGACGCCGAAGAAGAACGACAACAACTTGAGGTTTCGTAACCGGAGCACTGAGTCGTCACTACAAGGCTTCTACCTGGCCTCTCCGGATTCTGGGATAGAGTCCCCAGGGTCGACTGTGACTTCTCCCGAGTATTTCACACCACCCGACAGAAGCTCCAGCCTCCACTTTACAAGGCACACGCCGGAAGAAGAGGTCGACAGTGACAAGTCCCCCTTGTGTGCGCTCTCGGACTATCTGGAGCGTCGTTCTCGCCGTCGCGCTGCCCTCTTTTCAAACGATTCGACGTCCCGCTCATTTGGACTGCTGCACCTCCTTCCCGTTCTCGTAGTAATCGTCGTCCTGGCGTCGTCAATTTTCACCGTCGTCACTCTCAACCGTGGACTCGACCGCGGTACTGGTGATGTCTCGGTCGACAACCTAAATGCCAAATACCTCTCGATTGATTACGGACACCGACGGCGGCGAGAGGTTCTGCAGGTGAGAGTGCCACGGAAAGCTGCCTGTTAAACCTTGTACCAAGTTACATAAGTCAATCTTCCCACACGTAGCTCCTGGTCAGGTGGAACCTAATGACAGACTGAGTTGATTTCCTTGTAGGCGGAAGGCAAACCTCTTCCTGAGGAGCTTTTCCCCGGTGGCAAAAGAGCGGCCATGAAGTTCGCTCACGAGACTGCGAAAAGAAAGAGGGTCGTCGACTCTGGGGCGCGTCTTGCTGTGCCTGAGCAGCGTCTCCGCCTCCGCGAGAAGATCTTGGAGCTTGCCAGCAAAGAGAGGGTCGACTCGGGCCAGGGGAGCAAGAAGGGGAGAAAAATGCTGTTGGACAAGATCAGTCAGTTCAGAAACTTTGCTACTACGAAGGTGAGGCCAGAGACCAACAAGAGAGAAGAGGAGAAACAGGAGCAACAGCAAGAGGTCGCCACTGACCTCAAGACCGAGGTGGCGATCGCTGATCCGCCAAAGAAGAAAAAGAAGGCTAAAAGAGCATCTAACGAGCAACCCATGTCCAGCATCGATCTCAACAATCCATTCAGGTATGTTCAGATCTCGAAACTAGAGAGAGGATCCGCCATAGCGTTACTCAAAAACTACCGGTGCGAGAATTTATTCTGCCACAATACTGGTGCTTCAGTCGTCTGGTTATTAGGTTAGACATTTTCTTAAAATCTTTTTCTGCTTGCTTCTATATTTGTTGCAAGACTACATTTGAATCCATTCTGGTGAGATGGAATGAAGACAGGATCAGTTTTGGGGTCCCCTCTCGTGCAGTCCTGCGTGGACTGCTACAGCTCCTCTCTGCAATTCAGTTATAAGGGACTGAGGACATAGCGAGGTTCATGCAAGGGACACCAAAAAGATTATTTGCTCAAAAACCGTTGGAGGACGTCTTCTCCATGAGGCATTAGGGAACAAATCTGAGATAAAAAGTGTTCCTCTTGTGGCCTAGCCTAATAATGGCCACGATCCATAATATAACCGAACTATGCTGCAATCGGAAGCAATCACGTAAGAGGAGCTTATGTAACCTGAATACATTTTACCTGTTGTCCTGCATCTCAGCAAGTGCTCCTACATTTTGCTGCTGTCTTGCAATACAAAAAATGACAGATTTTTCAAACTTACACAACTTGAGCAAGTTTCGTCCGCGATCTCCTCAATGTTGGAAATTGATTGGAAGCTCAGTCCAATCTCGTTATAGCATATAGAGATTTCCACCATCGGGGTGAAATGCATTACAGCTGAGGCTAATCAAGTGCCTCTTGATTTAGCAAAAAAGTATTTTTTTTTTCTTCTCCATTTGATATATCTCATTACAACAAAGCCACAATGACATATTTCCCTACTGGCGGAAAAGTCGCGTTTCATTGACACTCGACCGTTCATTGACTCTACACAATATAATGAAAAATGCAGGGAGGTAAAGAAAACTGTTAACAGGGTAAAAATACTTTAACTATGAGATCCATTTTATCGACATTTGACTGTGTTAGTAGCGGACGAACGTGTTATTTGCACAAACTGCTAGGTTCAGCTGGCCATGGCGTGCTTGCAATCAACGTCCAGTGAAATGCCGGTATACTGGCAGAAAAATGCCATTCTACGATATGGCCAGGGACCTTAAGGATATCTGTGTGTACCAGTATGGCATAATATAGGTGTGACACTCTACTGCGAACCTAGCGGTACTGAAGTAGCATGACGGTCATTCTCGTATGCCTCATCCAGGATCACCTCCTTCGATGCTGGCTCAAACACACCGCTGGTGGATGAGGAGGGCGATCCCTCATTCAGGATCGGAAGTAACTGAAGTTCCTGAAGTGTGAGCGAGCAGCGTTTTTATCAGTGATCCTCGGTCCTTTTGTCCACAGTATAGATTTATGATGAAATGTTCTTTTATGTATGGCATGTTCAAGATTGATGCTGTAATGCGCGCGCGCTGGTCACTCTCGTAAAGTTTAAAAGTTTTACCCCAAGGATAACGGAGGGTTAAAGATCGTCTACGGGAATCAGTTGTGCCCCGTATTTGCACCTCCTGTGCCCAACCCCAGAGCTGCGTTGCTGCGGAGGAGGCGTGCGCCGGGATGTATGACCGGTCATATTGATTGTAACACTGAATGACATTGTGCCCTCTAGGAAGATACAATAACCATAAGATGCAATTGAAACTTATACTAGTGATTTCCATGGAAAAACTCATGCATTAAGCGTCATGAATGTACAGGATGATTCCATCTACAATGCTCTTCTCACAGTTCGACCTAGGTCCGTTCAAAGCGAGAGCTGTAGCTTTGTTGCCGGCAAAAATCATGTAAACGTGCTCGGATGGTGCCAAGCAAGCTGAACAATCCAGCTTTGTTGAGAAATGGGCAGAAGTCAAAAAAATACCTTGGCCCCAATTTATGAAATTTATCGTCTCTAACAGTCGTGTTTTACCCACTTAAAGCTGTTTATTCTTTCTCCTGCCAGTCTATTTGCCTCAGATTATGAAATATACTTGAAGCTTTTATGTTCTTTATCCTTGCCAAGCGCTTAGATGTTTGCCACTAACGGGGGCAGGAAAAGATCCAACCTAGGGTTACTCCAGTTACTGCACGGGCTTCAATCCCCTGCAGTTTCCCCACTAACAAACAATGTTCTTTATCCTGTCAGTTTATTGCTCCATTAACTAAAGAATTCGTGATTCCGTCTTATGCATAGCAAAGTAACTCCTTTCATTATAAGATCAAAAACATCTTTCACAAGCCTTATGAACTTAAAATTTCTACTATAGAGGGTGCAGTTAAGTCTCGATGAAATAATGCCGCTTAATGGGAGACCTTCACTCAAGTTCTTGTCATGTACTAGGGGTAGGTCAAGACTGGACCATTTTAAAGATCAAGCCCTAAAGTGTCGAACGGATGAGGTTATCAGTTTTTGTCTCAATTTTGTCTGCCAGCCTTTCGATGAAGCCGTTTAGAAATTCGCAATTTTGCGCCCTATCGTTATTAGTCATTTTCAAGCTTAAAGTCTAGGCTTGAACCCACCCCTGTCGTGAACCCCCAATATTACGAGTGTCCTGGAGAACCTCAATCGCTGATTCAGAAAGACTGACCGCATTATGGCGAAAAACAGTTGAGCCCTCGGGCATGCTACATAGGTACTGCACGTATAGCATACTTGACCATAAGACCAGAAATATCACATTTTTGGCGTAGCCGTTAGGCAACTACGGCCTGATCCACACATGATGGCATCCTGACACATTCATAAGCAGACTCAAACTATTCTTCACTGGCTTGTGTTCATTTTTGGATGCTGCTGTCTCGTTCATAGTATTCTTGTCGGATTTCCACATGCCTTCTACGATATCACAAGCGGCTCGTCGTCAGAGAATCCCCTGATGATTGGCGAGTCGTCGTCTTCGTCGTCGTCGAGAGCGCCCTGGTTGAGGATGGCGGCACCAGTAGACGGACTGTAGCGGCTGGCGAAGGCGGAAAAGCTGCGCTTCAGCCGCCGGTTGCGGTAAGCATGGTGCGCCAACCCACAGGCCATCAGCACCAGCACCACGATGGTGGGAACGACGATGCCTGCTGCCGAGCGTCGACTGATAACGATGTCATCAGACGGAACAGCACTTTCCACAGCGATGGGACCGCTGAGGTCGGAGCTGTAATTATCCGAATCCACCAGCGCCACCGCCACAAAATAGAGCTGTCCCGGAGAGACTATGCTGTCAGTGAGCTTGAACGGCGGCTCCTTCGCTTTGAAAGATTTTACGCTCTCGCCAGTCATGTTCGAGGTCTCAGAGACGAAGAGGCGGTAGAAAAATGTTGACGAGGAAAGATAATGAGGCAGCTCCGCCGGAGCCTTCCAGTAGATGAGCTGCTTTATGTGGTTGTTCTCCTTGACGATGTGGTGGGTGAGACCCGTGGGAGGCGGGATGGGCGGTCCCGAGCAGAAAGCGGGGCCCGCCACTTTTGCGTCGGCCGCGCTCGTCTTCACAGTCACCTTGTACGTTGCTCCGTAGTGGACGTCGACGGCGAGTCTCCAGTGGACCTTCTTAGCCTTCGCCAACTCTTTGTGCACCTCAATCTTTTCCGAGCTATCAGTTGTGATACCTACTAGGTAGGAAATGTTGTCGTCTATTTCGGGACAGGACGCATCCCATGTAATATCCATTGTGAGGTTGGCGCTGTTGACTTTAACGGCCAGGTTCTTGGGCGCAGCACCAGGAGAGTACTTCGAAGAATTGGTTAAGGGTCTGGAGGCAGGGCCGAAACCACGCGGACCCACAATGGCCACCACGAAAATGTAACTCTCGCATGAGACTAGGTGGTCTATGGTGACACTAGTCGCGTTGAACACGGACTTGGTGTTATTACCAGCCAAGATGTCGAAGAGAGAGAGCCCGTAGTAGACAGTGTAGTTCCAACCTTGTTTTTCTGTCTCCTCGTCTGGGAGCTTCCACTCAAGCTCGATTGCTGTGCCACTCTCAGGAGTGAGATTGGCTTTAGTAAACTCGGGCCTGGGCAAAGGCTTGCCAGGAGTTGACGCAGACACTCGATTTGGTGGCCCCACGTTCGTCCCATTCACAACCGCCACTTCAAAGGAGAAGGTCTCATTGGGTGACAGTCTGGTGAGGTTGACAGAACCGGCGCTGGCAGCAACAGTGACGTCCGGATATCTGGCGAACTGATTGCCAGACACAAGGCAGATCTTTATCTGCTTGCTTTCAGGCTCCTTGACAGGGGACCACTGCAGCTGGACTGAATTCTCCTGTACGTCCGTTACTCTCAAGTCCGAAACGATCTCCGTGAAAACCTTATTGGAGGAAAAGGTAATCGTTTCTGCTTCTGACTCGTCTCCCCGGAAGTCTGTATTGAAGGCTGTCACAGTAAAAGTGTACTGCACGCCAGGTTTGAAGTCCATGTCGACAGTTACTGAGCGCATATCTCCCGAAGCTCTTGTCTCTGCTCCCGGAGGAACTACTGATACGACAAAGCCGTCCAGTTCCCCGTTGGGACTATGCGGTGCAGTCCAAGAGACTTTTACCTGGAATTTGCAAGAAGATTAGGCTTTTGCAGGATAACGCACCCTCATCGCAACTCACCTTTCTATCGATTTGCTTTACGTCTATAATTCTTGGCGGCGAGGGCTTTGCCGATGTGGTTTTAGCACTGACGTACCCCTGATATACCGGGACGTCACCCATGGCCACCTTCAAGGTGAAGTTGTAGGTGGTGAAGGGGTGCAGACCCCCAACTACGCATCGGGATTGATTTCCTGATAGTGTCTTCACATTGGTCCAGTGGTTGGTTCCAGCGACAGCGTATGATAGCGAAAGCTTGGCCTGATCAGAGTGAGAGCTCTCCAGATACCACACAAGGGTCACAGAGGTGGAATTGATGGCCCAGGCGCCGTCCCTGTCCACAGACAGCTGCAAACTGACGTGACCGCAATCGGCTTCGTCCGTGCGATCCATGCAGTCTATGTGACCGTCACACACCTAAGGGCAGAAACACCTCATAATTTTCCGAACTTTTGAACGTGTAGATTGACAATCCTTCGCGATGCGGTCTCCTTTAATCCCGATGATTATTTACGTCTTCAGCGATTGATTTGAGGACAGAGTGCACCATACTAACAGTTGTTTAAAATTGCCAAGTGTCAAAACTAGCAAGTTCGACAATAATTTTCTTTAGGCTTTAGCACCAATTGATCAGAACTCATTTTTGAATGCAGCTCTTGACTTGCTCGTCGTATTGTTCTTGATGAAAATGAACATGTCCCGTTGCTGTGAAAGATTCTCAAGGGCAGGCATCGAGATTACACCTAAATGTGACGCCCCCTGCATGAACCTTCAGGGTTCCAAACCGTACTCAGTACACTTTTCATTGATGGGATGGGAGTAGCGGTCATGCTTAGGTTGATTGGAAAAGGTCAAATTAAGGTCATTTTATTGAGGACAACAAGGTTAAGTGGCCACTTTCAGGCAGGAGGCATGTTATCAAAAAGTTGTTCAGCACCCCTGAAAATAGGGCAGTGGATGAGGTCAGATCTGACGGTGGAGGTCATTTGAGGTTACGAGTTGCGGTCAAAGATTTTTCACAAACACAAAACCTTTACCTTCAGGTAGTGACCTCACAAGACAAAAACAGCCAAAGAAAGACACGACATTGCCTTGGTTTTTACATAAAGGTATACTTTCCCACCTTGGCGCTGGGGATGCAATAGCCGCCATCACACGGAAAGTGACCCTCGCCGTTGCATTCCTGCTGAGCGTCTATTGCAGTATCATCGTCGATTCCGTCTTCTTCAGGATTGCATCCTTTTTCGTCGGAACCGTCAGCGCAGTCTTTTTTGCCGTCGCAAGTGCTGGCGAAGTCCACGCACTCCTGGGACAACTCGCAGCGGAACTCGTCGACGGAGCACTTGGGGCGTCCTTTGCACACAGCTTCGGCCTCGTCCTCCCCTCCAGAACAATCTTCCTGGTCGTCGCAAACCCACGCCTGCTGAATGCATTCTCCATCCGCGCACTCGAACTTATCAGGAGCACAAGCTAAGAGCAACATACGTTCTTAGACGAGAGCGCCAAGTTTTATGCTCATTCATTATACTCACTTATTTCAGGGATTTTCCCAGTAGAAGACGCTGAAGAAAACGTCACGAGACTGTCATCGTCCATACTGTGGCACTCAAGTTCGTCTGAGCCATCTGGGCAGTCTGGGGTGCTATCGCACTTCCACCAGAAGGGAATGCAGTCTTCGCTAGAGCACTTGAACATCCACTCGTTGCAATCTCCCTTGGGAAACACTAATGAAGAAGGAAAAAGGTTTCGCATGCCGACATTCTTGCCCTCATCCAGTAACGTCTGTCTGAACCAGTACGCATACCTGGCTTAGGTAAGACTAGCTCTGGGTGGGTGACGTTACAATCATCATTGTTCTCGTCGCTCCCGTCCTTGCAGTCAGTGTCACCGTCGCACTTCCAGTCACCGATAATGCAGTGACCGTCCCCACAAGTGAACTGCCATTCTTTGCACTTCTTGCTCTCGCAGTCCACCTCGTCAGTACCGCTCGGACAATCGCTAAACACTCAATTGTCGAAAAAGAGTTTCTTCAACTAAGCAATCATGCTGTACGTACTTGTCTCCGTCGCACTTCCAAGAGTTCGGCAGACACTGGCCAGCGTCTGGACACTGGAACTCGTCATGCTTGCAGCTTTGCACAGTCGAGGTACAATTCTTCTCATCCGACCCATCCTTTGAAGAAAAGCTCGCATTGGTTTCGTGCCGTAGCTCCGCAACTTGGCTGTTACGATGCAGCACATTGACTATACATGTACCTGACAATCCACTTCCCGGTCGCACCACCACTTCGCCGAAATGCACTGACCATTGTCGCAGTTGCGTTGGTTCTTGGAGCAGATGGCAAGATCGCAACCTTTTTCGTCAGAATTGTCGCCGCAGTCATCATCAAAGTCACTGTGACGTCGCGAATAGCAAGTTACATGTGCATGCATATGCATTGTGTGCATACTGTATTCTTACCACTTCCAGTAGTCAGGAATGCATTGACGATTGTCGCACTGAAACTGATACGCGTGGCAATGGTCCTGGACACAATCGACCTCATCAGACCCATCTCCGCAGTCATCTTCCCCATCGCCTTGAATAGCCGTTCATTAGCCATAATTTCACAGACCTCTTAGAGTATGCACATACGCATCTCTATGAGAGCTTAAGAGCTCCACTACTCATGGACTTACAGCTCCAAAGATGGTGGATGCACAAGTTGTTGCCGCAGGGAAATTGTGTCTCGTCACAAGATCCGTCAACCTGTGGACAGGCGCCGTTCTCCTCTGGCACAGATCCATTAGGGCAATGGCACACTTCCTTGCCGCTGCCGTCCTTGCCAGACTTCATTCCTAAGGAGAAAGATATCGGCAACTGCAACAACGCATACACTCTTATACCCTTTCATACATATAAGATAACTAGCAGAGGTGCCCGGCGTTGCCTGGGTTATCATAAGACTCGCGCAATCCCGCCCACCAGCAGACTCGACCATAGCTCAACACGCCCTTCGCGCTCAACACGAAGCTGGTCTTGCCTCGACTTGAAGCTGATCTCGCGCCCGGATCGGATCCATTTTGTTTCTAG
>JAAUXU010158408.1_pt1 | contig 53373 bp, 57 predicted proteins | sample 7278151 | NCBI WGS metagenome assembly JAAUXU01 (sample SAMN14350113, study PRJNA611818) | marine sediment metagenome | isolation source: surface marine sediment (1.8m) | place: French Polynesia: Moorea | collected 2018-08
CCCGGAGCGCAAGAAGAAGTTGCGTACGCTGCTCCGGAAGAAGGCGGCCGAGGAACTAAAGAAGGAGCAGGAGCGGAAGGCTGCTGAGCGCCAGAGGGTGATCAGCGAGCGCTGCGGGACCAAGAAGGACCTCGAGTCCGCCAGCGTGGACGAGCTACGCACCATCGTCAAGGCCTACTTCGACAAGTGGTACAACTTGGAGGGAGAAATGTTCTTCCTGCAGAGAGAAGTCATTCTCAGGGATCTGCAGATAAATGAGCTCAACATGTCCGTCAGTGACATGAAGGGCAAGTTCATCAAGCCAACGCTCAAGAAGGTGTCCAAGTACGAAAACAAGTTTGCCAAGCTGCAAGAAAAGGCAGCCAAGTTTGCCTTCGCCAACCAGCTCAAGGCCAAGGACAAGTAAACGTTTCAAACAATTTAGCAATGTAAAGCTATACAATAAGATCCTACTACAGTTACTCCTGTTGTCCCTGCTTGTTTTTTTCCGCGCACCTCTTTTTTTGTTCTCCTTCATTTCACTGCTCATTTAGTGATGCCTGCTGCCTGCAAAAACAACGATTTGCTCAGAAAGAAAAGAAAAAAGCTGCTCAATGAGAGGAAAATGCCTGCTCTCCTCATAATAATGGCATTTGTGTGCCAAAAAATCTTGTTAAAGAGACATGACATAACCTACAATAAACGATGATGTGTGGATACATTCAGACTTCTGTTGTTGCATTTCATGAGCCTTTTCTGCTCAGGTCAAGCGTTGAATGGACGAGCTGAAGATGAACCCACCTGCACTTACAGCCACATGTGAGACCATTTGATATTTGTCTGAATCAGCTTCTTTCTGAGTGATAATCTTGGACCTTGGCCACGGCCTAGGAAAGGCTACGTGCCTGGCTTGCTGAGACCAGAGGAGGTCACTTTCAATAGATCGTTCAGAATCTGAATCATTTGTATAAGGCAACCATGGAAGAATTAAGTACTGCCGTAAGTCTTTTACCGTGCGAGCCGCAAGTGAATGTATTGAAGCTGTGATGCAACTGAGAATGCAGTCTGGTCAATGCTTCGCCGCATCCTCGATGACACCCACGTACGTGCTGCACACTGAGCGTCCGCATGACACAGTCTCAGTTATTGAGGTTGAGTGGCACTTGTCAACTTCTTTCCGATCACAGAACCGTGACACATGATGCGATGCATACAGCACGTTCTGGGTCGAGCGAGCTCACTCAGCGTGCGCAGGTGGTGCTAGACTGGCACCAGCACCTACGTCGTCCGTACTACCCCACGCTGGAGCACGACTGCAAGAAACAGTCACGTCACCGTGGACATGACCAGATGCTGGCCAACTCTATGCAATATAAAGTAGTAAAAGTGAGTTGGATCGCCCGATATTTTCCTTTTGTTTGGGTGAGTGCCAAATTCAGTAGTAGCAGTAAAAATGTCGGGCAGAAGTCGAACGTGGTTGATTCCGTCAGGATTCTTACTCCTCCTCATCGTCTTAGTAGCGGCCAACACCACAATCTCCGTGTACTTTCTCTGTCACTTGAGGGTATGTAATGATTATGAACGACGACCTCGAAGCACCTTACTGTACGTAGGTACTGTACAGGGTGAGCGAGTTAAATTGTGTTACACGAGAAGCTGCTTCCGGAAGCAAAGCGAATGCATAATGTTGCATGAGTGAGATCCAGTCGTAAGAATCAATTATTCTATCCGGCCACCTTTGGCACCGATTTCAACCTTACGCAAGGACGTTGACGGCCGAGCAGAACTCCCTCTTGATCCTGGGACTGCAGTCGCGTGACACATATTTTGCTGCACGACCCTCTCAGGTCCGTCGCTGGCCTGGCTTCCAAGTAGTATCTTCCACAGCACACCAGCAACATCTCGGCCGACGGACCCTTCAACGCCAGCTCGTTCAGTTCCATGTCAGTTCTCAGTGTTGGCACAATACTACCTTCAACAAAGTTAAAAGACCTGCGCATCTTGTCGTCGGAATCGATTCTCTTATCTGGGTTGGATCCACGAAATGCTAGCAGGAGTTCTCTGGAACTAGGTGAGTCCCTGCCATACTCTAATGTAGTGCGTGTGTGCACTGCATATTTGCTGTCCACCTGCTAGTGCTATATTTGCATGACGTTGGATATCTTTGTCAGGCCGCTCCTTGACGGTGCGCGGCAAGAAGGTGACCTTTGAAATCTCGGGCCAGGAGACCAACGTGACCAAAATATCTGTCACGGACAAAGGCCTGGACATTAGTGGTCAACACTTCCAGCAGACAGGTAAGCGTGTTATCGCCCATGGCGGGCCCAACATCTGTTACTTTTACATTGCAGACGATAGCAAGATTTTGACATCACTCAACACTGAAAATCTATCCTCTCAGTCCGGGATGAGGTAAGAGTTTGTTTGTTTCGTCCAGTTGTTCTGCAAGAATTGTTCCTCTTCCAGGATCGAATCACTTTCATCTTCCCTTAACCTCTTTTCCAAGTCCAGCCTCAACGTCACCTCAGTGGGTGGCAATGTGATTGTTCAGTCACCAGACACAATCAAGTTATCGGCAAAGAATAAGGTGAGATGAACTTAGCCAAAATCATCTACAATTGTCTTCATCTTTTTCCCTTGCAGCTGGTTATCGACGCCGACAGGGTCGTGGTCAAGGGCAAGAACGGCCACTCCTCAGGGCTGGCATCACTGTCAGTGTGTTTGTGCCACACAGGTCAAGTGTATTTCAGTGATGTCTGCACGAACAGCGATGGCTGCTTCTAGGAGATTGATGCACACATTGATGCATGCGCGCAGGTACTTACTTTTAGCCCATGGCCTTTTCTATCTGAGCCGTGGACTCCCTTCACTGCGTAAGTACGTAGAGAATAGCAGGTAAACGTGTGAGTTAGGTATGTACAATGGGTACGACCGGTGAATTGTACGAGTACATATGATTTATGCCACGTCAACATGAACTAGAGTCGAGCCACTCACATCTGCATTTCCAGTCTGCTTAACCGTTGCTTCACTTTCGCCTGAAAGCTGGAATATTCTGCTAGTAGTCTGGAAAAACGCGTCACCACATTCTCCACGTTAAAATCTGGAAGAGAGAGAGAACATGCGAGATGGTTACGGTTCCTCAAAAGTTGCGCCATCTGCACTACAGGGTGTAACAAAATCGATTGTCCCCCCTCCTCACCGAGTTCCACCAGAGAGTGGATGCATGTACTTCAGGGGAAGTAAAAGTGAACTTATCAGAAAAAGCTCACTACATCAAAGGTTGACAAAGGTCAGCTAAAATGACCTCATACATCGATAGCCACTTTTCAAAAGATGAAGGAAACTTGATGTCATCCACATAGTATGAAGGCTTTGGCGTCATATTCCGGCATTCATATTGTGAAGTTAGAATTGACGATATCTTATACCAACAAGACACACATAGTGTCTCATATCACAAATAAATCGTAGAAACTTATTTTCTAGCAAAGAAATTAGCAACCTTCATTTGCTTTTAAGCTCGGTAAACTTGCATCAGACTCAATATCGCCCAGGGTGGACAAAACAGATACTGAATACCGATCAGCAGGACCATTGAAAACAACATGAAGCAGCATTTCACTAAAAAAGCCTCCTTGTAAAAGTTGTATGTGTTTCATTTAGTTAAAATTCAGTTGCCAGAGAAAGGTTCACAAAATTGACAATACTTCACTCTATCGAAGGTGACTACATCCAAGTTCTACTGTATGTGCTCCTCATTTGCTACGTCTCAAAGTCAGGGTCGTTCAGGGGTGGAAGTATAAATAAATGGACGCAGAAGATTATTTTAGAGAGTAGAGGGACAATGTGAAAAATCCAGTTGATTTGGCACAATAAGAGAAACACTAATTTTTTTTACACCCTGTACGTTACATCCGTCATAGTTTGGTTCTCATCAGCGTGATGAGCCCAGAGCTGACCTAAAAGTGCAGAAAACCAATTTTAAGCTTTTTTGCGGCCATCAGTCGATACAGTGGATGACACAGGAGTGGGCCCCTGGCTAGAAGGCCCAGACGCTTCAATGGGCCTGGACCGAAACAAATGCCCTGCATTCCTATGTCAATTTATGAGTGTTTTTAAAAAAGTCAGTTAAACTGGCGTCCGATGGATGAGCGAGCCCAAAAGTTGTGATGATGACGCACATAATTGTAGGCAAAAGGCAGTCAATTTCATTTCTGCAGCTGACTTTGCCCAGCAGTTTACAGTCTGGTGTCGCAGAAAAATGACTTCTTCATATTCACGCCAGCTAAATTCTCTGAGGCGGTTCTTCAGAGACAAGGCTGAAGCCATTTTCCAGCCATTTTTTTGGCCTTTGATTTGGTCACTATGCTTAAATGGGCCAGATGCTTAAAAACAGGCATGTTGCCAGCCCCAGCGTGGCCAGTTTAAGCGTCATCTGCTTCAAAGTCACGCACAAGTTTCTCATTCTGACGGTGGAAGGATGCAGATGGTGACAGCGACTATGAGAGCCATGGCAAAGTTAGTTGCGACGATCTCATCTTTTGGTGTTGCAACCTCGCTGTAGGGACTCGCGCCTCTGAGCGCAATCTTGGTTGCTTCTTTTCAATCACCTGACAACAAAGAACTTAGACACCGAACTGTTTCAGAGGTCTTGAAGCCAACTAAGCTTGTTTTCAGTTCATACCAGCATTAACGTATTGCTGTAAGATATTGTTTGATTGTGTTCGTTTCCAGTATAAGCTAATTCAGATGCACCAAGTACAGCCTGGGTCGCCTAAATTTCTTAAGATTTGGCTTGTCTGTCAAACGATCCAAATAAAACTTCAACATTTATTTCTCATAAAAATGACAGAGCTTTCTTTTTTTAAAATCTTTTTCCATGAGGCCATCAGCACTTTGAAACGCAGAGCATAGACACAGCGGCCCCTGATCAACCACATGTTCCCAGCCTAGAGGACGCCCACCCCTACCTCATGAGCGAGGCTGAGGGTGTCAACCCTTAGTGTGTCATGCTGAACGTGCCCTCCAAACATGGTTTTAACTCTCAGTGTTAACAATTTTTGGGCAGAAACTTTAAAGCTCACTGAGCTGTTATAAGACCATTGTCCAAGTCCGAGAAGTCTTGGACCTCTGTTTACATCAGCTCTGAGATAGATTGAAAAATATTTCTTTAGGTTAATAAACTATCAGTGAAAGCAAATAACAGAATACTTCAAGTAAGAAAGTGGCCTAGCCCTCTTCATTACACCTTCTTCTTTTTTATGGCCCTTCTATGCACTACTCGATCATTCCACATAAGTGGTGCTGACCAGACATATCAAATTATCGAAGATCTGCTGTATAAAGGATCCCGTTTCTTACCTATTCTTTGCACTTTTTGCTCCAAAGTCTCCTGGGCAGCCTCCTCCTCCTTGGCCTTCTCTTCATCGATGAGATTATCCTTCTGCAGAATTTGCTTTCCTTTCTCCAGCAGACTGAAAAAGTTTTGTGATCCAAGTGATTTCTAGGAAGTGCTGCTGCTGCCACATAGCAAGTCGAAATGTAGGAAATATGTGCAAAATACACAATTGTGACGATGCAATAAAGCTCCATCAAGTGACGGATTTTATCAGTTTCACCCAAACATAAAGCCAAGGACACGGAAACTTGAATGTCAATTCTGGAAGACTTTTGCTGGTAACGCCTATTAAGGGGTGGGGTTTTTTACATATGTACATTAGGGAGGCAGTCTAATTTTAAATTGTCCCAGGACAGCCAAAAGATGGTCCGACTCATCATATAAACTTCCCTGGATACATAAGTTTTTCTCCCACGTTCACCAAAAAGTGACCGTAGGCTGCCAAAGATCCCTGCCCTCAGGGAACTTCTGCAGCTGCAGTTGTTGGTCTGATGGAGCTACCCCTGAAATTTTATTAATACTAGGGGGTATTTTGAACAAAAAAGTATAAAACAGCTTTTTTGACTTGTTTAGCAGTTTCTTGACTTTGCTTTGTAAAAGTGCTCTCAGGAAACTTCTACAGCTGTGGTTTTTGGTCTGATGGAGCTACCCCCAAAATTTTATTGATAGTAGGGGGAATTCTGAACAAAAAAGTACAAAATAACTTTTTTGACTTGTTATGTAATTTTTTGACTGTGCTTCATAAAAGTGCCTGCAAAATGCACAGGGGAGTGCTTCTCCACAAATCCCAAAAAGAACCACTTTAGTGCAAAATGAACATCACTCCTGGACAGGTTGCCCAAAAGATCTCAGGAGTGAGAGTGAGAAGGACTTTTACATTACTTGACTAAGCATAGTCACGAAATTGCAAGAGAAGTCAAAAAAGCTATTTTATACTTTTTGTATAATTGTACTCCCTAATGTACATATGTAAAAGAACCACCCCTTAATAGGCGTTAACAGCCTAATGCACATGTATGTATGTGCTCCACTCACTTGCGCTTTGCCTCTGGATACTCGGTGAGAGCGTTCCACAAGTCGTCCTTGGAAAGAGAGAAGAGGTCGGAGTACCCCACACTCCTGACGTTGGCGGTTCGCCGATTGCCTGTCTTATTGCCAGGGATGTTCAAGATGCTGACCTCTCCGAAGACGGCACCGTCTCCAAGAGTCACGAAGACGGTAGCGCCGTCATCTCCAACGACGTCGAGTTTTCCCCGCTTGATAATGTACATCTCTTTGCCGACGTCGCCCTTCCTGCAGACGTAGTCGCCGGGGGAGAAGACCTGAAAGGACTTAAAATTTAGCCTTTTGTCACGGCCGCCCCAGAGGGAGCTTGTAAAAAAAGAAGTTTTATGTCTATGTAAGACCGCCGCAAAAAAATGACCTAGTCAGGTCTCTAAGTGCGAGAAGAATTTGCAATTAGCTCCTTTTCAGCTTCAGCTGAAACTTTCAGCTTCTTACCTGAAGCTTGAGCTTCAACACCAGGTCTACCAAAAGACCTTTCTCGCAATCTTGGAAGATTCGCACTTTCTTCAGCGTGTCCAGATGGACGTGAATGGCGATCTCCGCTTTCAGCTTGTCCGGCAGCATGCTGAGGACGGTCTCCTCGTGCATCGCCTGCTTGTTGTTCCAGAGGTAGTCGAACCATTTTATGACGCGGTTCTCAAGATCTCCACCAACTTTTCTAAAGGCCATGTACTGCTTGATAGCGTCCATCTTGTTCTGGAATTCCGCCCGCGCTGCATTCATATTCGTGATCATGGAGCCAATGTTGCCGACGATGGTGGCGAAAATCAGCACGCCGATGAGGAAGTCCACGGTGACGAAGAGATACTCCAGATCCTGGACTGGCTGAGGAGTTTCTCCAATCGTTGTCAGCGTGAGCGTCGACCAGTAGAAACTGTAGATGTACTGCGTCGAGAGCTTCGGAGATCCCTGATAGACCCAGCCGTCGGTCTCGAAGCCGATAGCGAAGGAGAGCGCGAAGAAGAAGCAGGCGTTCCAGTGTATCAGCAAGAGAATGTAGAGGACGACCTTGGTGATCCTGAACGCGTTGGGAAAGTTGGTCCTGGTCTCTGTCTTGTCGAAAAACTCGATCATTCTGTCGATCCGAAAGACGCGATTGAGTCTGAAGATGACGGGACAGGGCACAGTTTCGTGACACTGCAGCGTCTGACTGAAGAAGAAGTAAGCGACGTCGGTCGGAAGGACGCTGATGACGTCAAACGCCACGAACTTGGAGTTCAGATAGTTGCGCCGAAGCTTCACAGGGTTTTTTACCATCAGCCCATGCTCCAGATATCCTGGAAGGTGCATGTGTTAACTGTGAAATGGATCCAAAGGTCACTTTGGGACTCGCACAATTGATCACTGGACACTGGAAGTGTCTGGTCCTGATAGGTGTTAGAGCAAAATGCATTTACTGTTAATTTGTCTCGGTTTTTGAGAAAATAGTCCTTATAGTAAACATCTGTGGTACTTTTATCCAGTGATTCCTGTGGCCTTATGAGCAACTTTGGACACTTTCGCTCTGGTTCAAACAAACATTTGGGCGCTTTTTAAGGAAAAATGCACCCACTTTTGCGTGCGTTCGAGTGTACTTGTTAACCAGAACTCACCTTCGTGCATTCGAATTATGATATCGAGGACGTATAAAAAATCACAAACATAATCCATTGCCAGCCATCCTCGGGGAAACAGATTCTGCAAATTCCAGAACACCGATCTGCCAATGACAAACACCAGGTTGTAGATAACTGCGCAGTTGATGATGCAAAGCCACTGAAATGGACAATGTGGTCAGATCAGTGCTCTCCAAAGTCCCAGTCAGCAGAATTGTGTAAACAACCTTGTAGTGACTTGGCTTCGACGTGTCAACCACGAGATTAATTTTCTGTAACCTCTTCCAGAGAGGATTCTCGTAGAGTTTCGACTTCATGGTCAGGGATTCACGTGTGCCTAGAGAATGGAAGAACGGTTATGCACAGGCACAAACATTAGTCTGGGACTCACACAATGTTATAAAGGTTACTTAGTGTTTATGCTTATATCGAAGTTAAAGGAGGTAATGACTTCGTCTTGCAAATATAAAGGAATATCTTTTACTAGTGACGCTGCTGTGCGTGCAAAACCTCCATCATCCTACAGCCAAGGGCGACAAACTCTACTACACTGTAGAAGAAAGACGGACTTCCAGCATTTGATTGGGCTATTTTTCCACTAGACAAATTCTTGTTACTGATATTATATAACTTTGAAGCACCTGACATGTGGTAGTAAGTATGAATCAAGACTTGAATGAACGCAGAAAACAAATCAGCTGCGTTGGAAAAAGAAAGCACGAGGGGAAAGCTAAGGCAGTGTGGAGCTTAGTGTGACTTTCAATGGAAGGCTTGCCTGAATAACACACTGACGCTGGTACTGGGACCAAAACCATGTCGTAGATGAACGAATAAGAATGGACAGAACTTACCACGGACTGCACGCAGTACTTGCCATCCTGATGGAAATAAAACTGTTACCAGTCCTTATCTACTAACACAAATACACCATAAAACGGATCAAAGGGTCCACCGCCCATGCATATATAGCGATGTAAGAATCAGATGCCTGCAAGACTCATTGTCCGAAGAACCAATGGAAAACAACAGCATTGACGGACGCTTTGGACGACCCAACTTACGAGCCCCACAATGATCCTTCTATCAGTATCACCGCGTACTTCGCGTCTTCATCGCTGACACATCTTCGCTGTGATGTGTACTAAATGCATAGGTAGGATGTGACAACTGTAATGGGTACCTACAAACTTTGTCCCACTTCTAAAGTAGACATCCCTCTACTTGACTGGACCTTCTGGCTGTGGACGCCGCCGACATCTATGTACGTAACCAAATAATTCCGGAGGGAATCGCAGCTTTTTGGGTGGGAGAAAGAGAGAAAGCTGTGGGAAACAAAGCCTCAGGATGAGTGGAAGTGGCAAACAATTAATCATGGGGGTCTTCATCAACAAAGATCGTCGCGGGGTGAAAACACAAACCAGCGTCAAGGGAAGTATTGATTATTTTCGCTCTGTTAAAACTTTTACTAATCTGTATACTTCACCCCCACTTTTACGAGCCAAATGTTGCGCTTGCCCAAGGGTGGCAAAATTGAGAGTCCGATTGGTGTCGATACTGAAATGGAACCGTGTAAAGTCGAAAAAAACCAGCCTCATCAAGAACAATACGGTCTAGGAGCAGAAGCTTTGGATCTTGACGTCCATAAGGGAAATGGCACTTCTTTTACCCCTCACCTTTGCTTGCGTACGAAGCGCTGAGGTTGAGGATCTTGAAGCTGTCGTGCTCCTTGGCTTTTCCCCCCCAATTCGTCAACTTCTGCTTGTTTTAAAGGGTTGGGTTCATGCCCCAAGTGCCTCTTCTTGGCACAAATTCGACATTCGGCCGGATTTGGCAAAACTCAGAATTCGGTCGGACCTTCGAATTTCGTCATCCCTGTACAATGATGCCACTGATGCCTGAAAAGTTGTATCGACAAACAGATGGTCTGACGTCAGTTGTGTGATTCCAGGCCCAACAAAGCATCAAAGCTTGCAGCCTCTACCACTATAAATCGGTGGAGGGAAAGCTCAAGTCTTGCTTTATCGTCAATGTGAAACGGAGTCTTGAGGAAGAACTTTCCACCCTAGTTCTTCTCCTTCAAGTAAGTTTCAGCTTCTGCTAGACTGGAGACTGCCAGAGACTGGTTGAAATAGTGGATAAGTTCTTGACCAGGACAAGAGGAAACAGATCACGCACATTGAAATAAGGAAGTATGGGTCACTTACTGACATCTACATCGAAATCGAGTCCAAATTCTTCGGAGAATGGAACAACATTGGCTCCTTGATCGAGACGTTGGCGGCCATCGACATCCAACCTCAGCGATCGGAAGATGACTCAGGAGCCTCTAAAACTGTCTCAGGTACCTATCACATCTCTACGTATAAAGAAAGACCTGGTTGGGGCGTCCTACATTATAAGAACGTTTTCCGTGTCCGTTACTCGATATTTCTGTTCGAACAAAAGATATCGAGCAGTTGTTGGCCTCTGCGTTCCTACCCAAGAAATGTCAAATTAAGCCATGTGTTTGCTACTTCAAAGGATTCTATCAAATGCCCGTTATGTACATCGCAAGTTAGCATTTGACCGCAGTATCTACATGAATGCACATTGAAAACTGTCTCGCTTGCCTATGGTACATAACGAATCTCTCTCTGTTTTGTCTTCAACAACATTTATTCAAAATCGTTTATATTCGAGGCAACCCTGACTTTCAAATGATTGGTACGCTCCGCCAAGTCCGCAGGACGATCAAATTGAATATCGATCAATGATTGCAGAATCGCCCCAGGAGAGTGACAAAGTCTGGCATCCGACGAACATCAGAGAAATTGACAACTTTCAAAGGGTCCTCACCTATGGCAACGAGCTGGACGCCGACCACCCTGGCTTCACCGATGAAAAGTACAGGAAAAGGAGAAGGATGTTTGCGGAGATCGCCCTCTTTTACAAACAGTAAGTTAAGCGGCGCTGTGCAATTTACAAGGGTATAGAGGTGTGCGAGGCAGAAGTAAATTCTGTTTGGTTTTCAATGTAGATAAAGGTTCAGTATCGGTTTTCCTGGCTGCTTAAAAAATTGGTTAAAGAGGGACACATTCGTTTCTTCTTAGCCTTTTTAAATTTTGTTCAATACAGTCGTGTCATCGTGGAGGACAACGAGGGAGACAAGTTGTTGCTTCTCGATTGGTAACTGAGACCACAATTCTTAATTCTAAATTCTCAACGGCAACGCTGACGCCGAAACCGACACAGAGATATAAAAGAAGTCGGTGTCAGGATACCGCACACATCTGGCACCTACAGGGTGTCCTGGCGGGGTTGCAATTTTTGAACTTCTACAAGGGGCGAAGAGTAAATCCCGACGTTATTCAACGTCGCCCAGAACCTGAAGGAGAATCCGAAGTGCATCTTCCTCAGAATAAGAGTTGTACAACTGGCCGAGGGCCCACACATCGAATAAGGGAACACTAAAGGCGTCGTCTTACAATTCTCGTTCTGGTGAAAATGGACTTCGGCTGCTCGTTTGGATTCTGCACGACGTCGAAAAACGTTCGGATTACCCCTCGCACCCTGCACATGGGCATGTACTTCACGTCCAGCCAACACCTGAGGAGAGTTTCAGCTAAAATCACAATTTCCACAACCAATGTTCATATGCATTGGAAAAAAAGTGTACGTATGTAACGAAACTTTTGCTGCATCCCTGTACAGGATCTTTCCAAAATCGAGATCCTACAGCACTTACGACATCAGAGGTGCTAATAGCAAAGCTTGACTTTCCCCAGTGGGGATCCCATTCCTCGTGTCAACTACACAGCGGAGGAACACGCAACCTGGCAAGTCATCTACGAGAAGCTGGAGAAACTCCACGCCAAGTACGCGTGCTCCGAGTTCAAGAAGAACTGGAACGAGCTCATCGAGACGTGCAACTACGGGTAAGGGGCATGGGCATGCCCAATTCTACACACTACTTGAGCACGCTTTTCCCTCTTCCCCCTCCCCACTTCCGACGTCGTGAGGTGCAAGACGATTCCGCAGCTGGACGACGTGAACAACTACTTGAAGATGAAGAGCGGCTTTCAAGTCAGGCCGGTGGCAGGATATTTGTCTCCGCGAGACTTCTTGAGCGGACTCGCATTCAGAGTCTTCCACTGCACTCAGTACATAAGACACGGGTCCGAGCCTTACTACACTCCTGAGCCGTAAGCGCGCTTGAGACGTACACAAGTGATAGTGACAGCTATGGAGGAAGAGTTTTCGTACCTCATTTGTCCAGGGACTGCTGCCATGAGCTGATTGGCCACGTGCCGATGCTGGCGGACAAAAAGTTTGCGCAATTCTCGCAGGACCTTGGGTTGGCATCGCTCGGGCTTTCGGACGGAGACGTTCAAAAAATCGCCTCGGTGAGTCAGCGTTTCCACTTGTGTGCGTACGCACGATACAATTCAGTAGTACTAGAGGTACAGGGTGGCCAACGACTTTCTTGAGTCGGGCCCGTAGAGTGGATTATGGAGATCATGACGCCAAATGTCCAAGAGTGAAGCTGCGAAAAAAACATTAAAGAACTTCTTCGAGGTTCTTTGCCACAACCTTCAATATCGTGGGCCAAATTTTCAAGCACCACAACGTGTCGACATGGAAAACTTGGACGAGACCATCATCATCAGTTTCTGGCTACATGCTGGGCCATCACCACGTGCACTTGTACTGCATTGGGTCCTTTTCACGTCACCATGGAAAATTGGTCTGCTTTCTCTAGTAGGGTATGACGCTCAATGCACCTTTACCGCAGCACTTATAACTTTGAACCAAGAACATCTTCCCGCCTTAAGACTGCGCCATTTGCACGGGGTACCTCAGCGGCCACAGGAGCTGGCCTGATCAGTGAATCGCATTTTGAAATCCGATTCACTAACATTTGTATGCTGGGGAAGGAAGTGGTGGGGAAAATGTCTGGTCTCCTTACGTAAAAGCTGACTCTGCTTAGTGGCTTCATTCACGCAATTCCTGCAGAAAATTTGTTTGCCACACTGCAATGTTAAGTGTTGATGTGTTCGTAGTGTTACTTCTTCACGCTGGAGTTTGGGCTCTGTGTGGAGGACAATAAGCTGAAGATCTACGGCGCCGGCTTGCTTTCATCAGCCTCGGAGATGGAGTACGTGATCAAGGGCTTAAAGTGCGGCAACGTAAGGGTGGACGAGTTCTCCGTTGATCGGGCGATTGCCACCCCCTGTATGGTGACCACATTCCAGAAGAGGTACTTCGTCACGCAGGACATCATGTACACACAAACCGAAATCAGGTGGGTGAGAGAGAAGAGCTTGGATTGCCAAGTGACTCTTTTCTCCATTTTTTCCAGGAAGCTCGCAGAGTCGCTATCGCAAGTGTGCAACAAACGCTACAACCCGTACACTCAATGCATCGAAGAGATCAGCAGCACCGGAAAGATCATTGATATAGCAAATGAGCTCAGAGGCGATTTGTACCTCGTGCAACAGGCTGCAAAAAAGATGGTGAGTTGCAACTCTCAAATCAGCGCCTCTGATACAGTGGAATTCGATGAAACGGATATCAACGTAACAAATAGTCTCGATACTACGCATTTTCCCCTGCTGACTGATTTTTCTTCATTTCACTACGGAACGTGCAATCTCAATATAACGTATTTTACCCTACTGACAAGAAAATGCGTCGTATGGAGATTCCACTGCAATTTGTACGCCACAGCGTAGTGGAGAAATTTATAGTCCGATCGACTTTACATCGTCATGTTCAAACCTCCTGCCAAAAGATACCTTTCGGGGATGAATTCAATCGTCCAAAATAAGCAGAAGTGTTGAAACCGGGGAAAAGCCAGCACTAGTAGCCCGCATCTGGAAGCCGTCGTACTGATGAGTACGACAGCTTCCAGATCATCAACCTCAACAATGTGGAGTCGAATCCAGCAAAGACCATAGGCACCAAAGTGTCATTGTCCCCCTGGTCATTCCCTGAATCCTCCATAATGTAGACATTCTGCTCCTTGGCTGTTTGTTCTTAATGGGATGGAGCTTGCTTGTTTCAACTTGACCAGGTCCAATTTCCCTACCGACGTCACTCGTACTCTCAATTTTGTTACCACTGTAGTCTTCTATACTCTTCACAGGGTGTCGAATCAAGCACGAGCCTTTTCCAGAGGTTGAGCTTTTAACTGGAGACAATCTGATGCGATGATTGATGACATCTTATTTCCGGTGTGCAACTCAAAGCCATATCCATGTGATGACTTTCAATAAATAGTCTTAAAAAAACCTAAACACAAGAGAGTGCTTTTATTCTTTAGTTCAAGAGACTAACTAGCGCAGTGTCTACTTCGGTAGAGGAGACAAATTACTTACTGTCTTCATGTATCTGCTCTACTTTGGATGGCCGGCTCATGCCTCAGCCCATTGGTCATGATCTTTGTCATTGTGCCCATGAGTTACGATCTGCACGTACACGTTCACTTTTGGGCTTCCCCCACTTCTTCCACAGGGGAAGACTTGAAGAGACTGAGCCCAACTTTTTCTTGGCTTCTTTTTTCCTCACACCCTGTTCGACGTGAGCGCACTGATGCGGCCAAGCGAGGCTTGGACACAACGAGCATATTTGGTGCACGCTGAGATATCATTCAATTGCCCCGGATGCTTGAGCAAATTGAGGAAACTTTTCAGCTCCATTAGCGCTTCACTCTGGCCAGAGGCTTTAATTAAGGCTTCTTGACCAGAGGCCAGCGGGTGGCACCGCCAACTTTTTTTTCTCCTCTCCTGGCACAAGATACTTTTTTCACGTCATTATTTATTGCGCCATTTTGCCACGACCATTGCATGGACTCCTCCACTTGGGCGAGGGGGATAAAAAGAGGGTCCTTCTCTCCGGCACTGGCTAGACAATGACGCAGCGTGCACAACTTTAGTGGTCCATGACATTCTGTAAGTGTACGTATGTAGTGGTGTGAATACCCTTTACTACACTTTGGAGCTTGTAGTAGCGGCCGGGGGAGGAAGTCCTTGTCCCTCATAAATTCGCAAAGCTATTGTGACCCCCTCCCTATTTTCATACCACACCCCTCCTTCTCATGCAACACTTTAAAGCTCATTCTTGATCGCAGCGGAGGAAACCATCAATTCGTATGCAGTCGTTTTTCGACGGTTCGTCCAAACACACAAAGTGCAGTACTGTGCTCATATATCCACCCCTGCCCAGCTACTGGACACGATACGACAACCTGTTGTTATTTGAGCACTGGAAGGCTGCGTAAAACCAACATAAACCAGATTTCTGAGTCCTGACCCACCCTTGCAAAAAAGGGGCGGCCTTGACGCCACGAAGGTTTGACGTACATTGACCTCAGTCAGTCTGTGCATAGTTCACCCCATGCATAAGATTCATAGCGTCAGAAAATTCGTTGGGTGTTGCTGTAGAGCGCCTTGGCTACCTAGGTTTGAGCCGTCCAAAACCAGTGACCAGCACTTACACGATCAGATTAGGCGTTCGAGTGCAAATAGGAAAGAAAAGGCCGTCTTTTAATTAATGGGGCAGCCATTTGTTTTATTCCATTTCCTCACGACAAGAGATTAAAATCTATTAGCGCAACCCGGCCCAACCAAGTGGGTCTCGAGTGAGTGGGACAGCAAAGTTGAGCAAGGCAGAGCAAAGTAGACCAAAGCAGGGCAAAGCGAAGCGAAGCAAAGCAAAGCAGAGCGGAGTAGTGATGGGTCAAGCCAACAAGTTGGGCCTGAAGTGTAAGTTTAAGCCTCTTTGTCAGGGACTCGAGCTCAGGCTCTATCCGTTTGATGGTGAAGAAGCAAAACCAGGTGAAGGGGCCGGAATATCACGAAAGGAAGCGCCCGGCAAAGTGAATACAGCTCGTACACTTTTATGATTGTTGGTGCACCGACGGTAGTGGTTAAGCAACTCGACAGCTGTGGTTGACAGCAACACAGCGTCATGGCGAGGTGAAGGGGTTTGAGCTCGTGGGCTCGAGCCCTTTTCGATTGAACCCGAGTCCCTAAAGAACTAAAAAAAAAAAGCTCGAGCCTTTGGAGTCCGAGTCTCGGACTCGACCCCTGGCTAGAGCAGAACAGAGCATTTGTAACAACACCTGGTGAGAGAGAAGCGAGCAGGAACTGGGTTCGCTTTTGCCGATTGCATCGCTCGCTCACGGCCTACGCAGAAAATGCGTCACACAACACAGTTTGTGACGCCGACGCAAAAGAAAGAAAAAAAGGGTTCGACGACGCTTCTCGAACCGGTTGCTGATTGGGGAAGGAAGATTTTCTGTGCTTTGTCGGTCCTCGCGAGATTTATGGCGGTCACAAACGTTGTTTCCTCTATCTTCGACTCTCCTCGGATGTTCGAATTTGTCTCTGTGATCAGAAGGAGGGCTTAAATCACTGAAAAAGTCTCTTCTCTCTCAGATGCGTCAAAGACAAGAACAAATGATCGATCCCACTTCAACGCACGCAGTATTGGGATTGACCCAGGTATGCTGTGCGCACGCATGCATTTTTCTCCTGCGTCATCGCTTCACCATGAGAATTGCATTGCGGATTCGCTACTGCGCGCAAGTTCAGTGGTCCCCGCGTGTACGCCGGACGGAGCAGAAGTGACAGCATCAGGGGGGCGTCGATGTTGGCGAGGGCAAACGTCATGGGGGCCACAGAGGAGATGAACTCCATCAATGTGCGTCGGGTCACGTTGGGGGGGGGGCAAAAGAGGGGTATTTTGCAGTCAATGTTAGGTTGAAACACATTCGACTCCATTCCTTTGGTCAGAATTGACAAAAAGGAGAAACATTAGTTGCTCATCCGCTACTTTGTTTCTTTCCAGAGGTAGAATGAGGCTCCAAAGTGAGGGTCGAGGCAGGTGGGGGAATAGTGCTACAATGAGGGAGCTTCTTGAGCTAAGATTTTTGGGCCCCGTCACCTTCGAATCGTTGAAGCGGGGTCAGGGTAGACTCCAGGCCTTGGAGAAGCGGGGGTCACTGTAATATTTGTGACCGAAGAAGGAGAATGTTCAATTCTGGATAGTTGCACGGAGAGAAGTGCAGTGATGGAAGATAGAGGAAAAATTCCTTCTCCTTGACCTCTCCACGCACGTGCAACGTACACGTGCGTGCGTCGCGTAGCTGAACCCTTTGACGGACGGGCGTGCATGATTGAAGGAGGCCCCCTTTTCATCTGATGTGTCGCCACCGCCACCACGGAAGAGTTTTCATGCAACGTCGTCGTCGTCGTCGTACCGGTTTCCCCCTAAAAAGATTATTGTTGCACCGGCGTAATGATGCATTCGAGAGACCGGGCAGAGGAGGTGTAAGGTATGTCACCACCTATATAAAAGGGGACTCAGGGGATGCTGAGGACGTCATTAGTTTGTCAATCTCCAATAACAACACAACCATGAAGGTAAAGCTGGAAGAAAGCAACACCAGGGTTGACACTGGCTTGTATCAGCATGCACATTCAGGGGTGTGACAAACCGGTGTGAATATAATTCGTAGGTGTTCGTCGTCGTCCTCTCCGTCATCGTCCTGGCTGATGCGGAGCAGTCCAGCAGCCAGACCTTCTCCCTCGGAGGGACCACGAGGTCGCACAGCGCTACTCACACTCCAGGACCTAAGGCCCCGGCTCCTTACCCGGCCCCGGCGCCCTACAAGCCAACCTACGCCCCGGCCCCAGCCCCGTCTTATCCTCCCCCCGCTTACCAGCAGCCCGCATACCCTGCTGAGCCTGCCAGCTATGAGGTAAAGCTGTCTTCTTTTACGTACAGAAAAGCATCTCTATCATTGGGATGTATTTAGTATTTTATCAGTTCTGTCACCCGGCGAACTTGAAGACACATGACAATAAGTGCCGACATAACTGACATGTGACTCTCTGTCATCTTGCACCTAATGGTAATTTCCATTGCAGTACCAGTATGCTGTCAAGGACGACTATGCTGGAGTTGACTTTGATGCCAATGAGACCCGCAAGGAGTACACGACCAATGGTGGTTACAGGGTCCTTCTCCCCGATGGCCGCATCCAGACTGTCACCTACACGGTGAATGATGCCAAATCTGGCTATATTGCCGACGTCTCCTACGAGGGTGAGGCCCGCTATGATGAGCCTGCTCCCTACAAGCCTCCCCCTCCAGCATATGAGCCTGCTCCTGTTTATCCTCCTCGTCCCTCCTACGACGCCTAAGAAATGACACTTAACCATATTTATGAAGTTATTTATGGATATGCCAAGAACGAACTAAGAAACTTGGATTAAAAACCTACTCTTTGAAAGTTATATGTGCTTGTTTCGTGGCCTTAGCTGCGACAATGTGGTATGTTACGTACGCTCTCCCGCTCAACGTAGTCACGCAGTAGTCCTAACTCTAATGTTTCTTTGTGAGTTGTTATAAATTTCGGGCACGTTTCAGCCCACGCTACTTCTCTCATATTGTGTGTTCGTCTGATCATAGGTATTTTTCTGCAAAAGAGAGAAGTTTTTTCGAACTCGTCGTTTGCTTCCAAAATTAGCCAAAAACGTACGAAGGCTCTTTGTGGCGTCCCTCACGCTCTATGTACGCATATCTGTGACGCAGGCGTAAAACTTGATTGCGCACTGCATATCAGTCTGATTCAGGAAAGACTTTGCAACAACTAGGATGCAAGCAGTTGCAGTCAGGGCCCTGGAAGAAAAAAAGACTTTGCACGCAACAACCCAACAGCTCTTGCTGTACTGTACAGGGTGAGGAAGAAGGACCGCAACATATAACACAGTTCTGCCGAGCCCAATGTATAGGAATACTCTGCACCGATTGATATTGCTCTTACGATTGTTTTCATACTGTCCTCCCTGTGATGAACACAACTTAAGGACAGTACTAAGGAGGAAGGAATGTTTGACTCCTTTCTGCACTTTTACACTGGTGCAGTTTTTTGTTGATATCCATCACGTCTCACGGAGACTTAAAGGCGTGTGTGTGCGACAAACGTCCATCAGCGTAAAGAGACTCCTAGGTAGCATTCAGTGGGGGGTGCAAAGGCCGCGTCTACACTGGCACACTTTGGGACACACGTATTGCAGAACAATGAGTGTTTCTTCGGACGGTTTCTAGGCATTCACAAAAGAGCTCACGCATGCGATGTTGTTGCAAGTGTGACGTTCAAGGACTTTTTCAGTCTGTCATTGAACTCTTCATCCAAGTGAAACATTGGGCTTTTTTAAGGTGCAGCACAAAATATACCATCACTTGCAATCCATAGACTTGACAACTCCGTATGAATCCAAATTATACTTAAAAGGTGTATTTTTAATGACAACTTTGAACAGGAAAAGATCTGACAATCAAGGGTGAAAAGTTGACTACAGACGGAAACGGAAATGTGTCTGGCCGAGTATTTGATGTCCATGAAGCTCCATTTGCATTCACCTCTCTTGCCCTGTGCGTGCGCGCCCGCGTTTGCGTGCACGCGTGCAAAATGTATTCGTTTGACCTGATCACAGGATGCGGACGTGATCTTCGTAAGTCACTTGGAATGGAAAAAGAGCAATACTACGAATGTCATCTGTTTTTCCTCCCTATGACTCAGGAATCCAGCACGAGCGTGACTCCAAAGAGGAGCTCTCCGGGACGATCGATACCAGAGGAGTGCGAATGAGCTGAGCTTTGCATCGATTTTTTATCCAGCCACAGCCAGATGTGTTCAGCAACAACGAAACAAAGTCATGCGTACAATGATTCACAGGAAAGCCTGGTCGATGAGTCCAAGAGCTCAGTAGCAGCTTTGCTGCTCCACAGGCACAATCTCAATGGTTGCCACTTTTTTTTAGGGGCGGTTTAATGGGAAGACTTGTCTAAGTGCAAAGGCTCTTAAACACGCTTTCTTTTTTTTAACTTTTCTAAACGACTGTAATGAAATACAGTTAGGTACTCGTTTCGAGAGTGCAGCTGAATAGAATTCCACCGCAAAACGGTTGCTAGAATAACTGGATTTAAGAAGGACCTTGTTAAAAGGGCCATTTTCTTTTGAACCGATACAAAGTAACAGTATTTAGCTCTGATGTTCGTATGGCGCTTATAAGAAAACTTTCGAGGCAAATGTCATTTCGTCACAGGATGTTGAATATGACCGCACTGAGAAAAAATTCACCGAATCAGAATGGTCAGTGCAGTGGTATAAACAGTCTGTGACAAAATTCACAATTACCTCCGAGCTCTACTTACAAGGATCGATGCTACTAGGCCAAAAGTGATTGGCTATATCACCTTTTTTGCTATATACTAATGTTTAAATAAATCCATGTTATGATTAAATGACTCCACTCCGCTCGCTCGGATGTTACCATGTTCTTCGGCTGCATCCTGCCAGTTATTCCGTGAATGAACTGGTCTAATGGATCAATCAAGTCCAAGACTTTGGCAGGTCTTAGAGAGACTGTGAAAGATTATTAATCGACTTAAACTGCACCGCGAAAAAGAGGAAGAAAAAGATCGAGTTGAACAGGATTTTGCCGTTTGAGGAACAATCATTTTTCTCGCGCACAATTCAATGACGTCGACCAGTGCTGTGACCAGATTAGGACTGCACATTATACTAAAGGGTCTGCCAATTTTGGGCGCGGCGAAAAATGCACTCGGTTGAAGAACAAGAATGTCCTTTTGAGAAGGGATTTAGGGGTAAGGATTATGGGTCGTGCTTGTTGTTAACAATAGGGGATGATTCGGACGGGCTCTGACGAGAAACAAGCAAGCCAAACCCTTTTGCAAGAGCCAAATTTGCACGGAGATGTCATTGGGTACTGTACAGAGGTGGCGAAATGAAGGGCTCCTTAATGCTATCCCACGTGAGCTCGACACAAAGAGACAAATTCAAGCGCGCTGAAAGAAAGAAAACGAGCAGACGTGTTCACATTGTGGAAGACTCTGCTGCAGAATGAGTACGACAGCATCAAGATTGCCAACCCCAAAGCTGCGTAAGCCGAACCTCGAGGGAGATTAGAGATGGAAAAGCGTCCCTGACCACCGTCATCAAGACCATCAGTGATGCAGGCCCCCTGCTTGTCCATGCTCCTCTCGATGAGGTCGATCCAGTGAGCCCACGTGACCTGGTTCAACTTTTCTGAATTGATTTGCAGGCAAATATGATCATCCTGCTGAAGATTATGCGCCTTTTCTGACATCTGCCGTGTCCACTGCGCAAGACCAAAGCCTGACTTCCACTTCCACCTGCTTTCTCCCTGCGTTAATTGTACCTGGGTGTTGGGGAGAAAGAAAGAAGAAAGAAAGAAAGAAAGAATTTCCTCTGCGTACCGACTATGGTGCCAGGTATGGCCGGCTCTCTCACCCGCCTGCCCGCCCGCCTGTGCGGCGTCCCTGAAGATCTTGCGATTGGCATAATGCATACCAAGTCTACATACAAAGTGTACATAACAACGATGGCACTGGCATCATCGTCCGAGGAGAGCAAGAGCGGGAGAGAGGAAGGGCCAACCCGTGCTTGAGTTACCCGGATAACTTTTAATCGACGCACGCGAGGCGGGGGTGAGGAAAAAGTCGTCGGACTCAGCATGGTTCTTGCAGCAGTTGGCTTCGGCCGGCAAAGACATGAGCAAGATTGACCAACTCGACTCGGCCGGATCTAGCAGGGTGAACAACACCAGCAGCAGCAACAACAACAACAGCTTGAGCAGCAGTCGAGGGGCGGCGGCGACATCAGCGGCAGTGGTCGTCGTGTGCCAGGAGGTCTTCGACGAAAAGAGTCAACCGTCAACTGAAGGTAGGCTGATCATCAATGCTGACATTAACAACAAGTAAACTTAACATACTTTTGGTCTCATGCCCGGTGTCACACGTAAGACTCACCATGAGTCATACGGTGGGGAATTGAGACAGATGCACAACACTCTTATTAGAGAGTACACGCGTCAAGGATCGATATTTGCATCATGAGGGACGTGGAGAGCATGTCCAGCAGCGGCAGGGTTATCGATAATTGATTGTAGTGAATCTGCATCCAGGTGAACTGCACCGAGAAGAAATGCATCAAGCTCTTTGCTGCCTTTGCAGAAATCCTCGAGTACGCTGCCAAGATTGGGATCGACGTCTCTGAGGAAAAGCATCTCATCCACTTGGCCAAGGAAGGACTTCTGCAGGAGCTGCCACGAGAGTGGAAGCCTTGGTTAGTCAACTTCGAGTGCACTGTCCACATTGTTTGAATTGTCTCAAATTTCGAGCAATGACAACTCTGAGGGAATTTCCAACAATTATTTCAAAGAACTTTCAGTAATTAATTTTGTCAAAAGATGCGAACCCAAGAAACAAGAATTCAAACAACCAGTTTTTTCGAATGCGAACGATTAAAGACCATATTCGAGTAATTTTTGAATAATCTCTCTTCCAGAGCACCTAAAAGGTAACACCAGACTTCAATCACATACAGAGAGCAAACAAGCAAAAGTATATAACGTAGTTGAATGCTGATAGACAATGTAAGGCACACTCGCGATCGGGGATGATCGTTAGTGTGAAGTCCACTGAGTTGATGAACATACTGCTTAATTTGAATTTTCGCCTGGGTAGAGGCCAAAAATGATTCGAAACCTTTATCTCCAACAGAAATTTCGAGTATCCAATGTTTTTCGTGGCCCTTGTTTGCATGATGTTCAGGCATTCGGATGTTTACTGAACTCTTTAACGAGGACAGGTTATGGACAGTGGATATTGGTTAATGTCACGTATCATTTATTAAACCGGAACCTCTGGGACAAAACAAGTGCCAACATTTTTTAGTGAAGAATATCGGTTATTATCACATTTCATATCGGCTTACTGTAACACTTTTTTGGAACCAAAGTTACGTTCTGTAGCAGAGTTTACTATATCAAAGTTTGACTGAGGAGGAGAAGGAGGAGCTGCAATTTTGGCGGCAAGGCCCATTTTTGAACCTCCTGACGATCAGCGCTTGTAACGCATGGGCTTGGCGCAGGTGGCGCACGCAGTGACATTTGAAGTACTGGGTTCAAGAAGCTTAAGGACGGTTTTGTGTGTCAAAACTGTGGTATAAAAATTGACCCAACAATCGGACGATAACTAACTACGACAAGCACTGTATATCTATTACTTTTTTGCCATCTCCTGAAAAATTAGCTCCTCTAACGTTTTTCATTAAGCTTTGCACGACATTTTCAGCAATTTTCCTCGATAATCCAATCTGAGTAGCGCTTAGAAAGTTGATGTCTCCCTTTTCTTTCTATGCTGCACTTATGAACTTGACGTTGAAACTTAAATATGACGAGGAAGCCAGCGTTTATGTGCATGTCTGCACGTCCATTGTATGCAGAGTACAAAGTTTTTGCATGAGACACAAGCCTGGCTGTGCACGCTTCAAGTCCTTTTTAATTCCGTGATGATGGTACTTAGGCTGTCCGTTCTGGTTCAGGTGCCATTCCCACATGAGTTCTTTGCCCACTCCAGCAATAACGTCGACGTTGCCACCGTCAAAATCCTGGAAGACCTCAGTCAGAAGTGATTTGCCAAGGAGAAACAGCAGTTTCTCCACGTAAAGATCTCCCCGCTGTTGACGAATCGCGATTGACGCAGTTGCTGGGCGTAATTTGGTTACAACATGTCCCTCTCAAGTATCATAAAATGCAGTTGGTGGCAAGAGACTACGTATTATATAAGGGAAATATGGAGAAGACACTGCTTTTACTATGCATGACCAACTGGCCGACATTTGGTATGACCTCTCTGGCAAATCTTACGTCACGACAAACAGTGGCAGCCTCCCAAAGTGTTTCCACTAACATGTATGATGAGCAGCAGAACAAAAATCATGACATACTAGAATATAATCCTCCGAGTGCATAATCCGGCCGGCTTCATCGTCAAGTAGCATGCACAGCCGAAGCGCTTACTACTGACTTGCGTAGACATTTGCTTTCACTTTACGAGATATTGAAAGCATCGGCAGCTTTATGCGGGCCGCAAGTACTGCATTGATACAGTACCGTGACCCACGTGCTGCTACATGCAGTAGATGTGGTAGTGGGAAACGAACGTAGTACGAGAGCTGACATCCTTTGACGCCCTAGAATAGGAGGTTATTTGTCTCTGCCCAAAGTCCAGCGCAGTTGTGAAGCTGTCTTTGAAGCTGGTGTTATTATCATTGTTACCTTTATTATTACACTATCCTGTTTAGCATTGATATTACCTTATGAATCATTTTTACTTTTCTTACGTGTAGCTGGGATGAGGGCGTTTGCGACTACTACTACTTCAACGTGGTGAGCGGCATCAGCCAGTGGAGTCATCCCCTTGACGACGTCTACCGCCAGAAGGTCGTTGCTGCTCGGGCCTCGTCCGCTAGGAATGAGGCCACGTGGGACCTGACCGACACCAGTGAAGTGCTTGAGGACATGGAGCTGAGGCCGCCAGCCAGGCTGGTAATAATTAGAAGGAGTTCTAGATCACGGTGTTCAACACTTTGCTTTTGCTTCTTGCTCCCAGGCTCCACTCCCAGTCCTGGGGAAAGGCCCAAAGGGCCCACAGGGAGGAGCCAAGGCACTCCCACCGTTGAAAAAAGTCAACCAAGACCTGATGCTTAAGCCCGGAGATGGTCTGTCCGCATCCAACACTCCCTTGTCCAGCCCCAGGAGGGTAAATGGAGATCCTGCCAGGAGTTTGCCGCTTGGTCAGTCTGGTATGAGACAGAACATGGAGCACTACATATGTACGGTTGTTCAATATATTCTTCCTGTTCGAAAGGTTCCGGCTTCCTCAAGAACAATGGCCAGGCTCAGAAGAAGACCCAGAAGAAATCGGACGATAAAGAACCTGATCAGATCAGGGGTATCTTAAAGAATAAGCCCGTGACGTCAAACGAGAAAATGGATGCAAACAGGCACATACACTTTGATGTAAAGTTAGACATGGGTGCCAAAGAAGATGTGGAAATGATCCGTCAGTTAAGGGCGGAGGCAGCTCAAGACATGATCAGAAACGCTGTAAGGGTTATTCTTTGTCACGATGGCTCCTGCTTGAACGTCATTCCCGTGTGACTTCAGGTCCCTGGCAGAGGTCACCTCAGCGCCCAAAAGACCATCCCGGAGTCGCATGAGAGTGGAGAAAGCGAAGAAGACTTCATGAGTAAGAAATGCTCATACGTAAAGATACGCTTTTTCTGTGTGCATTTCACTCTTTTTCACTGTGTGGTTTTGCGGTTTTTTGGCACTCAAAAAAGCACTTTTGTATTTCCCTACTGCTCAGCACGACACGGGCTTTTTGACCCTGAGGATCTAATTGTGGATGATGCCACTCTGGATGACAGTTATTTTAACGTAGCAGGTACTGAAATGCGATCATTTGCAATCGTCCCTCTTCAGTTCACTGAGAGCAATCTTATACCCGTGCGTGTTTCAGAGGAGAAAGTCTCGGAGACACCGCCAAAGGTGGAGGAACTTCCTGTCCGGACAAAGTCCAGACTGTCCAAGATCCTGTCCAACGTTTCTTCTTCCTCTGAGATGAGTGCAAGCAGTCAGAGGCTGCCTCCAGAGTCACATCAAGAGGTCAACGAAGTCCGTCGAGTCCCTGAACGTGAGAGTTACACCATTCCTCCGGCGTCAGCGAAGGAGAAACGATCTCAAGATGCTCCGGAGAAAGAAACTGCTTTCGAAGGCCAGAAAGAAGTGATGCAGGAGTCAGCCAGAAAGGACCTTGAACAGTTCAAAAGCCGTCTAAAGGAGAGTCTCGAGGTGGAGAAAAAAGCCATCGAGAGCAAATATCGCGCAGCTCACGAAGGTCAAATTGCGTTCATGAACGAAGAATTCTCCAAGAGGCGAGAAGCGGAGGAGAGGAATTTAAGGGAGTCGCTTGCCCAAGAGGTGGCGATCCTGAACAAGAGGATGCTGGAAGACTTGGAAGAGGAGAGATCCAAGCTGATAGAGATCTTTGACACTGAACTAGCACGAGCACGCATGGATCTGGAGGCAAAGAAGAGGGACGAGCTATTGAAGAGACAGAAGGATTTGGAAGAGAGCTTTCACAAAGAATTTGAAGAGTTCAAGTCCAAGACCAGATCGTCGTTGGAGGAAGAGAAGATTAAAGCAGAAAATTTTTTTAGAGAAGGTCTAACCAAAGAAATAGCAGTCTTGAGAGAGGAACTGTTTTTTGCCAAAGGAAATATCAATCCAGGAGCATCTGCAAACGACCCAAAGGCCAAGAGAATCCAATTTCATGAATCGGATGTAAGAGACGTTATCGAGAAGACCCCTGACGAATACTCTAGAGGGGTGGCCACGACCTCCAGTGAGTTAGAGGAGATGAAAGAGGACCTCAGGAAAGGGTTGGCTGGAGAGATAAGGGAACTGGAGGGAGAGATCAAGAAGCTGCGACTAGAGTTGACCAAGACTCGCGCTGCAGGAGTGCCACCAGCCGCATCTGCTTCCGGAGGAGGAGACTCTGTGGAAGAAGAGGATCTTGTGGAGCCGCTGCCAAGCAAAGGACTTCTCAAAGGCAATCAACTTAGCTAGACTAATGCTGGAAATGTCAGCCATTTTATTTATATTTTTGTCTCTCCAGGGTCTAATTTGCACAAGTCCAGGTCATCTCTGCATCTGGATAGTGAAGGAGACTCTGTTTACGAGTCTTCCCACATAGGTAGGAAATTCACACTCTTAGCACCTTGATAAATGTCATCAAGGATTTACTAATTCAACTTCAGATGTCAATAAACATCTGCACAATCTCCAACATCGGGTGATTTCCCTGGAAAAGAGCCTTCTACCCTTCTCACTGCCTTACCCTGTGCCTGCTCCTCAACAAATACCTCTCATGTCTTCCTATGGTAAGAAGAAATTAACAACCATTCCATTGCTTGCAATGATGTTCTGGCTTAAAATATGCATGTACAATTACTCAGTATATGCACAGTATTATATGTACTATGAATTTTGTTCCTTAAGCGTCTGCTCAGCAACTCCTAGCTGCCACTGCCTCCACAACACCAAGGATCACCAGCATGGGTGGCTGGACGGTGGAAGAAGAACTGTACAAGTCTAAGATGTGGCTCAAGCAGAGAAATCAGTCACTCATGTCCTCAAAGCCGTAACAGCCTCGACCTTTTGCAGCTGCTAAAGGTCAAGTCCTGTTTAACAGTTGTTATCGAGGGTCCTTCTGGTTAGCTCAGTCCCTCTGAGTTGATTCTGAAGCCCTCCATTTGGTCACCTGTTTATGTATGTACTAAGTACGCCATGCAACTGTTTCTACGCACCTATTCTAACTTGTACTACCCGTTATGATGCCAAATAGTAAGTTGTCAAAGTCGATATCTGTTGTTGCAACACCGCCGAATGCAAATATACCAGTTCTACAACCTCTCCCTCCTCGCTGCGAACTATTGCTGTGTGTTCTACATGCATTTGGTATCCCCAAGATGCAAAAAAACCCCACCACGCAAAAAAACCCACCACCCAAAAAACCCCACCACCTTAGCTTCAGCCCACTGTTTATTTGAGCACTCTTCTCTTAGGTCATAGGAGGTAAACAAGAAACCAGATCTAATTTGACTGGGTTCCGTGCCACTTGGGTAGCCAAGCCTCCTGCCCATTTTTCTCTTCCTCATTTTTTCCTTCCGTCTGGCCGTCAAGTTCCGGGCGCACTTCATAGTCTGCATGTGCACGTCCGCGTAGGTGTTCGTGCTCACTGCATGCACAGCATACGAGTATGATATAGCAAGGAGTCCGATTATTCAACATCAGTACTAATAATGCAGCATAAAATAAATAAAGATGATCACTCAAAGCGTCTGATCAAGCTTATATCTGCAATGTAAAATTACACAAAAAACAAAATTAGTGAATGGGTGTCCTTCTTTTCTTTCTTTTTTTTTTTTAAAAAAAATGCCATTGAAACAAGTGTTTGAAGCTATGAACCTTCGGCGAGTGTTACCGTGTCATGGAGTCCGGTTAGGTTGTTTGTTTGTTTGTCCGGTTAGGTTAGGATACTGTTTACAACCAGTAATTAATTTGGGTTAGCTTTTGGACAAGTTTCTGGCAGTTTTTGATGCTGCCACGAAATCTGCTCATTCTTCACTTTTCTTTAGTCGTGTTAGATTGACAGTGAAAGTACAACAAGAACAGAAAACATATTTTTGGCAGAGTTTTTTTTATCAAGCCCGATTTGATCTCCGGGCCAAAAAAGTGTGAATGCTGGTAATTGAGGAGAGACCGAAATTGATCGTGCGTGTGGATGGTAAAAGTCTTTCTTGGTCTGGACGAACCACGTTGTGATTTGTGAGATCGAGTACGGGAGCTTACGGAGCCTCCAGGGTCCTATTCATACTATTACACGTCCGGGGTCAAACTTTTTGTAGGAAATTCAGGCTTATTTTTTCTTCAATTTCAGGCTTGTTCTACATTTTTTGTTGCTGTCGAAGTCGTTTCGGGTTTGGGGATCTAACCCGTTGGGGTTGAACTTCCGCTGCAGGAGTTGCGCGCTCTCCTCGCGGCGTACGCGCTGTTGCTGCCGCCGCTGGTGGCGGCGCTGCTGCTGCTGCTGCTCCTGCAACAACGCTGTTGTGACGCCAAAGTGACGCACACTTTTGCATTGCGTCCTATAAAAGCAAGTCGAGACTGCTGCTTCACATCCACTCAGTGGCCAGACACGCGAAGAACACCTCCGGCAACATGAAGGTAAGATCGCAAGTCCGACTTTTTGCAGGACGTTCACCGTATACTTGGCGGAGTTAAGAAAATAGCTAACCTAGTGCATAAGTTTGGCTTTTATACAAAGCATGCCGGAAAAAATGCCGTCAAGTTCCGCACTTGAGGTAGGGGATTTGTACCACAATCATATTTTTTGTAATAGCATATATTGTGCAGGCTGCTGAGCACGCGAGCTTATAGAAGCATTCCTCCCGTACATATTCCAGGCCCTCGTTATCCTCTCCATCCTTGCCCTGGCTACTGCAGAGCAGACCAGCTCCCAAACCTTTACACTGGGTGGCACAACTCGCTCCCACACCCACACCCACACTCCCGGTCCAAAGGCTCCTGAGTACAGGCCTGCTCCAGCCCCTGCTCCTGCCCCGTACAGACCCTACAGGCCTCCCCCCGCTTATGGCCCCATTTACAAGCCTCCCCCCACATACGCCCCTGCCCCAGAGCCGACATATGCCCCTCCAGAGCCCACCACCACTGCAGCCCCTGAGCCTGAGCCTACCGAAGCCCCTGAGCCCACACCTTCCCCGGTCTACTACAAGCCTGCCCCCGCTTATCCCCCACCTCCAGCTCCAACTCCAGCCCCGGCCCCAGCCCCACCCCCAGCCCCCGTTTATGAACCAGCTCCCGCCTACAAGCCTGCTCCCGCCTACCAGCCAGCTCCAACTTCTGCCCCTGCACCCAAGCCTTCCTACTCTCGTCCCGCCTATGAAGAGCCTGCATATCCTGCCATCCCAGCAAACTATGAGGTACATGACAATAAGTGCCGACATAACTGACATGTGACTCTCTGTCATCTTGCACCTAATGGTAATTTCCATTGCAGTACCAGTACGCTGTCAAGGACGACTATGCTGGAGTTGACTTTGATGCCAATGAGGCCCGCAAGGAGTACACGACCAATGGTGGTTACAGGGTCCTTCTCCCCGATGGCCGCATCCAGACCGTCACCTACACGGTGAATGATGCCAAATCTGGCTATATTGCCGACGTCTCCTACGAGGGTGAGGCCCGCTATGATGAGCCTGCTCCCTACAAGCCTCCCCCTCCAGCTCCCGCCTACTCATCTTAGATACCACCCCCTTATGCCAACCTGAATGCAACCAAGTTAATTCTGAGAAGCCTTCTTTATCAACAAATATTTATATGCATATTTAATATTGCCTCGTGTACCACGATCTTCATTCAATGAAGATTGAAATAAAAGTTCGTCAACATTGTCAGTGGCTCAAGTATACCTTTATCCGGCAGGCATTACTTGCAACAACGGATTTCATCCCCAAACTCGTTCAAATCCACTGAACGAATTACTAAGAACTGTGCGCATCTACAGTGGAACCCTTAGGTTGACAAGTCGACAATTCGTAGTTCCCTAAAAAATGTATGTTGTAGAGTGAACGCTCATAGGCCAAAGCAGCCAGTGAACTGAAAGGACATAGGTATGAATGTGCATGAGAAATAACGCATTGAACAAGTGCTTCGCACTCCGAGACAAGTTGCGTGAACCGCGGTGACTTTGATGACATCTTATAAATGAATTGTGAGTTCCAGCAGTCGACACCAACTGTGGCCAGGTCGTCGTACGTCGCAGTGTCATAGAACTTGACCTTGTTGTAGGCATCTGAAGGACGATGAGGGACTCTTGTTGAGGGAAAGGACGACCGTCAGTCAATGCAGAGACTACAGGGTGTCGTAGACGAAATGGAACCCCGCCTTTAAAGGCCCCTGAAGCCGATAAAACAATGTCAAAAGGCCTGGAAACCCATATTGTCTAAGTTTTGGTCATGGAAGGATGGCCATATTGTCCTAGGTTGTGCGAGACGTCACAGATGATTCCGTCAACAAGAAGCACATGTCGACATTGGATTGCAACCATTCAAAATATCCCATCGATATGTGGAGGTCATTCAGAAGGACCTTAATGTTGAAGATGCATATCGGACCTAATAGTGGTTGGATGTGGTAACTGGAACCTCATACTTTGGCTTTTAACTGTCATTCATGCTATTTTGGAATTTTTGGTGCACTTGCACCGACGCAATTTTTTTTTCAATCACCATTTTTGACAATCATACTTGTAGACCTAGTTGCAATTCAAGACGTCGCCGTCGTCGTATGTCTATCTGCAATTGCTGGTAAAACGTTTTGTCTTTTTCGGAACTGCAGAGAGACATTGAGACCAGTGGGAGTCGACATGTCGAGTTGTGATCCAGAGAATGTGTTACTAAGGTCTCTTTAGGCGTTTCAATGTTATGAAGGCACCAAAAGTTGGAACCTGGATCGTCCTAACGCTCAGTGCTCCTGTTTGTGCTACGTTCGCCAGGAGACGTCAACGCTGATGCCAGTGCAACTATAACTAAAAGGAAAATCTAGGGGAGAGGAATTTGTACGCAACGTTTTTATTGTTTTGTCTTCAATGTATAAATCTTGTAGGTAAATATGCGCAACCTCATTCTTTGGTTGCCTTCTCAGATAAAACGCAAAGCTTTAATCAGTATTTTATGGTATAGAGAGTAAATACACAGGACATTGCACTTACCAGTTTCTACAGCTGCTGTGCGAAGGGTGCAGTACTGATATGCACTTGCTATATGCTATGAAGTATACTAGGCTTTGGCTGCCACTATTTTGTGCTCCCGCGATGCTCGCAACGGTTCGCTGGTGACGGATTTTTCTTCATGCACCGATTTTTCGCTCAGTCTGCTTCGATTGAGTAGCCGACATTTTCAACTCCTCCGTTGGCAGGAGGCTTCTGCGTCCCTTCAATGCTGTCCTTGTCCTCAGGGGACTTGTCCGCAGTCGTCAGGTCCATCTGAGGGAGTTGATATTACTATGAGTGTCTCTAGATGAAACTTTAAATGAGTCGAGTCATTTTTGTCCTTAATTGCTGACATGGCAAAATGGGAGTGAGTCTGCATGAGACTCCCCAATGGTGAATAAAAAAAGCTGTGAGCTGAGTGTTTTTGTTTCTGCCCTAAGAAACTCTCCGTGGTGTATTTGCAAACGACACCTAGCACATGCTGGTTAAGTGACTAGCAGAGGCTCAACGAAGGAGTCAAAAGAGTGACTCCTTCGAGTCACCATTTTATGAACTGCCTCGTATGAATAGTTAGATGTCAATAAATGGCTCTACATAAAGTTGTCATTTTTCGTCCTGCGGATTTTGAGTAGCTGAATAGCCGATACATGACATCCAGCGACTCATAATATGTGTCTCCACTACTACCTCGTGCTAAAATGACGTCATCTTAGATGTGGCAATACCTGAAGTGCACAGCATGGATAGAGGAGCAAGGCGGCGAAGAAATCTTCGGGCACGTTCCCGTTGATCTTGAATGCATCGCGTGTCTGCAACAGTCATCATCAATGCCACTACTGCATCTCACAAAAGAGTGCTCAGTGCACGATCAGTGCTTCTTCACCTGCATCCTGACGGAAGTCATAATGGTTGAAAATGTACAGTAGAAAAATAACGCGATGGCCCAGGAGCCGCCCACACCGGCGCCCTCCACAATGAGGAAGACAATTGTAAGGAGAAACGTCACAACTGCTGCAGCCCCTACGAACCAAGATTGGGCAGCGGAATTGTTCAGCCTGCGCATGAAGGTTATCGTATCAGAATGGTATCCAGTTAAAGGACTGCACTGCCAGCATCACCTCCTGTGCACCCGCCACACTGTGAATGGCGCCATCACCAGATTAGTGAGGAATCCCACAAAGAGCTCGACGCACCTAAGAGAAGAACATTGTGTTGGACGAGGAAACCTCGAAAAAATACGGTGAGACTATACCTGCTTCTCTTCTCCCAGATATTTTCCCACGGCTCTGCAAAGAACGGGTCAAAGAGTCCGATTTCGAAGTCTGGCCCACGAGGATCCAAGTCTCCGGCTGCCACCTTGACGGCTCTCCAGATGGAGGTGCAGATGAGGCACACGATGAAGGTGTATGGCAATCCGGACAACAGACCGGCGGTCTGCAGGGCCGTTAAACCTGAAGCAGGATGGATAAAGACCCCATTTTTGACTGATCCTTTGTCACATCCTCTTGCGGAGGCTGTGCTGAGGTCATAACTCAAGCCACAAGGTAGAAGTGCGCGGAGGAGACCTCCTTTTTGTGATTGCCATCTGTACCCACAGCGTAAGCCCCGAGAAACCCGTTTTGCATCCCTGTATTTACCGTCCTTGTCTCCTGCCACCAAGAGAGCAGTGGCGGTGGCTCCCTCCATCAGAGCCCAGAAGACCCTCTGCACCCGCGGCGGATCCTTATCGCCGTTGGCAGACAGGCAATCAATCACGAGTGATCCGGAGTCGGAGGACGTCACAAAGTAGAGCACAATTCCAATGAGGGAGAAGCCGGCGAGGAAGTTGCCCACGTCACCATAGGAACGCATCACGTCGAACCACATCTGCTCGGTGCCGTGACAAGAGAGTCGAGCCAAGGAGCGATCAGCAGAAGAGCTGCCAAAATCCTGGCCAAGGCTAAAAAAAAAACAGGAGAAACCAAAATGCCATAACCTTACAAAAAACCACTGCGAGAGTATATAGACAATGAGTATGTGAGTATCTGCAACATCTCTACGTAGGGCGCAGTGCATACGCACTGCGTATGATTTTGCAAAGAATGATTTTGACTCTTCTCGTTGAATGTGAGTGAATACAAGAACCTAGACCTAAAAATAACATTACACAAGCAAGAGCCCTTCATTGGCCGATGCCAACAAAGTTCTTTGAACTGCTCCTGCATAAATCTTCCAACTGAAGCTTCATTTTTGAGTGAAATTTCCAGCTATGCAGTAATGTCCTTACCTATTAAATTCATTAAGAAACTCCTGAACCGTCATATTCTCCTCCACTTTAGCCTTGATGACTGAGCTGGCGCATTGTCCACAACTTCCTGTGTCGCACAAAAAGTAAGCAGACTCAACAGGTGGCAGTGAACTATTTAGTCCTCGCTCCTCCAGCGTCGTCTTCATCTCAGTGCTGTTGATGAACCAGCCCTGGTCGTCTTGGCAGCAGAGGCCTGCTTCAGCCGATTGGCGCTCCAGACGCAGTCCCGCACCGCCAAAGATCACCAGCCACATGCAGGAGTAGAGCACAGGGGCAGTCAGGGTGCCATTGATGAACTGGCGGATGGTACGGCCCTTGGAGATCTTGGCAATGAACATTCCTGTGCAGATGATAGTGTTTAATGCACGTGTGTGCATCTACTGCGCATCATGATTCTACATTCAACCGTATGAAGGCGCTGTTATTACCTACAAATGGGCACCACGAGATCCACCATCCCCAGTAGAACATTGTCCAAGAATCCATCCAATTATTCGGTCCATCAGCAAATTGTACCCCTTCAGGCACAAAGCGACCACGGTCCTCGGCGCCGTACGAGTGACCAAGCTAGAAGAGCGTGTACAGCTGGTACAGTACAGCCAGTGTAGGCAAAATGTAGTACAGACATCAAATCGGCTTTGGGAGGACTCAAACTTCATGCACAAAAGGTGAACCCTCTAAATCTCATGTTCATGTATGCGGCACATGTATGAATGGCTGAGCCAGAAGATTCACTTGACTGGAGTAGTAAGGCATACACACAAAAATTGAGTCACGACATGTGTATGTCGTGATTCAATTTTTTAACAGACATTTTAATGTTTCATCTTTTTTCACTTACACGACACATCTAAGACAGTTTGGAGCCCATTCTGTACCATAACTATTGTCTAGCAATGTCCTACCTGTTCCCATGCGTCAGTATGGAATCCAAGCTGAATGAGATATTGGAAATAGTATCCCATGGACTGAGTGTACAAGTTAAAGATGAAGAACGTGTTATCCAGAAGGACAGAAACAGTCATGAGAAACATGCCCACTAAGAAGCATGTCTCGGAGAGCCTCCGGATGCCCATGCCCACGCCGGACACGGTTGACATGGTGGCCACCGCTGTGATGCACCAGATGATGATCACCTACCAAACTGAAACTTTCAGTTTTCATCACCAGATTGAAATGGTGGCTTTGAAAAAATTAGCAACACTGTCCTTACCTGCACATTGGTGTCATCGTTTGGAATATCCGGGAAGATAAGAGTAAGTCCGGTGTTGAGCTGCTTGGTTCCCAAGCCGAGACTGGTGCAGACACCGAAGAGCGTGGTCATGATGGAGATGACGTCAATGAGGTCACCGATCCACCCAAAGATGCGATCGCCAATTAGAGGATAAAAACATGACCTCATGGTCATGGGCATGTTTTCCCTGCAACACATCCATATGTATTTGATACACGTATTAATTTCATGCACGCACTAACGATTGACTTTTTCACCTGAAGGCAAGCAGGCCCAAAAGGAGTCCCACAAGTGAATACACGATCCACCCATGCACTCCCCAGTGATACAGGGTTATGTTGATGGCGATCTGGGCGAGGGTGTTGTCAGGCATCGTGGAATCAGCATTGTACCTGGTTCAAAAACTTTCGTCAAACTCAACTTGATTTACACACAGCACCATTTATGGTGCAAAACCTGAACTGAAAATGGTACCAGCTACGGTACCAAAGCTTAGATCCTGCCCCAAATAGACAGAGGACGCTTTCATACGAAGAAAATCTGGAAGCTCATTTCACCCACTCTTATGGCAAAAATGTTGCATTATTTTAGTTTAGAAACTGACACAATTGTTTCTTGCTACCGGAGTTTTCATCACTGTCCATTCGTACAAGCAGACAATGTTGTGTAGTAACATGCCCGCTTGATTCAGGATTTTGATGCTCTCCTGAGGTTAGTTCATATACCTGGTGATGCTTACAAGCTGACACCATTGTGTGAGAAGGAGCGCAACAGTCATACTCTACCTATTTGGTGTAACATAATGGAACAACGGCTCAGCCACTCCGTAGAAGAAGAGCCCAACGCCAATCCCGCATGCGAACAGCATCATGAACCACGTGGAGTCCGAGTACTCAGGCACGTCGGTGTCCTTGCCCAGTTTGATGTTGCCGTACTTGCTATGAGGAGCAGAGTTGGCGTCAGCTTGACAGTAAATATGGTACCAACTCAATCTACCTGACGTAGAGAACGATGGCAAATATGGCCCACACGTCCTGGGATCCTATGTAGAGCCAGGTGAACTTTTCCACGATCCATCTGCGCCACATCCTAAACAACGGCAGCATATCCTTTTGGTAATTGCTGCAGATGATCACGAACGTCCAGATGAGGATGACGGCCAGGAGGGACACAATGGGATTGAAGCGAATCTCTCCGATCAAGGGAAACTTCATCCTGAACCACAAACTCTTGTCTTGGGCCTGACAGAAGTGGTGACCTCAAGTATGCCTTACACATTTTGTTGCTTTAAAAAACTCAAACCTCATTGAATCTATATCCTGTTCGCTCGACTTCATCCCTGCTCGCCTCCTTCACAGCTCTCCCCTCCTCGGCACTTTTCTCCTTCTTCTTCTCGTCCATCTCGACGTCGGTGAGTTCTTTAGTTGTGGCCATGGCGAAGGAAGCTGTGAATTCTTGTTGCTCTCGCATAGATCCTCTCTTCCCTATGGGCCTTCCCCCCCGGGCCCAAATCGTGGTCGAGAATAATCACTCGCAGGCCTCAGGAAGTACAACTGAAACACACACACACACAACAGGATGAGTACGTACGTGTGCGTATGGACGTAGACAGAAGACAGGATGAGTGAGCACTGCTCAGAATCATGCTTTGCATCAATACTCGTACACGCTTTGTTGGATCGTTGGAGCCAGGATGCAGCCAGGGTTACTCCATCACTCCTGCTACGGCATTCTCGACAGTTACTGGGACAAGGCAAATCTGCTCTGCATATACACGCACTTGTGTTCATCACCTGTGGGTCCGCGGCTAACATCATTGTTGACTTATGTGAAAGTTTGCTGTGCAACATTGACAGCAGCCAAATGGAGCAAGCCAATTCTGTTACCTTTGACCGCTCGCACACGTAGTTTTGAGTAGGACTGAGAGAAAATGTGCATCGCATTCGAAATATTTTCACAGTTCGAGGGAAAAGAACGTTTTTCTGGCAGAAAAATCCATATTTTCACATTTTTGGACACTTCACATTTTGCAGAAATATCCATTTTTTCACTTTTTTTGGCGCTTCATATCTTGCTGCAACTTTTCTGGGTCACTTGAGAGGTGGCCAGGTTGGGACACACAGGAGAAGAATAGTCTGTGGATTGGGATCTTATTCACACGCTTAAACTTTTTGGCTCATGTTGAGTTAGGTAATTTTCGTCACAAACCATCTAGCCACGTTGGTCAGAAGAGGAAAAACCCCGACCTCTCGAGAACTCCCTTCTCGTCCGGTTCAAACTACGTTGCTGCAAAATGATGATGCAGACGAGTTGCAACTTCATGACTCAAGTCTGACTCGACTCGACTTTCTGTGGTGAGTTGAGTGGGCCCACTTTACATCACTGCTTTCAACAGTACGTGCTGCTTCATGTGCTAGTCCAGGTGGCAAAACATCCTGGCCCTGACATACATAGCGGCCTTGCCAGACATCACAGCCAGCCTTGATAACTTCATAGTCTTTCATGTGAAACCTCTTTCTTGTCAAAATTAAATTCAACAAGTTCTTCCTCCCGTTGCCACATTTTTGTTTGACACTTTCTCATCAAACGTTAGCGCTGTGGGGTTAAAGCACTGGTCACAACTTATAATTTTAGGGAAAAATCTAAAATGCCCTTTTTGAGGAGAAAAAAATTGCGGAGAAGAATCGAGAAATCAAGCCAGGAGGTAGCGAAATTTTACAACACCAGGTAGTGAAATTTTGAGGAAATTTTAATAAAATGCTAATGACTAAAGCTGACAAAATGATGCAAATGAGACTGTCCGAACACAAATGGGATCAAGCTACATCATTAGCATTTCAGGGGAGCTCGACCTATTTGCATTTTCTTGGTCAATATGGTAACCATAACCCCATTCATTAGGGGCAGGGGCTCCAGTCCCTACTACGTCATAAAGATCAATACTTTAATCACCAGTGCCAATAGTTCCATTAGCAAATTGATGCTTCCATCACTGAGGGAGTCTTTCTGCCACCTAAGAAATTCTTTCATCACCAGAAAATTCAACTACTGCCCAGTCAAATCACATCAGAAGAGCACCATTTTAGTCATCACTAAAATCAGTACTTGTGTCATCAGTGATCAAGAGTCATTTGATGATCTTCTTGTTCTTAAGAAGTGTAGGGATTCAAGCTTAATCGTGCAGCCTCTGGACCAGAGAAAGTTGCACGATTCAGTGCGGAGGCAAAAATGAACTTTTAAATGATTGCTGCAGAGGTTTCATGGCAAAAATGGCGCAATATAAGACCTTTTCATTGCTTTTCCACAAACCTTAGCATGCCAAAAGCTCCATGTTTTCTTTTGGTCTGCCCCCTTGGTGGGTTTGGAAGCATTTTCGTGGGTTCACTGCACCTTCTTGGGCCAAAAAATCCGGACTGCCTTGTCAATCAGCACCCTAACTTTTGGTGTGTGTGTGTGTGTGTTTTGCTCCACTTGACGAGCCAGGGAATGGTTTGAAAACTGCACGCTTAAGTGTGGGGATTGCACGATTAAGCTTGGAATTTTCACTGCATACATGCAAAATGGGGATGGGACTGCTCCATTTTTGCACGATTAAGCGTGGCACAATTAAAAATGGACCCCTAACGCAACTTTCTCTAAAATTCAATATTGACAAGACGTGGAAAAAACCGTTTTGCATACTTGGCCATTTTTCCCGCACCCTCCTCGACATCACCGACCTCTTCACAGACCTGGCAAGAACATTTGAATGGAAGAGAGGAAGAACCCTATACTGCAAATTTCCTCACCGATATTGCCAAGCTCCTTCACCTGAAGTTTCTAGGTCTGATTATAAGCATTCATATAGGCTCTTTATAAGCATTTCTAAGTCTGCATGTAAGCATTTCTAGGTCTGCTTAAAACCATTTCTAAGTCTGCGTATAAGCATTTCTAAGTCTGCTTATAAGCATTTCTAAGTCTGCTTATAAGCATTTCTAAGTCTGCTTACTCGTGCCACACAGGTGAGATCTCGATTCCTTTCATTTTCTCACTGACGCAGTCGATGGAGTCGTTGCTCATTGGCACAGCTGATGTCAACTGTACTAAATGCATCGTGCATCCGCAGCGCTTTGGACACGCAAACACACACCTGTTAATAACTAAAATTGGAGGCCTCTTTCGCCGCTTTATTGCACCGTCTGAAAAGTTGCACCGTCCAAACGCGAGTGTTGCGTAACAACCTCTTATTTGCAGGACTCATGATACCAACGATAACCACTTGCGGTTGTCGTCTCTTCTTATTACTCGAAGCACTCGAGTGAATCACGGCTTCACTTCTAATGTCCTGTGGTCAACTACGCTCTAACTATCCAGATGAGGCAATTTCCTCACTGAATGGATGAGTGCCAACAAGTGAGACTCGGGAGAGCTTAGGGACGAGATATGGAACATAAATTTTTAGTCCTTCTGGTTCAATCGATCTGCTGCAAGCAGAATTGCACCAACGCATGGATTGGAACATGCGGTTCTCGTCCTCAGCCACGCTATTGGAGCGGACAAAGTATTTGTTTCACAAATCGACTTGTCTTTTTTCTGGACTTCTACTTTCTGGACTAAATGTGCGTCTACTTTCTTCCTGTATTTCTACTAATTTCACTGGTTCATCACCAGGTTCATCATCATTCTTAAAGAAAAGTGTTTTGGGCTCATGAGAAAACCAGTCAAAATTTGCTTGCGAGAACACCTTTGATTATTCTTGGACTGTCTGGTCACCTTCATAGCGCTGGCGCTTTACTAAATATGTAGTTAATTGTTCTTTCTAATGATGCCAGCAGCAAAAAAAGAAAAGAAAAGCAACAGCATGAACAACCTTAAAGGCTGACAATTTTTCGACCTTTTGGGTCATGGCTAGAAAAGGCCGTCGTCGGTCCGAGTCCAGACTGAATGAAGTCCGAATACGTCCCTATTCATAAAAGACTTTTGTTGGTACCAACTACAATGCGAAAGTGAGCGTTTGTTGCGTTTTTGTGTCAGTCCTACTTCCATGTGCGCCTTCGTGTTGTCCCCTCCTCATTGTAACGTTACCTTCGAACAAGAAGTCAACTCAGGTTCCTGCTACATACGCAGGCTTTGCATGCCTGAGTGATCCGTCGGCTGATGCGCATTACTTCATGGTGCGACGAGACTCTGCTGCTTTGTCTTTTTTATTGGCGTGCATGCGTACCACGATTTGGGCGTCCAACTCGGATGTTACTTTCCTGCTCAGTGAAAAATTTCCTTAATAAAAAGTCACTTACCGATAGTTGTGAAATGCAGAATGCCAGCTCTTACGACGTCAGCCACATTGCTGACGTAGAATCAAAGTGGACGTCAACAATCACCGTCCAACGAGTGCTCGAACCTCGCAGGCGAGTGATCGCTTCTACGCTGCAACCTCACCTCTAAATGTACTGCCTCAACGGTGCTCCACCTCTGTGTGCCTAACTACTACGTCCGTCAGGGTCCTCCTCGATGTGACATGAACGCTCCAGGTAGAAGTTGCTCAGAGCGTGCGAGTTTTTTTTCTGGCTTGACTGACTCACAGGCTGTATTACATAGCTTTAGGGGTACTTTCATCCAATCACCTGTGTGGGGCTCCTGGCCGGGCAGAAGCACAGTCAGCGTCGAGTACGACGACGAAGCAGAATGGTCAAAGTGCGCCAGCGTATGCAAGTTGCACTGATATGCCCAAACGCTTGCGCGTCACTGTTATGCTGCACAGTCGAGAGCACTAAAAAATGCGATCGTCTTCTGGCCCCTACGTAACTTTGCCTCCATTTATGTACGTCCATAATTATGCTCGCTGTGGCCCTAGAAAAATAAGACTCCACGGGTGAATTCGTAAAGCGTATTCCAAGCGTGAGAGCGACACAAAATGGCGCATTCATGTTAGATTTGGAACTCGTTGAATGCGAGCAGGTTGCGTCAATGCAGAGCACGTCAAGCGCTGCACACAGACAGGAACTCTGCCTATTGCGACTGGAAAAAGCAGATTAGGCTTGATGCTGGTGAAAGTATTTTTCGTGCAGCTAAAGTCGGACTTGGTCGAAAAACCCTCCGATTGAGGCGATTTTTCTTGGACAACCGGACTTTTTACTTCAGTCTCGGATGGAGCCAATTAACAAATCCTGCCACCTCTAATTAAGTCAACTTTTCAGGTACCAAAGCGGTCTCGACTGGCCGTGGGTGCTCAAGTACCGAGAAAACAGTTTTGCCACCAGTTAAATCAAACGTTGATTCTCATCATCAGCGTATGCATATGTGTAGGCAGGATTAGATTATGGAAGAGTCCGACAACCCTGGGTTCAGCCCAATGAACATTGCGACGCATCCAGGGTCTCGGTCTGCTCCATAGACTGTCAAGGAGGAGTTCTCGGGCGTCGTAGGAGCAGTTTTGTGCAGGACGCGAAAATATCTTCCGATTGAGCCTTTTGGTTTTCCTAACTCCTGATTGACTTGACTAAATCTGAGTCTCAATGTACTTGATTTCTCAATTATTCCGCTTAAAAATTGTGCTGTCAGTGCTGAAGTACTGTACCCCTTGTACGCGACATTTGAACCTCCCGCCTTTTGATGGCTGTTGACGAAGGGGACCGAAAAGGTCAAGGAATATCTGACCATACTGGTAAAAATTTTGCCCACCTCATAGCGAAACGTTGCTGCAGCCAAAGACTCTGATGTCTAGCAATAAACTCATGCTAACTTCGTCTAGAGATTGGTCTCCACTACGCATATCTTTTCGTAGTCAGTATGAAAAGAGCCAAACCAAATGATCGCGGACTATAGCCTCGATCGACCTGTTCGCACGGTATGGTCATCAGCCACGGTCAGGATGCAGCTGCTGCTCAGGGACACTTGGGAGCCAGACGAATGTCGAAATCTCGAGCTTTGGGTGAATTGGGATGCTATTCTTCAGACTGTATCGTGTGTAGTGTTTTCAACGCTGTTTGACCTACGTATAGTACATATAGTCTGCTCAGTGCTTGCATAGGAAAAGTTATCCAATCACTCGAGGTTTCGTGATAAGTTTGCCTTCCTGAGCGTCCTCCAGGAGAGGTTGCGGGACTGCAGTGTAAACAAAAACAAGCTTAAACTTTCACTGGCGATAACAAGGCCGAGGAACTTTTGGGTGACGGCCAAGATGCGACCGAAATAGCGGAGCCGGCGAGAAAGCCGGAGACGATCTAGGAGATTCCAGAAGGTTCTAGGACGCCAGAATCGATGTTTTGGCACCTCGGCAGAGATTAAGCCTCACTTGTAAGGATTCATCGGCCCAGCAACTTCTGAAGGATTAAAGGTACTATGTCTCCGTCGGCCGAGGCCAAAGACGCCTCCTCCAGTGACGACGCCGTGATCCTCAAAGAGAACGGAAACGCGGCTTTCAAGGACGGTGACTTCGACGAGGCATTGGAATGCTACTCGAGAGCGATCAAGGCTACGGAAAGCGACGATGTGAGCTCCTCTATTCTTCCGTGAGAGCTCTAATTATAGCCTTTCCACTTTACTTTCAGGTCAAGGACTTGGGCATCCTGTACAAAAACCGCGCCGCTGTCTACCTGAAATTCAACGATTTTCAGAATGCGGTCGATGACTGCACAAAGTCACTCGAATGTGTAAGTACAGGCCGACTATCCAATGAGATATTTATGCTGATTTCATTGGCTCCATGGGGATTGATTAGGCATAGACGCAAAATAGCTGCTGTTGGTCTGTTGTACTTCCAACATATCATTGGTCAAGCCTAACATAGCTCCTTTTGTGTACTTATGCAGGTTCCAGATGACCCAAAAGCTCTTTACCGGCGTTGTCAGGCGCACGAGGCCCTGGACAACGTTGAGCTGGCATACAAAGATGCCAGGGAAGTACACAAGCTTGATCCGAACAACAAGGCCATACAACCGTACTTGGAGAGGCTGCACAAAGCCGTCAGCGAGAAGGTACATTTAAAAGTGGCACACAAATGATGATATGCTTCGAGTCCTGACTTCTACGTACGTATTCGAGCTGTTGTCTCTTGCAGGTAAACCTAATGGCTCAGGTAGGCAACCGAGCCAAAAACATGTTCGAGCTGGTGTTCGACCCCTCGAAGGAAGACGACAGGCGTGAGAAGGGAGCCGACAACCTGGTGGTTTTGGCGCGAGATCGCGCTGGGGCCGAGGCTCTCGTCAAGGAGGGAATCGTCGCCAACATCGCAAGACTTATGAAGGTCGAAAAGAACGACAAGATTAGGCTGTCCATGATCAGGTAATGAGTGTACGTTGCGACGCACGTTCTTGTATGTAAAAGGCACAACTGATTCAGATGCATTGGAGAGCTTGCCAAAAAGTCCGAAGAAGTCTGCAAATCTATCTTGGTCACCTGTGGTATCCCATTCTTCTTGGACATCCTCAATACCAAGAACGATGAGACCGTGAACGCTTCCAGCTTTGTCATTCAGGTAACCGAACTCACATCTCCTTACGATGACTGTAAATAACCCCCGCCCCCTTCGATTTATTCAGCGTATCCTGAACACGCTCTCTCACTCGCACATACACGACGAGATTAAGGAGAAGCGGCGGAATCCAAGGAACATGACTTCCGACGACCGCAAGTACTGCATCCAGCAGGAGGAGAAGAGGAACAAAATAATTAAAGGTTAGCGTGTGTGCAATGTCGAATAAGGTTAACGCCCAATCAAATCCTTTGCTTCCAGAGAGTAAGGAGATCGACTCCATCTTCAAAGTGCTTGTCTTCAACGTCACGTCCAGGACGATCACCGGGGAGGCCAGGTGAGTCCCGCCAAAGTAGCACGTTGCCACGTGTCTCAACTGTGTCCTTAGATTAAGCGATTCGTTCTTTTAAGGGACGCGATCATTGAACTGCTGATGAAGAACTGCAAATACGAGGAACTGAGCTGGGCCGAGTCGATGCTCAAAACCGACGGCTACCAGCGGCTCATGGAGGTGGCATCGGAGATGGCTGAATACAAGCATGAGTCGTCCATGGAAGTAACTCATCAGACTAGATCAATCGTAGGAGTTTGCATCAGTAAGTGTACGCCCAGGCTGGGTTGGAAGAACCGACTGAATGGACCCTGTTGTGCTAGGCTTTTGTTACGAGAGCATGTACGATGACAAGAGGCGAACCGCGCTCCTGGCTAAGGTGGATGAATTCGTCACCGATCAGCTCCTGAACCCCTCACACGAGTCCAAGGTCAGGTGTGTCGTGGCCATCACGACCCTGTTGCAGAACGCCACTGAAGTCGGTCAGGCCCAGGTGAGATTTTTAGCAGCCCCATACAGTTTAAGGTGCTACCTGTCAATATTGTAGATTATAACATAACTTTCATTCAATATCGTCAGATTGCAAAGGAGGGCATTCTGCAAATGATGCTGCAAATGGCCAAATCAGACGAGTACCTACAGCAGCTGGTGGCCTCGGAGGCAATCATCGCATCTACTCAGAAGAAGAAGGATTCTAACATGGTAAGGTTTAGCTGCCTCAAATCAACGTACTAACTCTCTGGACACAGCGACGCGCGGTAGTAGGTGTATCCGAAAATGTTTCGAATTTATTTGTGCTTCTTTAATTAGTTAAATCTTTCAGCATTTAATCTCTGATCCTCTTAATCTTGGTCCTACAACACCGCTATGTTCTCGTGCTTCTTCAACTAGTTCTGGGGTGGGTTGGCTCCCAAACATGTCTTTTACATCAAACAATTTTCTTAGGGGTTAAGTTTATTCAGTTTCATCTGCATTATCATTAGGAACTCTTCAAGGTCAATAACACCTATATTGTCAGAGGCGACTTGATACATTAAGTCAGCCACCTCCTCTGCGGTGTAGCTGATTTCCAGCTGATCCAGGATCTTGACCAATTCTTTGGAGGTGATTGTGTTGTCGCCGTCCTTGTCATATTGTGAGAACAATGCAGTGAACTTGGTGATCTCAGCTTTGGACAGTTCATCTGTCATATTGATCTCCTCTGAAAGAAAGATAAGCAGCATTTTGGAGCATTCATGGCATGACATTGTTGCTGATGACTTCCAGTCATCATCTTTATTTCCAGTGAGGGGATGAGACACAATTATCACTGAAAGAAAAAGATAAAGACAAGGCATAGATAACTTCAAACATTGACGTGGAAGCTTCGTCCTTGCTTTCTTGCCAAATCGGCATAGCGCTGTATGCTGTACTTTCCTTGGAGCGACGTTGGTACATCTAGCACTGTTCAGAAGAAGGTAGTTTTGACCTTGGCATAGGCTTAGTAGTGTACATCCAGACCTGTAGTGAAATCGAATCTTCTATTGCATCCCTGAGGAGCAGCCAGGAGGCAGCTGGTGAAGTCTGAATTTTATCTACTCAGCATAGTCTGTTTTCACTAACCGATGAATATTCAGTAACTCGACCACTGCCAAGCTATTCTTCTACCTTCAAACTGCCGATGAGAGGATCGAACAGAAGGCTCTACCTCACTAAGGGCCTGAATGGGCCTGAATGCTTACTACTACGTTTGTATCGTTGCTGAGATTTGCAAAAATTGGAGACCAAGAAACATGGTGTCAAATGATGTTCATGACTTTTGGTCAGTCTTAGTATTCACTTGGAATCTTGCACGTACTGACTTGTTGCTCTACTCTCTTAACATCGTCCATGGAACAGTACTATTCTGACTTGAGGAGGTCGCAGCAACGAATCAACGAGAAACAATGACTGTCGATCAGCTAATATTCTTGGATCACTTCTTCATAGCAGTGTCACTCCACGACGGGTACTTACGCACTTAAGTTATTCGCCTAAATACTCATGAGTAATCAGCTCGTCAATATGTCTTTCAGACAGCCCTGCATGGCTGCCCTGAATTCCTGATAGTCAACATTGCCGTCTCCGTTAATGGCCAACTCTTTCATGAGTTCGTCTACTTGCTCGTCCGTAACTTTCGCGTCCTTTGACGATCTCCTCGCGATGTTCCTCCAGAGTCTCATAGACGATGTCCCTGACCTCGTCCCTGTGGAGAACCCCGTCGCTGTTCTTGTCCATGCTCCGGAATACGGTGACGTAGAAGTCCTCCGGGATCATTGACGTCTCTTCCGAGTCGCTCTTGTTGCTGTTAGTCTTTGTTGGTCAAGTGCTGGCGGAATTGCTAGAACTGCTGCTGTCGCTACCCATGGTGAGGAAAGCCACTTCAAGCTGCCGGCTTGATCTAAAACGTTCCTTTTTATTTAAGAACGAAAAAATCAATTTCACATCAGCTGTCTGCACACTATAGACACATTGATTTGCACCCGTGTTCATACGAAGGCCCGCATTCATAGTACGGGTTGGAATGGTCTGGTTTTTAGCAATTTTGAAAGGTGCACCTGCAATATTGATGTCCAAGTGATGTTCGATGTTTTAGCTATGCATCAGAAGCCGCACAAATTGTTCAACATGACAAAAATGCTAATTTGAAAATGTCACTTCATAAAGTAGAAATTTTAAATAAAGACTAAGAAAAGTTATTTTTCACTAGTTTTGTTCAGAAGTCATCTTTTGTAAATAAAATTTAAAATTGAGGCTTATGGGTGATTGGACCATCACCCGCAGTTCCAGGAGCCCTACCTTTGCAAGATCGTAGCCCTTATTTGAGAGGTGCAGTCACAAAGTGTTTAGGTTAGTATTCTATGTCAATCCCCTCATGGATATCACTTTTGCAGGTGTGTTTTCCAAAACTGGTCAACATCGAATCGCCTTAGCGCGGTTTGTTTTGTGCAATATTTGTACATTGTGCATGCTTACCTTGAATGCGTAAATCATGACAATTGCAATGAATCAAGATGTAAATTCTCTATTGCAGTTGATCCGCGATGGTATCGACATCGTGAAGCAGCTTTATCACTCCAAGGACAATCACATCAAGGTCCGTGCGCTCGTCGCCATGTGCAAAATGGGTGAGTATTTCATGTCCGGAGTAGAAATGAACATTTCTGTAACGCCTCTCTACTTCAAGGTGCCTCGGCCGGACACGACGCTTCCATCAGACCCTTTGCAGACGGGTCCTCCTTGAAGTTGGCTGAGGCATGCAAGAGATTCCTTATCAACCCTGTCAAGGACAGGGACCTCAAAAAATGGGCCGCTGAAGGTACAAAAGAAGCGAAGAAAGCAACTTCTTCTTGACGGCGACTGTTCATTCTTTTAGGTCTGTCCTACTTGACTTTGGACGCCGACGTCAAAGAGAAGGTGTGCGACGATGAAGAGGCCTTAAAGGCATTGATCGATCTGGCCAAGGAAGGAAAGCCGGGTAAGTTTGTCAGAAGCCAATGTACCGGGTGCCCCACAACTGGAGTAATCACAACTTTTGTCAATAACTTTGTGAACACCTATGTACGTATGGCATGTGCTGCGTAACATGTTACTTTCAGCTTAAAATGAGATCAGATAGCAGCACAGCAGTTGTAACTCAGCAGAAGAACTTGGCGCAAGCTGCGCACATGGTGGCTTTTGCAGTGCCGACTTAAAAGTGGTTTGGGGCAAGAATGAGACGATCACTTACTACGGCAAACACTCACTGTATGTACGTGTGTGCGTACTTCCTGCAGATTGTCAATACGGGATCGTGACTTTGATGGTGAATCTGACCAACTCTTACGAGAAGGAAGAGATCATGCCAGAGATGTTAGAGTTGGCAAAGTTCGCAAAGCACCACATACCGCAGGAGCACGAGTTGGATGATCCTGACTTTGTGGACAAGAGAATCTATGTAAGAATCCATTTCTAGGTTGGTTTGAGTCAGGTTTTTTTTTACATCGTACACTCTTCAGACGTTGGCGAACTACGGGATGACCTCAGCGCTGGTGGCACTGAGCAAAACTGAGAGCAAGAACATTCAGGAGTTGATCGCCCGCGTGTTGAACGCGATCTGCAAGCATGCAGACCTGCGTGGACTGGCCGTTCAACAGGGCGCCACGAAGGCATTGGCTGCGCTGGCGCTCGAGGGGACGGAGAAGGGTAAGCGCCAGGCGGCGCAGGCGCTCGCTAGGATCGGTATCACTCAGGATCCCGCCATCGCATTTCCCGGACAGAGGGTATGTGACGACTGGTGTAGTGATCAAAGTACATACAGTGATGAGTCACTTAACGCAGTCCATTGACGTGATCCGACCGATCTCCCAACTGCTGGACACTGAGTGCTCAGGCATCGAGAACTTCGAGGCCTTGATGGCCCTGGGCAACTTGGCTTCGCTCAACGAGTCCACGAGGAAGAGGATCCTCAAGGAGAGGGACTTTGTTATGCAGGTCAAGATCGCTACTAACTCACAAATTTAAACTGCCGGCAAAGTGACCCCTGTTTTTTCTTCCGCAGGTTGAGGGCTACATGTTTGAGGATCACAAATTGATAAGAAGAGCCGCCGTCCAGTGCTTCACCAACTTGTGTGCGTCGCCTCTCCATGTGGAGAGGTGCGAGGGCAAGAACGACAAGGTAAAATATATGAGGTTTTCGGAAAGACTTACAGTTTTTCTTCTTGTTGCAAGTTCTTGAATGTAGTCTATCCTTTTTAGATTAAATACTGTGTATTGTTGTGCGGCGATGACGAGGATATCGAGGTTGTTCGGGCAGCCTCCGGAGCCTTGGCCATGCTCACGTCACAGAGCAACAAGATTTGTGGCAAAGTCTTTGAGGTAATGTGATTCAACCCTGCTACGGCTGTGCAGCGGAATAACTTTATGCGTGTCTACAAACACAGAGCAAGCAGTGGTCTGAGTGCTTGCTGAACCTGATGGCCAACCAAGACCTGGAGATTGTGCTCAGGGGTTGCGTGATCGTCAAGAATATGATCGCATCTGGCAGAGACGTCGCCGAGAAGGTGATCGAGACGCAGATCACCGACTGCTTGCAGGCCCATATCTTCAAGGCGAAACGTGAGTATCCTGCGGAATGAGAAAAACCTCCACATGTCTACGGCTCATACGATCCATTCACAGTGGACGAAGGCTCGTACAAGCCTGACGCGACGCTAAAGAGAATCCGCGACATCAGCGAGGAGTCCCTAAAAATAGCGCACGAGTTGAACCTGCTCAAGACCAAGGAGGAGGCGGAGCGTGAACAGGCAGAGGAGGACTTAAAGGATGACTAGAACAGCATTCATATGAGAGCTACACCGCTTAATGGCCTCTTTTTTTAGTGTTGTATACATTTGTTAATAAACGAATCACGTACATACAGCGAGTTCTATGAAGAGAGAACTAAAGCAGGTGACTTCAGGTTCTCCAGAGGTCTTTCTTGGGACTGGATAACGGTCTTTTAGCCGGGGCACCCATCCAGGAACATTTCACCGATTCGTATCCAGGCCTTATTCGGCTCAAATGTATTTGCCCAAATAGGAATGTGTCGGTTTTCGGTCGTGCACTAATGTATGGTGATAATGAGCCATCAGTTTGTGCAATGCACTTTAAGGAATAATCTTTAGTACACATACCTTAACGAATATCTTGTCTCCGCTGCGAAATTCCCTGCGTATTCACACATACCCTCATCCATGCGTGAATTCATGTGGGTCACACGCGAAGAGGAGAGGATTAATTCTTAGCATCAATAAAATCTATTTCCGAAGTAGTTATCATGAAGCCGTTTGTTATGAAATTTTATCTTCATAAATGACCTGTAAAGTTGCTGAACGACTGCGCTTAAAAAGATCGATCTCTTTTTACCTATCACACTGTCGGGCTTTTTAGAACATATTCATAACGTATTCCACAATGAAGGGCATTGTTTTGCTCATTTCCTGTTCACACTTGTTCACCGACTTCATGATCGCCGGGAATCCTCTGGTAAAAAAGACCATGATGTACACGGCATAAAGTTACTCGTTCTCGAGAAAGCGAATCATTGCAGTCCCACAAACACCCTCCTGGATCAGGCGATCCAGATCCAGCCGAGGTACTAATACCACGACGTTAGGTTCATTGCGTCTCACCTTAAAGGTCTGTTGCTCCATGCTCGTATTTAGTACTCTGGAGGTGAAAGCGCCTTCATTGGTGACCCTTACGAGCTAGAAGATCTCTCGAGGACGGACATAACCAGCGATTTTGCCACCGCTGTAGACCTGGACATCCCGCAGGTTGGAAAGTTGGACAGTTCTGTGTGTCAGTCATCAAGACCGGGAAATGCACTAAGTTGAGTACAATTCTTTCTTTTGCAGGACTTTTACCCAGCCGAGATCGACTATCCTTTATACGGAGGCTACGTTGACCAAGCTGAAGCAGTTGAGGGAGAGCAGGATGGTGATGACCAAGAGGCCTTGACAGACGAGCTACGTATGTTGCATGGAAGCTCCGAAAGATCTGTTATTGGCTCCTAACTTTTATTTGCAGCCTTTGAGGACCGTCAAGATTTTGACCCTATATCACTCTTCGCGGAGCCAGAGGAACGTGACCAATGGGTTATTTCCATGGATTAAATAAATGAAGTTCCAGATCAGTTTCCACTCTCCACAACTAAGAGAAACCACTTTGGTAAATCTCCTTTGTCTGCAAGGAGTCGCTGAACAACAACGGTGTTGAAAAACGCATTTTGCGCATCAAAGTTGGTCACAACAAAAATGACCCAAGACGTCCCAGCATGTGGACCACTTTGTTCAGCCAGGGTTGACACTTGAGGGAGCACGAAATAAGCTGACTCAGTTGAGTTTTGGTGCACTTTACATTCAACGCAGAGTCAGAGGTACTTTTTTTCTTAACTTGCGGCTGATTCAGGCCATTGGAACGAGTCTTCCGTCGTGAGCAGCGTAAATAAGGGATCGATCGATCACATTCCAACTTCACAATTTGTTTTTACTGAGCAACCCGAGAAGTCCAGACTAAGTTTCAAGCCTTTAGTTAGTGAAGCATTTCAGCTCGTGCATGATGAATCTGACCGTGTTGACGCTCTTGGTGGTGACGACCGGAACCGCTGTCTTTGTCCAGGGAGAAACAATCATGGTTAGTATCTTTGCGCATGAGACCAACGTACATAGTGCCCACACGGATGTGTAACTTGACAGAGTTAACTCTAGAATATCCTGGTTCTTTTTGAGCAGTCATGTAATTTAATGTATGACCATTAAATGTATGGCCTCAAAGCTCATCTCCACAGAAGCGAGTAACTCTGTAGGATTAGTCAGGTGCCTTTCCAGCCCAGTTAGCCAGTGTGTTGAGCAAAGTGTCATTTCAGCCAACTGCCAGCCCAGTGCCCTTAGCATCAGATCAAGTCCCATTATTCAACATGCACCTAGAACATAAGACATACGTGAACTCAGGAACAGGCATAAAAAGTTATCTCTGAGGGGCTTAGAAGTAGACCGATTACGTTGCTCTTGGGCTTACGTAAATACCGACGTTGGCATTTAGAAAAATGGTTAAATAGATAAACAGATGAAGTGTGCAATGTCAACTATGAGGAATGTCCATTTATCTCTTTTTTATCAAGATGAGCGCGTAATGGGTGCCTAGTCTTTCAGGCCGTCCACATACGCACCTTCTTACGTACAAGTACGCACACAATAAATCAGTTTTTATTCATGCATGCAAGCAGACGGCATGATAGATATCTTGTGTGTATTCATGTATGTAATCTGTAATCTATTATGGAGGAACTTTATATTGACGTCTGCACGTCTAATTGATAAAATCTGGAAAATTTAGAAAAAAACACCGAATATTTAGATGTTACCCTCGTGCTGTACGTACGTTCTATTGTATATTTTTCCAGGCGAACCTGGACGCGGTGCTGCAGTTGCTGCAGGACCCAGAGAAACGTTCGGATTTCCTGCTGTCGTCCGAGGAGGAGAGAGTGATGATGGAGAGGGCCAAAGAGCTGCAGAGGATGCTGCCCAAGATCCGTGAAATGGTAGGAAGCTGGAGCGGAAGAAGAACCAAAACTGCCTTGTCTGCTGAACTGACAGCTTATGAATTAGGTCCGCGAGATGATCCAACGGGTCGGGGAGGCCTCGGACTTCTTGGCCTTCTTGCCCCGGAGACTCAAGGTGGCTTTGGCGAGGCAGTGAGTTACTTAAAACTTTGTTCCTTCCCCAGCTTGAAGTGGGTAACTCCCTAATTCCTGAAGAACATTAGCTTTGCATTCTGCGGCAAGAGCGATCGCGTCACGGGATCAGTTTAAAGCCACAAACTGTCTCGATCTGATGATACTCTAGGGACAGTTAATTCACTTTGCGGAGGACCTCGTTCACATCTTTTCGTCCGCACAAGTTATGCAACTAAAACAGTTTCGTTGCTGAGGTACACAGAAAAAATGGAGTACAGTTTGTACTCGTAACGCCAAGATCCTTTCTTGATGACGATCTCTGTGACTTTCGTGCTTGCCATGAACATTTTGAAAGCATTGTTTGAATTGAATTCAAATCTGAATCTTGCGTTGCAGTTACACAGGTGTATGCTGTGAAGTAAGTCAGTGGTCTTTAAATTGTCTTGAATTGTTCGTAAGAGAAATCTTCAAAGACTGTTTTATTCCGGAGGAGATCATGACCCAGGCTCCGTTGAAGACTCACTCCCATCCCCCTCAAAATCAAGGTCCATCTCATGAGTGCTTCACATTTGCTCTGTTTCTGTCTTCTAAAGTCAGGGTTGCTAAAGCTTTTAGAGCATTTTGGATATGCCACTAAAAACTGAGGAAACAGGTTATCGAATGGGAGGGAAAATGTTGGGGAAAATCAATTTTTTGATACCCTGTACTGCAGCACTGTGTCGAATTTTAGACGCGCCGCCGCCTTTTCTGAGGAGCTCGATGCATTTCTGTCCCTGCCCGTGCACGTCCAGGAGCGAATGCTTGGCCAGATCTTGGCTCGCAATGAGAACGCCAGGGAAGCGTTCGAGGAGAACGTGGACATCCTCAAGGAGGTCGGACTCGTGCTTAACTTCAAGAGGGTTCTAGACATCGCGGACAGGACGAGGGCAAAAATCACCTTTACCATCAACAGGAGAGACGAGATCTGAAGCGCGTATAAGTTTATTTTGAGAAAAAAAAGTTAAAAAAAAAAAAGCTCCCCCTCCCCCGAAAAAAACCCTGCGTCCACGTGAGACCCCGGAATATCCATCTCGGACGCATCCGTAGCACCAGGAGACGATGCCGCACAGCTTACCGTCGCTGATCACAAGGCCGCTAGAGGCCCTCAGCATATTACCATCAGTATTATAAAGAGATGAACTACTTACTATATGAACGCTAAATAAAACTACTACAATCGAAGTCCAATTTCTGCATCTCCAATAAAGCAAAAATCATTCAAGGTTCACTGACACTATTTGATCTTGAGGGCGATGCGTCGGGCTGATGGGTCAGGCTGACAAAAGGTCGGATTGATCTGGAGTGTCTGGCCGACGCGTTGGCTGTTTATTTCATCAATGAGGACCCAATGTCAGATCGCATGGTTCTGACATCAGGTTGGTCAGTGATATCACAGACCGCTTGTACCATGAAACTGGCATAATTTCAGAAGTAGTCAGTCCGTCACTTGACCCCCCAGACCTTTCACACATTTTAAACGCAATTAAAAGCTATATTCTTTCGTTTTTCAAGCACCACTTGAAAACAGAGTGTTAGCAGA